>Ga0187784_10004985_pt1 | contig 10756 bp, 9 predicted proteins | sample 1015_SJ02_MP15_2_FD_132964 | JGI IMG/M metagenome (GOLD analysis project Ga0187784, IMG submission 132964) | Tropical peat soil microbial communities from peatlands in Department of Meta, Colombia - 1015_SJ02_MP15_20_MG | ecosystem: Environmental > Terrestrial > Soil > Wetlands > Peat | place... | reverse complement strand
TTTCGCCGACGCCTGCAAGAAGGCGAAAGTCTGGGGCGTGTTCTCGTTGACCGGGGAACGGCACGAAGATCACCCGAACAAGGCGCCGTACAACACTCTGATCCTGATGAACGACAAGGGCGACATCGTTCAGAAATATCGCAAGATCATGCCGTGGGTGCCGATCGAGGGCTGGTATCCGGGCAATTGCACCTATGTCTCCGAAGGCCCGAAGGGACTCAAGACCAGCCTGATCATCTGCGACGACGGCAACTACCCCGAGATATGGCGCGACTGCGCCATGAAGGGTGCCGAGCTCATCGTGCGCTGCCAGGGTTACATGTATCCGGCCAAGGATCAGCAGGTGCTGATGGCGAAAGCGATGGCTTGGGCCAACAACGTCTATGTCGCGGTGGCGAATGCCTCCGGCTTCGACGGCGTCTATTCATATTTCGGGCATTCCGCGATTATCGGCTTCGACGGCCGCACCCTGGGCGAATGCGGCGAAGAGGATATGGGCATCCAGTATGCTCAGCTTTCCAAATCGCTGATCCGGGATGCGCGGCGCAACCTCCAGGCGCAAAATCATCTCTTCAAGCTCGTGCATCGCGGATACACCGGCAAGATCAACTCGCGCGAGGACGTGCGCGGCGAGGCGATCTGTCCCTACGACTTCTACAAGAAGTGGATCACCGATCCTGAGGGTACGCGCACCATGGTTGAAGCCCTGACGCGCTCAACCGTCGGCACCGAAGAATGCCCGATCGAGGGTATTCCGAACCAAAAGACGGCGGCGCACCGCTGACGCACCGCGGTTTTCCGCCTCCCTTCCTCCTTCCCCGGGTTGGGGAGGGAAGGGAGGCGGGATAGGCGGTTGCCGTCGGTTGCATGGGTTCGCAGCAGAATGGAGCTTGACGACTTCAGGATCGGCGAAGAGCCCTATTATCGCGCCATCGGCGACGAGGTTCGGCTGTTCGAGGCGGCGTACGCCGAGCGCATGCCGATCATGCTCAAGGGGCCGACCGGCTGCGGCAAGACGCGGTTCGTCGAGTATATGGCCTATAGGCTCGACCGGCCGCTGGTGACGGTTGCCTGCCATGAGGACATGACCGCGTCCGATCTGGTCGGCCGCTTTCTGCTCGACGCCCAGGGCACCGTCTGGCATGACGGCCCGCTGACCATTGCGGTCCGCCATGGCGCTATCTGTTATCTCGACGAGATCGTCGAGGCGCGCCAGGATACGACGGTCGTCATTCATCCGCTGACCGATGACCGCCGCGTGCTGCCCCTCGAGAAGCGAGGCGAGCTGGTACGCGCGCATCCGGACTTTCAGCTCGTGATCTCCTACAATCCCGGCTACCAGAGCGTTCTTAAGGACCTGAAGGAATCGACCAAGCAGCGCTTCGGAGCGATGGATTTCGGCTATCCTCCGCCGCCGGTTGAAGCCGAGATCGTGGCCCACGAGGCTAAGATCGATCGCGGGATTGCGGACAAGCTGGTCGCGATCGGCCAGCGGTCGCGCAATCTGAAGGGTCACGGCCTCGACGAGGGCGCTTCGACGCGAATGCTGATCCAGGCCGGGCGGCTGATCGCCCACGGCGTATCGATCGAGGCCGCGTGCCAGATCGCGCTGGTGTTGCCGATCACGGACGATGCGGATATTAGGGGCGCGCTGACAGCGGCGATCGCCGCCTCCATATAGCAGTCTATGGTCAGGAGCCTCTCCGAGCAGCAGCAATCCCTGATCGCGTCTCTCGCCGACCAGCCGGAGATCGCCGGCACGCTCCAATTGGTGTGGCGTCAGGCGCGCGCGAGTTTGCCGGCGGAGCTTCTCGACGATTGGGTCGCAGCCTGCCGCGACATCGCCGCGCGGCTCGGCCCCAACGCGGCCATCGCTTTCATCCGCAATTCGCCATCCGTTGCCGCCGCGGCGGGACCGCAAGCCGTCATGACGCTGGCCGCCCTGGCAACCGATTTCGCCTCCGTCGCCGGTGGCGCTGCGACGTTGGCGCTGTTCGTCGCGGCGCCGCATGCGGCGCGCCGGCTGAACACGCCGCAGGCTTTCGCGGAATGGCTGCGGGTGATCGGGCGCATCGCGCAAACGGCGCCGGAGTCGGTCGGCCTGCTGCTCGAGCGTTCTGCGCGCGTACTGGACAATCTCGATCTCCGCTCGTTCGAAACCTGGGCGCTCGGCGGAATTCGCGCCGCCGAAAACGATCCCGAGCGGCGGCTGAAATTCTTCTCGCTGTTGGACGCGCGGGCGGTGCATGCCCTCGAAGACGGCACAGACGGCGTGGCTTTCACGCAAGTCGAACGCGAACTCAAGGCGTTCGTCGCGGCGCTGTGGCATGTAACTCCGCCGATCCGCGTGCTGCCCCCGGCCGGCTTCGATACGCCGCGGCGCGCGACCTTCGGCAGCGGGGTAGTCCGGGTGCCGCAGTCCTCCCGCGGCGTCGACGGCCAAAGCGGCAAGGATTTGTTCCGTGCGACGTTGGCGCACACGATGGCGCATTTTCAGTTCACTGGCGCGAAGTTTGCGCTGGGCGGCCTGAAACCGGTGCAAGTCGCATTGATCTCGCTGATCGAGGACGCGCGGGTCGAGCAGCTAGCGCTCGGCCGGTTTCCCGGCTTGCGCCGCTTCTGGCTGCCGTTTCATCTCGCCGAGGCCACCGGCGTGGTGACGGCCCCCGCGCTGATGGCGCGATTGGCGCGTGCATTGCTGGATCCGACCTATTTCGACTCTCACGGCTGGGTGAACAAAGGCCGCGATTTGTTCTTTGCCGAGCGCGTGCGGTGGACGGACCCGGCAATCAGCCGCAGCATCGGCGGACTCCTGGGCAATGATCTCGGACAGATGCGGGTGCAGTTCAATCCGCGAACCTATGTCGTCGAACCGGCGTATCGCGACGACAATCAGGGAATCTGGGACTTTCCCGCTGCGGCTGCCGCGGCCGGCGATACCTTGTACGAATCCGTCCGCTTTGAGCAGTCCGAATCGGAGCCGCCGGACCGGGAACGTCAAAGCGGCCGCGGCGAGCCCGCAAACCTGGCGCGGCTGGCGCCGGATGAAGCCGAAGTCGGCATCCCGGTGGCGCGCTATCCCGAATGGGACTACCTGATCGGTCGCGATCGCGGCGAGTGGGCGACCGTCCTGGAGTACAATCCCGCCGATGGTCGCGCCGAACAGATCGATAGCATTCTGGAACGCTATCCGGAAACCGCCTATCGCATAGCCTCCTTGGTTCAGGCCGCGAAGGTGAGCCGTCCGCTGCGGGTGCGACGTCAGCGCGAAGGCGACCGGCTCGATCTCGAGGCGACCATCGCGGCTGCGATCGACCTGCGCGCCGGATTGACCCCGAGCCCCAACGTCTATGCGCGGCTCGAGCGGCGGTGGCGCGATCTCTCCGTGCTCGTGTTGATCGACGCATCGCATTCGACGAACGACATCGTCAAGGCGGCCGGCCGATCGGTCCTCGAGCTGGAGCGGGACGCAACGTCGCTGCTCGCGCACGCCATGAATGGCATGGGCGACCCGTTCGCCATCCACGCTTTCTGCTCCGACACCCGCGAGGACGTGCACTATTACCGGCTGAAGGACTTCGACACGCATTGGGGTTCGCTCGCGAAGCGCCGGCTCGCCGGCGTCACCGGGCGGTTCTCCACCCGCATGGGCGCCGCGCTGCGTCACGCCGGGCACGATCTTGCCGCCTGCGAGTCCTATCGCAAGCTCTTGCTTCTGGTCAGCGACGGCGAGCCCTCGGACGTGGACATCGCCGACCGCCGCTATCTCGTCGAGGACGCGCGCCGCGCCGTGCTGTCCCTCCAGCACCAGGGAATCGATCTCTTCTGCGTCGGGCTCGATGCCGGGGGCGACTCCTATCTGAGCCGCATATTCGGGCGCTCCAACGTAATTCAGCTCGATCGCATCGAGCGGTTGCCCGAAAAATTGCCGCTGCTCTACTTCAGGCTTGCCGGTTAGTGACCCGAGCCTGCAGCGTTGCCGGCGGCATAAGGCGCCGGCTTCACGACCGTCACGGCTAAAGTCGTGGAGAGCCGCGCGCGGTTCGTGGCAATCAGATGCTTGATTGCGGCTTTGCTGCGTAGAGCGAATTTATTCGCGGTGCCCGAGCCGGCTGGGCTCGGCGTTGACGCTAAAAGCGGAAGCCCAGTATATTTCCGGAGCGTTCGAGCAGTCGCGCAGAACGGAGCGCTTCGGCACTCCAAAAAGGGCAGCGCGTGGCGACCGCAGCGGCCTCGAATCAGCAACATGCCACCAAGGGGGTAATAAGAATGAGCGGGCAACTTCGCCGGGGCGGCGTCGCGATGACCGTTGTTGCGGTTACTGTCGCCATCGCGGCCACCGCAGCCACATCAACTTACGCCCGCGCCGCGGACGCGGACGACTGTCCGAACAGCGGAACGGTGCGCTTCGGGGTCGAGCCCTTTGATACCGCCCCGCGGCTGACACCGGTCTACGAACGCATTGGAGCGCTGATCGCCGAGAAGCTCGGTTGCAAAGTCCAGGTCTTTGTCGCCACGAGCTATAACGCCGAGATCGAAGCCATGCGCAACGGCAAGCTCGAGATTGGTGAGTTCGGTCCTCTCGGCTACGTGCTGGCGCATCAGATCGCCAAGGCGGAAGCAGTCGCGGCCTACGCAAACAAAGAGGGAAAGCCCGACACCTATTGGGCAAGTATCGTCACCTACCCGACGTCCGGTATCAAAGGCGTGGCCGACATCCGCGGCCATTCGTTCGCGTTCTCCGATCCGGCGTCCACGTCCGGTCATTTGTTTCCCGCCTATGGCCTGCGCAAAGCCGGGCTCGACCCCGACAAGGACGTAAAAGCGATCTATGCCGGCAGCCATACCGCGTCGTTCGAGGCGCTCTACAATCATAAGGTCGATGCGGGGGAGCTCAACAGCGCGCAACTCGAATCTGCCAAGCAGCGCGGCCACTACAGCGACGGCGACATGGTGTTCCTGTGGAAGTCCGATCCGATTCCGACCGACCCGATCACGGTGCGCGGCGACCTTCCCGACAGCTTCAAGCGGCGTGTGATCGAGGTGCTGCTCGATGTCGATCTGACCTCGCTGGACGAGAAGGACCGCAAGATCATCATGGGTGGAGCGCGGTTTGTGCCGCAAACCGATCACGCCTATGACGGTATTCGCGATCTGGTGAAAACCCTCGATATCGATCTCGCGAAGCTGGAATGACGCTTCGGGAAAGCCGGTCCGATGCTGCGCGTTCGCGGCCTTTCGCTGCGCTATCCGAACGGCAAGCTTGCGCTGGCCGACTTTGAATTGAGCATTGCGGCCGGTGAGTTTGTTGTCGTTCTCGGCGGCAACGGCAGTGGCAAGACAACGCTGCTGCGCTGTATCACGCGAACCCTGAAGCCGAGCATCGGCGAGGTCTGGCTGGGCGACATTAATCTCTGTCCGCTGGAAGGAGAAAAGCTGCGGCAGGCGCGACTGGCCATAGCGATGATCTCGCAGCACGCCAGCCTGGTCGGCCGGGCCAGCGTGTTGCGCAACGTAGCGACCGGTGCGCTCGGCCGTCATTTCACTATGCGCACCGCGCTCGGCGGCTTGCCGGCCTGCGAACTCGAGGCGGCGCGCGAATACCTGAGCGAGGTCGGCCTCGCCGAGCTTGCCGAACAGAGGGCGAGCACGCTCTCCGGCGGACAGGCGCAGCGCGTGGCCATCGCGCGTTCGCTGGCGCAGCGGCCGCGTGTTTTGCTGGCCGACGAGCCTGTGGCCAGTCTCGATCCGGAGGCGGCCGAGGACATCATGCGGCTGCTGCAGCGGCTTGCGCGATCCGAGCGCTTGGCGGTGCTGTGCGTCTTGCATCAAGTGGAGCTCGCCTACAGTTACGCCGATCGGGTGATCGGCATCCGCGAGGGTCGGATCGCCTTTGATCTGCCACGTGGCGAGGTCTCGCGCGATGTCGTACGCCGGCTTTACGTCGGCGAGGCCGCATGAAATTCGGCGTCGCCGGTCGCGACGTGACCGCGTCTCGCGGCGCGCGCGCCTGGGGCAGCGCACTCGGCAATGCGGTACGTTGCGCGCTCGCGCTTCTTGCGCTGGCGGTCGTCGTTCAGGCGCTGATCGTCGTCGAGGCGCGGCCACAGGATCTGCTCACCGGAATACACGGCATGGCCGATTTCATACGTCGGGCCATACCTCCGGATTTCTCCCGGCTGCCGGCGACGATCTGGCCGTTGCTGCAGACCGTCGACATCGCTCTGTTTGGTACGCTCGTCGGTGTGGTCATGGCCGTGCCGCTTGCGGTGCTCGCGGCCGCAAACGTGACCCCCTCGCGCTACGCTTATTACGGGGCGCGGGCGATCATCGGCTTTACCCGCGCCGTACCCGATCTCGTCTGGGCGCTGCTGTTCGTGACCGCGGTCGGCCTCGGCCCATTTCCAGGCGGTCTGGCGCTCGGTGTGCATTCCGTCGGCATGCTCGGCCGGCTGTTCGCCGAAACCATCGAGCATATGGATATGGGCCCGATCCATGCGCTGGAGCTGACCGGTGCCCGCCGCATCCAGATCTTCAGTCACGGAATCGTGCCGACGATCCTGCCGTCGCTGCTCGGCATCAGCCTTTATCGCCTGGACGAGAATATTCGCTCTTCGCTCGTGCTCGGCTTCGTCGGCGCCGGCGGCATCGGTTTTCAATTGCTTACCGCCATGAACCTCTTCCAATACCAGGAAGTGTCATTGCTGCTGATCGTCATCTTCGCGGTCGTGCTCACGGCCGAGCGCATATCCGCGGCGCTGCGCGAACGGCTGGCTTAGCACTCATCCATCGTTCGATCCCTTGCCGGGCTTGCGACCAGGCGCGTTGCTGCGCGCGGGGCGCGCGACATTGCGGATGATGTTCAGCAGGCGCCGGATGCCGGCTTCCGGCCGGCCTACGTTCCTGATGACAAAATCCGCCTCGAAAAGGTGGTCGACTTGCGTGGATCGCTCGAGCCGTCGCGCGATTTCACCGTCGGTGGAACGCTGCCGCGAAGCCAATCGCGACCGCAGCACCTGCTGCGGCGCGGTGACCGCCGCCACTGTTACCCAGCTGTAGCGCTCGCGGGCAACGCCAACGATCGTGCGCGAAACGTTGCAGACCACCGTTCGGCCGAGCCGGATGTCATCGTCCATCGACGACCGAATACCATAGCCGTTGCCATGCGCCCGCCACCACAAGGCAAACCCGCCGCGGGCTACGGCTCGTTCGAATGTGCGCGCGTCCATGGTCTCGTGATCCTCCGCGTCCGACGCCGGCCGTGTCACCACACGTCGAGGAAAGACCAGCCGTGGATCACCGCCCGCGGCCGCGCGTGCGCCGCCGATCAAGGTATCCTTGCCGGCGCCGCTCGGACCAAGCACCAGGATCAGACGACCCGGACCAATCATGGCCGGCCGCGGCTTGGCGGCGGATCGCGGCGCAGTGGGCCGGCTCAAACCACGCGCCTGCCGCATCGCCATGTGGTGCGCACCATTGGCACCCCGCGCGCAGTGCGAACGCGAATGAGGTCGGCGCGCTTGCCGGGCGCGATTTCGCCGCGGTCCTCGAGACCGACCGCTGCGGCGGGATTCTTGGAGACCGTGCGAATGGCGGTCGCAAGCTCGATTGCCGGCACGCGCTCCGGCAAGAGCAGCGCCGCCATCAACAGGCTAGCCGGCATGTAGTCGGACGACAGCACGTCGAGCACGCCGAGTTCGGCGAGTTCCGCCGTCGCGACGTTGCCGGAGTGCGAGCCGCCGCGCACCAGATTGGGCGCGCCCATGAGAACGCGAATGCCGGCTCGATGCAGCGCCTGCGCCGCCTCGATGGTCGTGGGAAACTCGGCAATCGACACCTGGTCGTCGATCGCCTGGGCAACGTGCTCGAGCGTCGTGTCGTCGTGGCTTGCCAAGCGTTTACCGTGATCGCGGGCGAGCGCGACCAGAGCCCGATAATTGTCCGCGGCGTGCATCGCCTGATACTCGAGCCTCCTGGCAAACAGCTGATCGAGCTCCGCATCGCTAAGGCTGCCCTGCTTGCCGCGATAATAGTCGCGGAGCTTTCGCTCGTCGCGGAATTGCCGCTGGCCTGGAGTGTGGTCCATCAGTGAGGCGAGGCGAACGTCGCTGCGGCCGATCAGCGTAGCCGCCTCGCTGACAACGGTGGGCATCGGCACCTCGCAGCGCAGATGCAAAAAATGGTCGACGCGCAGCAGATCGGCGTTGCGGGCCTGCGCAATCGCCTCGGCCAGCACCTCGGCCTGGCCGTCGACATCCTCCACGCCCTCCTCGCGCCACACCCGCCGCGAATCGAGAACGGTGGTTATGCCGCAGGTCGCCAATTGGCCGTCGAACGACACTACCGCCGCAACCGGATCCCAGAACACCTTCGGTCGAGGCACGTAGTGAACCTCGAGATGATCGGTGTGCAGTTCGACGAGGCCGGGCAGCAAGAGGTCGCCGCCGAGGTCCTCGCCCCGTTCGGGCGGGCGCCCTTCGCCGACCTCGGCGATGATGCCGTCCACGACGGCGAGCCATCCACGCTCGACGACAGCGTCGGCGAGAACGATTCTAGCGTTGGCCAGGATCAGGTCGTGTTCAGCTGACATGGTGCAGCCTCAGGCACCGACGCCGGCGGCAATCGCGCCCGCCGCGGCGGCGAATGGCGTGATGTCGACGATGCGGTCGGCGACGGCATTCCGCAAAGTTTCGTCGTGGATGGCCGCCACAATGGCCACACCGCGCCGCTTCTTTTCGATGATCAGATCGCGGACGGCCGCGCAATTGGCGGCATCGAGCGAGGCGGTCGGCTCGTCCAGCAGCAGAATCGGCAATTCCGGCAGAAAGCCGCGGGCAATGTTGACCCGTTGCTGCTCACCGCCGGAGAATGTCGCCGGCAGCAAATCCCACAGTGGTGCCGGAATGTTCAATCGCGTCAGCAGCTCGGCGGCCGCTTGCCGCGCCGCTTCGCGAGGCGCGCCGCTGGCCACCAGGGGGTCGGCAACGACGTCGATCGCCGGCACGCGCGGAACGGCGCGCAGGAACTGACTGACATAGCCGATGGTGCGACGGCGCAAGCTGAGCATACGCCTCGGGGTGGCGGCGACGACGTCGGAAGTCTCTGTTCCATGGCGCACCAGGATTTGCCCGCGATCGCAACGATAGTTGCCAAAGATCATCTTCAGAATGGTCGATTTGCCGACGCCGGAGCGGCCGCCGAGCACGACGCATTCGCCGGCGCGAACCGAGAAGGCGACGCCGGCGACGATGGAAAGGCGTGCGCCGCCCCGCAGGTGCATCGTGAAGGCCTTGGCAACGTCGTGGAGCTCGAGTGCGATCGACATGGGCGCCTCACGGCTGGAGAACGGAAGCCGCCAGCAACTGCGTATGCGGCTCGCGCGGGTCGTCGAGCACCTGGTCGGTCAGTCCCGTCTCGATCACCTCGCCGCCTTTCATGACCACGATGCGGTGCGACAACAACCGTGCCACGGCAAGATCGTGCGTGACCACGACCGCCGACAGTTTGAGGTCTCCGACCAGGCCGCGCAGCAGGTCGAGGAGCCTTGCTTGCACTGAAACGTCGAGGCCGCCGGTGGGCTCATCCATAAGGATCAGCCGCGGCTGTGTCACGAGATTGCGGGCGATCTGCAGCCGTTGCCGCATGCCGCCCGAGTAGGTGCTCGGCGGGTCATCGATGCGCAGAGGGTCGATTTCGACGCGTTCAAGCCAATCGGTTGCGGTGCGGCGGATGTTCCCGTAATGCCGCCAGCCGACCGCCATCAGACGCTCGCCCACATTGGCGCCGCCGGAAACCGACATCCGCAAGCCAAGCGCGGGGTCCTGATGCACGAAGCCCCAATCGGTCCGCGCCAGAAAGCGGCGCTCCGGCTCGGTAAGCGTAGCGAGATCGCGGGTCACGCCGTCGCGCATGCGATACAGCACGCGCCCGGCATCTGCCGAGGTCTGCATGGACAAGAGCCGTAGCAAAGTCGTCTTGCCGGAACCGGACTCGCCCACCACCGCCATCACCTCGCCCTCATAGAGACTGAACGAGACGTTGCGACAGGCGACCTGGCGGCCGTAAAATTTGGTCAGGCCTTCGGCGATCAGTAGCGGTTGTTCTTCGTCGTTCATGGACGGTCCGCGGTGGCAGATGCCGCCTGCGGCCCGCGAACGCGGCGGCGCTGGTCCTCGCAATAATCAGTGTCGGAGCATACGAACATGCGGCCGCCTCGATCGTCCGTGATGATCTCGTCGAGAAAACCGTCGTCGGCTCCGCAAAGGGCACAAGTTTCGTCGGCGCGGTAGCGTTCGAAGGGATGGTCGTCGAAATCCAGGGAAGCGACGCACGTAAAGGGCGGAATTGCGTAGATGCGCTTTTCGCGCCCCGCACCGAACAGCTGCAGGGCCGGGCAATCGTTCATCTTCGGATTGTCGAATTTCGGCGTCGGTGACGGGTCCATGACATAACGGCCGTCGACCTTGACCGGGTAGGCGTAAGTCGTCGCGATATGTCCATGGCGCGCTATATCCTCGTAGAGCTTGACATGCATCAGTCCGTACTCGGCGAGCGCGTGCATGCGGCGCGTCTCGGTTTCGCGCGGTTCGAGAAAGCGGAGCGGCTCCGGGATCGGCACCTGAAACACGAGGATTTGGTGTTCGGCGAGCGGCGCCTCCGGAATGCGGTGACGGGTTTGGATGATGGTCGCCTCTCGCGTGCTGCTGGTCGTGCGGACGCCGGCGGTCTTTTCGAAAAACTTGCGGATTGACACGGC
>Ga0187784_10004984_pt1 | contig 10756 bp, 9 predicted proteins | sample 1015_SJ02_MP15_2_FD_132964 | JGI IMG/M metagenome (GOLD analysis project Ga0187784, IMG submission 132964) | Tropical peat soil microbial communities from peatlands in Department of Meta, Colombia - 1015_SJ02_MP15_20_MG | ecosystem: Environmental > Terrestrial > Soil > Wetlands > Peat | place... | reverse complement strand
TCGAGCCTTACGTCACGGGAAGTGAAGCTGGCCACATTGCCGATGGTGAAGGGCTACTGTCTGCAGGCCGCTGGCTCTTTCCATTTTGCGTAGGCGGATACGGAATTCTGGAGACATCCTACCCTTCTTATGCCCTGGTCTTCTGCCGTAGATGTAACGCTGCGCACCGCACCCGCTGTGTGCTGCAGGGCACATTGAGATCGGGTGTTGACCATTATCCCTCTCAGCCGTGACGGCGAACGAGGCGCGGTGACGCGGTGCGGCCGCAGCGTTTCCGGTAGACTATATGTCGTGGTGTCTTGATCGTTTATCGAGCCATGACGCAAAACACACAAACTATATCTCCTTCGCGCTCCGAGGTCTCATTGCTGAATGCCGAAGACCTACATCTGTTCAATGAAGGCCGGCACTACCGCGCTTATCAGAAGCTGGGAGCGCATTTGGTCACCGACCATGACGAGCCGGGCGCCTGCTTTAGCGTTTGGGCGCCCAATGCGCGCGAAGTCAGTGTGGTGGGAAGCTTCAACCGCTGGGACAGGTCGGCGCACCCGCTGTTCCCGCGCGGAACGTCGGGAATCTGGGAAGGTTTTGTTCCCGGCGTGCGCCACGGCGACCTGTACAAGTTTCACATTCGCTCGCATCACCACGGATACGTGGTCGATAAGGCCGACCCGTTTGGGCTGCTGCACGAAAAGCCGCCGCGCACGGCCTCGGTAGTGTGGAACCTGGATTACCAGTGGAACGATCAGGAGTGGATGCAGAACCGCAAAGCTAGGAATTCGCTGAACGCCCCGATCTCGATCTATGAGGTCCATTTGGGTTCGTGGATGCGCGCCGCGGAAGAGCACAACCGGCCGCTGAGCTGTCGTGAACTGGCCCCAAGGCTGGCCGAATATGTCGAGCGCATGGGTTTCACCCACGTGGAGCTGCTGCCGGTGATGGAGCATCCGTTTTACGCTTCCTGGGGATACCAGACCACGGGCTACTTTGCCCCAACGGCACGCTACGGCACGCCGCAGGACTTCATGTTTCTGGTGGATCACCTGCACCAGCACGGGATTGGCGTGATCCTCGATTGGGTTCCTTCACACTTCCCCTCCGATGGCCATGGGCTGGCCTACTTCGACGGCACCCATCTTTTTGAACATGCCGACTCACGCAAGGGGTTCCATCCCGACTGGAAGACGCACATCTTCAACTATGGCCGCACCGAAGTCCGCAGCTTTCTGATGTCGAGCGGAATGTTCTGGCTGGACAAGTATCACGCCGACGGGCTGCGCGTGGACGCGGTGGCGTCGATGTTGTACCTCGACTACTCCCGCAAAGAAGGCGAATGGCTTCCCAATCAGTACGGGGGCCGGGAGAACTTGGAGGCCATTGATTTCCTGCGGCAGTTCAACCAGGAGGCCTATCAAGAGCATCCCGACATCCAGACCTTCGCGGAAGAATCGACCGCCTGGCCGATGGTTTCCCGTCCCCCGTACGTGGGCGGCTTGGGCTTTGGGCTGAAGTGGGACATGGGATGGATGCACGATACGCTGGAATATTTCAAGCAAGATCCCATTCACCGCAAGTATCACCATCAGAAGCTTACCTTCCGCATGCTGTACGGCTTCACCGAAAACTTTGTGCTGCCCCTCTCGCACGACGAGGTGGTTCACGGCAAAGGATCGCTGCTGGGCAAAATGCCGGGCGACGAGTGGCAGAGATTTGCCAACATGCGCCTGCTGTTGGGCTACATGTTTGCGCAACCGGGCAAGAAGCTGTTGTTCATGGGCGGCGAGTTTGGGCAGGTGCCAGAATGGGGACACGAATGGGGCTTGGAGTGGTATGTCCTGCAATATAGGACTCACCGCGGCCTGCAGAAATGAGCAGCACAACTGAATCGGACTTACCGCGAACAGCCAGCGCTGCACGAGTGGGACAACGAACCGGCAGGATTTGAGTGGATCGATTGCAACGACAATACAGCCAGCACGATTTCTCTGCTTCGCAAAGGGAAATCTGAACGAGGGCACGTGGTGGTGGTTTGTAACTTTACTCCCGTGCCCAGGCTGGGTTACCAACTGGGGGTTCCCAGCGGCGGATTCTGGCGAGAGATTTTGAATAGCGACGCCGCCGAGTACGGTGGCAGCGGAATGGGGAATCTGGGTGGGGTACAAGCCCAGGACGAATCCACCCATGGTCGCCCGTATTCGCTCCGCCTAACGTTGCCCCCTCTGGCCGCGCTGTTCTTGAGAGCCGAATAATCGGCACGCTGCCGAATGGTCGACGTAGGCGCGGGCTGCGTCTCAGTGCGCACAACCGGACAATCCGGCCCGCGAATCTGCCGGTCCTAGGCTTGGCAGGGCGACTGGATTCGGGTTGGGGGGGTTCCCCGCTCTGACAGCAGAAGCCCAATACGGTCCAAAATATTTCGGATTGGAACTCCCTTCATGACTGCGGCATCAATGTGGGGCGATAGCTCCTCGGTCTCCGGATTGCTGCCAGACACCATCATGATGGGGAGTAATGGATTCAACATCTTGAGGCGCTCCGCGAGTTCGTTGCCATCCATACCCGGCATCTCCAAGTCCACGATGACAAGATCAAGGTTCCCTTTGAACTGGCACACCGTAAGCGCGTGGTAGGCGTTGTCTACAGTGATTGCTTCATAGCCGTTCCGGTTCAACATTGCCTGGTAAAGCTCGCGCATTCCTGGGTCGTCATCGACGCATAACACAACCGGATCTCGCATGGAATTGAGCTGCCTCCTCCATTTGCCGAGTTCTTGGAGAGAGCGGGCATGCATCTGAAATGCCAAACCTACATGCTAGACTGCACTTGACTGGCACGCCATGCGGATTCTGACCCGCTACATCCTGCGCGAAGTCACAGCGCATGCCTTGATCGGCGTGGCGGTGTTCACCTTCGTGCTATTCACCCGCGACCTGGGCCAGATTCTGGAGCTGGCGGTGCGCAACAGCGCTCCCCTGCCCAGCGTGGCACAGATTTTTTTCTACATCCTTCCTGTGGCCTTGACCATCAGCCTGCCGGCCAGCGTGCTAGTGGGAATTTTGATCGGACTGAGCCGGCTGGCGGCCGACAGCGAAATCACCGCCATGCGGGCGAGCGGCATCGGAGTGTGGACATTCTTGCGCATCATCTCCATCTTTGCTGTGGTCGCTTGGATTCTCGCTCTGGCTAATGGAGTCTACTTGGCGCCGCATTCGCAGGCTGCCATGGCGCGTTTGCAGGACCGGCTACGGTCATCGCAGGTCTCTTTTGAAGTACAACCCCGGGTCTTCTATGAAGGTTTCCCGCAACTGGTGCTTTATGTGCAGAACGTGAAAGGAGCGGAAGGAGCGGCCATTTGGAAGGGCGTATTCATCGCCGATACCAGCGACCCTCAGTACCCGCGCATCACCCTGGCCCAAGAAGGCATTTTGGTCAGTGAAGGGCCGGAGATGCTGCACCTCCACCTGAGCAACGGCGCAACCCATGAGCTGGATCCCAGGGATCTGAACCGCTATCAGATTTCGACTTTCGAACAGACTGACATCCCCATCGCCACGCCGAGTGCCAATCTTACCAAAGAACAAGAAGCGGCGCCGCTCACCCAGTTGAGCACAGCCGAACTTTGGCGGAAAGGAAAGGCGGCTGGAGACACGCCCGCAGGACGATGGTCACTGATTGAGTTTCATCGCCGGCTGGCCCTCCCGACCGCTTGCCTGGTTCTGGCGCTGGTGGGAATTCCGCTGGGGCTGTCCTCCAAGAAAGGCGGTAAATCCAGCGGATTCGTGCTCACCATTCTGCTGGTGTTTGCTTACTATTTTGTCTCGCTGGTGGGCGTCTCCCTGGCCCGGCAAGGCAGAGTCTCGCCCGGAGTGGGGGTTTGGCTGGCAGACGCGGTCTTCTTTCTCATGGGCGCGTTGCTGTTGTGGCGGGCGGAGCGGAGGCCATTCGAAATTGGTTCATTCTGGCCGCGGAAAGCGACCGCCGAAACCAACGGCACACCGCGAAGGCTCCGCTTTGCCCGTGCCGAAGATGCCTTCGAACGCGCCGCTTCCCGCCGCCGCGTGTTGAGCGCACGCTTTCCCATGATCCTGGACGATTACGTGCTGCGGGATTTTTTCGTGAACCTAACACTGGTGCTGGCCACATTCCTTATGCTGCTGCTGGTGTTCACCCTGTTCGAGTTGCTGGGAGACATCCTGCGCAACCAGGTTTCCCCGTTGGTGGTGAGCGAGTATCTGCTCAACGTCACACCCTATTTCCTTTATAACATCACCCCGCTCAGCATTCTGTTGGCGGTGCTGATCACGCTCGGGGTCATGCAGCGAGCCAACGAAGTCACGGCCATGAAGGCCACCGGCATCAGCATCTACCGCATCATTGTTCCGCTGCTGCTGGCGACAGTCATGCTCGCGGTCGGCCTGTTCTTCTTTGATCAGCTCTACTTGCCGCATGCCAACCAGCGGCAGGACGCTCTGCGCAATCTGATCAAGGGCAAGCCTCCGCAGACCTACCTGAATCCGGAGCGCAAGTGGATTTTCGGACAACATTCCAATATCTACTACTACCAGTTGTTCGACTCGGACCGGAACCAGTTCGGCCGCCTTTCCGTCTTTCAGTTCGATCCCGCTACCCTGCAATTGACCAGACGGATCTATGCCGCCCGGGCGCATTGGGAGGAGAGCGTCGGCCGTTGGGTGTGTACTCAAGGATGGGTGCGAGACTTGCGGGGACCGGCAATGGAAGACTACCGCACTTTCCTGGTGGACACCTTTTCGGCGGTGAGTGAACCGCCGGCGTACTTCAAAAAGGAAGTCAAGCAGTCCTCAGAGATGAGTTACGACGAACTGCGGCGCTACATCCGCGACCTGCAGCAGAGCGGCTTCGATGTCGTGCGCTTGAAAGTGCAACTGGCCAAGAAATTCGCCTTTCCCGCGATCACCGTGGTCATGGCAGTCCTGGCGATTCCCTTTGCTCTGTCAGCAGGACGCCGTGGCGCCGTCACCGGTGTCGCCGTTGCCGTAGGGGTTGCCGTGGTCTACTGGACCGTTTCCGGGCTGCTGGAGGCAATGGGCAACATCAGCCAGTTGCCTCCGGCGTTGGCGGCCTGGTCGCCGGATGCGATCTTCGCTCTGGTCGGCGGATACCTAATCCTGAAAGTACCTACCTGAGCTTTGGCAACTGCGATTTCCCGCGTGGACGTCCGTGCAGTCATAAGCAGAGCAGAAGCTGTACAACGGCTTTTCCGTCCAGGTCCCATCCTGGTTGGGACTGAGGCGAAACACGGTCCCTTCTCCGTGCCTGCCGCCATTTGTGGCCGTGCCATACAAGAACGTCCCCAGGCAGTCTCATCGGGTTGCGGTCGGCTCCGGAAACCCTATTTCGCCACCACCGCCGAAGGCTGGCCGCCGCTGGTGATGTAGGGCGATCCCGAAATGGTGAGTTGGCCGCTGGTTGTGGAAAGCGAATAAATCGACAGGGATGTTCCGCCAATATTGGCCACATACGCCCAGTCGGTGGGGTTGGTGGTAGTGTTTCCAACCGCTGTGCCGGTTTGGCCGGAACGAACCGTAATCGACACCGGGCTGGTGCCGGTGGAAATGGTGGGATTGGAAAGTGGAGTCAGCACTCCGCTGCCGGGGCTAAACGCATACTGCGAAATCTGGTTGGAGCCGTAATCGGCTACGTAGACGAAATTGTAGCTGGGTTCCAGCGCGATGGCTACCGGCTGCTCGCCGGCAGTAACCGGCAAGCCCACCTGGGTCATCGTGCCATCGGGAGTACTACAGGTTGCCGATGTGACCACGCAAAGGGCGAAGCTGGTCACGTTGTTTGACCCTTGATTGGCCACTAACAGAAAGGTCCCGTTTTGCGAAATCGCAACCGCCGCCGGCGCAATGCAAACCGAGGGCTGGGCACAGGCGGGATACGGCGAACCGCCGACTGCGGTTAACGCACCGGAAGTGCCATCGTAGGCGAAGACGGAAATGGTATTGGTGAACTGGTTGGCCACGTACAGGTAATTTCCCGCAGGAGGAACGGCGACCGAAACCGGCCCGGTGGCAAGAGTGGTTCCAGGGGGAATCGTGGTATAGGGAGAGCCTGCGACGGGCGTCAGCGTAGTCCCACTGATGGAGAACACCGAAACGTCGCTCGATCCCTGGTTGGCGACAAACAAGAACTTGCCGGAGGGATCGACGGTCAAGCCCATCGGCGTTGTGCCGGTTTTGTAGTTTTGTCCCACCACCAGAGAGCCGTCGGAGTTGAGCACATAGCTAGTCACAAAGTTGCCGCCCGAGTTCGATACGAACAGAGCGTTCATGCTGGGAGTGACCGCGATGGCCGCTGGATTGGTCCCCGTCGCAATCGCCGTGATGCCGGAGATGGCACCCGAGCTCAAGGCAATTCCGTAGCTGGTCAAGGTGAGATTACCCTGAGTGGTGACGAAGAGAAAGCCGGTTCCCGAAGAGGTGGTGCTGCTGCTCGAGCCGCAAGAGAGGGCCAAGACTGCCACTAGAAGTAAAGCCAGTCCGGCAAGCACACGAAACTTCATTCCAGTTTGTTCTCCTGTTTTCGACATGGAACGTGGGCTAGCGTGACCATCCTCTTGCGAGGCCGTCATTCCGACCCGAACCTGTTTTCGTTGGTGTATCAAGAATAGCTGGGAAGCGCAAACTCCTCAAGCTGGATGGTAGTGGTAAAGTGAACTGCAGAACTTTGCGCCGTTCATTCGCCTTTTGCAGGTGAATGAGTGTAATCGCGATATTTCGCTCGTTGAGCCGTCGCACCTAGGACAAGAGCTGTCCTGCCAGTGGGCTAGTTTCTTCCCAGCGCCAAGCTGCCGAGGCTACCCGGCTCAACGGTGATCACATCCGGCCCTTTGGTCCTGCCGGTGACGATCGGTTTGTTGGCAACGGTCTCGTAGGCGTAGCCATGCACAAAAGCGGTAGCCAGGCCGTTGGAGTGGACGCGCGCCCAACCGTAGTGAACCTGCCCCGCGATCATGAACTTCAATCCCAGATAGGCCCGGACTCCTTTCTGCCAGGGGCAGTATGGGAAAGTACGCCCGCTGAGTTCTTGCACCCCGTAAAGCCACAGCTGCCGCGACTGAAAAGGGCGGTGCGGGCCGACCACACGTCCTCGCGGCACAGCTGCAGCGCAGGGGTAGGAAGAACGGCGGGCGCCCGTGGACCAAACCGAGTTCGACGGCTGGGCTCGATAGATAACAAAAGGGTTAAACGAGGGGCATCCCAGCATTGGACCAGGGGTGCACGTGTGATGAGGCCATAGGCGAAGACTGAGCTTGAAATCTGTGAGACCGTCGTGGTTGAGATCCAACCCGACCGGCCCCTGATCCGGAACGATGGCGATGGTGACCGGGGTGTATACGACCTCGGCCTCGGCCCGAGCCGCCAAGGCCAGCATTCCAACTCCCGCCGCGCTGGCCGCAAGCGCGTACATGTTGAGTTGGTGATGAAGCGACTCGGAAAGCTTGGAAGGCGTTCTAGACGATTGCGGTTTCATATATCCTCCACACGAACACCACCATTGTAGCCCCGGACGCGAGTCTTTTCTGTGATGAGCCCTAGACGTGGTTGGACAAGCTGGTTAGCCGGTCAACTTCCGCTATCAGACGATTGCACTTAAAATCCCCCACCCAAGTGCCTGCCCGACAGTAGCAACCTCATCTGACAAGTGGGGCGTGCAAGGTCAGGTCTTGGCAGTCGCGCCTTATGCAACCGCAAAGCACACGAAGGCGCACAAGGTAAAAACCGATTCAGGGATATTGCAGTGGCACAGCTGTTTCTCCCCGCGTTCTCGCACCGGTGCTAGCTTTGGCCGCCGGCGACATTCGCGGTTTGCCCCAAAGCGCTCCCGTCGGATGGTGCGTGCTTCAACGGCAACCGAATCTCGACTACCAATCCGCCTCCTGGCCGGTTGAAGGCCCTGACCGTCCCTCTGTGCAAGCGGACCGCCCGCTCGGTGATGGCCAGACCCAAGCCAACGCCGCCGGTTCCACGCTCGCGGGCGTCATCGATGCGGTAAAAAGGCTGGAACAGCTTGTCGAGCGAAGCTTCGGGCACGCCGGGACCTGAATCGGTAACCCGAATCACTGCCTGAGAACCATGGGAACTTCGCTCCTCTTCCATCCGCACCTCGACTACCGTACCCTCCTGCGTGTAAGCAATCGCATTACGCACCACATTTTCGATGGCGCTATGAAGAAGGCTTGGGTTGCCAGTAACCTCGCAGTGGTCCAAAACTACGACCTCGACCCTGCAGCCATGGCTCTGGGCCTCGAAGGCTGCATCCCGGGCAACCTCGCGAATCAACTCCTCCAGGTCCACCGTGGAGGTCTCCTGCGACTCGACACTGCTGTCAAGCCGCGAGACGGTGAGCAAATGCTGAATCAATTCGTTAAGGCGGCTGGATTCGCGTTCGATCCGGTCCAGCGAACTGCTGGCCTCGGTCCCGCTGCGTTGACGGGCCAGTTCCAAAGCCACGCTCAAACGCGCCAGCGGGGAGCGCAACTCGTGCGAAATGTCGGTTAACAGCCGCTTCTGCGAATGAACCAGGTTCTCAATGCGTTCCGCCATGCCATCGAAATCTCGCACCAATTCAGCAATCTCATCGTGGCGACGGGGTGAAGGCATGCCGGCGCGGGCGCTGAGATCGCCGGACGCCAATTTTTGTGTGGCCGCGCGCAAACGGACCACAGGCGCTGTCAAATAGCGTGCCAGGATGTAACAAACTAAGCCGGAAGAAATGATAGCGATCAAAATACCGAGGCCCGGCACGCCGCGGGGGCCGAAGACTCCATGCCGTTCCGGCGGCAGCTCAATGATGAGGGTGTAGCGGAGTCCGTCGGGGCCGGACGCGGTTTCGCGAAGCACGGGAAACGGACTGACACGTCCCAGAAGAGTATCCGCCGTGCGCCGTTTGCCCAGCGCCGCCTCCATGACCGGTTCGGGTGGGCGGCGCCCAAGCAAATCGTGATTCTGCGCATCAAACAAGTAGAGGCGCACGCCCTTCGACTCGTGAACCGACCGCAAGTAGCGCCACAGACCCTGTTCTCCGCCAGCTTGGTGGGCCTGCACTGCGTCGTTGAGCATCCGCGATTGCTCGGCCTGCAGCGCGGCAATATCGCCTGGCGGCCGCGACGTAATAGTCACCAGGATTGCCAGAACCACTGACAGGGCCAGCGCCACCCAGAACGACAGGAAAATGCGGACAAACAGGCTTTTCATTCCGCCGCACTCCCAGCATGATTTCGCGGATGCGCGAAGATGTAGCCTACGCCCCGGATGGTCTTAATGTGGTCGCTAGTGGCATCGGAGTCGCCCAGCTTCTTGCGCACCTTGCTGACGTGCATATCGATACTGCGGTCGAAGGGGGAAAACTTGCGGCCCAGCACGGCGTCCACCAGGCGCTCCCGCGGCACCACCCGGCCAGCCTCGCGCAACAACACGTGCAGAAGATTGAATTCCACCGAAGTGAGCTCTACCGGCTTGCCATTCTGCAGCACGCTGCGAGTCGCGGGATCGAGTTCAATGTCGCCGACGCGAATGACGGGGGGAACCGGCTCGCCCGGCTTGCCGCCGGCTTGAGTGCGGCGAAGGACCGCGCGAATTCTGGCCACCAGCTCTCTGGGGTTGAACGGCTTGGGCAGGTAGTCGTCGCCGCCAATTTCCAAGCCCACGATCCGGTCCACAGCTTCGCCGCGCGCAGTAAGCAGCAGCACCGGAATGCGCGAACTGGCGCGCAGGCGGCGCAGCACGTCAAGCCCGTTCAATCGCGGAAGCATAATGTCGAGCACTACCAGCAGGTGGTCGCCGCTCAGAGCGCGCTCCAGCCCGCGAACGCCATCGCCCACCGCCTCGACCTGAAAGCCCTCCGGCTCAAGGTATTCGGTCACCAGGCTGGTGAGTTCTGCGTCGTCGTCAATGACTAGAATGCGTTCCACGTATTCTCACATCAGTTCTACAACAGACTGTGGAAAGAAGGCGTAAAAAATTGTCAAAGCGCAGGCCAATGCATTGCGGGAGAATCGGAGTTTACGCTGGCCCGGCGGCACTCCGGCCGTCGTAAGTGCTTTCCCATCAGCCGCGCCATTCCCCGCCCGGGCAATGTTTGCTTGCCAGGTCCGTTTTACAAAACTTTACTCCGGTTGACCGACTTTTTACCGCAATATTCCCCAAAAAGTGTTCTCATAGCTTAAGAAGATTCGGTTTCGATGGACCGAAAAAAGGAGATGTCATGAAGGTGACAAGTTCGAGAATATTATCCGTAGCTCTGGCGTTTGCGTTGCTGGGGTCAGTTGCCATTGCCCAAGGACCGCCGCGCGGTCACTGGCACGGAAGCGATTTCTTCGGCGGGCACATGCTGGATTTCTTTTCTGATGTCCTGAACCTGTCTGATGCACAACAGGCACAGATCAAGCAAATCATGACCGCAGCGCGGTCGACTTCCGAGCCCCTCTTCCGGCAGGAAATGCAAAATAAAAAGGCGATGAAGCAGTTGATCATGAGCGGCAACTTTGACGAAGCCAAGGCCCAGTCGCTGGCACAGCAGTCTGCGACGGTGCACGCGCAGATGGAAGTCACGCATGCCCGGGCGCTGGCTCAGGCCTATCAGGTCTTGACCGCCGAGCAGAGGACCAAGTTGGGCGAGTTGATGGCGCGGCGTGAACAGCGCATGCAACAGCATATGCAGGAACATGAGCACGGGCAGATGCCGCCACCGCCCGACTCACAGTAGAGAG
>Ga0187784_10004983_pt1 | contig 10756 bp, 7 predicted proteins | sample 1015_SJ02_MP15_2_FD_132964 | JGI IMG/M metagenome (GOLD analysis project Ga0187784, IMG submission 132964) | Tropical peat soil microbial communities from peatlands in Department of Meta, Colombia - 1015_SJ02_MP15_20_MG | ecosystem: Environmental > Terrestrial > Soil > Wetlands > Peat | place... | reverse complement strand
TTTGGCGACGTTCGCGGCAGTCTCGCTACTCCTGGCGGTGGTAACGATAGTGGCTTGTTACATTCCAGCACGCCGGGCCACTCGCGTCGATCCCATGGTAGCACTGAGGTATGAATAGCTCACTGGGCTTTCGAGCCTGTGTGAAAACCGGCCTTCGTGCGCTGTAGCGGCGCTCTATGAGCGCCAAAGCTGTTGATTCTCAAGACCGGCGGCCATAGACCGCAGCTACAAATCGAGGTTTTCACACAGGCTCTTTGGCCCGGCAACGGAGGACGAAAGTAGCTGTGAGGTCCTCACGAAGAATCAACGATTTACAGGGCTACTTTCGGATGAGTAAGCCATCGGATTCGGAAGGCCGAAGAGAGGTTTAGGCCGACGGCTACGGACTGGCTCTGGAAAGTCCCTTTCGGAATCAGCCAGTCAGCTCCGCGCTGCGCGACGACTATTTGCTCGATGCGTGCTCCTGCCCCACAATTGCACTTTCCGCCAGCAACCTGGACATATCTCGGCTATGGTGCACTCAGCAGAAATCTTGCCACTTTCTGAGCCAGTCTGTGCATCCGGTGCTATGGTTTGCCGGGAATCGCCACTGAGGTACACTTCCTATTCCCTATTCCCTGTGCCCTATTCCCTATTCCCTAGCACGGTTTGCCGGGAATCGCCGCTGAGGTACATGTTATATCCGCAACGTCTGGCCGTGTCTGGCCGTGTGGCGAACGGGGTCATTAAGTTGTATACTTCGCCACTGACTGGGGTTTCCGTAGGACATTCCCAGCCGATGGCTCTCGCCATGAAAATCAAGTAGAGGCAGGTAAACCTCCTTGCCGAACGGAACTCCTCTCGGATTCGAATCGAAACTTTGGGCGGCGGCGGATGCGCTGCGCAACAACATGGACGCAGCCGAGTACAAGCACGTCGTCCTGGGGCTGATCTTCCTCAAGTACATTTCAGATGCGTTTGAGGCCAAGCACGCCGAGCTTGAGAAGCAGGTGAACGAAGGAGCGGACCCGGAGGATGTTGACGAGTACCGGGCCGCCAGCATCTTTTGGGTGCCCAAAGAAGCGCGCTGGACGTTCTTGCGTGACAATGCACCGCAACCGACGATTGGTAAGCTCATTGACGATGCCATGAGCGCCATTGAGCGCGACAACCCATCGCTGAAAGGCGTTCTGCCCAAGGATTTCGGCCGTCCCGGGCTTGATAAGCAGCGGTTGGGCCAACTGATCAAGCTCGTGAGCGATATTGGTTTGGGCAGCCCCGCCGACCGCGCCAAGGACGTTTTGGGCCGTGTTTATGAGTATTTCCTGGCGCAGTTTGCCAGCGCCGAAGGCAAGAAGGGCGGGCAATTCTACACGCCCTCGTGGGTGGTACGGGTGCTGGTGGAAATGCTCGCGCCTTACAAGGGCCGCGTCTACGATCCCTGCTGCGGGTCGGGCGGGATGTTTGTGCAAAGCGAGAAATTCGTTGAGGCGCACAGCGGCAGGATTGGCGACGTTGCCATTTACGGGCAGGAATCGAATTACACCACGTGGCGACTCGCGAAGATGAACCTCGCCATCCGGGGTATTGACGCGCAGATTGCCCACGGCGACACTTTCCACAACGACCGCTTCCCCGACCTCAAAGCCGATTACGTGCTGGCCAATCCGCCGTTCAATGACAGCGACTGGCGCGGCGAATTGTTGAAGGAAGACAAGCGCTGGGTTTACGGTGTGCCGCCGGCGGGCAATGCCAATTTCGCCTGGGTGCAGCACTTTATTTCCCACCTTTCGGCCACCGGTCTCGCGGGGTTTGTGCTGGCCAACGGATCGATGTCGTCCAATCAATCCGGCGAAGGGGAAATCCGCAAGAACATCATTGAGGCCGATCTGGTGGATTGCATGGTGGCGCTGCCCGGCCAGCTTTTTTATTCCACGCAAATTCCCGTTTGCCTCTGGTTCCTGGCACGGCACAAGAGGAACGGGCGCTTCCGCGAGCGGCGGGGCGAAGTGCTGTTTATCGATGCGCGCAAAATGGGAACGTTGATGGACCGAGTTCACCGTGAGCTGACCGATCAGGACGTCGCTAAGATCGCCGGGGCTTACCACGCCTGGCGCGGCGACCTGAAGGCGGGAGAATACTCTGACTTGCCGGGCATCTGCAAAGCCGCCAAGCTCGGCGAAATCCGTGAGCACGGGCACGTGCTCACACCGGGCCGCTACGTCGGAGCGGCAGCCGCAGAGGAAGACACGGAACCGTATGAGGATAAGATGAAGCGTCTCGTAGCCACGTTGCGGCACCAGCAGGCGGAGGCTTCCAAACTGGATGCGGCCATCGCGGCTAATCTAAAGGGGCTTGGACATGTCAGCTGAATGGCGGGAGGTCACAGTTGACGATGTTAAGGCAGAATCCGAGAATTCCCTGGCAACCGGCCCGTTCGGATCGAGCATAGGCTCAAGGTTCTTCACAAATTCCGGGGTACCTGTCATAAGAGGCAGTAACCTCAGCGAGGACATTGGAATTCGCCTTAACGATCAGGGGCTTGTGTTCTTGTCCCCCGACAAAGCTCTCCAGTTCAGCCGCTCAAAGGTACGTGACGGGGATTTAGTGTTCACCTGTTGGGGCACAGTCAACCAGGTGGGATTAATCGATAAGCGGGCTGCCTATCCGGAGTACATAATCTCAAACAAGCAGATGAAGCTAACCCCTAATCCGGCAAAGGCCGACAGCCTGTTTTTGTACTACATGTTTTCGAGTCCAGAGCTGCAAGAGCGTATCAAAAACGAGTCGATCGGGAGCTCGGTGCCCGGCTTCAACCTCGGGCAGCTTCGCTCAATGCGAATTCGGATTCCCGAGTTGGATGAGCAACACGCTATTGCGCGCGTCCTGGGGACGCTGGACGACAAGATTGAACTGAACCGGAAGATGAACGAGACGCTGGAGGCGATGGCGCGGGCGCTCTTCAAATCGTGGTTTGTGGACTTCGACCCTGTCCGCGCCAAAGCCCAAGGCCGCGACCCCGGCCTGCCCAAGCACCTCGCCGACCTGTTCCCAAATTCGTTCGAAGAATGTGAGCTGGGAGACATTCCGAAGGGGTGGCACATCTCGCGGTTAGGTGAGATTGCGTCAATGCAGAGGGGGACCTTAAACCCGGGAGCATTTCCAGAGGAGGTTTTCGACCATTACAGCATTCCAGCCTACGACGAGGGCCGGGAGCCCAAAGTTGAGACCGGTGAGCAAATCAAGAGCAACAAGTTTCTGATCCCCCCAGGGGCAGTCATGATTTCGAAACTTAATCCCCGGTTCCCGAGGGTATGGCTGCCCGAACTTAGCAGCATAAGGCGCTCGGTTTGCTCCACAGAATTTATTGTGTTGGCCCCTAAGAGTATGTCTACGATTCAGTACCTATACTGCCTGTGCATTTCGGAATGGTTTTTCGATACATTTGCGACTTTAGTGACAGGCACATCAAGCAGTCACCAACGAGTCAAACCTGATGACCTGCTCCGAATGCAGGTTGCTGTCCCGAGCAGCAATGTGGTCGGAAAATTCAGCGATCTAGTTGCACCACTCTTGCGGCAGGTGATCAAGCGCGCAGAAGGTTCGCGGACCCTCGCCGCCCTGCGCGATGCGCTGTTGCCCAAGCTGATTTCCGGCGAGATTCGGGTCAAACGCTGATGAACCACGGAGGCACAGAGGCACAGAGCAAAGAATTCTCGGTGTCTCAGTGCCTCAGTGGTGAAAACGGAAGCTCCATGATACAAAACGACCCTTTGACGGAGAAGATTATCGGCGCGGCGATTGAGGTGCATCGTGTGCTTGGGCCGGGGCTGCTCGAATCCGCCTATGAAGAGTGCTTGTGTCATGAGCTGAGGCTGGAGGGAATCGGCTTTACGCGTCAGCAGCCCCTGCCGGTGGTTTACAAAGGTGTACATCTTGATTGTGGCTACCGGCTCGATGTGGTTGTGGAAAGCAAGGTGATCGTGGAGCTGAAAACGGTGGACCGGCTTCTACCCATCCACGAAGCCCAGCTCCTGACCTATCTCCGCCTGGCGGGAATTCATACCGGCCTAATCTTAAACTTCAACGTCCCGGCCTTGCGGCAAGGTATTAAGCGCATGGTGCTTTGAAGGAACCACTGAGGCATAGAGGCACTGAGAAAGACAACGAACGATGGGATCAGAAACATTCTCAGCGTCTCAGTACGTATGTGTGGCTGCCAGACTTCGATTTTTTGGTTTTAATGAAAAGATACCCTGATGGGAGGCGCCGATTAATCACGTCTTACTACGTCGATCGGCCCCACACCAGGAGGAATCTGAAGAAAAAATACGCAAGGCGCCTAAAATGAAAGAGGCCGACGTGAACGCCGGCCCAACTCCTTCCACGCATGGTGGATGAGCTGACTCTATTGTACCATCGGCGGGTTAGATGTCAAGGTTTATTTTATTTCCAACCCGCTTTGGCCCAGCGGACAAGCATAACCAATTGATAACGAAAGAGTTGTTTATTTAACGGCTTGCCATGCCGAGAGGATTCACAGAGTCTGTGGTGGAGGAAGCCGCCTTCGAATGGTTCGAGGAACTGGGGTATACGGTTCTGGCTGGGCCGGAGATTGCCTTTGGCGAGGTCAAGGCCGAACGGACCGATCCCGAATACCGGGACATGATTCTGGAAGGCCGGGTGCGGCAGGCGCTGGCGCGGCTGAATCCTGACCTGCCGCCCGAAGCCCTTGATGACGCCTTCCGCAAGCTCACCCGGATTGATTCTCCCTCCCTCATTACTCGCAATCGCGATCTTCATTCCATGCTCGTCGATGGGGTGAATGTGGAATATCCCCGGCGGGACGGCTCGATTGCGGGCGCTCAGGCGTGGCTGGTGGATTTCGAGAATCCAGAGAACAATGACTGGCTGGTGGTGAACCAGTTCACAGTAGCGGAAGGCCAGCACACGCGCCGGCCTGACATTGTGATTTTCCTGAACGGCCTGCCCATCGCCGTCATTGAACTGAAGAACCCTGCCGACGAAAACGCCACAATATGGAGCGCCTTTAATCAGCTTCAAACTTACAAAGCCGAAGTCCCGGCGCTGTTCGTTTACAACGCGCTACTGATAATTTCGGACGGCCTCGAAGCACGTGTAGGCTCACTCTCCGCCGACCGCGAGTGGTTCATGCCGTGGCGGACGATTGAAGGCGAGCAATTGGCCCCGGCTTCGATGCCGCAATTGCAGGTGTTGATCGAGGGACTGTTTGAAAAGCGCCGCCTCCTCGACTTTCTTCGCCACTTCATAGTTTTCGAGGATTTTGGGAAAGGTGACCCGGTCAAGAAGATTGCCGGTTACCACCAGTTCCACGCCGTGAACAAGGCCATTCAGACCACCCTCAAGGCCACTCGTCCAACCGGTGATCGGCGGGCCGGGGTGGTGTGGCACACGCAAGGCTCCGGGAAAAGCCTGACGATGGTGTTCTACGCGGGGCGGCTGGTGCTGGAACCGGCGATGCAGAATCCCACCATCGTTGTCATCACCGACCGCAACGATTTGGATAATCAGCTTTTCGGAACCTTTTCGCGGTGCAGCGAGCTTCTTCGCCAGCCACCCCAGCTGGCAGAAAGCCGCGAGCACCTGCGCATGCTGCTCAACGTGTCATCAGCCGGAATTGTCTTTACCACCATTCAGAAATTCATGCCGTTGGAGGACAAGGAGCCCCTCTCGGATCGACGCAACATCGTGGTGATTGCCGACGAGGCCCACCGCAGCCAATACGACTTCATCGATGGTTATGCCAAGTTCATGCGGGACGCGCTGCCGCACGCCTCATTCATCGGCTTCACCGGCACGCCCATTGAGAAAGCCGACGCCAACACCCGCTCGGTGTTTGGCGATTACATCAGCGTCTACGACATCCAGCGCGCCGTGGACGACCATGCCACGGTTCCCATCTATTACGAAGGCCGCCTCGCGAACCTGGAGCTCGACCCGAACGAAAGGCCGAAGATTGATCCCGAATTCGAGGAAGTGACGGAAGGCGAAGAGGTCGAGCGGCGCGAGAAACTGAAAACCAAATGGGCGGCGCTGGAAGCGGTGGTTGGCGCGGAAAAGCGCCTGAAATTGGTGGCCGAGGATCTGGTGAACCACTTCGAAGCGCGGCTGGCTGCCATGGACGGCAAGGCCATGATCGTCTGCATGAGCCGCCGCATCTGCGTGGAATTGTACAAGGAGATCGTCAAGCTGAAGCCGGAGTGGCAGGGCGCCGACGACGCGCACGGTTCGCTAAAAGTCGTCATGACGGGCTCCGCCTCCGATCCGCTCGATTGGCAGCCGCACATTCGCGAGAAAAGCCGCCGCGAAAAGCTCGCTGTGCGATTTAAAGACGCAAATGACCCGTTTAAGGTGGTCATTGTTCGCGACATGTGGCTGACGGGGTTTGACGTGCCCAGCCTGCACACCATGTATCTTGATAAATACATGCGCGACCACGGACTGATGCAGACCATCGCGCGGGTGAATCGGGTGTTTAAGGATAAGCCTGGTGGTCGGGTGGTGGATTACCTGGGCATCGCGCAGGAATTGAAGCAGGCTCTCGCCACCTACACGGAGAGTGGCGGACATGGCAAAGCCGCAATCGATGTGGAGGGAGCCGTCGAAGCGCTGCTGGGCAAACACGAACTCTGCTGCGCGCTCTTTGATGGCTTCGACTGGTCGCTGTGGACAAGGGGAGGCGCGGCGGAGAAGGTCGAGCTGCTTGCCAACGCTCAGGAACACATCTTGATGCAGCAGGACGGGAAGCAGCGGCTGTTCGCGGCGGTCAGCGACCTTTCAAAGGCGTTTGCGCTCGCCGTGCCTCATCCCAAGGCCATGAACCTTCGCGATGACATCGCCTTCTTCCAGGCGGTGCGCGCGATTCTGGCCATGGGAGCGGGCCGCGAACAGCGGTCGGAATGGGACCTGGACCACGCCATCCGGCAGATCGTATCGAGTGCCGTCGCCCCCAAAGGCGTGATTGATATCTTCGAGGCGGCGGGCCTGAAGAAACCGGACATCTCGATTCTGTCCGATGAGTTCCTTGCTGAAGTCAGCGGCATGCCCCAGAAGAATCTCGCCGTGGAAATGCTGAGAAAGCTGCTCAGCAACGAAATCAGGACACGGTTGAAGCGAAATGTGATCCAATCGCGGCGATTTTCGGAGATGCTGGAAGCCTCCATTCGCAAATACCAGAGCCGGGCGATAGAAACGGCCAAGGTGATTGAAGAACTAATTGCCATCGCAAAACAGATGCGCGAGGATGCCGCCCGAGGCGGCGAACTCGGACTTACGGATGACGAGGTGGCCTTTTATGACGCCCTTGAAGTAAACGACAGCGCGGTCAAGGTTCTGGGCGACGAAACTCTCCGAACCATCGCCCGCGAGTTGGTTAAAACCGTGCGGCAAAATACCACGATCGATTGGAACGTCCGAGAGAACGTCCGGGCGCATATCAAAGTTCTGGTCAAACGCATCCTGCGCAAGTACGGCTATCCCCCGGATAAGCAAGAGAAAGCGACGCAGACTGTGTTGGAACAAGCTGAAGTTCTCTCGGAAGGTTGGGCTGTGGCCTGACACCTAATGCGAGGACATTTTGCGGCTTAGGGTCTGGAAGCAGCGACCTTGAGCCCCGCCCAGTGCGGGGCTTTTCTTTTTCATAGGCGTTGTGTGTTACGTGCCTGGCTAGCGTGAAGGCGCATGGGTGCGGGTGTGGCAAAAGAGGGGCGGCGCCGCCTCGGACAAAAAGTCGTAGATTTCCAGGGGTAAGTCTTCCCCCTCACCGTGTCATCTCGGGCGGAACGACCCAAGCTCGAAATTCTTTCCTTTCCTTAGCAAGATTCCCGTTTACCCTGAGCGAGCTGCGCAGATCCTTCTCCGTCGGCTGAAGGATCAGGATGACAGCGAAAGGGCTCCAAATGACAGCGGTAAGTTTTTGTTTACCCACGCCTTCGCTGTTAGAATGACGCCTTACAGTTGGGCGCAGCACTGACCTTCAGGTCAACACAGTGCGAGATGCCGAGCCCGCAGGCGCGGGGTCGGCGCTACAAGGCTGGCTCGAGAAACTGCTGATCAAATGGGGGCGATATGTTCGCATTTCACGGCGTGGATTACATGGAGATTGATGCGCTCTTCAGCGACCAGGAAAAGCTGGTCCGCCAAACGGTGCGCGAGTTCGTGGACCAAGAAATCATACCGAACATCGAAGAGTGGAACCGGGAGGGAAGATTCCCCCAGCACCTCGTACCCTTGATGGCGGAGCTGGGATTTTACGGCGCCAACCTGGAAGGCTACGGCTGCGCGGGGATGTCCAATGTCGAGTACGGGCTCATCATGCAGGAGCTCGAGCGCGGAGATAGCGGCTTGCGGAGCTTCGTCTCCGTGCAGGGCGCGCTCGTGATGTACCCCATTAAGGAGTATGGCTCCGAAGAGCAAAAGCAGCGCTGGCTGCCAGCGCTCCAGCAAGGCAAGGCCATCGGATGCTTCGGCCTGACAGAGCCCGACTTCGGCTCGAACCCCGCCGGCATGAGGACGCGTGCCGTAAAGGATGGCGACCACTACGTGCTGAATGGTGAGAAGGCCTGGATCACCTCCGGGACGATTGCTGATGTGGCGGTGGTGTGGGCGCGTTCGGAGGAAGGCATCCGCGGGTTCCTTGTGGAAAAGGAAACGCCGGGCTTTACCTCGAAAGACATCAAAGGGAAATGGTCGCTGCGCGCCTCGGTGACTTCCAGCCTTTCACTCCAGGACGTTCGTGTGCCCGTGGGCAACATGCTTCCTCATGCGCAGGGGCTAAGAGCCGCGCTGAGCTGCTTGACTCAGGCACGCTACGGCATCGGATGGGGGGCCATCGGCGCGGCCATGGCCTGTTACCATGAGGCCCTGGAATATGCCAAGATCAGAAAGCAGTTTGACGACAAGCCCATCGCTTCTCACCAGCTCGTTCAGGCGAAGTTCGCCGATATGATCACCGAAATCACCAAGGCGCAATTGCTGGCCTTGCAAGTGGGACGCCTGAAGGACCAAGGGCGGGCCGATTTCGCGCACGTCTCCATGCTCAAGCGGAATAACGTTAGGATGGCGCTGGAGGTGGCGCGCGCGGGACGCGACATCCTGGGCGCCAACGGCGTCGCCGATGAATATCCCCTCTTCCGCCACATGTGCAACCTGGAATCGGTCTTCACTTATGAAGGCACTCACAATATCCATACCCTCATCATCGGCGAACGGGTGACGGGGATTCCGGCGTATAAATAGCGGTGAGCCGCGAGCAGCGGAGAGGCGAGGTCACGCATGAAATCGCACGTAGTCCCCCACCGGCCTCAGCGCCTGCCAATCTGCGTCTGGATTGTGCAGAAGGAGTTGCAATATGCCCAAATTTAACGTTGGTGACATTCTTCTCTGCTTCTCGCGCTACCCCGTGAAGGGCGCCGGCGCAGAGATACTACTGCTCGAAGTAGTGGATAAGGTGGGGTCTCGCTTTTACAGTCTTGCGGCGCGGACCTACAAGTATCGCGAGAGCTTTGCGAATCTTGAGTCGAGGGCTATTCGCCTCCCCCCGGACTTCCCATGGCGTTTTCCAGAAGATTTCTGTGCGTTCCGCTATCTGCTTCCCATCGCATATCGCTCAACAACGGTCTCGGTGTATGAGGTAGGCGTTCCGTACGGACGGAAATTCGAAAAGGTCATGAGCGAGCTGACCGGGGAAACCTATCAAGACCCCACAGAATTGGGGTTTGTCGTGCGGGGATATGCCGTCAGGGAAGCGAAAAGCGGCAGTGAAGAGTGCTGGTTCTGGCTCAATACAAGGTGGGACGTGCTGGTGAAGTTCAAGGAGACCTTTGGGCGGGCGGAAGAGTCTCTCGTGCCCAGTGACGACGATCTGCCCGAGTGCCTGCAGGAGCAAGGGCGGAAGAGATGGGACGCTGCGCCTATCGCCCTCGGAAGAGCAATATCGAAGCCCGGGGATTTCTTTTGCGAAGGCAGCATTCGCAGCGGGTTTTCTTTCTACGCATTTGACGGTCTCACAAAGTTGGGAAAGATTAAGACGATTCAGTACAGGCCACCTGCCGAAGCCAAGCCAGTCTCGCTCCCGACCGCATTTCCTCCGCCAATTCTGGCCCGGCTGCGGAATATCTATCGCTATGACATTTTCGACGAGACAATTTTGTGGGTTGCACATGAACGGTGGCCGTCGTCCGGCGCCACCAATTCGGCACAGATCCCCACTGATCTTCCGGGCGGGGCAAGTACGGTTGTCGCTTTTGGCCGGCTCTTCGAAAATAGGACCGCCATCTATTATTCGAACGATCTTACTCGGTGGTGGCGGAGGCTTTCCAAGGCACTGGAGTGTGAGCTGGATCGCTTGCGATTCATCTACCCGACGGGCGTTCCGGCCGTCCAGTGAATTAAGAGGCGTGGCTGGGTTGCGTCCAGGGAACTACTCCGGCAGTTTTCGACGGCGGGCGGGAATCGTGGCCTCGAGCAGCTCGAACTTACCTTCCAGGCGGGCCAATCGCTCCCCGTGGCTGGCAACGTCCAATTGAATGCGCTTCACATCGTCGGCCACCTGCACGATCCGGTCTTCGATAGTGATAATCCGTTTGAGACCAGCATAAAGATCCTGGACCAGGCTCATGCCTTGGCCTCCCGAAACTTCGCCAAGAAGGTTAGTGTCTCATCCAGCTTCGCGATACTACGATCCATAGAGGCATTCGCCTCGCGGACTAAAGCGGCGAACGACTCTGCGTCGAAG
>Ga0187784_10004982_pt1 | contig 10756 bp, 9 predicted proteins | sample 1015_SJ02_MP15_2_FD_132964 | JGI IMG/M metagenome (GOLD analysis project Ga0187784, IMG submission 132964) | Tropical peat soil microbial communities from peatlands in Department of Meta, Colombia - 1015_SJ02_MP15_20_MG | ecosystem: Environmental > Terrestrial > Soil > Wetlands > Peat | place... | reverse complement strand
GGCCATCGCCGACCTGGTGATCGATACCTCCCGGTTTAATGTCCACGAATTGCGCGCGCACCTCACGGACCGGTTCCAGGACGCTTCCCGGACCCAACACTCAATTCTGGTCTCCTGTGTCAGTTTCGGATTCAAACAGGGGGTACCCGATGACGCCGACCTGATGTTCGATGTGCGCTTTCTGCCGAATCCCCATTTCGTTCCCGAGTTCCGTCCCCTGACGGGACGCCATCCGCAGGTCGCCAAGTACATACGTTCCTTTCCGCAAACCCGGGAATTCATCGGCCGGATTTCCGATCTGCTGGTTTATCTGCTGCCCCACTACATCCATGAAGGGAAAAGCTACCTGACGATCAGCTTCGGCTGCACCGGGGGCCAGCACCGCTCGGTGATGATCGCAGAAGAAGTGGGCAAACATCTGCGGAAAGCAGGGTACAAAGTGAAAGTCGTGCATCGGGACAGTCCGCGATGACGTTCGTTGGGGCCGGAATTTGGCTCCTTGCCAGCTTCGCGGTCGTCCGCTTTGCGCGCTCGCGAGCCTGACGCCGGAGCCTAAAGGCGGGAACTCGCATGTAGAATTGAGTCTAAAGTATGGCAATCGGCACATTGGCGGGCGCGAATACCGCAAAGGCGCAGCCAAGGCCCCGTCAACTGGGACGCTTGCTCGGCTATCTCCTGCCCTATACCCTTCCCTTCCTCGTTTCCGTGATGCTGATGGCGTTGGTTGGCTTGCTGGATGCCTTTCGCGTCCTTCTTATTGGCCCGATTTTTGACAGCGTTCTTAACCCTTCCTCTACGAACAAGAACCTCCAGTTATTCAAGCTGCCGGGAACCGAGCGCGGTTTTAGCCTGCAGCAGGTCATCCCCTCGCATTTTCAAAATCCATGGACGGCAGTGGCATTTGCCCTGGTGGGAGCTACGGTGCTGAAAGGAATCTTTGACTACGCCGGCACCTATCTTGTGAACTACACGGGCTATGGCATGATCACCGACCTGCGCGACGATTTATACAACGCTTTTCTGCGCCGGTCGGCGGCATTCTTTTCCAAACACACGACAGGCACGTTGCTCTCAACCATCATTAACGATATCGAGCGCGTGCAGTTTGCCATGTCGAGCGTGTTGTCGGAATTCCTGCAACAATTTTTCACTTTCGTCTTCATCGCCGGAGTGGTCGTGCTGCTTGGAGGAAAGCTGGCATGGGTGTTGCTGTTGTTTGTGCCCGCGATTCTTTATTCGTCGCGGAGAATCGGCCGCCAGGTCCGCGGCAAAACGCGCGGCGGCCAGGACAAGCTGGCCGAAATCCAGAACATTCTTCACGAAACCATTACCGGCAATCGCATCGTGAAGGCCTTCGGAATGGAACACTGGGAGATGGAGCGCTTCCGCAGCGCGGCGCGCCGGCTGTTCCGCGCCAACCTGCGGCTGGTGGCCGCGTTCGCCATCAGTTCTCCCTTGATGGACATTCTCGGCTCGATCGCCATTGCACTTCTGCTGCTTCTGGGCCGCGACCAGATCAACCATCATGTTTTTATGCCGGGCACGTTCCTTGCCTTCATCGTTGCGGTTTTTAAGCTGTACGATCCCGTGCGCAAATTTGCGCTTTTCAACAATAACTTTCAGCAGGCGGTGGGCGCCTCCTCCGAGATATTCCGCTTCATGGATATGGAAGACGAGGTGCGGGAAAAGCCCGGCGCCAAGCGTCTCGGCGAATTTTCCAACACGATTCGATTTACCGGCGTCGCTTTCTCTTACCGCAACGACGAGGATTGCCGCGACGTGCTACGCGGCATCAATCTCGAAGTGAAGAAAGGCGTAGTGCTGGCGCTGGTGGGGTCGAGCGGCGCGGGTAAGAGCACACTGGTCCACCTGATTCCCCGCTTTTTCGACGTTACCGAAGGCCGAATTCTGATCGACGATCAGGATGTGCGCGATGTCACGCTCGCTTCTTTGCGTTCGCAGATCGGCATCGTCACTCAAGACACGGTTCTTTTCAACGACACGTTGCGCAACAACATTGGCTACGGACAGCCCCACGTTTCTGCCAAGCGGGTGGAAGAAGCAGCCCGCGCCGCTCACGCCCATGAATTTATCTCGGCTCTGCCCGATGGCTACGATACTCTGATTGGCGAACGCGGCCTCCGGCTTTCAGGGGGCGAACGCCAGCGCATTGCCATTGCCCGGGCCATCCTCAAGAATGCCCCCATCCTCATTCTGGATGAAGCGACCTCTGCTCTCGATAGCGAATCGGAGGCGTTGGTGCAGTCAGCACTGCAGAATCTGATCAGAGGGCGTACTGTGTTTGTGATTGCGCATCGGCTCTCAACGGTGCGGCGGGCGGATCGCATCGTGGTGCTGGAAAATGGCACGATCAGCGAGACCGGTTCGCATGAGGATCTGATCCAGAAACCCGGAACCTACCGCCGGCTGTACGATTTGCAGTTCGCCGATGCCGAGGCGCCGCGGATGGGAGTCGTGCCGCGATAGCCGGCACCGGCGGTTGGCGCACGCGGCAGAGGCCTGAGCCGAAAGTTGAGATTTTATTTCCTATGCCTCTTCGCTCTATGACGGGTTACGCGCAGGTCCGAGGCCAGATCAATCCCCGCCTCGGCTTTTCGCTGTCCCTAAAATCGGTCAATCATCGCTTTCTGGATCTTCACTTCCGGCTTCCATCCGACACCGATGCTCTGGAAATGAAGCTGCGAAGACTTTTGAAAGAGAAGCTGGTTCGCGGCCACGTGGAAGTCACTCTTGCGTTTGATTATGCAGGCGCCAATGGCGTCGCGCTCAATCGCCAATTGATTGCCAGCTATATTCAGGCATTTCGTGCCGCCGCGGGGGAGTTTGGCATTGAAGGCGAACCCGACCTCAATGTTGTGCTCCGCATGCCGGGCGCGATGGAGTCGGATGACGACCGCTCCGGCGAAAATCTCGACATCGTTGTTGTGAAATGCGCCGAAGAAGCTCTCATGCGCCTCAACCAGATGCGGGAAGAAGAGGGGCGCGGCATTGAACGGGAATTGCGCGAACGCATGAAACACCTACATGCCGCTGCCAGCGGGATTCAGGGTCATCGCAGCGCGGTGCTGCGCACTTATGCCGAACGCCTGCAATCGCGTATGAACGAGATGCTGGGCGCGCAGGTTGAAAAGGACCGGATTCTGCAGGAAGCCGCGTTGCTGGTGGATCGCAGTGACATACAAGAGGAATTGGTCCGGCTCAACACCCATATTGACCATTTTGTTGGCCTGCTCGATCAGGGCGGCGAAATAGGCAAGAAAATGGATTTTCTGCTGCAGGAAATGAACCGCGAGGCCAATACTTTGCTCTCCAAAACCTCCGGTCTGGCCGGCGAAGCGCTGAGAATTACCGAAGCAGGCCTGCTCATGAAGTCGGAGATCGAAAAATCACGCGAACAGGTGCAGAACATCGAATGAGCATCGTCTTTATCATTTCCGCCCCGTCCGGGTCGGGAAAATCGACCCTGGTCAACGAGTTGTTCAAAATGGTGCGCGGCCTGGATTTTTCAATCTCCTATACCACACGTCCTCCCCGGGGCAGTGAACAAAACGGCGGGGAATATTTCTTCGTTTCCAAGTCTGAATTTGAGTCCATGATTGCCGCCAACAAATTTCTGGAATACGCGAAGGTTTTCGGAAACGACGGAGACTACTACGGCACTGCTTCGCGCTTTCTCCAAGAAGCCGAAAAGCACGGCCACGACCTGGTCCTCGACATTGACGTGCAAGGGGCGGAGCAAATCAAAAAGAAACTGCCGCAGGCAGTCAGCATTTTTATTCTTCCTCCGGGACGCGAGCAACTGGAATGGCGGTTACGGAGCCGGGGAGAAGACTCGGAAGAGCAAATGCGTCGCCGGTTGGACACGGCCCGCCGAGAGATTGAGCAATACTCCCGGTACGACTATATACTTATTAACAACCTGCTCGAGCAATCCGCCGACGAGTTGAAAGCCATAGTGCTGGCGGAGCGGATCAAGCGGAGTGGGGCAAAGCCAACGTTGGAAGAAGAGCGGTTGCTGTCAGTTGCCCAAGCCTGTCAGTTAGAGCAGGCATGCGAGCGGGTGCAGCCGATTCTGGTTTCCTTCGGAGCGGTGCCGATTCGTAGTTCATAATGTACGGGGATCGTTGCGGTTCAGGAGAGAGAAAGTCTATGAAGCTGATGGAGGGATTCGACAGTAACTATCGTTACATTCTGGTGGCGGCGCGGCGAGCCCGGCAATTGCAAGGCGGCGCTCCACCTGTGATTGAAACGTTTTCGCGCAAGCCCTGCCGCATCGCCCAGGACGAAATCAAGGCAGGCAAGGTCAAATGGGTTGTCCCGGAACTGCCGAAGATCGAACCGGTGCATGAAACCCTGGGCAAAGCCTTCGGAGAAGACGCGTAGCCAGCACGCGCGATCGCTTCGATTCCGAAAGAGCAGCGCGATCGGCGAGCGGCTGCGCGTAATTTGTGCCGTGCGCGATTTGGCGGCATCCATTTCTTATGGATGCCGACCGTAAGACCAGGCGCATCGCCTCATTCTATGAAAATCGCTCTGGGTGTCTCCGGAGGAATCGCCGCTTATAAGTCGGCGGAACTTGTCCGTCTGCTGCAGGATCGCGGCATTCGCGTGCAAGTCGTGATGACGCAGGCCGCCCAGGAATTTGTCCGTCCTCTCACCTTCGCCGCGCTCTCCGGCGAAAAAGTCATCACTGACATGTTTGGCTCGGATGATTCGCAGGCCAACGTCGAATCCGCGATCGAGCACATTGCGATTGCGCAGGCAATCGATGCCCTGCTGGTGGCTCCCGCCACCGCCGACGTGATCGCGCGGTTCGCACAGGGCATTGCCAACGACTTTCTTTCAACCTTGTATCTGGCCACCACCGCTCCCGTGGTGGTTGCGCCTGCCATGAACGTGAACATGTGGAACCATCCCTCGACGCAGGCCAATCTTGAAGTCTTGCGCAAACGCGGAGTACGCATTGTGGAACCGGGTAGCGGCTATCTGGCTTGCGGTATGACCGGCCCCGGCCGTCTGGCTGAAAATGAAACGATTGTGTCTGCGGTCCTGGAGGCGCTCGGCGCGTCCCAGGATTTGGCTGGAGAAACCGTGCTGGTCAGCGCCGGCCCAACCCGGGAAAAGATCGACCCTGTCCGCTACCTGACGAATCGGTCGAGCGGCCGCATGGGCTACGCCATCGCCGAAGCGGCCTTGCGGCGCGGCGCTCGCGTACTGCTGGTCAGCGGCCCAACGTCCATTGCGCCTCCGGGCGCGGCAGAATTGACGCGCGTTGAAACAGCGAGCGAGATGCGCTCAGCCGTTTTGGGGTTACTGCCCTCGGTCTCCGTCGTGATCATGGCCGCTGCCGTGGCAGATTTTCGACCAAAGGCTTCGTCATCACAAAAGATCAAACGTAGAGGTCCCCTGACCCTCGAGTTCGAACCTACGCCTGACATCCTCGCCGAATTGGCCCGGCACAAGGGCGCAAACGAAAAACTGCCCAGGCTTGTAATCGGATTTGCCGCGGAGACCGAGAACGTTCTCGAAAACGCCCGCGAAAAAATGTCTGCCAAATCGCTGGACGCAATCGTCGTGAACGATGTCTCGCGCGAGGGTGTAGGTTTTGATTCCGACCGCAACGCCGTCACGATCCTCTCGCATGACGAGGTGGTCGATGTACCTGAAACCTCGAAGTGGGAGGTTGCGCACCGCGTGCTCGACCAGGTTGTAAAGCTGCGCAAACGCATCGGCGTATCTCGATAACTGCTTGCATCCCTCCAAGAGAACACTTCCCTTCTCCGGTCGCCTGTCGTGAAGGCTTTCTTTGTTATTCTTATCCGCGATGTCCCGTGTATTCGATCCTGAGTTTCGGCGCGCGCTCGCCGCGCGTATCCGCTACTACAACGAACTCGGAATTTACGATTTCTACCGCCAACCGGCGAATGAAAGCTACAGTCAGACCGCTGTTTCCGATTTGCAAACGATGGGACTCGAAGTCCAGGAGATTTCCCCACAATCGAGAGAAGAGATGAGTCCACGAAAACCCGCCGTGTTTCCCGCAGCCGTCGAAGAAAACATGTTTGAAGTGATTGCCGCCAAGCCGGAACAAGGCGTAAACGAGCCGGTCAAGGCGCTCAAAATCATCCGCGAAGACCTGGGCGACTGCACCCGCTGCCCGCTCCACAAACAGGGCCGAAAGCAAATCGTTTTCGGCGTCGGAAATGCGAGGGCTGATCTGATGTTCGTCGGCGAAGGTCCTGGCGCCGATGAAGACGAGCAAGGCGAACCCTTTGTCGGCCGCGCAGGTCAACTGCTCAACAACATGATCAAAGCCATGGGCATTACGCGCGAACAGGTTTATATCGCCAACGTCGTAAAATGCCGTCCCCCGGGAAACCGTACTCCGGAACGCGAGGAATGCGAAACCTGTTCGCCGTTTCTCATGCGGCAGATCGCGGTCATTAAGCCCAAAGTCATTGTGGCGCTGGGCGCAGTGGCGGCAAAGAATCTGCTGGCGATGAACGCTTCCATGGCGCAACTCCGCGGACGTTTTTATGACTTCAAGCCTGCAGGTGTCCGCAGTAACGATCCCAACTGGGATGGCTGCAAACTAGCAGTCACGTACCACCCCGCATTTCTGCTCCGCGACCCGCGCCAGAAAGGTGAAGCATGGAAGGACTTGCAGATGGTAATGGGGGAGCTAGGGCTGAAAGCGCCAAAACAGACTTCCTAGGAAAGAGCACTTTCGTATAGGGCCCTCCTGTGACGAACGATGATCAATTAGAGCAATTGCGCCAAAGCTTCCGGCCGCCTAGCATCATAACCCTATTCGTTGGCGAATCTCCGCCAGCAGGAGACAGCTTTTTCTACAAGGAAAGAGGCCTCCTATATCGAAGTATGAGGGAAGCATTTGGGAACATCGAAGATTTCCTTGCATGGTTCAAAGCAAGTGGTTTTTTCTTGGACGACTTGGTATTGGACCCAGTCAATAGGATTAAGGACAAGAAGGAACGGGACGCGCGACGTCGCCAGGGAATTGTTCCGCTCGCGAAGCGGATATCGGCTTACCGGCCACAGGCCATTGTCGTGTTGATGTGCGCTATAAAAGACATGGTTCGTGAGGCAAAAACCAAATCCGGGGTTGATGCGCCTTTGTATGTGACGCCGTTTCCACGTCCCGAGCATCAACGACACTTTAAGAACCAAATGGCTTCGATTATCCCAAAGCTGCCAACCGCGAGTCCTCATAAAGACAATTCCACATAACGCGAAACCGCAAGTGATAGCATTTTTTCCAGCGAGATGCTGGTCCAACCATGCCCCTCTTCTGCGACGTCGCCCTTGCTGTGCCGCTCGATATGGCGTTTACCTATGCCATTCCTCCGGGCATGGAACCGGTCGTCGGCGGACGTGTGCTGGTCCCTTTTCGTCAGCAGCGCATGGCGGGTATCGTTATCGAACTGCATGATCGAACGCCGCAAAACACGAAGGTCAAGACGAAGAATGTCATCGAAGCGCTCGACACCACGCCTGTTCTTGACGATCAACTTCTGAAACTGGGCAAGTGGATCGCTAACTATTATCTGGCACCGCTCGGCGAAGTCTTTCGCACGATGCTGCCGCTCTCGGCGGAATTCAAACGCGTGATCTCCTACCGCATTACTAACCGTGGACAAATGGCTTTGCACATGGCCGGGACGTCCGGCTCGCCCGCTCGCTCGCAGCGAACTCCGGAAGAACAACTCAAGGAGTTTCGCGTGCTGGACTATCTGGCCGGGCGCGAAGGCGAAGCCGTGAACGAAGCAAGGTTGCGCAGCGCCACCCGAGCTTCCAGCGCCCTCCTCACGGGCATGATTCGCAAGAAGTGGATTGCACGTGAAGATGTTTCCGCGGCCCGCGATGCCACGCGAAACATAAAAATTGCTGTCCTCTTGAGCGCCGAAGACAATGCCAGCGGCAAGAAACTCAACGCCAACCAGCGGATTCTGATCGACACACTCGCCGCAGCCGGCGGGCGCATCCCGGTGGAAACCTTGCGCGAACTCGAAGTTCCGCGCACTACACTCGCGACCCTGCTGCGCCGCGGTCTGGTTGAACTCGTGGACCAGCCGCAGGACTTCACTGTTTCCAAGTTGAAGCCGCGCGGTTCGCCTTTCGGCTTCGAATTCAGCCCCGCCCAGCAACAGGCGCTCACGAGAATTCGGCAGCACATTAGCGAGCGCAGGTTCACCGGCACGTTGCTGCACGGCGTTACCGGCTCCGGCAAAACGGCCATTTATTTCGCCGCCATGCGCGAGGTTTTGGAGCAGGGCCGCGCCTCTATCCTGCTGGTTCCGGAAATTGGTCTCACACCGGCGATGGCCGCCGACCTGGTTGAAGTTTTCGGCGATGAAGTCGCCATCCTCCATTCCGGCCTCACAGGCGCTGAGCGGGCCGAACAGTGGCATCGGATCAAGCGTGGCGACGCACGCGTAGTCGTCGGAACGCGCTCCGCAGTGTTCGCCCCGGTTGGCGATCTTGCGCTGCTTATCGTGGACGAGGAACAAGACGCTTCCTACAAGCAGGAAGAAACACCGCGTTACCACGCTCGCGACGTGGCCGTGATGCGCGCGAAAATGGCCGGCGCCGTCGTGGTGCTCGGCTCTGCCACACCTTCGCTCGAGTCCTATTACAACGCGCGAAAAAACAGGTACGCGCTCATCGAGTTGCCTGACCGCGTAGAAAACCGCCCCCTGCCCGAAGTCGAGATCATCGACATGCGCCAGGAATTTCAGGAAACCGGACAGGAACAGGTTATCTCCCGCAAACTGGCGGAAGAGATCCGCGATCGTCTGGAGAAAAAAGAACAGGTGATGGTGCTGCTCAATCGCCGCGGCTATTCTCCGGTTGCCCTGTGCCGGACTTGCGGCCGGACGCTCGAATGCCAGAATTGCGCCGTCTCCATGACCCACCACAAGCGCGAACGCAAAATGGAATGCCACTACTGCGGCGCGATCGCACCCGTGCCCAAAACGTGCGCCCACTGTGGCAGCGAATACGTGTATTTTGTCGGCACCGGCTCGGAGAAGCTGGAAGAACTGCTACACGGCATGTTTCCGCAGGGGCGCATCGGGCGTCTGGATCGCGACACGGTGCATGGCCGCGAAGATTTCGAACGCACACTCAACGCGCTCAACGAAGGCGAACTTGACATTCTTGTCGGCACCCAGATGATCGCCAAGGGCCATGACGTTCACGGCGTTACGCTCGTGGGCGTCGTCGGAGCTGACATCGCGCTCGGCTTGCCAGATTTCCGCGCTGCCGAGCGGACATTCCAGCTTCTGGCGCAGGTGGCCGGGCGCGCCGGCCGGGGCAAGTCGCCGGGCAAGGTTATCCTGCAAACTTATTTTCCCGACCACTATGCGGTGCAGTTTGCCGCGCGCCACGATTTTGCCGGCTTCTACAACAAAGAGCTACAGTTCCGCAGCTGGATGCACTATTCGCCCTACAGCGCGATCGCCAACGTGATCGTGCGCAGCGAAAAACTGGAGGAAGCGCTGGCGTGGTCGGGAGAACTCGGCCGCTGGTTCGAAAAAACGCGCCACGAAGGGATTCGAGTGCTGGGGCCGGCGGCCGCGCCGATTTTGCGTCTCAAGCGCGACTACCGCTATCACTTTATTCTGAAATCGCCCAGTCGGGAAAAGATGAATGCGCTGTTGCGCGCGATGCTGGCGGAAGCGGCGGCGAGGAAGATTCCGCGGACGCAGGTTATCGTGGATGTGGACGCGGTGTGGCTGATGTGAAGCAGCTACGAGCCGCGAGCTTCGAGCCGGGAGCGAACCTAAGCTCCCTACCGATTGCGAGGATATATTCGTCAATTATCGCTCCTGTTTGAGGAAGTGATGAAGGATGTGCTCAAGGTGAAACCACCGGAAAAATCAGCTCGAAAAAGGAAGAAAGCGTCCCAAAATGGATTAACGCATGGCACTGTTTGATCTATTTGGAATCGTCAGCGTGATGATGATTTCCCTAAGCCTCCTTGTGATCCTAATAGCGATCTGCCTACCCTCCGAGCAGCGAAAGAAGGTTCTGAGACATCTTGCGCGAAAATGGATTATCTGAAATATGGGTTTGTCAAAGGCATAATTCCGATTATTTTCGATGCAGCAGGTGTCTGGCGCCATCGTCCAAGCTGCGGAATGTGTCGCGAAGGCCATCGCGGACGTCGGGCCAGACTTCCCGGCCGGAGCTGTGGGTGAACGGCGCAGGGGTAAAACTTAGAATCAGAATCAACAGTCCGCAGACTGCCAGGCCCATGCGGCGTCCCGTAACGCCGGGATAGCGAGGCACCCTAGGGTGCCTCGCCGTAATCGCCAGCATCACGGCCCACAAAAACCATCCCGTCCAAAAGTACTTCCCCAGCGGCACCAGCGAAAAGATGGTCAGCAGGGTGACGGCGCGATGCAAGCCGGGCGAGATCGAATTTAGAATGTGTCCGCCGTCGAGTTGCCCTCCGGGCAAGAGGTTGAGGGCGGTCGCGAACATTCCTACCCATGCGGCTGCGGCAATCGGATGGAGTGAGAGTGCAACCAGAGGAGTCCGAATCCCCAGCAAGCGCCGGGCGATTTCAAAAACCAGCGGAAAACCGAGTTGAAGCTCCGAGGCCGACGGCCCAACAATTCGATGGGACCAGGACAAGCCAACCAATAACGCCACGCAGGCCGGAATAAATCCCGCAATCGGCCCGGCGATCCCGATATCGAACAGTGCGGCG
>Ga0187784_10004981_pt1 | contig 10757 bp, 10 predicted proteins | sample 1015_SJ02_MP15_2_FD_132964 | JGI IMG/M metagenome (GOLD analysis project Ga0187784, IMG submission 132964) | Tropical peat soil microbial communities from peatlands in Department of Meta, Colombia - 1015_SJ02_MP15_20_MG | ecosystem: Environmental > Terrestrial > Soil > Wetlands > Peat | place... | reverse complement strand
TGGAAACACCAATATCCCAAAATCCAAATAGTGACTATTTCTGACCTACTTCAGCACAAGAAACCAAATCTTCCAAATCATTGAAGTAACTAGGTCACTTAACTTAACAGTGTCCACAAAAGAGGTTCTGTTACCTCTTCGGTAAAAGGATAGCGGATTTTTCCCTGTTACCTTTCGGTTGATGACTTACGGTTGATTGTCCTCAATCATCTTCAAAATACGCTTGTCAATTTCGTCTGTTTCTTTCCTTACCTTGTCTATTTCTTTTCTGAGTTCCCTAATACGCTTGATTTTGCCGACGTTGCTAGAAGTGATTGAGACTACACCTTTAACTCTGAGAGATTCAATGAGATTGAACCATTCCCTTTCCTTTTCCGAGCTACTCTTAAATAACATCCTTTCTTTTTCAAGCAACTCATCAAATTCTTTTTGCGGAAATGTCTTCATCTTTTCCCTTGAAGCACTATTAACTGACTCGGTATATTAAATTTTAAGCAGAGTAACCTATTATTTGACAGTGGCAGAAGTTGAAGCTAATCTACAAGATAACTTATCCGAATGGCAAAATCTACGTTGGCAAAGACTTAACAGGTACCTTCAGGTATTTTGGCAGCCCAAACAGCAAACTCATAGAAGTAGACTTCACAGAAGAGCAGAAAAGGGATTTCACGATTAGACGAGAGATTCTTTGGCAATCCAATAATGCCACAGATAAGGAAGTTAACAGGAAAGAAATCGAATTAATCCTCAGGTACAAATCTAATGACCCGAAAATTGGTTACAATAGACTACCAAAATTCAAAGAGAAATAAAGTCAGAGCGCACCTAACACTAAAGTTTCGAAAGTTTCTCTCGCTTTTTCTAACTCGCTTGCGTAGCTCTCCCTCAACTGTAAAAGCTCATTTCTTGATTGTTTGGCTTGTACTTGAAAGGTTTCTTTCCAAGAACCTTTAGGAACAGGGATTTTCATTTTCTTTATGAACATTTCGTAGGAAATTGACGGTTGCACACAGCCACTTTGAAAGTGATAAAACTGCTTTTGAACGATATTACTCTTGAATACAGCATAATAAAACAGCGCTTCATCCAAAGATTCGGTGCTAATAACAAGAAAGCCTGTTGAACAAATCTGACCTTCAAACTCTTTAGGTACAATACAGACACCTTTGGTAGAACCTATTGGTGTCGGAATAAGAACGTCATTTTCCCTTATGAATTGTCTCGCTCTAGTTGGAAGCTTCAGCAAGAAATCTTCAGTGAATCCTTCAACAATTCCAACATTCTTGTCAACGTTCTCAATGTCAACGTATTTGAAAAGACCTATTTCATTTTTATTGTATATCTTCTTCGTAATATCACGATCTTTAGCCAACAAATCTTCAGGCTTCACCAATGTAATTTTGCCCTCAGCTTCCAGATTTAATAAATAGGCATTCAAATTCTGGATATCGGGCGAATTGCATAAACAATCAATCCTATCTCCCTCAGGATAACAAGCAAAAATATGCTGACTATGTCTTGGCATCGGTTCCTCTAAAACTCTCTCTAGCAATAATGTCATGTCTTCAGTCTTTTCCAAAAGAGCTTTCTCATATGAATATGCGCTAAATCTATGTTTCTTCGTTTGTTCAACAATATTGTTTTGAACCTTCTCATCAAACAAAGGAACTAAGACGCTTTTTACTTCCCTAGTGGATAAACCACAATGTTGTGCCCTGAACCCACCATAACGCAAAAACTGAGTCTTGCCAAATTTGCTGTTTAGGTAAGTGAGTATGTACTCAGGACTAATTTCTATTAACCTACCGTTTAATTCCAGATTCTTCTTGAGAACGACGTAACCTAAGGCTTGACTTAAATTTGCTTCAGGAAAATTCTCGGGTATCAAGGAAGCAACGCCGATTATAACTCCTGTAATTGCGAGAACGATATTACCAGTTTTAACTTGTGAATGTTTCCATTTCTTGTGAAGTTCGGAAGAAATGTATTTCTCGCCTCCTGTTTCCAAATCCAAATAGCCATCGCTCCTCAAGTTTGAGGATTGAAGTAGAAGAACACTGTTTGGGTACTCTTTAGGTACGTAATCAGTCGTTCTTAGCTCCCATTTGCCGTCACTATACCTAACAGATTCGGAAAGACCATCTAGTGTTGTCACATGTTGCGATTCTTCTATTTTCTTAATAAGTTCAAGCGAAGTTGTATCATAAAAGTGGGCACTTATTTTGTCGTCAGTTTCCTTAAAATCAAGTATAAAACATAGCGGTTTTTTCTTTGTTACGGCAATACGTCTCAGAGTGTCAGCTATTTCGTTCATTGTGGCAAGATTTCTCCGTTTTCGAATCTTTTGTATTCCTTGAATATCTTTGGCAAATCATTCAACTCAAGAGTTTTCTTTCCAGCATCATTGTGACCTATGTTTTCGCTTATCGCCATAAAAATCGCTGGTTGTTGCTCAGTCTCCGTTTTCTTTTTCATCAGATACAAAACCGAAGTCTTGACTCCTGTATCGGCATTAACGAAAGTGTTTCTCGGGAGAGAAATGACAGCTTTTATTATGAAGTTTTTCTTTATGAACTCTCTCACTTCTATATCCTGATGGGCATTTAACACGCTTTCATCAATAATCGTGACTAATTTTCCATGAGGAGCTAAGAAGTCAGTGTACCTTTCCAGAAACATAACATTAGACCTTAATGTTCTAAGTTTGTTTGTGTTCTTCTGCTTAGCCAAAACGTAGTCTTCAAGAATTTCTTTTTCATCTTCTTTACTTGGCTCGTATTTCATGCTGAAAGGAGGATTTGTCAAAGCTACTTCAAAGGTTAAGCCTTTAGCAACGGCTTGTTTGAACTCTTCAGCTTCTTCTCTTAGTTCATCTGGAATGCCCTTTTCGACAACGAGTTTTTTATCAAGCGAATCGGGAAGCCAATAAATTCTGTTGCTTCCATCCCCATGTAGAACCATGTTCATTCTTGCTATGCGGGAGATTCGAAGGTTCTCATCCTTGTCAGCGTCAGCACCCCAAAGATATTCTGTAACTACTTTGTTCTTGAGGTCATCTTTTTCTTCGGAACTTAGGGAAGGGTTCAGCCGTATTTTTTTCCACATGTCAGTCATGGCATCAATCAAGAAACCGCCACTACCGCAACATAAATCGAGAACATGGTCAACATGGTCTCTTCCAGCTTTGAGCTCAGCGAGATCAACCATAAACTCAACCACTGTTCTCGGTGTAAAAAACTGACCTAGTTCCTTACCGCGAATAGTGGCGCTCAGGAACGCTTCAAACATTCTGCCATTAAGGTCTTCATCAATCCCGTACAGGTTGCAGTGTTCAAGCAGTTTTACGATTTGTTTGATTGTTGAGGGTTTGAGGTTTATCCTTTCTGCAGGTGGAAAAATTCGTTTCTTCTCTTTTCGATCCACTTTCTTGTTCAAGTCTGATCTTAGCTTCTCAAACAAAATCGTGTCTACAGGATTGTGATTGTCAGTAGTATTTTCCATAAGTTCAATCCAATCTAAACAAAACCTAAAATCGCTTCGAACAGGTGGTCTATTAAGCAGGTGGATTCTCTTATCCTCATCCATTTTAACGAAAAATAACTTTGTAAACTCATAAAAAGCGGTAGTCGGTTTCAATTTGTCTTTTTTCCAGATAAGGTTATGACAAGCTCTAAACAACGGGTCTAGTTCTTCGATAGGCAACGGGTGGAAATCAAACGGTGTTTCAGCCAATTTTTCCTGTCGTTCAGTCTTAATGAGTTGCTCTTTCGAGAGAGCCTTTTGAAGTTCGGAAAACTTGACATTTCCGTCTCGAAAGTCATCAAATTTCAATTCAACTATTGGAGTTTTATTTGACCACTTGTATAGTTTGGTAATTATGCCATTTGTGAGAACACAAAGCCGAGTAGGTTTATCTTCGGTCGAGTATGATTGATTTATAGCTAATGCGTATCCTGAAATTTGGTATAAGTAATTATCAACATTTTCTTTTGGGTCTTTGGCATCTATCAAAAGCCGAATCTTGTTTTTTAGTTTGATTGCGTAGTCAGGTTTGTAATTTTCTTTTTTGCTTCCCTTGCCGATGACTAGTTCTTTTATGCTTGTTTTTGTGAGAATCTCTGAATCTTCGAAGCCTAAATCCTTCAAAAGACGAATGACAAAAAATTGCTCAACTGAACTTTCATTAGTTAAATCGTTAAGAGAGCAATATTTGTTGGCTCTTGGTGAAACAGTCATAGAGCAGAGACTCCGTTTATGCCTATAATTAATTTGCCTTCTTTAACGGCTAGCTCTAGTTCTTGCCCACCTCTCCAGCCCAGTTCAGAAATCACGTCATCGGGGACTACAATTACATGCTTATAGTGTTTTTTTTCCTTGTATTTGTAGGCTAACTGTTTTTGAAGTTTAGCTCTCATTGGTTTTTTCCTTCTTTTCAATGAGTTCCAACCGTTCTTTGCAACCGAACAGGTAATCGATTGCATCATTGAGTGATTTTTCAACCCGACTGTTCATTTGTAATTCACCAGCTAATGCAATTAGACGACCGAGATTGTCTTCGGTGATTCTTCTTGCAGGGTTCTTGCGCCTTTTCGGTTGCATTGTGACGGTTGTAACCTCTGTGACACGTGTGACTACTGTAACAGTGGTACCATAAACTATTTAACACTTGTGGTTTATGGTACCATAAAGTATATTAGGTTGTGGTACCATAATAGTTATCGGTAATAAGCATGATGAGCCTTGAAAACCTTGAGAAACTTCGAGAAGAAAGGGGTTCAGTAATTGCTCAAGCTAAGAGCCAAGTTAACTGTGTGGATGAGAACTTTTACACGGTTAAATCACAGTCGGGAAATGGGGAATATGCGATTTATCAGGTTGATAGTGAATGGCACTGCGAATGCCCAGACCACACCTATCGACATGTGAAATGCAAGCATCTTTTCGCTGTTGAGATTAACCTTAGAATGAAGGCAGAAGTCGAAAAGAACGTTGTTATCCAAGAAGTCAACGTTTCGGACTGCGCTTTCTGCCACTCCAAGAACATTAAGAAATTTGGTGTCCGAAAGAACAAAAGCGGAAACATTCAACGCTTCTTCTGCTGTGATTGCGGGAAAACTTTTAGCGTCAACATCGGGTTTGAAAAGATGAAACATAACCCGAGAGCAATCACTTCAGCTATGCAACTCTATTTTTCAGGGGAAAGCCTAAGAAACACTCAGCGGTCACTCAAACTATTGGGTGTCGAAGTTTCTCATAAGACGATTTTCATGTGGATTAAGAAATATGTTGCTTTGATGAAAGCCTACACCGAGAAGATAAAGCCCAATGTTAGCGATACTTGGCGAGCAGACGAATTATGGATAAAGGTCTCAGGTAACATGAAGTATCTTTTCGCTATGATGGATGATGAGACACGCTTCTGGATTGCTCAGGAAGTGGCAGACACGAAAGAGAAGCATGATGCAAGGAATTTGCTTAGAATGTCAAAGGAACTAACAGGGAAAAAGCCCATGACTTTCATAACCGATGGATTAGCAGCTTATCACGATGCTTACAAGAAAGAGTTTTGGACACTTAAGAATCCGCGAACGGAGCATGTCAGACACATCAAACTCAGCGGTGATATGCATAACAACAAGATGGAAAGGATGAACGGCGAAATCCGAGACCGTGAGAAAACCATGAGAGGATTAAAGAAAGAAGACGCAACGGTTATTCTTCAAGGATACCAACTATTCCACAACTACATAAGACCACATGAAGCCTTAGAAGGAAAAACTCCCGCTGAGGCATGTGGTATCACGATTCAGGGCGAAAACAAATGGAAAACTCTGATAGAAAATGCAAGCCGAAAGCCATAGCTTCAAAATTTTTCAAGAGACTCCGTTTTAGGTTCCTTTACTTTCTTCTGTTTGCCTTGAAGTTTTATAGTTTTTGTAGTTCTTATTCTTTTTTCGTTCTTTCCAAGTGCCTCTGGTGTTGAAAATATCAGAGTCTTTGGTTTGAAAAAAGAAGAACCGACAGCAATCAATTGACTATCGCTAGTTACAAATACGTCGCACCTCTCAATGTACGCCACCGCGACATGAATAACATCAGAAGCAGAAATGTTCATTTGCTTTTGAAAATCAGCGGCAACATCCCAACCATCTTCGTCCAAATAAGCGACACGGATTTTTTCTGTTTCAATGTATGGATTTAATTCCTTCCAAGCTGAATCATAAACTTCTTCCAATGCGGAACGCGTCAAGTTTCTATCGTGGATTCTTATTCTGATTTCGTCAAAAGACCTTTTGTTGTGGATTAATTCGTTTTCAGCAAATTTTCTCTCTTGTTCTTCTTGAATAATTTCTAGAAGAGTGAATGTTGATGTAACAGCATCGTATTTGCCGTTCTTTATGTCTTGGAAGATTTGACGCGAGAAGTCATTTTTTCTGTTTCTAGTTAAGTCAAGAAACAAGTTTGTGTCCAAATATAAAACTAAATTTTGAATAAAATCTAAAGGCATTTAATGTCTGCCTCTTTTGCTTCTTGGTCTATAGGGTCTAGTTCCCTTCCGTTTTTTGGGCATCGTTTTATCCTCTTCACTAGCTTGCTCCATATTTTACACCTCCCTTTTGCTATTTAAGTTCTTCAAAAAAACAGAGGAACCTAAGCTAGCCACTAATGCAAGTTTCATCTTGAGGAACGGCAACGATTTCTTGCTATAGCTTTTTTCGCTTGAATATATCTTCTCTGATAAGGTATAGGCATTCACCTTTAACATGAACCCAACAGAAAAATCAAGAAAATCACAAGTCATCAACCGAAAAGTAACACTCCTTTTCGTCCTGAGCTTTTACCGAAGAGGTAACGGAACCACAAAAGAGGTTCTGTTAAGTTCTTAAGGGATGGATTTTTCTGTTAAGTTTCGTGGGACATTTTGCTCGGTTTTCTTCTCCATGTTAACTGTCGTGGGATAACTCGCATTCTGAATAATCGTTTTCCACTTATTCTCTCCCTCAATCGTTATTCCACATGCTTCACTCGGAGTTTTACCGTCTAAAGCCTCATGCGGTCTAATGAAGTTGTGATAAAGCTGATAACCTTTGAGAGTAGCGGTATCTTCTTTCTTTAAGCCTCTCATGACTTTTTCACGGTCTCTAACTTCTCCATTCATTCTTTCCATTTTGTTATTGTTGCGGTCGCCTCTCAAAGTGATGTGCCTCACATGCTCGGTTCTTGGATTCTTGAGCGTAAAAAACTCTTTCTTGTAAGCGTCATGGTAAGCAGGTAACCCGTCAGTTATGAATGTCATCGGCTTTTTTCCTGTTGCTTCTTTTGCCATGCGTAACAGATTTCTCGCGTCATGTCGGTCTTTGCTCTCAGCTACCTCTTGAGCAATCCAAAAACGAGTCTCATCATCCATCATAGCAAAAAGATACTTCATGTCACCGTTGATTTTAACGTATAATTCATCGGCTCTCCAAGTGTCGCTTACATTGGGTTTTATTTGGACTAAGTATTGGCTCATTAATGCAGTGTATTTCTTAATCCAAGCGTAAACAGCTACATGGCTCACTTTCACGCCTTGCAGTTTAAGGAATTTCTGAACGTTCCTAAACGATTCTCCCGTGAAGTATAGTTGCATGGCTGATGTGATTATTTGCGGTGTTGCCCTCATGCCCTCAAACCCTAAGTTCAATGTGAAGTGTTTTCCGCATTTTCGGCAAAGATAAACCTGTAAGTCACCATGTTTGTTGTGACGAACCCCATCTTTCACTATATCAGAAGCATGGCAATAAACGCATTCGCCAACCGTCTCTATTGGAGTAATCCGTTTGGTTGCTTCTCTCAGTGACTTGGATAGCTCGACGGCAAAGATGTGTTTGCATTTCACATGTCGGAACTGGTAGTCTGGGCACTCACAGACTAATTCGTTATCAACCTGACAAACCGCATACTCACCGTTTCCCGACTGAGACTTAACGGTGTAAAGGCAATCGTCTATTCGGCTAACTTGATTACCCTTCTTGTTGACTATCTCCATGCCTCTTTCTTCACGGAGATTTTCAAGTTCTTGTTGAGTCATCATTTTAAACTACACCTTATAGTATATTACTAATAGGTACATAGTATAAAAGCGTTGTGGTAATATACCAAAACTATCATAGCAAATGTTATATACCATTGTTATAATACTATATGGTATGGGAAAAGTACAAGTTGAAGCATACAAATGTGAGAGGTGTGGTCACATTTGGCTTCCGAGAAACACGGAACAAGAACCACGGGTCTGCCCAAGTTGCAAAAGCCCATACTGGAACAGACCTAAGAAAAACAAGAAGGATAAAGCATGAGCAGGTTAACCCGACCTCTCGAATCTGCAACTCGAAAAGAAATAGACCTCATTTTAGTTAACCTCGGCTGGGTCACTGATGAATCAAATCCAAAATGCAATGTCTTCACCGAAAGAGCCAAAACAACTGAACAAAATGACAAATTTGCTGGCAACAATCCCGATTATGTACTCTATAAATCAGGAACAGATGAGCCAATAGCAATTATTGAAGCTAAACGGAAAGGTCAAGATATTGAACAAGCCATTAAGGACGCTGAAACAAAATACGCCGTTCCCCTTGGCGTGAAGATAATTTTTGCCTATGATGGAGCATTCTTCAAATCATGGCATGTTGAAACACAAAAAGAGCTGATGACTGACGGTGTAACCGTAACTCAACTTCCAACCGAAAAGAAAATCCTTCGCTTTCTTCAAGAAGGTTACAGCATTTCGGAGCTATCACCAACAGTCAAGCATTCAAGAGCAGAATTAATCAGTATTTTCAAGTGGGCAAATGATTTACTAAGGAAAGAAGGGTTGCGGAAAGGGATTGAGAGATTTAGCGAATTTGCAAACCTGATTTTCCTTAAGCTAATCAGCGAACTTGAGCATGACCGAGAATTATCAGGAGAACCCAGAATCTTAGGTAAACAATATTCATGGGAAACCTTCGAAGGCATGGACCAAATCGCAATGATGAACTACATTAACGACACAGTTCTTCCGCATTTAGTAGAACGATATAATCATACTGGCGATGTTTTTCAAAGTAAACTCCTGATTAAAAATCCAAAAACGCTTAAACTCATAGTCGATAAACTATCAAAGATTAATTTGACAGATGCGGATTCTGACGTAAAAGGTGACGCTTTCGAATATTTCATAAAAGATTCTGTCACCGTAGGCAATGACTTGGGCGAGTATTTCACGCCTCGCCACATCGTTGACCTCATGATTGAACTTGTTTCCCCTAAATTTGGAGAGACCATTTATGACCCGACTTGCGGAACAGGTGGATTCTTGATTTCCGCTTTCAGGTATGTCAAGAAAAGATGCGCAAACACACCTGAAAACCTTAAGAAATTGAGAGAAGAAACTGTTTACGGCAGAGAGTTAACAAATACTGCAAAAATCGCCAAGATGAACATGATTTTAACTGGCGACGGTCACACTAACATCGAACAAACTGACAGCCTTGAACATCCAATCAGGGATACTTATTGGGTTGCCCTCGCGAATCCACCTTATGGACAGCCAACAGATTACGGTGGCTTGTACCCTGTTCCTTCTGACGATGGCGATGCAGTTTTCATACAACACATTTACCTAAGCCTCAAAGAAGGTGGAAGGGCAGCGGTCGTGGTTCCTGAAGGGCTTCTTTTCAGAGCAGACTTGAAACCCATTAGAAAACTACTTTTGAAAAAGACAAAAGTTATTGCCGTAATATCTTTACCGAAAGGAATTTTCAGACCATACACAAGCAACAAAACAAACGTAATCGTTTTTGAGAAAAACGCTGAAGGCACAAAATCCATTTGGCTGTACGACCTTGAAGCTGACGGCTTTGACTTAAAGAGTGATTTTCGTACACCTGTTGAAGAAAATGATATTCCAGACCTTTTGAGTAAATGGTCTGACAAACTTGATTCTGACAAATCATGGAATGTGGATTTTGCAACCATAGCAGCGCATGACTTTGATTGGACAGTAAAAACGTATCAACCGCACCTGAAGTTTGGCTCAGAGTTTCCTCAAGTTAAATTCTCCGAGATTATGAGAGAGAACAAAAGCTATGTTACGCTTGACAATGAGGCAGAATATCAGCGAATAACGGTTAAGTTACATGGTCAGGGGATAACTCTGAGGGATTCAATAAAAGGCAGCAAAATAAAAACGAAGTCGCAAAAAATAGTGAAGGTTGGTCAATTTATTGTTGCTGAGATGGATGCGAAGTATGGTGCCTTCGGTGCTATTCCTGAAGGCTTAGGCGGTTCGATTGTTTCATCTCATTATTTCTTGTTCGATTTAGACAAAAACCGAGTTTTCCCACGTTACTTTGACTATGTCATCCGCTACGGACCTTATGAAAAGTTAATTCAGCCTTCCGTGAAGGGAACAACTAATTACGCTGCTCCTCGACCAAAACACATTCTTGACCTGACGCTTCCACTTCCACCAAAGGAAAAGCAGATTGAAATCATTAAAGAACTTGACCAACAGATTGCGATAAGAGAAGAAGCTGAAAGGAACTTCAATGCGTTAGTCAAACAAAACTTAATTGAACCCGCGTTCAAACCAATTTCTTAACCGATATTTTCGGCATCCCACGAAAGTTAACAGTCACGTTCTCGGAGAAATTCCTATCCCACGAAACTTAACAGTCTCCGTTCTCGGAGAATTTTCTATCCCATGAAACTTAACACCGAGAAGAATCTCA
>Ga0187784_10004980_pt1 | contig 10760 bp, 7 predicted proteins | sample 1015_SJ02_MP15_2_FD_132964 | JGI IMG/M metagenome (GOLD analysis project Ga0187784, IMG submission 132964) | Tropical peat soil microbial communities from peatlands in Department of Meta, Colombia - 1015_SJ02_MP15_20_MG | ecosystem: Environmental > Terrestrial > Soil > Wetlands > Peat | place... | reverse complement strand
AAGAAAGCCGTCATTTGGACACACCTCTTTGTTCTTGTGGTACTCGATCAAGTTTTTGAAATTAGCATCAGAAGGACGTCTGGTAAAGTCTATCCTAGAAAGATATCTTTTCTTCCCAGCACCCTTTAAGCGACAAGTACTTGTTGGTGCCTTTCGAAATTGGCACTGAACGACGGGGCAAGCATCAACTACTAGTTCTCCCTCTAACACAGATACTATCTCGTCTTGAGTTTTTCCTTGCATCAGCATCTCGTCCACAATGTCTCGGTAATTCTTTCTAGGCACAAATCTGAACTTTGGATCAATTAATACCGCACATGAACCGTCTTCGTAAACGTATGGCTTGAAAATGAAGCCCGGGTAGACGTCCATGACCCCCATTGACAATTGCTCAGTAAGATTAAATGACCAATAATAGACCTGCTGAAAGGATTCTACAAACCATCCTCTTGCTATCTGCTGATTTGAAATTGCTTTCGCCAAAAGCCTCTTTATGATCTCCTTGCCGTCGGGTTCATTTGGGGAGATTCTTTCAGCCTCGCGCTTTAACCACGTAAAACTATTGCCTCGCTCAGAGACTGTTATGGTCTTCTCCAAAAGCGCAGGATTAGTCGGAAAGCATACTATTCCTGAGTAGTATTGTATCGCTGTCGAGGGAAATTGTGCCATCTGCTCCAGTTTTGACGTTGCCTTTCCAGCAACAAACAACAAGTCCTCGGGAATCTTTTGTTCCGGTTCGTATCGAACCACATATATTCCATCTTGAAACGGTTTGTCTAAGAACTCGAAGATATTCACTTGCAATTTACTCAAGCCGTTTCAGCCCCAGTATAGATATTCAAAGGATATGAATCAGGCCCCAAAATCACTTTTACTTCAGCGGTTTTCCACAATCTACGAGCAGTTCTATCTATGTAGTACAGTATGAGATGCGCAAATCCTTCTGCCATCTCATGCCACTTTGCTGTTTTTGCCAAATCCTCCATGAAAGACTCTTCTACGCCTGTAATGACTTGATAAATTATTACCTGTGCGGTAAACCCTCCGTCATGGCTTAATTCGATCTCGGATTCAAAATCATCATCCTCATCTTTGAACTCTAGTCGGATTTTTTTTCCCTCAATGCTGGGAGCCCTCTTGAATATGTGTAATTTACACAGTTCGTCCGCCAATAACTGATGATTAAACTCTTCTGCGATTATTGTGCCAGTAACTCCGCCTACAAATCCTGGCTTTTCTTTTGTTTCGTTTTCGCTTAGATCATGTTCGATTCTCTTATACACGTCGAGAACGTAGTTTCCATATTTCGTTATCGAATAAGTTCCTTCAGAGGTCTGGTCAATCAGCGAGTTTTCCTTTAAGACTTGCAGATCGTAAGTTAATCTTTGGGAGTTGTAATCAGGATTTCCTTGCAAAGGTTGCATACCTTGCAAAGATTGGATGTTTCTTAGCAGGTCAGCGAATTTCATTTCGCCAATATCAGACCTGCTAATTAGTTTCAAAATTCCAAGCCTATTTTTGCATACGTTTGGCTTTTGGCTGAAAACCGCTGCAAAAATATCCCAGGCTTGAGTTCTGCTGATAATAGGCTTAACGTGTACTCTTTTCGAATGATTTTTCCGAGGTGACACGCTCTTTATTCTGTGCTCCACTGGTTAAAGCTTTTGTGCTGCGAATCTTGCTTGCAAAAAAATTATTTTGAATTCATAAACGTTTTTAAACTATCCAGAAAACTAAACTGATGAGGCAAAAGCATGGAAATAGTAATGGAATCAACTGCAGACCATTACAGACGACTTGGAGCCACAAGCCTGTGCAGCGGTTTTGCGGTAGAATGTCTTGTCTCTATAGAGAAGTACCACACCAAAAAAACTCCGTCTGCTCTAGGGAGCAGAGCACCTGAGTGCCAGAAGTTCATAGAACACACAATCGCAGCTCTCAAAGAAGAAGCAGAAGCACCATCCTCAATAAGAAGAGTTTATCGAGAATTGGTAACCAAGAAAAGCATTAACAAAAGACAACTTTTAGCAGGCTGGCAGAACGTTCTTAACGTAGTAGTCAAAATCCAACAAGACCAGGAGCCAAAAGAGATTCAATTGAATGATTCGATCAAATTTCTAAAAGGAACTATAACAGACTTTAATGACATTAGCGAACACTTGGAGAAGAAACTCTATGGCTCATCATGGTCCACAAGAGACCTCATATGAAACAGAGCTCTGGGAACAACGAATCCAAGTAGTAATGAATGATTACAAGAATTTCACTGAAAACCAACTGCCCTACCTTGCTATACCTGGCAAATATTCAGAGTATTTAAGAAGGATGATTAAGGACTTATATTTCAAGACGAAGCAATCCCTCGAATCCATAAAAGACCCAGGATTATCAAACGAGGTAGCGCTTGTCCTTAGTGGCACCACTAGATACAATGTATCACGAGTGTGGCACACAGTCCTTGACCTGACACAAACTACTGTCGACACTCCTAAAGATCTGTACTTTTTCACTGATAGCATCTACGAACGCTTAGGTGGAGAAGAAGTACCTTATTTCATCAAGGTATCTCTAACAGACCTGGTGCCTGGCACTATTAATATTTGCAAATATGTGCTTCAACCCTTTCTGATCAACTTAGGAGATGCTTTCGAATATCTTTCAAACAAGAAAGCTTACGTAATCTTTGCAACGCCTTCGATAATGCAGAACCCAGTCGATTGGGCGTTACTAATTCATGAAGCAGCTCACATTTTGGAGGAAGAGAAACTCAAGATTGTTTCGAACTATTACCCTCAACTCGGTTCAGAGCTGTACGTGAGTGCGCATAACCTTGCTGCCACCTCCTCATTCCCAGTTGACGAGGCAATGCCCAACTGGGCATTAGAGATAGCGTGTGATATTATATCAACTATCTCATGCGGTCCTATCTTTGGCTATAGGCTTCTGAGCAATTTCCTGAGAGAAGAAAAGAGTCTATACGAAACACATCCTCCCATAAAGAAAAGACTTGAATTGATATCAAATGAGTTGAACCGATTCGGATGGAAGGAAGAGGCAAGAGATATCAGAGCAAAGATTGACCGAGTAAACGTGAAAGACTTTATTGAGAGAGCCGCTCTTCCCGAGCATTGTAATGAAATTATCGATGCAATAAGAAAGAAGGCAAAAGCCGAAAAGATTGAGTACAGATGCACCCCAAGACTAAGAAAGCTCATCAAGATGCTAGGCGATAGACTGAACAGCTTAAAGCCCTGCATAACAATTAAGGGCGAAGATGTGGACCTGAAGGATTTGCTTAACGCTTCGCTCTACGTGAAAAATGAACTAACGGAGAACAACGAATTCAAAGGTTTTATGGCAGATATGATAAGGCTGATAACCGCAAAAGACATTTACAAAAAATATGAGTCAGGAAGCGCTCATTAGTCTGCATAGAAGATCTTCCTCTTTCTTCTTAATGCCTTCACGAATACGACTAATCACCTGAAGATCAGTGTCTTCATATATCTTGCTGGGCGTTGGTCTTGTCTGACGATAGTACTTCTTCTCTGTTGTATCGAGCTCAGAATACCCGGTATCAACTTCTGGAATCGCAAAGAAAAGTAGTCGAGCTACCCTCATTAGAGGCAGCAGTCTAACGGGCATCTTTCCATCATTGTGAAGTTCTAATGTCAAATGCCCTTCCCACCCCGGATCGACAGATGAGGCGGTTGAGTGCACAACTACCCCCAATCTTCCCAACGAACTTCGTCCATCAATCAAACCAAATAGATCAGAGGGCAGCAAGATGTATTCAAATGTCTGGCAGTTGACAAATTCGCCAGGTTGCAAAGTGTAACTGCCTCGCAATAGATCAACCTCAACTAACTTGGTGGAGTCATAGGGGTCCATACGTTGATCAACTTCGACTATACCTTTGCCTGTATGCTTAGTTTCAAGAAAATAGCAGTCGAGTCTTAAGTCGACAGATGAGGGGCCAATCTGTTTTTTCTCATCCAGTATAGGAGCAATATACATACTTTCGGCTTTCAAACGTTTTTCTATCTCTTCCCTCGTCAAGAGCCTACAATACCGCTTCATTTGAGCTTTGATGAGATCGAGTTTCTTTTGCCATTCTTTGGACAAGGAGATATTTCTCACCCTCAAGGTCTAATTTGTGAAACTATTCTTAAGGTTAATGGATACTTCATTGTAGCCTCAAAGCTGTTCCAGAAATGAACAACCGTACCTTAATGATTGTACCATGAACTAGGGAAAAGCGCACTCGTCGCATCCGAGCCTATCGATGGCAAGATGCAGGTAGATTCTGCCCGCACGAATTTCACGCGCGCGTGCTTTTTAGCGCCCCTTTTCTCCAATTCTGGCAAAGTGGATTCATATCATGCGTAATACAGTCTCACTCTTCTTGGAAGATCTTATGTTGATAAACTTGGGTGATTTGATCTGGTGGGTATATCTCTATCTTCAGCTCTTTTGCAAATTCCTTGGTTTCGTCAGTCACGCCACCCTTGCCTATTATGAAGGCCCTCGTGATACGATTCCCCGGTCCCAGTCTATTGTTCCAGAGTCTTTCAAGTGACTTCAGCCTAGCTACATCTGAAGAATCGATCCTGCCCAATTCCTTCACTTCAAATAGGAGAAGATTGCCACCTTTCCTCGCTAAGATATCAATTGTAGAGGGGAAATCTGAGCCTGATTGAATGTCATATCCTTTTCTGATTAAGAACGTTGCAAGACTATCTTCAATGCTCTCAGAAGACATGAATTTCTAATCCTCCGGAAGTTCCAACACATATGTTTTTCTACCTCTTAAATAGAGGTAAATCGTTCCTGCTACCCACAATCCAAACGTAATCGCAGAGACATATAAGCTATTCAAGACTTCGCCTGTGATTTCTTTTGACCATAAATAACTTACAAGAGAGAGGACTAAAAACACTAAGGTCGGCAAGAGAAAGGAAAAAAAATCTTTGACAAAAAAAGAGAGAATTCTTCTGGGCGTAAAAGAAGCTTTCACATTCAAGGATTCATCGCATATATTGCACTTTGTTCCTGCGTCCTTGAATTGTTGCCTGAGCCAGTCCCTGTCCTTTATTAAGGACTTAACGGATCCAAAACCTTGAAGATGTACGTGAAAATTTGAGCCCAAAGGTTTAAAGAAGATGAATATAGACTTCTCGCCAAAACCCCACCTCACAGCTAATTCAACGCTTTTTGTTACTTCAGGATCAGCTATCCCATAAACACTTTCGAGGGCTTGGATTGGATTCTCCAGATAGTTTTCAAAGTGCTTCTTTAATTTGTCGAAGTCACTCTTGCCGTCCTTCGTACACTTAACGCTTAATGAAAGAGATGGCTTCGTCTCAATAGGAAAGAATCGCCTTTCCGTTGGCTGGTAGGACATAATAGTCTAATCTAGTTCGGAACTTCTTAGATCTTACGTTACTCCTGAAGGCATTTTGACACAAAAAATCAAGTGGCCTTTCGCGGGGAACGCGTGCCCTGAAAAAGGGTAGAAATAGGGTAAGAGTCTCTATAAAGAAAAAGAGCCAATCATGGAGAGGATTACCCATGCCAGGTGAAAATTAGATGTAGCACAGAAACTCTGTGAGCCCTATGAATGTACGTCGCCATGGCTTGAGGCGCATGCACAATAAAGAATTCTTTTTTTATCATTCAGGTCATCTGAAGCCAGATTGCTTTTGATGAAAAGTGACCATGGCCCTCTCCAATGGTAACGGAAAGAGGCGGGTAGAGACCGAGGTGTCTTCTAGAATTAAAACCACTGCGTACAGGACGACCGATCCCCACCTAGAAAAAATGACAGAAGAGCGGAAGCATCCGAAAAAACCGAGAACAGAGAACAATAAAGGTTGCCTAGGCGCTAATGTTCTATCGGGTGGATGTATTTTTCAGGCCGAAAATAAGGTAGGTATAGGGGGAGGTGCTCTATTCGGCTAATTTTGATTCAATAGAGAGGGCGGCCCTATACCGCGGAAAAATTCAGTGATCTGCAAACACGTTGGGCCTAATAAGATGTACGTCGCAAAGTGGACATGCGGCTTATTGGGTGACAGCACCTGCTCGAAGATCTTTCCAAAGATTGCTACAGCTGCAATTTCTAGGTGAAAATTGCTACAGTCGCAATCCTGGTAGAAGCCCATAGATGTACTTCGCAAACCCTACGTGAGCAGGCATAACGAGTGAGAGGGCAATGGCCATAGATCCTTGCAGGGATTTCTGTGGTTGGAATTTTTTCGCTGAAATTACTGCGCGCGCGAAATCTTTACTAGGATTTCTGTAGTCAAAATTTTTGGGCTGAAATTTTGGTAGGCAAAATCCCAGCAGAAGCCATGAATGTACTTCGCCATAGCCCAAGGTGCAGGCATAAAAAAGAATTCTCTTTCCATCAACGCGCGCCAGAGTTGAAAAGAACGGAAGATACTCCAGACAAAGCAGTGGACAAATAGCAAGATACGTGGCGCGCGCTAAACCATGCTGCAACCACTATTTTCAGCCCAAAATAACAACTGTCAGATGCCAATCGCCTAAGTGTTAACCATTTTGATCTTACGAATTTTAGCTAGGAATAGGGATGTATGGTCTATTAACTTGACCTTCATCGCATTAGACACCTCCCCCCTACACCTACCTCGATCATTGCTGAAGACTCCCTGACCTCCCTGTAAGCTAAACCTCATCACGCTCAACATCGCACCCTCGAGGTTTAGAGCGAAGGCGAAAAGGAGGCCTGAACTAATTGCGCAAAATCAGCCTAAAGTTATGTTTCGGACGTCAATTTTACCGTTTTCAGCTAGCGATTAGTTTAGAGACGCAGCATTTCAGAGATCATATGATAGGTGCGTAGAAGAGTATTTTTGAGATAGCGAGCGTCATGACGAAGGGCAAGATAAAAACACTAGTCGATGGGGAGCACACGGTGTCGTGGTTCTCAGGAAAGCTTATTCCATGTTCTTTGTTAATTCTTTATCGGATGGGACCGTCGTGCTGAGTGAGGCTGAGACTAGAAAACTGCTTGTTGAGAAGGCCCTGTTGTCTGTGGGTTGGTCGCCCATAGTCGGTTTTTCTAGGGACAAGTCTTACGAGGTTGGTGCGGTCCGCGAGTATGAGACTGACAATGGGCCTGCAGATTATGTTCTGTTTCTGGACCGCGTGGCGGTTGCGGTTGTGGAGTCTAAGCGGTTGGAGTTGGGGCCGCAGAATGTTCTGGTCCAAGCTCAGCGTTACTCCAGAGGCTACAGGGGTGGGCCGTACGATTTTGGCGGCTTCAGAGTGCCTTTTGTTTATTCGACTAATGGCGAAGTGTTCTGGTTTCAGGATTTGCGGGATCCACTTAGCCGGTCTCGTCAAGTTGCCGTTTTTCACACGCCTTCTGGGCTGAAGGAGCTTCTTGAGCATAATCTAGCCGGCGCTGAAGCTTGGCTCAGAGATAACACTCTGGATAATCCGTTCTTGAGACCCTATCAGAGAGAAGCCATTGAGAGCGTAGAAAGGGCCCTACTCTTGCATAAGCGTAGAATGCTGCTGGCCATGGCTACTGGAACCGGTAAGACTCGTGTGGCGACGTCTCTGGTTTATCGTCTGCTAAAGTCTGGTTTTGCCAAGCGTATTCTGTTTCTCGTGGATCGCAGAGCTCTGGCGGCGCAGGCGGTGAAGGAGTTTTCAACCTTTGAACCTGAGCCCGGGTTGAAGTTTGACCGAATTTATGAGGTCTACAGTCAACGGTTCAGACGGGAGGATCTGGATGAAGAGGTGAAGTTTGACCCGAAAGTCTTGCCTGAGAAGTATTTGACCGACCCTCAGCCGCATCACGTGTTCGTCTACGTTTGCACGATTCAGCGCATGTGCATTAACCTGTTCGGCGCCGAGGGAATGTTCGGCGAAGAGCGCGGGGATGCGGACGTCGAGGAAGACGTGAGAAAGCTGGACATTCCGATTCATGCCTTTGATTGCGTCATCGCAGATGAATGTCACAGAGGCTACACGGCCGCTGAAGAGAGCAAGTGGCGCGAAGTTCTCGATCACTTTGACGCGGCGAGGATCGGCTTAACAGCCACGCCCGCGATGCATACGGCGGCGTACTTCACGGACATCGTGTATCGGTATGATTACGAAAGGGCGGTGCGGGAGGGCTATCTTGTTGATTATGATATCGTGAAGGTTCATTCGGATATTACGATGAATGGGCTCTTTTTGAAGCCTGGTGAAGAAGTGGGTTTGAAAGACACGCTCACTGGCCGAATGACCTACGAGGTTCTGGAGGATCAACGTGAGTTTGACACCGCAGATCTTGAGGCTAAGGTCACCGCCCCCGACCGAAACAGAAAGATAGTCAAGGAATTCACTAGGTACGTTCTGAAGCAAGAGAAGGACCTTGGGCATTTTCCGAAGACCCTGTTCTTTGCCGTGAACGATTTGAAGCATGTTTCTCACGCCGATCAGGTCGTGGACATCCTGCGCGATGAGTTTGGTCGTGGCGATGCTTTTGTTCAGAAAATCACCGGAAGCCCCACAGTGGACAGGCCCTTACAACGCATTCGTGAATTTCGCAACAGGCCTGAACCTTCTGTTGTAGTTACAGTTGATATGCTAACTACCGGTGTTGATGTTCCGCGGATTGAGAATCTCGTTTTCCTTAGACCTGTCAAGTCCAGGATACTGTTTGAGCAGATGTTAGGCCGCGGAACCCGGAAGTGCGAGGAGATCCATAAGACGCATTTCACGGTTTTTGACTCTTTTGACGGGACTCTGATAGAGTATTTCAAGAACGCAAGCGATTTTCTGCTCGAACCTCCGGAGAAGCCAACTCGCTCGATCCGGGATGTCGTGGCTTCAATCTATGGAAACAAAGATAGAGACTACAATATTCGAGTCCTGGTCAAGCGTTTGCAAAGGATCGACAAGAACGTTTCCGTTGAGGGACGCGAACAGTTTGCTGCTTTCATTCCTGAAGTGAGTATAGGCAGCTTTGCCACGTCGTTACCCACACTTTTGGAGAACGATTGGGATGGAGCGATGAAGGTTCTGCGAAACGATGCGTTCTTGAAGCTCTGCGAGGATTACCCACATGCAGAACGCACCTTCATCATTGCTACCGGTGCGGAAGATAGAGTCTCGAGTGAATTTCTGTTTAGGACGACTGATGGACGGGATTTGAAGCCTGAGGACTATTTGATTGCGTTTGAACGCTTCGTGAAGGAGAACCCTGAACACATCGACGCGATCGATATTCTTCTAAATAGGCCTAAGGGTTTCAGGACAGCTGAGTTGCGTGAGCTGAGGCTCAAACTTGCCTCCACGCCCGAACGGTTCACAGAACAGAACCTGCGTCAAGCATATCACCGCGAACTAACGGACATCATTTCCATGGTTCGCCACGCCGCATTGAATGAGCCCCTGTTGGACGCACCTGAACGAGTAGATCGGGCTCTTCTGCGTTTTCGAGAGAGCAAGACTTTCACCATTGAACAAGAGAAGTGGTTAGAATTGATTCGAGATCATTTGGTTGAGAACTTAGTGGTTGATGAAGCGGATTTTAGGCTGATCCCATTCAGCAGACATGGCGGGTGGAATAAAGCAAACGAAGTGTTTGATGGAAAGCTGAAGGGTATGCTTGAGGAAATTAACGTGAGGATGACTTCATGAGTGACGTAGTAGGCAAGCTTTGGGGTTTCTGCAACACCCTAAGACATGACGGGATCAACTATGGAGACTACATTGAACAACTAACTTACCTTCTGTTTTTGAAACTAGCCGATGAAAAGGGTGTGCCTGTACCTGAAGGCTGCAGCTGGTCGACTCTCAGAGCCAAATCTGGGACGGAGCTACTTGACTACTACATCGAAGTTCTGAGGACGCTGAGTAGACAAAAAGGAATTCTAGGGGATGTCTTTGCAGGATCACTGAGCAAATTTCGTGAACCGGTCAATCTCAAGAAGCTCATAGGACTAATCGATGAAACTGAATGGACAGTTCTTGACGTTGATCTGAAGGCTCAAGCATACGAGGGTTTACTGCAGAAATACGCCGCTGAACAGAAAGGCGCAGGTCAGTACTTCACGCCTAGAGAGGCTATCCGTTGTGTCGTTCGATGCATGAAGCCTGATATTCATGAGAGCCCTGATTTTAGCATACATGATCCCGCCTGTGGAACGGCCGGGTTCTTGATTGGTGCTTATGAGTGGATGATGAAGCAGACGCACGAGGGCGCTAACTTAAGGCGTGAGGACAGAGAACGTCTGCAGAAGAGGACATTTTCAGGTGTGGAGATTGTTTTGGAGACTCGGCGTTTAGCTTTGATGAATTTGTATCTGCATGAGATTGAGGTAGATATCTACTATGGTGATGCTTTGGCTGAAGGTCCGCATCTGAGTAAGCGGTACGATTGTGTGATGACTAATCCGCCATTTGGAACGAAAGGTGCTGGTGAGGCCCCTTTGCGTGAGGATTTCACGGTTAAGACATCTAATAAGCAATTGAATTTCTTGCAGCACTTGATGACGATTTTGAAGCCTAGTGGTAGGGCTGCGATTGTTTTGCCTGATAATGTTTTGTTTGAGGAGCACGCAGGAAGAGAAGTACGCAAGCTATTATTGACTGATTGCGATTTGCACACGATTTTGAGGCTACCTATTGGCACATTTACTCCGTATTCGCCAGGCGTAAAAGCGAATATTCTGTTCTTTAGCAAAGGGTTGCCTACTGAAGAGATATGGCTTTATGACTTGAGGACAAATGTT
>Ga0187784_10004979_pt1 | contig 10760 bp, 7 predicted proteins | sample 1015_SJ02_MP15_2_FD_132964 | JGI IMG/M metagenome (GOLD analysis project Ga0187784, IMG submission 132964) | Tropical peat soil microbial communities from peatlands in Department of Meta, Colombia - 1015_SJ02_MP15_20_MG | ecosystem: Environmental > Terrestrial > Soil > Wetlands > Peat | place... | reverse complement strand
GGCAATCAGGTCATTCGGGCGATCCGCATCTTCTACCGCAAAACGGGGCATTATCCGCAAACGATGGATGATTTGCAGAAAGGCCTGCCGGGCGTGCAGTTCCTTCGCCCGGAAGCTGCCACGGACCCGATGAACAAGGACGACGGGTCGTGGCGGTTCATCTATGTGAATGGTGCAGGGCAGATCATCGGAAGCGTCCGCTACGCCAGTCTGCAGCAAATGGCGCTGATCGATTTGAACGGAGGCAAATTGCCTGGCGCTCAGCAAGGGACTGCGGCTGGCTCGTCCAATGAGTCCAACGAATCGAGTTCAGGCGAACAGCAGCTTGCTAGTCAGCAAGAATCGACGCAGGGGGCACAGCAAGCAGGGCAGGGAGGGCAACAATCGAGCGCACAAGCACCTCAGCCCCAGCAGCCGAATCAGCCTTTCGGTGCACCTCCTCCAGCCCCGAGTTCTTCGAATGGCGGAAACACGCTGGGCTTGGGCACGAGTGCGGCATCCGGCCAGGTTCCGGCCTCCGTCCTCCAGGCGCAACCGACGGGACCGGTCGACGGCCCTGTGCTTGGCGGGCTTCTCACTGGCGTCGCAAGCAAGATCGACCACCCGTCCCTGAAGGTTTACAAGGGCGGCAAGACGTATCAGCAGTGGGAGTTCATCTGGAACCCACTGGAAGATCAAGGCCGCGCCTTGCAGAACGGACTTGCGCCCCAAGGACAGCAGCCAGGCGTCGGCCTGCCAATCGCCAATCCGAACGGCGGAGGCACCACCGGAACGCCGGGCAATCCTCCGACCGGTCTTCCCGGTCCCGGAGCGCAGCCACCGGGCGCCGCGCCGCAGACTCCGCCGGATCTGCCTCTGACACAGTGAGTATTCGCTATGGCGCTCAGCTCCGAACCCCGCGATTCCGAGTCCAGTTCGGGAGTGCAGCTCTATTGGGCGGGCTCGGCGATCGTCTTGTGTCTGGGGCTCGCGTACGTTGGTTGGGTGTTTTTCTCGCGCTGGCAATCGAACCATGAGATTGAGGAACGAATTGCCGCGGAGAAACGCGCTCAGGCGGCGAAGACCTTCGAGGGTATGGGCGGCGACCGCTTCGATATTCTGATGTTCTATGCCAGTGCGGGAATCGTGAGACGCGGCGAGGAGTCGACACTTTGCTACGGCGTTTCGAACGCGAAGTCTGTGACCTTGCAACCTCAATCGAATCCCGTCTGGCCGTCTCAGGCGCGGTGCGTCGATGTGAGTCCTTCGAAGACAACGACGTATACGCTGACTGTTACCGACTCCGCGGGCCACACCAAGTCGGCCACCGCCACCGTCGAAGTTCGCTAAGCTCCGGGGAAATGCGGCGTGGCATAGCTTTGCAAAATTCGGCCCGACGGGGCAAAATGGAGTTGAAGTGAGCAAAGTGTTTTGCTCCGGGGCACGGAGGCATAGATGGCCGTGGAACTCGCAAGAGGCGTGACGCTCGAAAAGCCGGGCGAGAACGAGAATTTCCTGAAGGACGAGGGCATTCTCTTCACTTCGCTCGACAAGGTGGTCAACTGGGCGCGCCGCAGCTCGATTTGGCCGATGTCGTTTGGCTTGGCGTGCTGCGCGATCGAGATGATGTCGATGGCCGCCTCGCGCTACGACATTTCGCGCTTTGGCGCAGAGGTTTTCCGCGGCTCGCCGCGCCAGTCGGACATGATGATCATCGCAGGACGCGTTTCGCAAAAGATGGCGCCGGTGATCAAACAGCTGTACGCGCAGATGCCCGAGCCGAAGTGGGCGATTTCGATGGGCGCGTGCGCGACTTCGGGCGGAGTTTTCAACAACTACGCCGTCGTGCAGGGCGTCAATCAGGTGATTCCGATCGACGTGTACGTTCCCGGCTGCCCGCCGCGGCCGGAAGCGCTGCTTTATGCGGTTTTCCAGATTCAGAAGAAGATCGACAACGACCGCGGCAGCTTCCTGCGCTCGCTGAACCTCAGCAAAAGCTGACGATCCAAGCTGAATCTCGCTCGGCCGTATTATCACCGGTGCTACCGCAAGCCCAACCTCCCGAAGGCAGTCTTCGCCGTCCGGTGTGTCCGTTGAGCGCCGTAGGCGCGCCCCTAATTAGCCCAGCACGTAGTGCTGGGAAAAAAAGTCGGCGCGGAGCGCCATTCCCTTGCGCCGGTTCATCCGCGGCATGTCTTCGAGTTGAGTCGCCGGTAATCTGAGCGCTACCCGATCGCCCGCGATCCTACCCACACGCCGCCGCGACTCAAGCGATTTTCCTACGTGACCGTCGCCGTTCCGCCTTCGTATTCGACCACACTTCCCGCAGCGAATTGTTCCCGCCGCAAGTAACCCATTCCAATCGCGGTGCCTGCCGGGGGAGAAAATGCCGCGCTCGTGACGTAGCCAACTTCCGCACCTCCCGCAAGAAGCTTCGTCCCTGGCACAGGTGCTGCGGCCGTAGAAAACTTAAGTTGCACTCGCTTCCGGTTAACGTGCCCGCGCGAGCGCACACGCTCGACGATTTCCTGTCCCGTGTAGCAGCCCTTATTGAAGCTGATGTGCGTGGTTTCGACGGCGGCTTCGTGGGGAATCTGCGCATCGTTGAAATCGGCAGGGAACCACGGCACTCCCGCCTCGAGTCGGAGCGCGTTAAGCGCAGCCATACCGATCGGTTCGCCGCCGCGCGCACGAACGCTTAAGAGAATCCTGTTCCACAGAGCGGCTAGAATCTCGCGCGGGACGATCAGCTCGGCGCCGGGTTCGCTAAAGTGAGAGCGTCTCAGGAGATAGCCGGGCGAGCCATTAATCGCCGTCTCAGTGATCGACATTTCCGGCAGATGGGCGAGCGGCGCGCTGCACACTTCGGCGACAACCTGAAGTGCCTGAGGTCCTTCTACAGCGAGGCTTCCCATGCGGTCGGTCTGATCGTCGATCTGCACGTGGGAGCCGATGACGTATTTCTTGAGTGTCGCGACAGTTCGCTCGCGCTGCGCGGCGTGCGAGAGCACGAGCAGTTTTTCAGGCAGCGCGTAGACTTCGAGTTCCGCCAGGATGTGCCCTTGTGGGTTGAGCAGGAGCGCGAGCGTCCCGCGCCCCTCCGTAAGCGACTTGATGTCGCCGGAAGAAATGTTGTGCAGGTATTGCACGCGGTCGCGCCCGGTCAGGACAAGGACCAGATGCCAGTTCGTGTCGAAGAGCGCGACGGCCTGCTTCGCTGCGCGAAACTCCTTGTCGAAGTCGGAAAACCTTTCGGGCAGCGTGCAGCCGTCGAAACCGGCGAGCTGCGCGCCGACAGCGCGATGTGCGTCGATCAATGGCGTGTCCACGGACTATGCCGGTAACGCCCAATCTTAGCAGATGTCCCGCGATCGCCTGGGCGCTCGGCCACCCGCACACCGGTAGTGCGTCAGTTTCCGATTAGCCGACTAATCGCCCAATTGGTGGAAATGTCGCGGATCAGCTTTGGATCCGCGTCATTTCTTCAGCCCCGCCTGCCACTTCAGCACGACGGTGAACCTATCGTGAGGGACTCGCATGGTTGACATCATTTTCCCGTTGGCACCAGGCGCTTCAACTCCTCCGTCCAGTTCAGCACGACGTTGATCTGAGTCGGCGCAGCCTGCTCCTGTTGGGCGGGTTTCAGCATCAGGAACCGCTGGCCGTCGGCGGACACGTCGTAGTCGGCGCTCGCTTCCCCAGCGCTGTTCATCAGGTAGCGACCCTCAAAGAGTTGCCGGGGCTTCCCCGCATCGAAGCCTGGCTGCGTGCTGATGTCCACCGCCATCATTTTGTCGCCAACGCGATAGAACAGCTCGCGTCCATTGTGGTTCCACTGCGGCTCCGTTCCTCCGTCCGTCGAGATTTGCCATTTGCCACCCGGTCCCGGATAGGGCTGCACGTAAACCTCGCGGCGGCCGGATTCGTCCGACACGTAGGCCAGCCAGCGCCCGTCAGGGGAAAACTGCGGCGCATCCAGGAGTGCTTTGGATTGGAGAAAAGGCTGCTCTTTCCGGTCGCTCATTCGTAGCACGAAGATACTGCGTCCTGCGGAACCGATCTCGTCGAATGCCAGCAGCTGCCCATCCGGGGACCAGGAGAACGGAACGTCTAGGCTGGAGTTATCTGTCAGTTGCTCAAGCCCGCCGCTTCCGTCGGCTAGTTGCCAGAACACGTTCGAACCTTCTTTACTTGACAGAAAGGCGACGTGCTTCCCATCCGGGGTCCACACCGGCACGACGTTTAGGATCCCCTCAAAGGTGAATCGTGTCAGCGTATCTCGAGCGAGATCGTAGAGACTTATTTGTCCGCCTCCGCGGCCGTCCGACACGCCAACCGCGACCCGTCGGCCGTCAGGGGAGAGCCGCGGAAAGTCGTATGCGCCAACTGGGGCAGCCAGTGCGTGCTCAGTTCCATTGCGGCTAACCCACACCAACCTGCTCTGAACTGTCGCGGCGAGATTGCCAGGAACGTAAACCAATGAGCCCGTGGCTGAAACACTGTATTGAGCCGCTCCTGGAAAGTTCCGCGACTGCAGAACGCCCTGCACCACGGGTACCACATCGCCCTTGACCTGTAGCCGGTCGAGATCGAACGGCACGGCCATTAGGTTACCTGCTTGCGCGTAAATCAAATGCCCGGAAGGCGCGTATCGGGGCATGGGGTTTCCGTTGCCCTGGATCAGGTTTCTGCGCTCGCCGGCTCCGATTGGTTGAACTGCGATCGTTGCAGTTGTTTCGGCACAGTAAAGCACAGCTTTACTGCCAGGCAGGAAATCGGGCCACGACTGGTCGCCTTCCCCCGTCGCAGTTTGGTTCAGCGGCCGGGGAGACCCTCCCGTGTCTCGTATTTCTTGGAGGCCCGGTCCAACAGTTGAGAGGACGATTGCGCCTTGACTGCCCCAGGCTGCTCCGCGAAACAATACAGACGCGTCTGTCAGAGGCTGTGCTACTCCCCCATTCACCCCGATCTTCTTTAGCTTTCCGTCCGCGAAAAACCCGAGCCACTGGCCGTCAGGTGAGAAGAACGGCGCGGTAGCTCCCTCGGTACCGAATATGGGCTTCGCTTCACCGCTGTCCATTGCCCGCACATAGATTTGCTGCGCGCTGTCTCCCTGAGACGCGACATAAGCGAGTCGGCTTCCGTCGGGTGAAAGCGCCAACGCTGGCTGACCTAATCCCGCCATCCGCTGCCCCGGTGGCAGGCTAATCGTAAAGCGCATAACCGGACGCGGAGGAGGTGACGGCGTTGGCTTCAGGATCCAGCCAGAGACACTGGCCAGGGCAACTGCAAGAAGCCCTGCCGACCACAGAACGACGCGGCGCCAGAGGGGTACGACAGGAACTTCCGCCCCGCCCACGGGTGCCAGGTCTGGTGCACCGGAGAGAACTTCATCGAGTGAGATACGAGCGTCGCCAATGTCGCGCAGCCGCTGTTTCGGATCTTTCTGCAGACAACGTTGCAAGAGAACGCGCACTCGCATCGGTGTAGCCGCTGGTAGCCGCGGCCAGTCCGGCTCCGCACGAATCACAGCGGCTAACGTATCGGTGACCGTCTCACCGTCAAACGCTCGCTTGCCAGTCAACAATTCGTACAGCACGCAGCCAAACGCCCAGATGTCCGCGCGACGATCAACTGACTTTCCTTTCGCCTGCTCCGGCGACATGTACGCAGCGGTGCCGAGCAAAATGCCCGCCTGCGTGGCCATGCGGCTGATCGTCGGCGAAGTGGAGATGTCAATCGACGCCGCGTCGCCCTCTAATGCTTTCGCCAACCCGAAATCCAAGACTTTCACCGCGTCGTCCGCCGTTACTTTCACATTCGCCGGCTTGAGATCGCGGTGAACGATTCCACGCTCATGTGCGTACTCCAGCGCGTCGCAGACCTGCTTGGCGATCCTCAGCGCTTCCTCAACGGGAATCGGCCCTTGGCGAATGCGATCGGCCAGCGTCGGCCCTTCCACCAGTTCCATCACCAGTGCATGCGTGCTGCCGGAATCTTCCAGTCCGTAGATCGAAGCGATGTTGGGGTGATTCAGCGAGGCGAGAACTTTTGCTTCGCGCTGGAACCGCGCCATGCGGTCCGCATCGCGCGCGAAAGCCTGCGGCAGGACTTTCAGCGCCACATCTCGGCCGAGTTTCGTATCTCGGGCGCGATACACCTCGCCCATTCCGCCCGCACCGATGGCGGACGAGATTTCATAAGGGCCCAGCCGAAAGCCAGTTGGCAAGGGCATACAGTGCGAGGATTTTACATTAGAAGCCTTGGCTCTCTGCAGGGTTGCGACGACCCCAAGTCTTGGTTAACGGGGAAGGCGGAAACTGACCTGCTACCCACACCCCATTTCCGTTGCCTTTGATTGATGAAATGTTTTAGCATGAGTTGGGCTTGGCATTTGGCCTCGCCGCCGCGCGAATCTGTGCGGCCGCCCTGCTCGACAGGGTCGGATGGTTCTTTGACAACTGAATAGGACGAGGTGGCAACGAGGGGAGCCTCTGCGACAACCTAGACTCTTCGTCAGGGCACGACTTCAGTCGTGCCGTAACAGATGAGAAATCAGTGCGGCTTTAGCCGCTGAGGTCTGGGATTCGTAATTCTCACAGACTCCGTACGCGATCTCTCCGTTGTGAATCGCTGAAATTAAGTGGGACACCGTCGCACTTAATTGTCCGCGTAACTCACTGAAAACAAAGGAAGGCGGTACCCGTTAAGTGGGACACTTTTTCGATCGCTCCTGCAGGCCACCGCGGACCATCGGCGCGCTACACGGACTTTCGGGCCGGTGCGCGAAACCTCTGCATGTGCTAAATTTTTTCTAGGGTCATGTCGCTCGGAATTTACATTCAAGTGCCGTTTTGCCAGACGAAGTGCACCTACTGCAATTTTCATACGGGGGTGGTGTCGCGCGGTCGCCATCAACCCTACGCGGAAGCGGTCTGCCGCGAGATCGCAAAATCCGGACAGACGCCGCACGCGCCGGTTGACACCGTGTACGTCGGCGGCGGGACGCCGAGCCTGCTCGATCCTGCACACCTGGCGAAAATCATGGACACGTTGCGCACGTCGTTTCGCACGGAGCCGCTTGAAGCCACGCTGGAAGCCGATCCCGAGACGATTACGCCCGAAAAAGCAGCCGCATGGGTCGCCGCCGGATTCAATCGCGTCAGCCTCGGGTCGCAATCGTTCGACGATCGCGAATTGCAGGCTGCCGGTCGAATGCATCGCCGCGCCGATATCTTTCACGCGATCGAAGCGCTGCGGGCTGCGGGAATCCACAATGTCAGCATGGACCTGATCGCAGGCCTTCCGCACCAGACGCCCGAATCATGGGAGAAATCCGTGGAAGAGTTGCTCGGCATTCGGCCCGAGCATGTTTCGGTCTACATGCTGGAAATCGACGAGGGCAGCCGACTCGGCAGGGAATCGCTTGCAGGAGGCAGCCGCTATTCCGCGCGCGCGATTCCCGACGACGATACGATTGCGGATTTCTACGAATTCGCGCGGCAAAGGCTCGCTTCGGCGGGCTACGAGCACTACGAAATCTCGAATTGGGGCCTACCCGGCTACCGTTCGCGTCACAACCTCAAATACTGGCTCCGCGAGCCGTACCTCGGCTTTGGCGCCGGCGCGCACTCATTCGACGGCATGATGCGCTGGGCGAACGCGCATGAAGCCGTACGCTACGTTGCGTGCATCGAGCAGGGAAGCTCGCCGGGAGAACAGTTCGAAGGTCTCACGCCGTTTCAAGTGCTCGACGAGGAACTCTTCCTGGGACTTCGGCTGCTCGAAGGCGTTGATTTCGCGCGCATCGAACGAGAATTCACGCCCGAGTTGCCGGCGCGCATGGCCGCCCTGCGCGAACGAGTCGATCGCCTGGATTCGCTCGGATTTATCGAGCGGGACGGAGGGCGCATTCGGCTTGCACCCGATCGGCTCACGGTTTCTAACGAGGTGCTCGTTCAGCTTCTCAGCTGATGTATTGGTAGTGCCCTAATTCTCGAGGCCCAAGGCGCGGATCTTGCTCAAGAGAGTTTTGTAAGAGACGCCGAGTTTTTCGGCGGCGCGGGTCTTGTTCCACTTTGCTTCGCGCAAAGCATTTTCGATCTTGAACCGCTCGACGTGAGCGACGGCACGCTGCGAGACCTCTTCGAGCGGCCCTTCCCAGAGAAATTGTTCTTCTAGCATTCCCGCGGGCAGCTCGGCAGGCGTGGGTCTCGCCGAAGGTAGCTGCAAGGCTTCTGGACCGATTTTCGAGCCATTGGCAAGGATCGCCGCGCGCTCGATGGCATTTTGCAGTTCACGCACGTTGCCGGGCCAGGAGTAGGTTGTCAGGCGAGTCCGCGCTTCGTCCGTCAGCTCAAGCGAGGGCTTGTGAAACTCGCGCCTGAACCGCTCGAGAAAGTGGTCCGCGAGAAGCAAAACATCGTCGCCGCGTTCGCGAAGTGCGGGAATCGTAATGGGCACGGCCGCGATGCGAAAGTAGAGATCTTCGCGAAATGTCTTATCCGAGACGGCTGCCTGCAAATCCTTGTTCGTCGCGGTGACGATTCGCACGTTGACTTCAATCGATTGTGTGCCACCGACGCGCTCGAACCGCTTTTCTTCGAGCACGCGCAAGAGCTTCGTCTGCATCGAAAGCGGCAGCTCGCCGATTTCATCGAGGAAGAGCGTTCCGCGGTGGGCCAGTTCGAGTTTGCCCATTTTCCGTGCGCCTGCGCCTGTGTAGGCGCCGCGCTCGTGGCCGAAGAGTTCGTTCTCGATTAATCCCTCGGGAATCGCAGCGCAGTTGAGCGCGACAAACGCCTGATCCGCTCGCGGGCTCAAGTGATGGACTGCGCGCGCGAAAAGTTCTTTGCCGCTGCCGCTTTCTCCCAGCAGCAGAACTGTGGAATCCGTAGCCGCCACGCGCTGCACCATCTGGCTCGCTTCCTTCATCGTCGGATGCTCGCCGACGATGCGAGGGAAGCCGTAGCGTTCGGCATATTCCTCGCGCAGCAACAGATTCTCGCGCAGCAGTTCCTGCTGGCGCGCAGCGCGCTCGAGCAAGAGCTTCAGGTGATCGAGATCGACTGGCTTCTGAATGAAATCGAATGCGCCTTCCTTCATGGCAGTGACGGCTTCGTCCACCGAACCGTAAGCCGTCATGATGATGACGGGAAGAGTCGGCTCGGCTCGGCGCGCCTCGCGCAGCACATCGAGGCCGGAATTTCCGGGAAGTTTCAGGTCGGAAAGGACGAGCAGGTAGCGCCGGTTGCGGACCTTATCGATCGCGGCACGCCCGTCGGGAGCCTCTTCGACTTCATAGTCCGAGCGCTCGAGCGCCTTGCGGAGCATCGCTCGCAGCTCGACTTTGTCCTCGACGAGTAAGACGGGTTCCATCGTGCACGGTTTTCAGCGCGCCCAGCCGGGGTCGCCGCCGGACTTTCGCAGGTCATCTTCCGCGTCGGAGATCGCTTGCTGATCGGCCTGAATTTGCGCTTTCTTCTTATCGATGTCGGCGATCTTGTTGTTGATGTCGCTGCGTGTGAGTTGCTGCTGCATCGCTTTCACGGGATCGGTGTAAAACTGGGTGTTGAGCACGCCGAGTTCGCGCTGCATGACGTCCAAATCCGCCTGATCCTGTTCGAGCTTGTGGCGGAGCCCAGCAAACTTATCGCGCCATGATTTCTCGTCGTTTGCCGGCTTTGCCGCGCCCGCCTGCGCTTCCTCACCAGTCGCCGCTGCGGCCGCGGTTCCTTCGCCGACGGTCGAAATCCCGCCCCGGGTCGGCATATCGTCGTTGGTGAAGGTCTTAGGGCTCTTCGTCGTTTCCTTCTTTTCCTCGCGCGCCTTGCGGGCTGCTTCGGCGAGAGAATCCTGTTGGGGCGCTGACGATGTCTGCGCCTGGCTTTGGTCCTGTGGCGCCGGCTGTTGGTCAGCTTGCTGGCTCCAGGCGCTGACGGGTAGGGCAAACACCGCCGCTGCGGCTATCCAAACGATTCTGCGCATGGCTACGCCTCCCTGGGAATGAATAGGCCTCACCCCTTTTATCAGTTTAGATGCGGGCTGCCTTGGAAGGGAATAGAGAGGGCGAGCGCTCCTGCCGCAAAGGTAACCAGAGCAGAAACTCCGCCCCTCCGCCAGTGCGGTTCCGCGCCTCGATGCTGCCGCCATGCTGTAAAGCGACCTTTTGAACGACGGCCAAGCCGAGACCTGTGCCCTCAGATTTGGTCGTGTAAAAGGGCAGAAAGATTTTGGGCAAATCCTGCTCGGGTATGCCGGGGCCGTTGTCGGCAACACAAATGCGCTGCCACCGCTTGCCGCCGAGGTCTTCGAGTGTGCCGGTGATGGTCACTTTGGGCCCAGCGCCGCCGGAGCGTGCCGCTTCGAGCGCGTTTCGCGTGAGATTGATCAGAGCTTGCCTGAGCAATGCTTCATCTCCGGGCAGCTCGGGGAATGTGCCTTCGCAGATGACTTCGCATTCCGGAGAAGTTTCGCGAAGTTCCTGAGCCACGCGCTCGACCAGCGCCTGCATCGCCACGGTCTCGTAGCAGATCTCGAGCGGCTTGGCGAATTTCAGGAACTCGGTTACGACGTGGGTCAGAGCGCGCGTCTGATCGAGGATTCGCTCCGACGATTCGCGGATGTCGCCCGGCTGCGCCTCGTTGCGGATCATCTGTGCGTATCCGGAGATCGTCGCCAGGGCATTCTTGAACTCATGCGCAATGCCGGCAGACATTTCGCCGAGAGCGGCGAGATTTTCCTTCCATCGAATCTGTTTTTGCAGCGCAGTCAGTTCGGTC
>Ga0187784_10004978_pt1 | contig 10760 bp, 10 predicted proteins | sample 1015_SJ02_MP15_2_FD_132964 | JGI IMG/M metagenome (GOLD analysis project Ga0187784, IMG submission 132964) | Tropical peat soil microbial communities from peatlands in Department of Meta, Colombia - 1015_SJ02_MP15_20_MG | ecosystem: Environmental > Terrestrial > Soil > Wetlands > Peat | place... | reverse complement strand
CTCGGGGACGGTCGACTACGACGAGCTCCTGTCGGTCGACCTCCGTTCGGTCGTCCCGACCATCTCGGGGCCGCGGAATCCCGAGGAGAGCGTGCCGCTCGCGGACGCGGCGGCCTCGTTCCATGGCGCGCTCGCCGCCTTCCGCAAGGGGCGACCGGGAACCGCGGCGCCCGACGGCCCGTCCCCTCCCGTCTCGGACGGCTCGGTCGTGATCGCGGCGATCACGAGTTGCACGAACACCTCGAACCCCAGCGTGATGGTCGGTGCCGGACTGATCGCGAAGCGGGCGCGCGAGCTCGGCCTCGCGGTGCCGCCCCACGTCAAGACGTCGCTCGCGCCCGGCTCGAAAGTGGTGACCGCCTACCTCGAGCGCGCCGGCCTCCTTCCGTACCTCGACGCGCTCGGCTTCGAGGTGGTCGGCTACGGATGCACGACCTGCATCGGCAACTCGGGGCCTCTCCCCGCCCCCGTGAGCGCGCAGGTCCTCGACCGGGACCTCTACGTCGCGGCCGTGCTGAGCGGGAACCGGAACTTCGAGGCGCGCATCCACAACGAGGTGCGCGCGAACTACCTGGCGTCCCCGATGCTCGTGGTCGCCTACGCGCTCGCCGGGAGGGTCGACATCGACCTGACCCGGGAACCTCTCGGGCGTCGGGCCGACGGAAGCCCGGTCTACCTCCGCGACCTCTGGCCGAAGGCGGAGGAGGTCCGACTGATCGTCGAGGCGAACCTCGACCCGTCGATGTTCACCGACAAGTACCGGACGATTGAGGTCGGGGACCACCACTGGGAGTCGCTCGACCCGCCGACCGGTCCGGAGTACGCGTGGTCCGCGCAATCGACCTACCTCGCGGTCGCCCCGTATCTCGAGCTTCCCGCGCCGTGGCTTCCGTGCGACGGCGCGCTCGTCGAGGGGGCCCGGGCCCTGGTCGTCCTCGGCGACCGCGTATCCACCGACCACATCTCCCCGGCCGGCGAGATTCCCGCGGAGTCTCCCGCCGGGCAGTACCTCATCGCGCACGGCGTGCCGGTCTCCGAGTTCAACACCTACGGCACGCGCCGGGGCCATCACGAGGTGATGATCCGCGGGACGTTCGCGAACGTGCGCCTGAAGAACCAGCTCGCGGGGGGAAAGGAAGGCGGCTACACCGCCCACCTTCCGGCGGGGGAGCCGATGACCGTCTTCGACGCGGCCGAGCGGTACCGCGGCGAGGGGACCCCGCTCCTCGTCCTCGCCGGAAAGAACTACGGCCAGGGGAGCTCGCGCGACTGGGCGGCCAAGGGGCCCCGGCTCCTCGGAGTGGGCGCGGTCCTCGCCGAGAGCTTCGAGAGGATCCACCGGGTCAATCTCATCGAGATGGGCGTCCTGCCCCTCGCCTTCCGCGACGGAGAAGGATGGAAGCAGCTCGGGCTCACCGGCCGCGAGTCGTTCTCCCTCCGGCTTCCGCCCGGCGCCTCCCTCGCGCCGGGGGCCCCGGTCGAGGTCGTCGCGCGCTCGGAGGACGGTTCCGTCCGCACCTTCTCGGTAACATGTCGGATCAACTCCGCGACCGAGCTCGAGTACTACCGGGTGGGCGGGGTTCTTCCCTACGTCATGGCCCACCGCTTCGCGAGGTAGCCGCGAGGGGGCTGCGGGTCACTTCGGCGCGGGATCCGGCCCCGGGGGGTCCGGCCACCAGGCGACGGCTTCCCGACGATGGAAGGTCACCGTACGGTCCCCGACGCGCTCGCGGGCCTGAGCGACCGCCCGGGCGAGGACATCGGGGGGGACTCGCAACAGGTGGCGGTACCCCCGTTTCTCGAGGACGTTGAGCCATCGTCCGAGCGGCTCGGTCACGACGCGGTCGCTCAGGAGCCGGACCTCGTGCGGCGGAAACTTCTGAAGGATCTCGCGTTCCCGGACGCGCGGTCCTCCGCGAACCATGTCCGGGTAGCCGGCCTCCGCGAGGACCTGGCGGACGATCTGCCGCGGCTCGTCGTCCGGCCCGCGGGCGGGGGAATCTTCCCGCCAGGGGCGGTCCATCACGGCGAGAGCGCCCCCCGTCCCGACGCGGGCGACCTCCGCGAGGGCCACCTCGGGCCGGTCGAGGATGTGGAGGACGTGGACGAACAGGCCGACATCGAACGTCCGATCCGGGAACGGGAGCCGGTAGGCGGTGCCGCGAACCAGGTAGGGGAGGCCTTTCCCGGCGGCCCGGCGGAGCATTCCGCGCGACGCATCGAGGCCGTAGATACGGACCCCCCGCTCCCGGAGGGGGCCGGCGACCCGGCCGGTGCCGACCCCCACCTCGAGGACGACGTTCCAGCCGTGCTCCGCGAAGAACCGGTGCAAGTTCTCGATGGTCTCGTTGTCGAGCGGGTGGCGCGTTTCGTCGTAGACCGAGGAAAGTAGGTCGAAATCGCGGCTCACGTCGCGGGTCGCCATCGTCGTTCGGGCCGGAAGGGTCGAACGGGCCCCCCTATTTGGGAGGGAGGGACCAGAGCGGGGGTCCGATCTCCGAGAGGCGACCGAAAGGTATGAGTCCCCCCTCCCGCTCCCGTTCCCCATGACGACCGTCCGCGACCTCGACCGACTCGTGCGCCGACAGCACCTCCTCCATCACCCGTTCTACACGGCGTGGTCGAACGGGGACCTCCCGCTCGAGACGTTGCGGAGCTACGCCGGGCAGTACTACCACTTCGAGGTGAACTTCCCACGGTACGTCGCGGGCGCCTATGCACGGGTCGAACGTCCCCGAGAGCGACGGGTCCTGCTCGACAACCTCGTGGACGAGGAGGGTCGGTCACCGACCCACCCCGAGCTCTGGCTCGACTTCGCCCGGGCGATCGGGGTGCGCGGTCAACCGGCCCCGCCCCGGGGGCCGACCCGGCGTCTCCTCGAGACGTACGAGCGGCATGCCCTCTCGGGAAGCGCCCCGTCGGCGCTCGGGGCGCTCTACGCCTACGAATCCCAATTCCCCGAGGTGGCGGCCGAAAAGTCGCGCGGCCTGCGGGCCCACTACGGCATTCGTTCGAAGGCGGCACACGAGTTCTTCCGGGTGCACACGTTCGCCGACCTCGAGCACTCGGCCGCGGAGCGCCGATTGCTTCAGGGGTACTTGCGCTCGAGCGCGACGGCCGGCAAGGATGCCGAACGAGGGCTCCGCGACTCGCTGGACGCGTGGTGGGGTTTCTTGGACGGGTTTCCGGTGGGGTGAGCCGCCGGAGGCATCCCCGGCTCGGCTCGATACGGAACCTCCACCGACCTGGGGCGGACGGGAGAGGCCACCCGGACCCCGGAACCCGGCAGCTCGCGCTGTCGATAGCCGGCCCACGAGAGACGGTCTGGGAAGGTTCCGCGTTGGCCGGCTCTAGGCTCTCCCTCTACCATCGCCTCGCGGCCCACTATGACGCCCTCTACGAGTGGAAGGACTATCGGGGCGAGGTTCGGCAACTCGAACGGATCGCGCGACGGTACGGGCCTAACGGTCCGACACGATGGCTGGACGTCGGCTGCGGGACGGGCCGCCATCTCGACTACCTCCGTCGCCACCACCCCTGTGTCGGGGTCGACGGAAGCGCAGAAATGCTCCGGATCGCCCGGAAGCGATTGCCCGGTGTCCGGCTCGTGCGGGCGGACATGCGGACGTTTCGCCTCGGGTCCCGCTTCGACGTGGTAAGCTGCCTGTTCAGCGCGGTGGGGCATCTGCGGCACGAGGACGACCTGCGAACGGCGCTGGCGAACATGGGCCGACACCTCGCTCCGGGTGGAGTCGCCATCGTGGAGCCATGGATCGATCCGGCCGACTTCCGGGCCGGGACCCTGCATCTGGTCACCCACCAAGGACTCTCGGCGACGATCGTGCGCTTTGCGTGCTCCTCCCGACGAGGGAACCGTTCCGTCATTGAGTATCACTACCTGGTCGGTGGCCCGCGTCGGGGGATCCGGTACTATCGCGAGACCGACGTGGGGCTGATGGTCCCGCACGACCGTATCGTACGTTTGATGGAGGAGGCGGGATTGAAGGCCCGGTTCCTTCGTCGAGGGTTCACGGGTCATCGGGGTCTCCTAGTAGGGGTCAAACCCGCCGAGGCCGGGTGAGGGAACACCGACCAGCCCCCGCGGATCCGCGGCGGGACAGAGACGCGGACGAACGGCCCCCGGACATCACCCCGGTGGGGATGCGACCACACGGAGTTATCTCCCGGGGCGAACTGGATTCATCGTGGAACCTCGAACCCGACCGAGCATCCGTGTCGAGCCGGCGCCCGAATGGACCACGGTCGCCGAAGGGGTCAGCGTACGCCACATGGTCGACGGCAACGGCTGCTCGATCACCCTCTACCGATTGGGCGAGGGCCGCCGATTCGAGCGGCACGAGCACTCGTTCGCGGAACTCGGCGTGGTGCTGGTCGGTCGCGGGGTGCTGAAGGTCGGCGACGAGGAGCGCGAGCTCGGTGCCGGGGACTCGTTCTTCATACCGGGAGGCACCCCCCACGGCTTCGACTCCGGCCCGAGCGGCCCGGTCATTTTGATGAACGTCACGGCGCCGGTCCCGTCCGAAGTCGGAGGCCCGTCCGCCTCCGAGCTCCTCCGGATCGCCCGCGATGCCGTAGCGAAGTCGGCGCCCTAGCCCGCGCGGACGGGCGCCCGTACGGCGTTGTCGCGGTCACTTCTCACCGGCGAGGGACGTCGAGCGGCGTGCGGCACGCCGGCCGCGACCAGCTCCCGCATCGTTGTCCGGATGTAGGACTCGTCAAACACTTCGCCCAGCGACCGCGGCTGCCCGTCGGCGAACACCTCGCGCGCGTACCACTTCGAGCCGAAGTGCACGAGCGCCATCAGGATCGGCAGGGCGTCCCTTCCCTTCGCCGTGAGGCCCCAGCGCGTGAAGTTCCGGCCGCGCTCGACCGGCTGGATGAACCCCTCCCGCTCGAGCTCCCGCAAGCGCATCGCAAGCACCCGCTTCGTGAGGCCCGGGGTGATCCGAAGCATCTCGTTGAATCGTTCCACCCGATAGAGGCCGATGTTGCGAAGGATGAGGAGCGCCCACTTCCGCCCCAGTACCTCGAGACTCGCCTTCACCGGGCAGCCGCCGTCGAACGGGACGATCAGCTCCTGCGGTTGCTCGTCTCGGAAGTCCGCCCCCATCGAAGTATCCTTTCGCACACCTAGCCGTTCATATGGTTTAAATTTGATACTCCGCTCCAGCCGAAGGAGAGTGCGCTCGGATGCCTGGCGGAAAACGTCGTGAGCCTGTCTCCGCGAAGCTCGAGGTCCACCTCGACAGCTGGCTCCGCGAATTCGGCCCGCGAGGGAACGAGCGGGTCGAGGGCGGCTCGGTCGGGGATGTCCTCGACGTCCTCGAGGAGCGCTATCCCCGCCTCCGCTACAAGATCCGGGACGAGACCGGGCGCCTCCGACGCTACGTGCGGGTGTTCGTCGACGGGGAGGACGTGAGCGCGACCACCGCTCTCGCGACCCCGCTCGCCCACGCCCAGACCATCGATATCCTCCATTCGATCGCGGGGGGATAGGGGCTCATCCACATGGCGAAGGATCGGAAGCTGAGGGTGCTACTGGGCACGCGGAAGGGAACGTACATCGTAGAGGGGGACCGCCGACGCGCGCACTGGAAGGTCGGGCCGGCCGCTCACGAAGGAAGCGAGGTCTACCACGTCGTCGCCGACCCCCGCCACCCGGGGGACGTCTACGCCGCGGTCAACAACTCCTTCTGGGGTCCGCAGGTCCAGCGGTCGCGCAACTGGGGAAGGACGTGGCAGGAGGTCGCGACCCCGCTGACCGCCCGAACGAAGGACCGCCAGCCCCAGTTCAACGATTCCGACCCGACCACCCCCGTCCCGAGGCCGCTCAACAACCTCTGGCACATCGAGCCCGGGCTCCCGAGCGACCCCGACACCCTCTACCTCGGGGCCGACCCTCACCTGCTCTTCCGGACCCACGACCGCGGACGGTCCTGGGAGCCGATCGACTCCATCAACAACCACCCCCGGAAGAAGGATTGGGCTCCCGGCGCAGGCGGGGCCTGCCTGCACACCATCCTCCTCGACCCCCGCGAACCGAACCGCCTCTACATCGGCCTCTCGGCGGTCGGGACGTTCCGTTCGGAGGACGCCGGGGCGACCTGGACTCCGACCAACAAGGGCGTGGAGGCCCCCTTCCTACCGGACAAGTTCCCCGAGACCGGTCAATGCGTCCACGACGTGGCCGCAGACGCCGCCAACCCCGACACGTTCTACCGTCAGGACCACGGAGGGATGTACGTCTCGCACGACCGCATGGCGAAATGGGTCCGGATCGGAAAGCCGCTCGGGGACGACTTCGGGTTCACGGTGGCGTCGCCGAGGTCGGCGCCCGGACGCGCCTACTTCGTGCGGCTGAACGGCATGGCCCGGGTTACGGGCGAGGGCCATTTCCAGGTTCACGAGTGGAACGACCGGACGCGCAGGTGGCGCAAGCTCCTGTCGCCGAACGCGTTCCCCGGTCACTTCGGCGTCCAGCGGGAAGGGATCACCACGGACGACCTGGACCCGCCCGGGATCTACGTGGGCACGACCACCGGCCAGCTGTTCATCAGCCCCGATGCGGGCAAGACCTGGAGCCTCGTGCCGTTCTCGTTCCCGGGGATCCACTCCGTCTCGGTCGCCAACCCCGGGTGACCGGCCGGCCCCTCCGTCAGTGCGCCCGCAACTCTCGCGCCGCCACGAGGAGCGCGAGCGCAATGAGGAGCGCCGCCCACGCGGCGAGGCCGAGCAGATAGACGGCGGGTCCGTACGGGTAGCCCTCGGTCGCGAACAGGTTCTCGCGGACGACGTTCACGGCGAGCGAGACCGGGTTGTAGGCCGCGACCGCTTGGAGCCAGCCCGGCATGGTCGCCTGCGGGAACATCACGTTCGAAGTGATCAGGATGGGTAGGTTGAGCAGGCTCGTGATGCCAAAGTACGCCTCGTTCTTGTCAAGCGCGTACCCGAACGCGAGGAAGAGCGCCGTGAACATGATGGAGAGGAGGAAGGCGGCGAGCACGATCTCGAACACGCCGACCGCGGAGACCGGGCCGCTGACCGTGAGCCCGACCAGCCCCGGTACGTGAGCGAACGCGAGGCCGAACGCGATCGCGAGGAACGCGGGGAACACCGCCATCACCGACCGGAAGACGAGCGTTCCGGCGAAGAGCGCGGTACGCGGCGCGGGCATCGCGCTCATCCGGGACTGGATCCCGAGCTGCTTGTCGAACAGGACGCCCGTCCCGGCATAGAGAGCGGAGGTGAGGATCACGAAGCCAACCATGCCGGCCGTGAAGTAGGAGAAGTAGTCGGGCGCTCCGAGCAGGGCCGGGCGAAGGGAGTCGGCGGGGGCGCCGACTGGAAGGAGCTTGTCGAGGTTGAACGCCTGTCCGAAGAGGATCAGGTAGACGAACGGGATCACGAAGTAGGCGCTGACCCAGATCGGGACCCGAACCCACTTCAGGTACTCGCGGCGGAAGACCGTCACGAACTCCCGCCACATCAGCCATCCCTCCCCGGCGGGTGCGGACGATCGTTCCGCGAGCCGTTCGGCTCCTCGTCCTCGCGGTAGGCACGACCGGTCATCTCGAGGAAGACGTCATCGAGGCTCGGCTTCCGGACGACGAGGCTCAAGACCTCGGCCCCGGTCGGCGGGATCGCGAGGGCGACCTTGGCGACCAGGGTCTCCCCCTTCTGACATTTCAGCCGATAGAATCGGCCGGTCCGGGTTACCGAGAGGATCCCGGGTACCGCCGCAAGGGCGCCGGAGATATCGGCCGAGTCACCGGCGGTGGTGACCTCGACCGTGTCGCCCCCGATTCGCTCCTTGAGTTCGCCGGGCGTCCCGGACGCGACCACGGCGCCCCGGTCGATGACCGAGAGCCGGTCGCAGAGCTGGTCCGCTTCGTCGAGGTAGTGCGTGCTGAGGAAGATCGTGACGTGGTCGTCCGCACGCAGGTCCCGGATGTACTTCCAGAAACCGGCCCGACCCTGAGGGTCGAGCCCGAGGGTCGGTTCGTCCAGGAACAGCACTTCGGGCTCCTGGATCGTACCGACGGCCACTTCGAGCCGGCGCTGCATGCCTCCGGAGTAGGTTCGCACCAGCCGGTCCGCGACGTTCGTAAGGTCCATGCGTTCCAGAAGGTCGCGAATTCGGGGACGTGCGTCGATCCGGGAGATTCCACAAAGTCCCGCGGCGATCTCGAGGTTCTCTCGGCCGGTGAGGTCTCCGTCCGCCGTCGATTTCTGGAATACCAACCCGATCCTTCGACGGACCGCTTCCGGTCGGTCGGAAACATCGAAGCCCGCGACCTCCGCCCGGCCACGGGTTGGGCGCAGGAGCGTCGTCAGGATCGAGGTCGTGGTCGTCTTTCCGGCGCCGTTCGGGCCGAGGAAACCGTAGATCTCGGAACTCGCAACCGTGAACGAGACATCGCGCACGGCCTCGACTCCCCCGGGGAACTGCTTACCGAGCGACTCGGCGACGATGGTCTCGTGCATGGTGGGTGGAGGGGGGTTTGCGCTACATCGGCCGGACGCACGCGTGGTGAGAACCTCCGATGCTTACGCGGGGTGAGTCCCCGTTCGCCGCGGGGTCTGATTCCGGTCGGGAACCGGGCCATCGGACGAGGGCCAAGGTATCACCCGACCGCCGGTCGACCGCTACGTGCGTCCACCCCAAGGAGCGGGGAGGTCAGGCCGTCCCGACGCTCCGGACGAACGCCGGAACACCGGGCTGACCCTCGACGGCGCCCGGTGCACAGGGAACTCGGGAATGAGGTGGCACTTATGGGGAGGCGGTTCGAGGGAATCCGCAAGCGATTCCCGGATCCGCCCGCACGTCCCCGGCTACGCGAGTGCAAGAAGGATCATCGAGGTGTCACCGGCGAGGCCGCGCGTGACAGTCGCGACGTTCTCTCCGGCGGCCGCCCCGCCGGGGAGATACCATTGGTCGGCCCGGCTGTTGAACGTTGCGGCAGTCCACGTCGCATGGAGATATCCGGGAGTGAAGGAAGCACCGCCGACGTCCGTGACGTACCCGATGCACGCCACCAGGGTCGCGTCCGCCACGGTAGAGACGTTCGCCGTGTCCGTCGTGCCGCTGGCGGTCTCCCACGGTCCGAGCGCGATGACGCCGGTAGCCCCGAAATACGAGACGATTCCGAGCATGTACTGGCTCGCGACCGCATCCGAGAGCGTCACCACCTCGTCCGACGTGGTCAGGTTCGCGACACGGTCGAAGACATACGTCACCAGCGCGGGATCGAGAGCGTTCGCGGAGAGGGTAACGAGAGAGAACGTCTGCCCGTTCTGGGTAGTGAGCACCGGTGTGGTGGCGTTCCCACCGTAGCTGCTCACGGTGGCGAGCATGAGTTGACCGCTCACGACCGAGAAGCTCTGCGTGGAGACGACGTTGGTAGCATCGAGGGCGTTCGTCGCCTGCCCCTCCGGCCCCAACGTCTCGGCGTCCGTGAGCCAGACCGAGCCCGGGCTCGTGCCTCCCGCGGACACGGCCACCACCTGAAAACAGTAGGTGGTGTCCTCGCTCAGCCCCGCGACCGTGGCGCTGAGCGAGGAGCCCACGTTCGTGAAGGGCCCCCAGATGCCGCAGGTGGTCGGGCTATGGCCCTCCGTGTAGCTGATCTCATATCCGGTCACCGCTCCCGAGGTCGGCGTGGTTGCTGCCGGGTTCCAGCTGACGGTCAGGGAACTGGTCGTGGCGGAGACCTCGGTCAACCCGGTAGGAGCTGCCGGCCCGGTGGTGGCCGTGGAGGGGCTGCTCGACGAAGTGAACGCTCCCGCCGCCCAGAACGTCGCGACCAGGACCACGACCGCTACTCCCGTGGCCATCAGGACGATCGTCAAAGTGTTCCGCGGCACCTGGACCGTAGAAGGCAAAGGGGCCGGCCCGCGAATCGTCGTCGCCATACGCCACCGCAACGAGACAATCCTAAGAGGATGCGAAACTATTTGGGACTTTTAGTTCGCCTCCTCACGCTGGCCGGTCAGCCATCTGGGCAGTCTCGTAGTACCTCCTCGCGGTAGAGGACAGAGTTGGTGGGCCTGCTAACTGAGCACTCCGTTTCCCCCGACGAGATACCACGCCCACAGCCCTTCGTCCCACTGCATCACGTTCAGGTTCAAGGTGCCGGGGTTGATCCAGGAGGCGTGGGTCCCCACCTCGTTCACCTGTTCGAAGTAGACGTAGAGGGCGAGAAGGTTCGCGATGTGCTCCGCGAGGTTGTAGAGGAGCACGCGGGCCGGGCCGAGCGCCATGTGCGCGGCCTGAGTCAGGCCCCAGATCATGGCGGTGTAGGCATCGCCCTGGCACGCCTGGGGGACCCCCGTCTGATGGGCCCAGAAGAGAAGGGCCGCCATCGAGCTGTCGGCACTCGGCATCCCTGAGGGCGCGCCGTGATTCTCGGAACAGGTCCAGAGATCGAGCCCCTCAGCGAGCGCTTCTCCCGACGTGTAGCCTGTGTCCGGGTAGAAGAACGGAGACACGTAGTCACTCGGGTCCGGGTAGTCCGGTCCCCAACTGACGAAGCCGAAGGGCATACCCGACTCGCCGGGGAGCGCGGCAAAGGTGTTTTCCCACCACACAGAACCCGATACGTCCAGCAACTGGGGATCGAGCCGGCCCGCCGACAGGGAGTCGATGAACGACACATAGTCCTGGACCGTTTCGTCCAAGGAGGTGAGCCCTGTAATGGAGATAATCGGGTACTGACACGGCGTAGTCGTCGTGCAGTTCG
>Ga0187784_10004977_pt1 | contig 10760 bp, 8 predicted proteins | sample 1015_SJ02_MP15_2_FD_132964 | JGI IMG/M metagenome (GOLD analysis project Ga0187784, IMG submission 132964) | Tropical peat soil microbial communities from peatlands in Department of Meta, Colombia - 1015_SJ02_MP15_20_MG | ecosystem: Environmental > Terrestrial > Soil > Wetlands > Peat | place... | reverse complement strand
GCTTTTGCTTTTGCTTTTGCTTTTGCTTTTGCTTTTGCTTTTGCTTTTGCTTTTGCTCTTGCTTTTCTCTTCCTCTTTGCTTTCAACCTTCAACTCTCAACTCTAAACCTGTTTCACGCCTCTACGCTGTCGGCTGTCAGCTACTTGCTATCGGCTTCCCCCTCCTCCAGGTGCTAAACTAATCGCCATGTCACCCACAACTCTCTACGAAAAAATCTGGCAAAACCATGTCGTCCATGAGGAACCCGGCAAGCCCTCGCTCCTTTACATCGATCGCCATCTCGTGCACGAGGGCACCTCGCCCCAAGCTTTTGCCGGCCTCAAAGCCGAAGGCCGCAAGGTCCGCCGCCCCGATCTCACTTTCGCCGTCATGGATCATTCCGTCTCCACCACAGATCGCAGCCTCCCCATCCTCGACAACGATGCTAAGCTCCAGTTCGAAGCCCTCGAGCGCAACTGCTGCGAATTCGGTGTCCGCCTCTTTGACATGCACAGTAAGCATCAGGGCATCGTCCACATCATCGGCCCTGAACTCGGCATCACCCAGCCCGGCCAGACCATTGTTTGCGGCGATTCCCACACCTCCACCCACGGCGCATTCGGCACTCTCGCTTTCGGCATCGGCACCAGCGAAGTGGAACACGTCCTCGCCACGCAATGCCTTGTGCAATCCAAATCCAAAACTCTCCACATCCTGGCGCATGGCAAGCGTCCCAAAGGCGTCACCGCGAAAGACATCATCCTCGCTATCATCGGTAAAATGGGCATCAGTGGCGGCAACGCGCATGTCGCCGAATACGGCGGCGAAGCCATTCGCGCTCTCTCCATGGACGGCCGCATGACCGTCTGCAACATGACCATTGAAGGCGGCGCGCGTGCCGGCATGGTCGCCCCCGATGACACGACTTTCACCTATCTCGAAGGCCGCCCCTTCGTTCCCCGCGGCAAGGAATTCCAGGCCGCCGTGGATCGCTGGAAACTTCTCAAGTCCGACGACGGCGCCAAGTTCGACGCCACCATCGAGCTCCGCGCCGACCAGCTCGCCCCGCAGGTCACTTGGGGCACCAATCCCGGCATGGTTACCAGCGTCACCAGCCGCGTCCCCGATCCCCACGATTTTCGCGACCTCAACGATCAGAAAGCCACCGAAAGCGCTCTCAAGTACATGGGTCTCACGCCCGGCACTCCCATCGTGGACATTCCTGTGGACCGCGTCTTCATCGGCTCCTGCACGAATTCCCGTCTCGACGATCTCCGCGCCGCCGCACATCTCGTCGCCGGCAAGCACGTCGCCAAGAATATCAAGCAAGCCCTCGTCGTTCCCGGCTCGCGCGGCATCAAGGCGCAAGCCGAAAAAGAAGGCCTCGACAAACTCTTCACCGCCGCGGGCTTCGAGTGGCGCGATGCCGGTTGCAGCATGTGCATCGGCATGAACGCCGATGTTCTCCCGCCCCACGAACGCAGCGCCAGCACCTCCAATCGTAATTTCGAAGGCCGCCAGGGCCGCGATAGCCGCACCCACCTCGTCAGCCCGGTAATGGCCGCCGCCGCCGCCCTCGCCGGCCACTTCGTCGACGTCCGCTCCCTCGACGTCTCCCCCGTCGAGTAAGGATTGAATTGTCTCCGGGTTCATTTCTCATATTTCTGGAGGGTGTCCACGAAAACTGCTCGATGGATCTCCCTGGTGCTGGTCGCGGTCGCACTGCTAGCCATACTGTGGAGTTCTTTCTCGATGATAGTGTTTGTCCAGCCAGAACGCGCGGAAATTGCCGCGGGCAAACTGCACTATATGTTTAGCTACGAGAACGTCGTCCACGAGGCCGGAATAGCTCGTCTCACCCTAGCGTTAATTGGGCTGCTCATTCTCTTTGTTCCCTACCGAAAGGGAGAGCGATGGGCGTGGGTGGCTCTCTGCATACTGGTGTTGGCTTATGAAATTCCAGTGTTCCTTTTCGGCGCAATACCCACTCTGGGGATGTGGTCCGTTTTTCGTAACTTGCCTAAGCCTCGTTCCGCCAGTCTTGCAACGGAGACATTCCTTATATACTCCACGACCGCATCTTTAGTCTTGGGATTAGCTCTTGGACTCCCTCTGTTCCATCAAAGAAAGACAACTTGATCGAGACGGGTTCCGCGTGCCCCACCCGCGGGACTTTGTCTTTTTGTCATTCCGACCGGAGCGGCCCGATTTTTTCCTCCGCGCCGTTTTGTTGCGCGTCGGGCCGCGTAGCGGAGGAATCGCGGCTGGGCGTTAACCTGTTTCCTCTCGACGGAACCAACTCGTTCACGCGCGTCTCAACTGTACTGGTACACGACGGGTGGCGCAGCCATTCTTGGCTGTGCGTCTTCTGCTTACCCAGGTTGCGACACTGCACAATTGAACTTGAGGGTACCCCATCCTTCGCGCTTTTCGTCCGCCTTTGGCGGACGGGCGAAGGGTGGGTTCTTGCGACCTAACGCCCAGCCGTTCTTCTCCCGCTCTTCTCAGTCGGGTGCTCCACACCCCGGTTTTGCGTGTGGATCTTGCTTCTTCCTTTGTAGGAGTCGAACACGCTCGACCCCATCTCGGCACGGTGTAAAATCCATTGTCATCCCGACCGTAGGCCCGCGATGTTTGCGGGCCGGAGCGGAGGGATCAGGGTACAGTTTCAATTTCAATCACAACGGTTGTCATCCCGAGCGCAGCGAGGGATCTGCTTTTGCCGTTTGTAGTGGCCGACCTTCAGGTCGGTTCTTTTCCGACTATTGTAGGGGTCGACCATGCTCGGCCCCATCCCGGCACGGTGTGAGATACATTGTCATCCCGACCGCAGGCCCGCGTTGTTTGCGGGCCGGAGTGGAGAGATCAAGGCTACATTGCAGCGTGATACTCGCGAACTGTGCGAGTCATTTGCGGGAAATACTTGCGCATCGAATCCTGCATCCGCGCTGCCCCAGGCACGAAGTGTGTGCCTGGGTCTTGGGTTCTCTTGGGTTCCTCTGGGAACGCCGATCTCCCGATAGGCGCGTGTGCCTCACCCTCGTCTTCTGAGGGTGGGCTCTTACGCTCCAGCGCCACAATCCCTCTTCTCCTCACTCTTGGGGTCTCTTCTCCGCGCCCTCTGCGGCTCCTCTGTTATCTCTGCGGTAAGCCTTTTCTCGCCTCCCCGGTCGCCGGTCGCTTGCCCCTTGATATCTGCTATCCTTATCCCTACGTACAAAATCAAGGACACCCACGAACTATGCAACCCTTCACCACTCACCACGGCCTGGTCATGCCCCTCGATCGCGTCAATGTGGACACCGACCAAATGGTCCCCAAACAATTCCTCAAATGCCTCACCCGCGAAGGCTTTGGCCGCATTCTCTTCTACGACTGGCGCTACCTCCCCGGCGAAAAACCCAATCCCAATTTCGTCCTCAATTTCCCGCGCTACAAAGGCGCCTCCATCCTTCTCGCGCGCACCAATTTCGGTTGCGGCTCCAGCCGCGAACACGCTCCCTGGGGCGTCAAAGACTACGGCTTCTGCGCCATCATCGCTCCCAGCTACGCCGACATCTTCTACAACAACTGCTTCAAGAACGGCATCCTCCCCGCCATCCTCTCCGAAGCCGAAGTTGACCAACTCTTCCAGCAGACCGAATCCGAAGCCGGCTACTCCCTCTCCATCGATCTGCCCACGCAAACCATCAAGGACGCCTACGGCCACATCTACAATTTTGAAATCGCCCCCTCCTGCAAAGAAGTCCTCTTAAAAGGCCACGACGACATCGCCCAATCCCTGCAACACGCCGCCGAAATCGCCTCCTACGAGCGCTCGCACCCCCACACCACCGCCACCATGTTCGACCCCGTGGACATCAAGAACTACCGCTAGTCAGATTCGGGTTATCAGATATCAGTGATCAGCGATCAGCGATCAGGAACCAACAGTCTTGGGTCTCTCTTCCCTCTACGAATCGCACCCCCTCACGGACACGGAGGGTGCCCCAGGCACGGAGTGTGTGCCTGGGTCTTGGGGTTCCTCCCCCGTGCGAACCTCTATATGTCTCGCGGCTCTCTGTTCTTGGTTTTCACGCTACCCGAAGCGTGTCATCCCGACCCTGCCTGCGGTAGGCAGGGCAGGCAGGCGGAGCGGCCCGATTTTTTCCTCCGCGCCGTTTTGTGGCGCGTCGGGCCGCGCAGCGCGGTTTGTGTGTGTATTCTGCATCCCGGTTGCTCTTACCGGGGCGCCCCGTGCGCTTCGCCGGGGTGGAGGGATCGCGACACCGCCACCGGTATCTCCACTCTTTCACTCTTTCACTCTTTCACTCTTTCACTCTTTTACTCTTTCACTTCTTCCTCTTGTCTCTGTGCCCTCTGTGCTCCTATCTCTGCTTGCCCGCCGAAGGAGGGTGAACTCTGTGTTACCGTCCCTCTTCGTCTTTCTCTTCCCCGATCTCCGAAACTCAAAACTGACCACTGAAAACTGACTACTCTTTCCACACCACCTTTCCTCCCACCACCGTCTGCACGACCCTCGTATTCAAAATCTCCTTCGCCGCCACCTTCGTAATGTCCTGCGACAATATCAAAAAGTCCGCGTACTCCCCCACCTTCAACTCCCCCTTTTTTCCCTCCTCGAACTGCGCGTATGCCGACCCGCTCGTATACGCCCGCAGGCAATCCTCCAGCGAAATCTTCTCTTGCGGCTCCCAGCCTCCCGCCGGACCGCCCTCCGCCGCTTCCCGCGTCACGCAGGCATACAACCCGCGCAACGGATTGATCGGCTCCACCGGGTAATCCGTACCAAACGCCAGCCGCGCCCCCGATTTCTCCAGCGAATTCCACGCGTACGCTCCCTTCGAGCGTTCCGGCCCCAGCCGCTGCTCCGCCCACCGCAAATCATTCATTTCGTGCGAAGGCTGCATCGAAGCGATGACCTTCAGCTTTGCGAAGCGCGGCAGATCCTCCGGCGTCAGCACCTGCGCGTGCTCCACGCGGTCCCGCCGGTCGCGCGTTCCATTCACCCGCTCCACCGACTCGAACACGTCTAGCGCCACGCGGTTCGCTTTATCCCCAATCGCGTGAAACGCGATTTGAAATCCCAGTTTGTCCCGCTCGATCGCCATGGCCCGCAGCTTCTCCGGCTCCATCGCCATGATCCCGCTCGTGGAAGGATCGTCCGAATACGGCGCCAGCATCGCCGCCGTCCGCGAACCCAGCGCCCCGTCGCTCACAAACTTCAGCAGGCCCGTCTTCAGCCAGGGGTCCGTCGTTCCTCCCTGCGCCCGCCGGTCCTGCAGTTCATTCAGCGGTGCCGCAAACGGCAGCCATTCCGTAATCCGCACCGTCAGCTTCTTCTCTTCCTTCAAATCGCTGTACACCAGAAAATCGTCCCACTCCGAATTGTCCTGGACCGAAGTCACTCCATTCCGCGCCAGTTCCTCCAGCACCAGCTCAATGCCCTTCCGCCGCTCCTGCGCCGTGGGATCCGGAATGCGCTGCGTCACCATCTCCATCGCGCTTTCTTTCAACAATCCCGTCGCCTCTCCATCCTCGAATCGGTCAATCTGTCCGCCCTGCGGATCTCGCGTCTCCGGGGTAATCTCCGCGTGCTTCAGCGCCTGCGAATTCGCCACCCCCACGTGCCCCGAAATATGCGTCAAAAACACCGGGTTCTCCGGCGACACTTCATCCAACTCCAGCCGCGTCGGAAATTTCTGGTCCTGCCACAGCGACTGGTCCCATCCCGCTCCCACAATCCATTCCCCCGGCTTGTGCTTTGCCACCGCCTCTTTCACGCGCTGCTGCACTTCCGCAATGGACGCCGCCCCCTTCAGCGACAGCGTCAGCTTGTCGCGTCCCGCCGCGCCCATATGCACGTGCGCGTCGTTGAATCCCGGCATCACGAAGCTGCCCTTCAGTTGCAACGTGTCGCCCAAGTTATCCGCTCCGCCGCAATCCAACAGGATGTGCTCTAGCGTTCCCACGCAATAGATCTTGCCGTCCCGCACCGCCATCGCCGCCGCCCACGGCTCTTTCGGATCGTTCGTATAAATCCGCCCGTGCAAGTAATACGTCGTCTTGTGCAGCCCCGCATCGCCTTGCGCTGCTGCTCGCCCCGCCAAACCGCCCCCGCACACCACGATCATCGCCAGCGCGCCGATCCTCAACCACCTCGCATTGCCTTGCATCCTCAGCGCCAACCCAATTCCCAATCTCATCGCTCCTCGCCTCATCCTCACGCGCATCGCTTCTCCCTTCATCCCCACCACCTTCGTCGACTTGTCATCCCGCCTGCCCGCCGCAGGAGGGACCGGAGTGCCGCGCTTTCTGCGGCACGCGACACTGTCATCCCGACGGCAGCCCCGCGCCTTTTGCCTCATGCACCGCCTGTCATCCCGACCGGAGCAGCGGTGCCTTCTGCCGCTGCGCAGTGGAGGGATCGCGGCACCATCACTTGATCTTGAACGCCCCCATTGTCATCCCGACCGAACTGCCGCGCTTTTTGCCCGAAGCCTTCACTGTCATCCCGACCGGAGCAGCGGTGCCTTCTGCCGCTGCGCAGTGGAGGGATCGCGGCACAATCCATGACTGCCCCGCGCCGACCTTCGATCGTCTAGCTCTTTCCCTCTTCTCTACCCTTCCTCTGTGACCTCTGTGGTGAAGATTCTTCTTTCGCGTCTTGGCGTCTCCGTTTCCTCTGCGGCCCTTCTGCTACGTCTGTGGTAAGCCTTGCTCTTCGCCTTACCTAAGACTTACAACTGATAACCGACGACTGCCTCACTTCCCCGCCACCCCCGAAATTCCCAGCACCGTCAGCAGCGCCCGTTTCAATCCATATTCCCGCCCCGCCGGCTCGTACCACTCTTGCAACGAGTGTGCTCCCCCGGCATTTCCCCCCGCACCAATTGCAATCGCGTCGATTCCCAGCGACAACGGAACATTCGCATCTGTGCTCGACCGCTCGAGGCGCGATTCGTTCCCCACGGCCTCATCCGCCGCGCGCAACGCCGCCAGCAACGCCGAATCTGCCGCCAATTCTCCGCCCGGCCGGCTCCCGATCAGCTCCACTCTCCATTCCAGCTTCCCTTTGCTGAGGTCCCTCGCGTTGTCCATCTCGTCCCGCACGCCCGCCGCCACGCACTCCCGCAGCGCCGCCTCCAGCCGCGTAATCTCCTCTTCCGCTTCCGAGCGCAAATCCACCTTTAATTTCGCTTCGTGCGGTATCGAGTTCACCGACGTGCCCCCTTCAATCTGCCCCAGGTTGAACGTCGTCCGCGGTGCCGCTGGCACCTTTGTATTGATAAACCGCACCGCTCCCCGCACCAGCGCATTAATAGGGTTCACCATCCCGAAATCCGACCAGCTATGCCCGCCCGGCCCCGTGATCATCACCTCCAGCCGCCGCGAAGCCAGCGCCTTTGTCGTCACAAAATCCGTTCCCGACCCGTCCAGCACCACCACCGCCCGCAGCTTCGCATGGTACGCATCAATCAACGCGCGCATGCCACGCAAATTCCCTTCGCCCTCTTCTCCCACGTTCGCGGCAAACACAATGGTCCGCTGTGGCCGGATCTTCGCCACGTGCATTGCGCGAGCCAGCGCCACCAGCGCCGCCAATCCTGTGCCATTATCTGAAATCCCCGGCGCCACCATGCGCTCGCCCTCTCGTGTCACCTTGATTTCTGTGCCCGCCGGAAACACCGTGTCCAGGTGCGCCGTCACCAGCACAACTTCCTTCTCATTCGCGCCCGGCAACTCCCCAATCACATTTCCAATTTGGTCGCTCTGAACCCGCAGCCCTGCCTCCGCAAGCAGCGCTTTCACCGCCGCCGCTCTCTTCTCTTCCTGAAATGACGGCGCAGGGATCTCCGTCAAGCGCATTTGTTCGTCATTCATCCATTTCAAGTTTTTCTCAAACCAGTCCAGCGCAGCGCGTACCGCAGGTTGTTCGATCAAAGGGACCGTGTTGTTGGGTTTTGTCACTTGTGCGGATACCGCGGAGCGCATCGGCATGCTCAAAAGAATAACGCAAACCGCCACCCGTATCACCGTACCTTCTCCCACTTCCATTCTCCCCTTCTACCCAAATCCCTGTAACTCAGCCGGGTGCCCCAGGCACGGAGTCTGTGCCTGGGTCTTGGGTTCCTTCGCCCTCTACTTACCGCAGCGTCGACTGCGCCTCTCCTATTCCGGGTCCACCCAAACTTGTCATCCGCCTGCCCGCCGCAAAAGGGAGAAAAACCCCATGCCTTCCGCAGTCCGCAGCACCGTCATCCCGATCCGAGCGACCGCGCCTTCTGCCTCTCGCACCTTCTGTCATCCCGACCGGAGCAGCGGCGCCTTCTGCCGCTGCGCAGTGGAGGGATCGCGGCACCCTCACATGATCTTGCCCATCTCCCTCTTCCGCCTTTCTTTTCTCTTCTCTGCGAACTTTGCGTCCTCTGTGCTCTCTGCGTTAGTCTTTTTTTCTGTTTTCCGACCTCCGCCACTGAAAACTGACCACTGCCTCTCCTCACCGCCCGCAAATCGCCCGCACCTCTTCTTCCGTCAGCATCCGCGACGCCGCCTTAGCCGCCTCATAAATCCGGTTCACCAGCTCATCCTCCGCCGGAATGTTGTGCCGTGCCAGCCAGTACAGCACATTCGATTTCCCGCTCATCGGCCCGATATCCACGATCTGTTCCAGTCCAAACAAATGCGCCGGCACCCCGCTATACACCGCGTCCGCCAATTCCCGGTCATGTTTTCGCAGCGCCTTGATAATCGCCGCCGCATGCACCCCCGTCCCCGTCCGGAACGCATCCCTCCCAAACACCGGATAATTCGGTGGAATCACCGTGTGCGTCGCTTTCGCCACCTTCTCGCAATACGCCTTCAAATACGTCAGATCGTTCTGTATCAATCCCATCAACCGGAAATTCACCAGCAGCAACTCCAGCGGCGTGTTCCCCACTCTCTCTCCCAGCGATAGCGCCACTCCATGCACCTGGTGCGCCCCCGCCGCCACCGCCGCCAGCGAATTTGCCACCGACAGCCCGCGATCCCGGTGCCCGTGCCAATCCACGCGAATCTTCTCTCCCGACGGCTTCACCACCTTTTCAAACGCAAATTTCACCAGGTTGAACGCGCCCTGCGGCGTTGCATGCCCCACCGTGTCGCACAACACAATCGCCCGCGCCCCGCTGCGGATCGCCGTCGTGTACAGCCGCTGCACCGTATCCGGATCCGTCCGCACCGTATCCTCGGTTACATACATCGCTGGCAGCCCGTGCGCCACCGCGAACTTCACCGCCTTCTCCGTCGTTTTCTCTAAATGCTCCACCGTCCAATCTTCCACCAGTCGCCGGATCGGGCTCGACCCCAAAAACGTCGCCGCCTCAACCGCGATCCCCACGCGCTGCGATATCTCCACAATTGGCCGGATATCTGCTTCCACTGTTCGCGCCGCGCAATTCGGACGAATCTTCATCCGGCACGTGGCAATCTCCCGCGCCAACCGCTCCACCGTCTCGGCAACACGCGCACCCGCGCCCGGCAATCCGAGATTCACCGAATCGATGTGCAGCGCCTCCATCAAATGCAATATTTCGATTTTTTCTTCAATGCTGGGATCGGTGACCGACGGTGTCTGCAGCCCATCCCGCAGCGTTTCGTCATCCACCATTACGTGCGTGCCCGGCGGAATGGTCATCGCTCCGCCGACATTCCAATCGTAAATCCACTCGTTCTGCGACACGCCGAATCCCCCAGCCTGTAGCTCGCCCCTTCAGGAGTGACGCCTTTCCTTCCTGTAGCTCGTCTCCCCGGCTCTTTTCTTCTCTTTTCTTCTCTTCTCTTTTCTTCTCTGCTTGCCCAGAGCGTTTTTTGCGAAGGGTGATCTCTGTGGTCATCCCTCTGTGAACGCCGCCTGCCCCGACCCGGTCGGGGTGTTACCGTCCCTCTTTTCTTGCACCTCACCCCGTCACGGGGTGACGCCCTTCCTTCCTCTGGCTCGCCCCTTTAGAGGCGTGGCCATTCCACACCATCCCGCCCATTCCTAAACCTGTCATCCCGACCGGAGCGGCCCGACTTCTTCTTCTGCGCCGCATTTTGGCGCGTCGGGCTGCGCAGTGGAGGGATCGCGGCACCCCCACATGATCTTGCCCGACTCCCCCTTCCGTCTTTCTCTTCTCCGCTCTTCTCTTGCGTTCCTCTGTGTCCTCTGCGGTGAAAAACTGAATATCGTCGTCTCCGTTCCCTCTGCGGCCCCTCTGTTCTCTCTGTGGTAAGCCTTTCTCCGCCTCCTCTCCTTCGACGATTGCCTGTCGACTTTCAACTCTTAACTCTTCAACCAGTTCTTCTCTTGCCTTTCTCTGTGACCTCTGTGTTCTTCCCTCTGTGAACTATGTGTTATCGTCCCTTTTTCTTTTCTCTGCGAACTTCAGCTTCCTTTGCGCCGGCGTATGCCCCGACCCGCCCGCGGCGTCATCCGTGCTTTTTCCCAACTCTTTAACTTTCGACCTTGAACTTTTCAACCTCTTCTTCTCTCGCCTCCTGATCGCTGATATCCGATCGCTGATATCTCTCTTCAATACCTCACCGTATAACTATTCGGTTTCTGCCCCGGGTCCGGCCTATACAACGTCTTACAAAACTCGCACCGATAAATCTCCGCCCCCTTCCCCACCAACCTCTCAATCTCCGCCGGATACTCGAACCACCTCTTCAAGTGCCCCGCGCACACTTTCCCCTTCGCATCCTTTTCATCGCAAGCCCGCTGCTTCGGCTTCCGCGTCTTCACCTTCGGCGCGCT
>Ga0187784_10004976_pt1 | contig 10761 bp, 9 predicted proteins | sample 1015_SJ02_MP15_2_FD_132964 | JGI IMG/M metagenome (GOLD analysis project Ga0187784, IMG submission 132964) | Tropical peat soil microbial communities from peatlands in Department of Meta, Colombia - 1015_SJ02_MP15_20_MG | ecosystem: Environmental > Terrestrial > Soil > Wetlands > Peat | place... | reverse complement strand
TTCACTCTGTTCCCACATCGCGCGCAACTGTTATACTCACATGTTTACGTAACGCGGGTCACACAAGTGGGTGACGCAGTTCACATCAATTAGGTTATCCGGGAAGCTCGGAAAACGCTCCCCGCTCCGCTAAACCGTCAATCGATGCAGATTTTTCCACGCAGCACGAACGCCATGTCGCGGGCCTCGATCTATGGGGCCGTCTTCGTCGTCGCTGCCCTTTTCTGGGTCCTCATGCAAATCCAGGGTTCGCCCTACATCACCTACGCGGGCGTGCGCAAATCCCAGCCTGTGCCCTTCAGCCATCAGCATCACGTCGCCGGGCTTGGCATCGACTGCCGCTATTGTCACACCTCCGTCGAAACCTCCAGCTTCGCCGGCATTCCCCCTACCAGGACTTGCATGAATTGCCATTCCCAGATCTGGACCCACGCGCCCATGCTCGAGCCTGTGCGCGCCAGCTACCGCACCGGTAACTCCATCGAGTGGACACGCATCAACCAGCTTCCTGATTTTGTTTATTTCAATCACAGCATTCACGTCACCAAGGGTATCGGCTGCAACGACTGCCACGGCCCCGTCGACCAGATGCCGCTCATGTATCAGGAGGCATCGCTGCAAATGGGCTGGTGCCTCGATTGCCATCGCGCACCCGAAAAACATTTGCGCCCGCGCGACCAGGTTTTCAACATCCGTTACCAGCAGCCGTCAGAGTCTGCTCCGGTTGAACTCGACGGCATCACATACACCGATCAGGACTCGTTAGGCGAGGCTTTGGTGAAGAAATATCAACTGCGCACGGTACAGGACATTACCAGCTGCAGCACCTGTCACCGGTAGTTAGCTGTTAGCCGTTCGCTGTCAGCTGTTAGCCGCAAAAAGAGATGCAAGAAACAAAACGCAATCCCAAGCCCGAAGCCGTTTGCCCAGGCAAAAAACTTGACCGCGCAGCCGTCGAGCAGCATCTCGCCCGCACCAGCGGCCCCGAGTATTGGCGCAGCCTTGAAGAGCTGGCGGGCTCGCCCGAATTCCGCGAGATGATGCACCGCGAATTCCCCAAGGGTGCGTCCGAGTGGCTCGATTCCGTCTCCCGCCGCGGCTTTCTGCAACTCATGGGCGCATCGCTCGCCATGGCCGGCATGACCGGCTGCACCAAGCTGCCGCTCGAACCAATCGTTCCCTACGTACGCCAGCCCGAACAGCTCGTCCCCGGCCGTCCGCAGTTCTACGCCACCGCTTTCACGCTCAGCGGGTACGCCCAGCCCTTGCTCGTCGAAAGCCATCTCGGCCGCCCCACCAAGATCGAAGGCAACGCGCTCCATCCCGCCAGCCTCGGCGGCACGGATCTCTTCGCCCAGGCCTCGATCCTCGGCATGTACGATCCCGACCGCGCCCAGTCCGTCTCCCGCCTCGGCAACGTCGATTCCTGGTCATCTTTCGCGAGCGCCATCAAAGGTCCGCTCGCGGCGCAAAAAGCCTTGGGCGGCGTGGGAATTCGCATCCTCACGCCCACCATCTCTTCGCCCACGCTCAAGGATCAGTTGCAGGCATTCCTCGCGATGTTTCCACAGGCGAAGTGGCACGTCTACGAGCCGGTCAATCGCGACAATGTTTACGAAGGCGCGAAGCTCGCCTTCGGCCAGCCCGTCGAAACGCGTTACGACTTCTCGAAAGCCGACGTGATCGTCTCGCTCGACGCTGACTTCCTCTCCGCCGGCTTTCCCGGCAACGCGCGCTACATCCGCGATTTCGCCAGCCGCCGCAATCCCGACGGCAACATGAATCGCCTCTACGTAATCGAGAGCACGCCCAGTGCAACCGGCGCGAAGGCGGATCATCGAGTGCCGGTGAGAGCAATCGAGATTGAGAAATTCGCCCGGGGCTTGATGAAGGCGATTGGAGAGGACTTACTGAGTCACAAGGGGTCGAGCCTCGTCATTGCCGGCGACCATCAGCCGTCCGCCGTTCACGCATTCGCACACGCGATCAACGAAAAGCTCGGCAACGTCGGCAAAACGGTCTTCTACACCGATCCGATCAGCGCCAACCCAATCAACCAGACGGACTCGATCAAAGACCTCGTCTCCGACATGCGCGCTGGGAAAGTCGACTTGCTTGTGATCATCGGCGGCAATCCGGCCTACGACGCGCCCGCCGATTTCGGTTTCGCCGACGCGCTGAAAAATTCCAACATTGCCCTGCGCGTCTACCACGGCCTCTATCAGAATGAGACCGCGCAACTCTGCCATTGGAGCGTCAACGAAACTCATTACCTCGAAGCCTGGAGCGACACTCGCGCCTACGACGGCACCGTCAGCCTGGTTCAGCCCCTGATCGCGCCGCTCTACAACGGCAAAAGCGCGCACGAACTGCTCGCGGCTCTCATGGGCGATCCCGATCCCTCCGGCTATGACATCGTTCGCTCGTACTGGCAAAAGCAACACTCCGGCTCGGACTTCGAAGCCTTTTGGCGAAAATCGCTCAACGATGGCTTCATTGCAGGCTCCGCCTTCGCGCCGAAACAAGTTTCGCTGAAGAGCAATTCCATCCCCGCTCTCGCGGTCGCAAACAACGACCCCAACTCTCTCGAACTCAACTTCCGCCGCGATCCCTCCATCTACGACGGCCAATTCTCCAATAATGGCTGGCTGCAGGAATTACCCAAGCCGATGTCGAAGCTCACGTGGGACAACGCCGTTCTCGTCAGCCCCCAAATGGCCGACCGCGAAGGCCTCAAGTCGATGGACGTCGTCACCATCGAGCTCAATGGCCGCAAAGTCAGCGGCCCCGTCTGGATTCAGGCCGGCCATCCCGATCACTCCATCACCGTGCATCTCGGCTATGGACGCCGTGCCGCGGGTCGGGCCGGCACCGGCGCCGGATTCGACGCCTATCAGCTTCGCACCTCCAGCGCCCTCTGGATCGCCACCGGAGCCAAACTAACCAAAACTGGCGGCTTCTATCAGCTCGCGTCCACTCAGGGCTACCAGACCATGGATACGGGCAACGGTGAAACTCGTCCCGTTGTCCGCCAGGCAACACTCGCCGAATATCGCAAAGACCCGAAATTCGCCAGGGAGGACGAGCCGCCCGCCGAGCTCACGCTCTATCCGCCGTTCGACTACAAAAAATCTCCTGACGCATGGGGCATGACCATCGACCTCAATGCCTGCGTCGGCTGCAACAACTGCATCATCGCCTGCCAGTCGGAGAACAATATCGCCGTCGTCGGCAAAGAGCAGGTCACGCGCGGCCGCCACATGCACTGGCTTCGCGTCGATGCCTACTATCAGGGCGACCGCGACAATCCCAAGGCTTATTTCCAGCCCGTTCCCTGCATGCAATGCGAGAACGCGCCCTGCGAACTTGTGTGCCCCGTCGGCGCCACCCTCCACAGCAGCGAAGGCCTGAACGACATGGTCTACAACCGCTGCATTGGCACCCGCTATTGCTCCAACAACTGTCCTTACAAAGTTCGTCGCTTCAACTTCCTGCTCTTTCAGGATTGGGAAACGCCGCAGTACAAAATCATGCGCAATCCCGATGTCACCGTGCGCAGCCGTGGCGTCATGGAGAAATGCACGTACTGCGTGCAGCGCATCAGCGAGCATCGCATCGACGCGGAAACCGCCGCTGTCCGCGAGAATCGCTCCTTCCATATCGAAGATGGCTCGTTGCAGACTGCCTGCCAGCAGTCCTGTCCGGCCAACGCCATCGTCTTCGGCAACATCAATGACCCAGCCAGCCGGGTGAGCAAACTCAAGGCGCTCGACCGCAACTATGGATTGCTGGCCGACCTCAACACGCGACCGCGTACCACTTATTTGGCTGAGATTCGCAACCCCAACCCGGAGCTTGAAACTCAATCGGAGCCCGCTTAGCACATGGCAGATCAGCAGGAAAAATCGACAGTGGCGAAAAGCGGGGCGCCCGTGATCGGGCCCGGACATACGTTCGGCACCATCACCGACAAAATCAGCTCGATCGTGCTGACCCGTCCCGTCACCAACGGATGGGTGGTCGGCTTCGCCGCCTGCTTCATGGCCACCATGATGCTCCTCTACGCCCTTGCCTATCTGTTCGTCAAAGGCGTTGGCGTTTGGGGCATCAACATCCCCATTGGCTGGGGCTTCGCCATCGTCAATTTCGTCTGGTGGATTGGCATCGGCCACGCGGGCACCCTCATCTCCGCCATCCTTTTGCTGCTCCGCCAGTCCTGGCGCAACTCCATCAACCGCTTCGCCGAGGCCATGACCCTGTTCGCCGTGGCCTGTGCCGGCGTCTTCCCCGCCGTCCACACCGGCCGTCCCTGGCTCGACTATTGGATGTTCCCCTACCCCAACACCATGAAGTACTGGCCCCAGTTCCGCAGCCCGCTGATCTGGGACGTTTTCGCGGTCTCGACCTACTTCACCGTCTCCCTGCTCTTCTGGTTCATCGGACTCATTCCTGACCTCGCCACCCTTCGCGATCGCGCCACCAACAAATATGCGCAGATGATCTACGGCCTACTCGCCATGGGATGGCGCGGGTCCGCTCGCCATTGGGCGCGCTACGAAAAGGCTTATCTCCTGCTCGCCGGTCTCGCCACTCCGCTCGTGCTTTCCGTCCACACCGTTGTCAGTTTCGACTTCGCGGTCGGCATCGTCCCCGGCTGGCACACAACCATCTTCCCGCCATACTTTGTCGCCGGCGCGATCTATTCGGGTTTCGCCATGGTGCTCATGCTGGCCATTCCGATCCGCAAGATCTACAACCTGGAAGATTTCATCACCGACCGCCATCTCCAGAATTCCGCCAAAGTCATGCTCGCCACTGGCTGGATCGTCGCCTATGGCTATGCCGTTGAAGCTTTCATGGGCTGGTACGGCGGCAATCGCTATGACCAGACCCTGCTCTGGAACCGCCTCCACGGCCCCTATGCGTTCTGGTACTACATGCTGATCCTCTGCAATATCGCGATCCCGCAGTTGTTGTGGATCCGCAAAATGCGCACCAGCCCGGTGTGGCTCTTCTTCATTTCCTTTGTCATCCTCACCGGCATGTGGCTGGAGCGTTTCGTCATCGTCGTCATCAGCCTGGCCCGCGACTTCCTGCCCTCGTCCTGGGGCATGTACTACCCCACGCGCTGGGACTGGATGACCTACTTCGGCACCATCGGCATGTTCCTGATGGCGATGTTCCTCTTTGTGCGCATCCTGCCCATGATCTCCATCTTTGAAATGCGCACGCTCCTGCCGGAAGCGGAGGTCAAAGCCGAATGAAGACGCTTCCCATCTACGGCACCATGGCCGAGTTCGCTTCCGCCCACGATCTGGTCGCGGCCGCCCGCCGCACCTATGAAGCTGGCTATCGCAAAATCGACGCCTATAGCCCCTTCCCGGTCGAGGAACTCGCCGAGGCCATCGGCTTCCACAAGAATTACGTGCCTCTCGTCACCCTCATCGGCGCGATCACCGGAGGCACGCTTGGCTACCTGATGCAATACTGGATCGCCGTCATCGACTATCCCATCAACGTCGGCGGTCGTCCTTATCATTCCTGGCCCTCGTTCATCATCGTCACCTTCGAGATGACCATCCTGTTCGGTGCCATTTCTGCCGTTCTCGGCATGTTGGCCTTGAACGGCCTGCCCATGCCCTATCACCCCGTCTTTCATGTTCCGCGCTTTGCGCTCGCCACCAAGGATCGCTTTTTCCTCATCATCTTCGCCACCGATCCCAAGTACGACGCGCAAGCCACGCGCCAATTTCTGGAGAGCCTCGAGCCTCGCTCCATTTCGGAGGTTCCGAGTTAGCCGATGCTCGACCTCCGCAAATTCGCGCCGCTCTTGCTGCTCGCCGTCCTCGGCACAGCCGCTTGCCGCATTGACATGCATGTCCAGCCGCGCTACAACCCGCTCGCCCGAAGCGACTTTTTCGATGACCAGCGCTCGGCACGCCCCTTGGTCGATGGCACCGTAGCCCGCGGCGACGAGCACGCCGACACCTATTTCTACACCGGCAAGGTCGGCAACACGCCCGGCGAGTACATGCCTTTCCCCGTGACCAGAGAAGTTATGGACCGCGGCCGCGAGCGTTTCAACATCTACTGCTCACCATGTCATTCCATGCTGGGTGACGGCAACGGCTTCGTCCCGTCGCGCGGCTTCTCGAAAAAGCCGCCTTCGTATCACATCGACCGTCTGATGAAAGCGCCCCTCGGCTATTTCTTCGATGTCATGACCAATGGCTACGGCATCATGCAGGATTACTCCGCGCAAGTTTCGCCCCGCGATCGCTGGTGCATCGCCGCCTACATCCGCGCGCTCCAGTTGAGCCAGAACGCAACTATGGCGGACGTGCCAAAGGGTCAGGCTATTCCTTCCAATCCTCCCAGTTTTCAGGATCCTGGAACCGGCGCAACCCTGCCGCAAGTCGCGCCCAGCGCGAAATCCGGGAAAGGGGAATCCGAATGACCTCGACGCCCCACGCCCCGCACGCGCAAATCGATCTCAACCCTCCCTCGATCGTCAAGGCCATCGGCCGGCTTTCGCTCATCGTAGGCCTCATCGCGACCGTCATCGCGCTCTTTATCGCCTTCACCAACCCGACTGAGTTCTTCCGCGGCTACCTCCTCTCCTACATGGATTGGCTCGGCATCGCCCTCGGCTCCATGGTGATTGTCATGGTTCGCCACATGACCGGCGGCGGTTGGGGCACCGTGATCCGCCGCGTGCTGGGCGCTTCCATGCGCACCATCCCGCTGATGATCCTCCTCTTCATCCCCTTTGCCATCTTCGCCGTCCCGCGCCTCTATCCCTGGGCCATGCCGCTCGAGTCCATCCAGGATCCCGCCATTCGCGAGCACCTGGAAAAACACTCTTTCATCCTGCGCGATTACCTCAATTACCGGGGCTTCGTCATCCGCGCCATCGTCTATTTTGCGATCTGGTTCCTGCTGCAATATTTCCTCAGCAAGTTCTCCTTCGAGCACAATAAGCCGCCGCTTGCCGACACCAGCAAGCGATTCAAGATCGTTTCGGCTCCCGGCATCATCCTCTATGCCCTCACGATCTCCTTCGCCGTCATCGACTGGGTCATGTCGCTGAACCCTACCTGGATTTCGACCATCTACGGCTTGATCTTTTTGGCGGGCGAGTTGATCTCCGCCCTCGCCTTCGCCATCGTCATCGAGCGCATCCTCTTCAACTACGAGCCGATGAAAACTCTTCTCCGCCCCAACTACGTGCATGACCACGGCAATTTCATGCTCGCCTTCATCATGGTTTGGGCTTACTTCTCGTTCTCGCAATGGCTCATCATCTGGGCCGGAAACTTGCCCGAAGAAATCACCTGGTACGTTCGCCGCCTGCATGGCGGCTGGCAGTTTGTCGGTCTCTTCCTCGTCGTCTTCCACTTCTTTGTTCCGTTTTTCATCCTCCTGTCGCGCTCCTTCAAGCGCGATGTGACTCGCCTGGTGTGGTTGGCCGTCTGGATGCTTCTTGTTCGCTACGTCGATCTGTTCTGGCACATCGAGCCCAGTTTCTCCCGCAGCTTTACCGTCACCTTCGCCGACCTGGTCATCCCTTTCGCCATGGGTGGCTTATGGATCGCGTACTTCTGTCGCAATCTGAGCTTGCACCCGCTCGTTCCCGCCTACGACGCGACTGCACAAGATGTCCTGGAGGCCGCCCATGAGTGACGAGCACATCACCCATCCCGAAATCAACGGCGACGGCGCTTTCGAGCATCAGGACCTGAGTCCCAAGGGCATCATCTACTTCATGATTGGCCTGGCTGTCGCCGTCGTCATCATCTATTTCATCATCTTCGGCATGTACCACTTCCTTGACACTCTGAGTAAGGAAAATCAGGCGCCCATCAGCCCGATGGTCGCGCCCGAAGCCGATACGCGCACCGTCACCCACGCGGAAACCCGCGCATTTCCCGAGCCGCGCCTGGAAGAAAACGAGCGCACTCAGTTGCGCCAGTTCATTGTGAACCAGGACCGCACGCTCTCCACTTACAACTGGGTCGATAAAGACAAGGGCATCGTTCAAATCCCCATCGACCGCGCCATGGACTTGATCGTCCAGCGCGGCCTGCTGCTGCGCCCGCCAGCGCAATCGCAGGGAGGGGAACAACTACGAAAGGAGGTCAGCAGTGCGCAGTAAAAATTTCGCAGTTTCGATCATGGTTCCGCTGGTCGTCACCCTCCTCGCCAGTGCTTCGTGGGGTCAGGGCATGTATCAGGGTCAGGGCATGTCGCGCGGCATCATGTCGCCTCCCGCCAACGTCCGACCGCCCGGCTTGCAGCACGTTGGCATTCAGCAGAATCTCAACCAGCAGATTCCTCCCGATCTCGCGTTTACCGACGATCTCGGCCGCCCGGTCCGCATCGGCGACTATTTCGGCAACAAGCCCTTGATCCTCAACCTCGTCTACTTCACTTGCCCCATGCTCTGCGGCGAAGAGCTCAACGGCCTCGAAAGCGCTCTGCGTGTGCTCAAGTTCGGCGTGGGCAAGGAATTCGACGTCATCACCGTCAGCTTCGACCCTAAAGACACTCCCGAAGCCGCCGCCAGGAAGAAATCTGAAATCCTCCAGCGCTACAACCGCACCGGAGCCGAACAAGGATGGCATTTCCTCGTCGGCCAGCAGGACTCGATCGACAAAATCGCCAAAGCCGCCGGCTTCCAATACGAATACGATTCCGCCACCGGCCAGTTCGCTCACACCACCGCCATCATGGTGCTTACTCCCGAGGGCAAAATCGCGCAGTATTACTACGGCATCGATTACCCGCCCAACGATCTGCGCCTTGCGTTGGTCGACGCCTCCCGCAAAAGAATCGGCAACCTCGTCGACCAGGTGTTGCTCTACTGCTACCACTACGATCCCGAGAAAGGTAAATACAGCGCCACCATCCTGCGCATTCTGCGTCTGGCCGGAGTCGCCACTTTGCTTGGTCTGGGAACACTTTTCTTCGTCATGATTCGCCGCGGCCCCGGCCGCAGTCCTCAAGGAGCATTAAGGGTCTGACCGACAAGGCCGTCTGATTATGTTTTCGCGCATGCCATTTTGGCCCGATGCAGCTTCCACCACCGCCTCACAGGTGGATGCTCTCTACCTCTTCCTCGTAATGGTCTCCGCCATCATGACCGTGCTCATTTTCACCACCCTGATCGTTTTCGCCGTCAAGTTCCGCAAGCAGCGCGGTCAGCCCGCCGAGCAGATCGAAGGCTCCCACACCCTCGAAATTACCTGGTCCGTCCTTCCCTTCACCGTTTTCCTTTCGTTTTTCGTTTGGGGCGCGGTCATCTTCTTCCAGGAACGCACGCCACCCCAGGATGCGACCGAGGTCTACACCGTCGCCAAACAGTGGATGTGGAAGTTCGAACACGCCGAAGGCCAGCGCGAGATCAACGAGCTCCATGTGCCCACCGGCCGTGACGTCAAAATGATCATGACCTCGCAGGACGTCATCCACAGCTTCTTCGTCCCCGCCTTCCGCATCAAGCAGGACGTGCTTCCCGGCCGCTACACGACCGCCTGGTTTCGCGCTACGAAACCCGGGACTTACCACTTATTCTGCTCGCAATATTGCGGAACGCAGCATTCCGGAATGATCGGCTGGGTCATCGTCATGGATCCCCGCGACTACCAGGCCTGGATGGCCACCGGCGGCGGCAATCAGCCCATGACCGCTACCGGCCAGAGCCTGTTTGCCCAGTTCGGCTGTGCCACTTGTCATCGCTCCGATACCCAGGGCCGCGGCCCCTCGCTCGCCGGTCTTTACAACAACCCCGTGCTGCTCGAAGATGGCCGCACTGTCGTCGCCGACGAAAATTACATTCGCGAATCCATCCTCCAGCCCGGCGCCAAAGTGGTCAAAGGCTTCAAACCCATCATGCCCACGTTTCAGGGGCAATTGAACGACGAGCAGTTGAACGCGCTCGTCGCCTACGTGAAATCACTCGGCCAGCCCGCAGCCGAGGCTCAGCCCTCCGCCGCCGGCATGGTCATGGCTACACAATGACTTTATAGGTGAACAAAATGGTTACCGCTGTACCAGTCAATCTCGGCGAACGCGAAAGCTACCTCAATGCGGGTTACGGCTTCAAGTCATGGCTCCTTACCAAGGACCACAAGCGCATCGCCATGCTCTACCTGCTGTCCATCACTCTCTTCTTCTTCATCGGCGGATTCATGGCCCTCCTCATCCGCCTCGAGTTGCTTACCCCGAACGGCGATCTCGTCCAGTCCGACACCTATAACAAGCTCTTTACCATGCACGGCCAGGTGATGATCTTCTTCTTCCTCATCCCGGCCGTTCCCGCCGTCCTCGGCAACTTTCTTATCCCCATCATGATCGGCGCCCGCGATCTTGCCTTCCCGCGCATCAACCTGCTCAGTTGGTATTTCTACATCGGCGGCGGCCTGCTGATGATTTACACCATCCTCGCCGGCGGCGTCGATACCGGCTGGACCTTTTACACTCCGCTCAGCACCGAGTTCCTCAAAACCAACGTCGTCACTGCCATCTTCGGCATCTTCCTCGCCGGTTTCTCCTCCATCCTCACCGGCCTCAATTTCATCGTCACCATTCATCGCATGCGGGCTCCCGGCATGACCTGGAATCGTCTCCCGCTTTTTGTCTGGGCCCACTACGCCACCAGCATCATTCAGGTTCTTGGCACGCCCGTCGTCGCCATTACCCTGGTCCTCGTGGCCCTCGAGCGCCTGCTCCATCTCGGCATTTTTGATCCTTCGCTCGGCG
>Ga0187784_10004975_pt1 | contig 10761 bp, 8 predicted proteins | sample 1015_SJ02_MP15_2_FD_132964 | JGI IMG/M metagenome (GOLD analysis project Ga0187784, IMG submission 132964) | Tropical peat soil microbial communities from peatlands in Department of Meta, Colombia - 1015_SJ02_MP15_20_MG | ecosystem: Environmental > Terrestrial > Soil > Wetlands > Peat | place... | reverse complement strand
TTGGGAATCGGCAGCTCGAGTTGTTTGAATTGAACGGGTGAAACTTTCTTATCCACCAGACCCAACGCTACGGCCACGCCGTATAGAATAGCTTCCGGTCGGGGGGGACAGCCCGGGATGTAGAAATTAACAGGAATGACCTTTTCGACAGGGCCGATCACATTGTAGGTGTCATACCAGATCCCCCCGCCGCAGGCGCAGGAACCGATGGCAAACACCAGTTTGGGAGCGGGCATGGCTTCATAGGCCCTTTTCAACGCTTTGGCAGTAGCGCGGGATGCTGGTCCCTGGCAGAGCATCACGTCGGCATGACGGGGAGAGCCAACCAGTTTTATGCCGAAACGCTCGGCATCATAGTACGGTGTTAATACGTTCAGTACCTCGATATCGCATCCGTTACAGCCTCCGCTGTTGGCGTGATACACCCAGAGGGAACGGGGGAACATCTTTTTACACAGGTTTTTAAGCATCTTTACTTCTCCTTCAGTCCAGCTCCAGGTCGATATCCTTTACGACGGGTTCTTTATCAAGATAAGCCTGAGAGGAATAGACCCATGCATCCTTGTCCAGGTTATCGGAGCGGTAGCCCTTCATCATCAGCCCCTCCAAGGGGCCCTGTCCGCTGTAACAGCGGCCACAACGTTGGCAGGTGCCCATGAAGATTTCAAGGTTCTGCTGGATGTCGTGGATGTCTCCGGTGGCGTTTTCGAATTCCCCGCTCATGGTGATCGCACCTTCAGGGCAGACGTCCGCGCACCGACCGCAGTAAGTGCAGCGCCGGCCGATGTACTTGATGATGCGGACCTCCTGGCAGGGGTCGAACACCAGGATTTCACGGGCAGGGCAGTTGTTGGCGCACCCGGCACACCCGATACACTTTTCAGGATGGAAGATCGGACGGCCACGGAAGCGCTCCGGCACGGGCTTGGCCGCAAAGGGATAGGGCAGGGTCACCCGACCTGCATTCAGACAGATGATCACCTCTTTGATCTTACTGAGCAGCGACATAGTCACCTTTCTTTTAAAATCCGCTCACCGCAAAGACCAATGCCACGAGTGCAAGCCCGAACAGGCTCGCATAATAACGGATCGCCTGATCAATACGGTAGCGGGCGTGCGTGGCTGCGACGAGCGTCACCAACAGAACTAAGACCGTTACCTTCGCGAGGAAGATGATTACATCCAGGGGATAAAAACCGATATGGCCCCACGGGACGAAGAGTGCGATAAAGAGGGCGCTGAAGACAAATAATTTCACCATGCGGGCATACTTAAATAAAGCAAGCTTCGGCCCTGAATACTCCATCACCGGTCCTTCCATGATCTCTGTTTCGGCCTCCGCAGTATCGAACGGCATCCGGCCTATGAACGCTTGCAGTGCAAACAGAATAATTCCCAGCATGATCAGCCCTGCCACTGGAAACAAGCCAGAAGTATAGACCGATCCATTCAGCACCTGGTCGAGCCTGAGCGTACTGGTGTGCACCGCGCCGATCACAATGGCAACAGCGAGGAGGGGCTCCAGGGTCATCATGGCCATCATCTCCCTGCTCATGCCGACGAGGGAATACGTTGAGCCCGCAGCCAGCGCTGCCAGCAGGGTGGATATCCCTGAAAGTGTGAGAAGGTAGATCAGGAGAATGACATCGCTCTGGCCGCCCAACGGGGCTTGCCCCCCCATCGGTACTTGCACCGCAACGGTCAGCACCGTAGCCAGCGAAAGCAAGGCAGCAAATCGCTGCATCCTGGGGGAGTGTCCGGATTCAATATCCTCCTTGCCGAGCAGCTTCAGCAGGTCAAAATAGGGTTGCAGGAGAGGAGGGCCCTGCCGGGATTGGATTCGTGCTGTGATTTTCCGCAGGATCCCCTCGAACAGTGGCGCCAGGACGAGGGCGAGTGCCACATTGAATACTCCAAGAATGATGGCTGCTATGTTTAACTGCATTTCTTCTTTGTCCCCGTGTCGTTCCCTTGTCGTACCAGCTGTAATAATTCTTCCTGAGAGTAGACTTGTATTTTGCCGGAGCGGATGTCCACTATTTCCATCCGGTCGGTACAGGAGAAGCATGGATCGATGCTGCCGAGCGAGATCGTCATGTCCGCTAATTGCTGGTCTTTGATCATCGCCGGGATGCCCTGCAGATTTTGATAAGTCGGTGCACGTACCCGCCACCGGTCCGGACGGTTGTTTTCACCCGTGACCACAAAGTGGTGCGACTCGCCGCGCGGCGCCTCTACAGAAGAGAGGCCGATGCGGTCCGGAGGAAGTTCATCATTTATCTTCAGTTGAATAGGACCTTCGGGCATCTTCTCCAGACACTGGTGGATGATGCGGATCGATTCAAATACCTCTCGGACACGGACCAGCAGCCGAGACCAGACATCGCAGCCGTCTTCCACGATCACATTAAAATCCACACGATCATAGGCGGCATAGGGCAAATCGCGGCGGCAGTCGATGGGTACACCAGAGGCCCTGGCGAGCGGACCGACGAGGCCGGCATCTTTCACCAGGTCCTTATCGGCGATACCAACGCCTTTGGTACGCGCCTTAATATTCCGATCGCCTTTGACGGCATTGGCAACTTTTATCCACTCCTTTTCAAGGGTATCAAGCACCCCCTGCAGTTCTTTCTTCATCTCCGTCGTGATATCCCAGCGCACGCCACCGACCACGCACAGCGAATAGGTTTTCCGGTTGCCAGTGAGTTTTTCAGCGATCCACATGATCGGCTCACGTACCCGCCAGCTTTGCATAAACAGCGTGTCAAAACCAAGGATGTGCGATGCGAGTCCCACCCACAGGAGATGGCTGTGCAGGCGTTCGAGCTCAAGCATGATCGTGCGGATGAACTCGGCGCGCGGAGTCGGCTTGATCGCCGCGGCCTGCTCGACGGCCTGAATGTACGCCACGCTGTGTACGCAACCGCAGATTCCACAGATCCGCTCTGCGAGCATTGGTATTTCGTTGTAGGTGAGGACGGAGTCGGCCAGTTTCTCGATGCCGCGATGCACCATAAATCCACGGTACTCGCACCCGCGGACGATTTCTCCTTCCACGTAGAGACGGAAGTGAGCGGGTTCATCCAGGGTGGGGTGAAAGGGGCCAAAGGGAACAACCGTGCACCCCTCCGGCGCCTCATCAAAGTGGTATTCTTTATTCTCATCGAAATTGGATGGGACGTAGTTCCACGGTACGTCCTTCCGAAGGGGATGAACTCCCTCCGGCCAGCCGTCCGGAAGGATCAGCCGCTTGGGATTGGGACAGCCCACGGATTCAATGCCCAAGAGATCACGCATCTCGCGTTCGGCCCAATTTGCAGCGGGCACGACGTCAGAGATGCAATTCACCCTGGGCTGACTGGCTGGCAGCTGGACCATGATGCTCGCCAGCACGTTCTCTCGGTCAAAAGAGAAATCGTGGGCGACAAGAAATCGGTTGGAGCGCTGCCGGTCATCCATACCGATGCTGATCACGTACCGGGCATCCAGGTCGCGGAACACATATCGGCAGACCTCTTTGATCATTTCAGGCTGGACGTAAAGATACAATCGGTTATCCGCCGGTACATCCACCCGTTGGATGATCGTGTCAAATCGTTTCTTGATACTGTTTAATACATCGCGTGCTGCCATAGTCTTAAGGATTCCCAGAGATCGATTTTTTGGTTTTTATTTCAGGTGCTATTCCACGGGCATGGCGTGGCATCCCCCCCACCCATCGAAAGTAACGTTTCACTTCGGTATAGAGATTATGGGCGCTATAGCGGTAAACGTCCGCATCACGAACGTAACCGCAGAGCCAAACCTCTGCAGTGCGTCTCTTCGCTGCTCCCACCCGGGAGATGAATTGGCCGATCAGGAACATGACGAGCAGGATAACTCCTACCGTCAGGGGCGCTAGGATCGCAAGACCAGTGCCCGCAGGAAGCGCGATCAGGAGGTTTGTTTGTGCAGGTGCGGCACTCAGCAGTCTTGCCGCCAGCCCCTGGTTACTGGCTGCCAAAGACAGGTGTATAAGATGGTACGCCAGTCCCGGCACGAGGCCAAGCAGGATGCAGAATAGGGCCAGCAGGAGTTGAGGGATCTGCATGGTTGGCGTAACCTCCAGGGACCTCTTCTTGGTCGCCTTTTCTTCCACCAGGCTGCTCGCGCGGGAGAGGAAGCTTACGCCGAAGAACTTCATGAACGATGCCAGTGTCAAGGCGCTCGTAACAATACCGAAGATACCGCAGAGGGCGAGATAGCCCGCATGGCGGCTGCCCTCATAGCTGCTGCCAAGGATCGTTGCAACGTAGATGCTCCACTTGCTTGCGAATCCGTTAAACAACGGCACGCCTGCGATGGAGAAAGAAGCCACCAGCGCGGTGATGGCGGTCAGAGGCATATATTTCATCAGGCCACCCAGCCGATTGAGATCTTGGGTTCCAGTAGCGTAAAGCATGGAGCCAGCGTTCAGGAACAAGAGGCTCTTAAAGAGGCCGTGGTTCATTGTGTGGAAGAGGGCGCCGTAAAAACCGATGACAGCCAGCGCCGTCAGGCCTGCGGAGTCTTTTCCTGGGGACAACAATGCCAAACAAGCGCCGAGGCCGAGAAGGATGTAACCGATCTGTCCGATGCTGTGAAAGGCAAGAAGACGTTTGCTCTGTTCCTGCTTCAACGCCTGCATGGTGCCGAAGAACAGCGTGAGCGTACCGAGCACGGCAAGTGCCGCACCCCATGCCGAGGGCGAGTACCAGTCGCTCCCGTGCGAAGGCATCAACCAGAGGAATGAACGCATCAGACCATAGACGCCCGTTTTAATCATGACACCGGAGAGGAGCGAGCTAACGGGCGAGGGCGCTGCAGGGTGGGCATCGGGAAGCCACATTTGGCCAAAGGGCCACATGCCTGCCTTAATTCCAAAACCGATCAGGAGAAGGAGGAGTGCCAATGATCCCGTTCCGGCCGGAAGGGCTGCCAGCGTACCGACACGTTCGCGAATCGCATCGAAGTCAAAGCGCATCAGCGTCTCGCCAGCTACAGTCACTGGCGCTGTCCCGGCCAGCAAATAGACCCCCAGCATGACGAGCGCGCAGGATATCTCCATCATCAGGAGGTATTTGTTGGCAGCCCGGACATTGTCGCGCTGTTTGAATTCATAGCGGATCAGGGCATAGGAAGGTAGGGTCATGAGCTGCCAGAAGAAGCAGAAGAAGACCATGAGGTCCGTTGTGGCCACGATGCCATACATGCCTGCGATGAAGAACTGAAAGTATGGATAGAACCGACCGACGCCGTACTCTTGGTAGTGGGTCATGTAGCGAATGGAGTAAAATGAGGAGAAAATGGCAATGGTGGAAATCAGTCCCAAAAATACCGCGCTCAGGCCGTCCACAGAAATTCGCAGGGCAGAGCCGTATAGGGGCAGGGTATAGATCGTTGCCGCAGCCGCCGGACCGCGCAGCAGGGTCGTCGCTGCCCCGTAAAGGATGAGTGCGCCGGAAGCAACGGTGATCAGAAAGTTGATCCAGCCGGCCAATACCTTATTGCGTGAAAAAAGCCCCACCAGGAGCCCTCCGGCACAGCTTATTCCAATGGCATAAAGGACAGTTTCTGTTGGTGTCATGAGACCCTACACTCCACTTCAACCGGCATCCTCTGACGATGATTGAGGGTTTCCGGCAGGAGCACTTTTAAGATTTCCAAAGCTGTCTCCACGGGTTCACTCAGGCTGGCGCCCTGCCGCAAAGACGCTGGTTGAATGCCGAGGAGCCAGACACGGGTGGGCCCTTCCGCTTCGATCAGCCGTGCCAACGTGCCGAGGGCAAACTTGTGAGTGGATACCTGAGGGAACTGGTTCTTTAGCTCACCTGAATCGAGAAACACCACCGAGCCGGGCTCAGCACCGACGTTTACAGCATCCAAAAATACCACGTCGTCAAATCCTGCCTGAGCCAGAGTCACAATGTGGTTCTCGGGCACTGTATGTGTGACCAATACATCAGCGAGCCCACCAGCAGCCAATGCCTCTGCCAGACGGACGCCAAACCCGTCATCGCCGAGGTCAACATTCCCGATGCCCACAAGTGCGGTTTGGCCGGTCAGCCTTTCTTGTAATGTGGTTCGTAAGTCTTTTTTCACTGTTTCCAATTAAATCTCTTCTCCGAGCTTCCGGATTTGCTCCAGCGTGAATACGGGCCCGTCAGTACACACATAGGCCAGGCCGATGCAGCAGTGTCCACACTTACCCACGCCGCACTTCATATATCTTTCGAGGGTTGAGACCATGTTTCTGTCTACGTATCCCATGCCCTTGAGGTCAGCCAGGACGAACCGGAACATAATCGGCGGTCCGCAGATGAAGACCGTTGTATTGTCCAGGGGCATTTGCACACCGGGCCTCTTGAAAAGTGTGCCGACCACGCCCGTATGGCCCTTCCAGCTTTGGTCACCCTGGTCCACGGTCAGGTAACACTCAAATCCTTTGTCCTGCTGCCACGCGTCAAGATTTTCCACGTACATCAGATCCTTCGGTGTGCGTGCGCCGTAGAACACCTGAATCTTCTCGTACTGGCTGCGGTTGTCGAGGGCATAGATGATCACGGAGCGGAGCGGAATGAGGCCAATACCGCCGGCGACGATGATCAAGTTCTGGTTCGCGTATTCCTTCATCGGAAATCCATTGCCGTAAGGTCCCCGTACCCCGAAGCGGTCGCCCGACTTCAACTGGTGCATGGCTTCGGTCACATGCCCAACCTTTCGAGTTGTGAAGAACAGGCGGTCTTCAGTCGGACTGGGCGGGAGGGACAAGGGAATCTCCCCGACTCCAAAAATCGAGACCTGTGCAAACTGCCCCGGCATGAAGTTGCGGAATGCTTTCTCATCGTCCCTATTTTCAAAGTGCCAGTAAAAGGTCTTGACGTCTTGGATTTCGTCCCGCACTTCTTCCAAGACGGCTATCTTCGGTTCATAGAGGTTCCGAGGTTGATGCGTCATCTCATTTCCTCTCTGCCCCTGCCGTTTCCCTTCGAAGAATCTCCACGACGTGTGGCATGCCGATGTCGCCGTGACAAACGCTGACACAGCGCCCACATCCGACGCAGGATGGCATCAGCTCCCGTTGGATGAAATAGTGTCCGAGCTTGCGGAAGAAACGACGATTACGGCGGTCGTGCACGGCTCGGCGCGGATTATGACCGCCTGCCATCCGGGTAAAACCACTCAGTGCACAAGCATCCCACATCCGAACCCTCTCGGTTTCGTCCGGGCCAGTGGTGCGATCTGTCACGGTAAAGCAGGTACACGTAGGACAAACATAACTGCACCCACCACACTCGAGACAGCGATCGCCGATCTTCTTCCATGTTTCCTCAGTAATTGCCCCCTGAGTGATGAAGCGGGTAGCGGCCGAGTACCAGCTCGTGGCCAGCTTAAAACGTTTGCGGACTTCGTTCAGGATCTCGCGGCGTCGGGCGACGTGCTCCGACTTTGCTTTGGTGAAGAAAGGCAAAGCGAACAGGGCTTCGCCGCGGGGTGACCCGGCAACCGCCATGAATTCACCACGGTCAATGTGCATGTCCATGAGCTGGAGGTCGAAATTCTCACGGGCGGCCGGACCGGTATCCGCACAGACGCAGAAACAATCGTCATCCACATCCACGGTTGCATCCGAACAGACCACATTGACAAGAAAGGTGTTATTCCTGAACTCCTCGTAGTAGTTATCCTTATAGGTATTCCCCAGGTAGAATCGATCCTGGTGGGAAATGCCAGCCACATCACAGGAACGGATGCCAAAGATAGCCTGTTTCTTTCCTTCCTTTACCGGCTCGATGGCAGGATGTTCGCCGGCGCGGATCGTGAAGAGCCTCTGGATATGGGGAAACACGTAACGCTTGGGCGGATAATACGGGTTCGGGAGATGGATTTGAATGGCGTCGCGGTTTGCATCCGTCACCCTGTCGAAGTAGGTGTCTCGATCTCGCCCGTAAAAGGGCGCATAAACTTCATGCTCTTTCCGGAGCTCGTCGACCAGGTTTAAGAGATTGTTTTTCTGTATCAGTCGTACACGCATGTTATGCCTTTTCCACCTTTACATAAACGGCGCGGTTGCCGGCCCGGTATTCCGTGCGCGCAGGGCCGAGGATCCCCTTGGCGATGTCCTCCATGTAATAAGGTACGTAGATGGTTCCTTCCCGGATCTCGCTGGTCACGCGGGCATACGTGGACGCAGACCCAATGTCCGACACCAGGCGGATCTTCATGCCGTCACGGATATTCAGGGCTTTGGCATCCTCAGGGTTTATCTCCACAAATCCATTTGGATAGTCAAGCAGGAGGATTCCGTATTCTCGCTTCAATGTTTCACTGTGCTGAACCATCGTGTTCTGTTGCCAGTAATAGAGCGAGCGACCAAAAAGCAGCACAAATGGAAATGCGGTGGCTGAACGGCTTGGCGGGGGCGACTGGTGGATAGGGACGAAAGAAAATCGCGGCCATTCGGTCTGATCGGTAGAGAAATAGGGAGTGCCTAAAGGATGATCATGCGTACACGGCCACTGTCTTCCGTAGTGGCGGGCCAGATTCTCGTAACTTGCCCCCTCATAAAATGGAATGACGCGTCCGATCTCCTTCATGACATCAGAAGAGATTTTGTAATCCCATGTGACACCCAGGCGTTTGGCGACTTCCACGACCTGGCACCAGGCAGAGGTAAGACCCGGTGGAGGCTCAATGGCCTTCTGGGCGAGTTGGATCCGACGCTCCGAACTCGTGAAGGTTACTGTTTCTTCACCGTAGGCTGCCGTTGGCAGGATAACGTCCGCAAATTGCGCCGTTGGTGTCATGAAGAGATTTTGGAGCACAACAAATTTCATCTTTTTCAATGCCACGCTTGCATCAGAGTAGGCGGAGGAGACAACAGGGTTGTGGCGATCAAGCCAAATGGCCTTCAAATTTCCCCTGGCGCCAAGCATGGTGCTGGAGTCCATTCCCCACCGATCGGGGAGCGGTCGCAACCATATTTTTTCGAAATATTTTTTGCCTTCGAGGTTCCGAACAGGAACATAACCTGGCAGAGAGCTTGGAAACACTCCAACATCGCAGCCGCCCTGCAGGTTGTTGTGCTCGGCGAGGGGCATGATACCCGCTCCCGGCTTACTGAGATTTCCGGTAAGGAGGATCAGGTTCACCATGGAGTGAATCTGATCCCTGCCGCTGGCCTCCGCACCTGTGGAATAAAGGAGCATTGCCTTGGAGGCTTTGGCATAGGTGATCGCGGCCTGTTCGATCGCATCCGGAGAAAGTCCGCAAATGGATGCGGCTTGAAGGACATCGAACGACTCGATGTTTTTCAAAAATTGTTCAAACCCATTGCATCGCCGGCGTATGAACTCCAGGTTCATCAACCCGCGGTCAACGATGACCTTGGCTATCGCTCCATACAGAAAAACCGCGGTTCCCGGAATGGTCTGCAAAAGGTAATCTGCGTGCTCGGCAATGGGATGTCGCCGAGGTCCAATGCAAATGAGCTTTGCGCCAGCCAATTTTGCACGAATTACCCACCCGCCAATGGTGGGTAGCTGACGTCCCAGATCGATCTGGCTGACAATGATAACGTCACTCTCCATCAACTCGGCAATCGAATTCGTTGCCGCGGGAACGCCTATCGTATCACGGAGTGCCCTGATGCTATTGGAGTGGTAAAACGTGGTTCCTTGATCGACGTTGTTGGTCCCGATCACCGCACGGGCAAATTTCTGGAGGATGTAGGCATCTTCATTACCACAGTGGGAAGAGTTCAAAAAGCCGATGGCATCCGGTCCGTATTCCGATTTAATCTCCGTGAGTCGCTTCGCGATAAAGTCGTACGCTTCGTCCCAGGAAACAGATTGGAAAGCGCCTTGTTTTTTAATGAGGGGTTGGGTTAGACGGTCGGAAGCGCTTGCGACTTCGTGGACGTGCCATCCACGGACGCAGATTCGACCGCAGTTTGCAGGGTGAGACATGCTTGGGTAAATCCCAACGATTTTATTACCCGATGTCTCCAGGTAGATTCCGCAGCCAACACCGCAGAAGGTACAGGTTGTCAGTGTGTGCGCCATATGATTAACTTGAAATTCTCTTTCCAAACAACGGAGTCATTCATAATGGTGTTCACGTTTACGCACGTACTACCAGAAGCGTTGTTCAATGTTTCACATAATAGTTAGCATAGAGAAACCATTCTTGTCAAGTCTTTTTTAAGAATTTTTTCACTGTTTGAATTATTTTTATAACTTGTTGTAATTATATCATTTTATAGCATAAAACATTTTAGAATACCGGATTTAATCTCCAAAAAGCTTGACTGGAATTAGGGTCTGCAAGAGAAACCTGTTGTAATTCCGGGAACAGCCTGCTGACCCCTGTAGGTACCGAAAGGTTCGTGCCTTCGTGGAACAGTATTGGCACCCGTAGAAAGGTTGCCGCGGAGCCCTCAACGGCCTTCGTCTATCAAAAAACGCCCATGAAGACTGCGGTCCGTCCATCTGTCACGAAGGCTTGTCTGACGAGGTGGCTGGAAAAAGGGGCACTCTGAGTAAGAATGATTTGGGAAGACGTCAGATGTTCACCCAAGGCCGGGAGCTCTGCTCGCGCGCTAAAAGGACTTGGTACAAAGGCAGGTTTCTGCGCAGGCGGGGAACTGGATTCGGGCGACTGAGGGTCGAGAGTAAAAGCTTGACGTAAAAGGCTTGAGAATTCCTGATAGGGTTCAAAGTGACAAAACCATTAATGGTA
>Ga0187784_10004974_pt1 | contig 10762 bp, 10 predicted proteins | sample 1015_SJ02_MP15_2_FD_132964 | JGI IMG/M metagenome (GOLD analysis project Ga0187784, IMG submission 132964) | Tropical peat soil microbial communities from peatlands in Department of Meta, Colombia - 1015_SJ02_MP15_20_MG | ecosystem: Environmental > Terrestrial > Soil > Wetlands > Peat | place... | reverse complement strand
TTTTATGGCCCCGGAAGATACCGATCCGATCGACGGCCTCACCAGCCGGTACTTTACCTCCTTTCTTTGCCCCACCCAACATAGAGGGGCTTATGCCCACATAGAGGCTCTTTCAAGAGAGGTTGAGAAATCCGGGGCGAGAGGGGTCCTCTTCCTCCTTTACAAATACTGTGAAAGCCATTTTTTCGACTATCCGGACTTGAAACAGGCCCTTGAGTCGAAGGGGATTCCGACACTTCTTCTCGAAGTGGAAGACCCGTCCTATTCCATCGGCCAACTTAAGATTCGGGTACAAGCTTTTGCTGAAATGTTAAGTCCTTTATAAACGACGAGCAGGGCGCATCGCGCATGAGGACACAATGTAAGAATGCAAAATCCCAAATCTCAAATTCCAAATTTCAAACAAGCTCCAAATTCCAACTTTAGAATGACCGAAGCAAGTTCATTTGGAATTTTGGTGACCGGGATTTATTTGGGATTGGGTGCTTGGAATTTGGTGTTTTAGGAAGAATAGATGGAAAAGGATCAACCCCAATCCAACGACTACCGTAAGATTAATTCAACGGAGGCCTATCGCCGCCTGATGATGGCTTATTACTTTATGGTGAAGCATCCAACCTGGCTTCGCAAAAAGGTGGCGTGGATTACGAGCGGCGGGTCGGTAGAACCTCTCTATGCTATGGGAGTCCTCCCGTTTTATCCCGAAAATTACGGGGCGATGTGTGGAACCTTCCGGGTCTCACCCTCTCTCTGTGAGGCTGCCGAGCATAAAGGTTACTCCCACGATCTCTGCTCTTACGCCCTCACAGATATCGGGTCTCCTCTGGCTAAGAAAGGTCCTCTGGGCAGGCTCCCGAAGCCGGACTTTTTGGTCTGCGGAAACAATATCTGCGGTACGGTCATCAAATGGTATGAGATCCAGGCCCGATCCTTCAATGTGCCCCTCTTTTTCTTTGACACTCCTTTTATCCATGATGAGATGGAAAAGCATACCCTGGAATATGTCGAAAATCAGATGGGGGAATATGTCTCTTTTCTGGAGAACCAGCTTCATCATCCATTTTCAGACGAACGTTTTCAGGAAGTCTGTTCCCGTTCTTTCGAAGCCATCACTTTGTGGAAAGAAATTCTTGAGATGGCGCGTCACCGTCCAGCGCCCTTGGCTGCTTTTGACGCTTTCATCCACATGGCCCCGATTGTCACCTTGAGGGGAACACGCTGGGCAGTCGGTTATTACAGAAAGCTCAAGAGAGAGATGGAAGAAAGGGTTCAAAAGGGAGTCGGGGCGTTTGCTCGGGAGGAGATACGGCTCGTCTGGGATAACATTCCCATCTGGTATGATATTCGAAACCTTTCAAGGATGCTCTCCTCTCAGGGAGCGGTGCTGGTCGCGGACACCTATACGTCGGCCTGGGCGCTGCATGAACTTGACCTGGGCCAGTCCCTGCTGAATAGTTTGGCTGGGGCTTATGCCAGCATCCATCTCAATCGCGGCTTAGAGTATAAGATACGGAAAATGGCTAACCTGGTTGACACATACGGAGCCGACGGATTTATCATGCATTCCAATCGAAGCTGTAAACCGTACTCCCTGGGTCAATTGGATCTCAAAAGGGAGGTGACCAGGTTAACCGGAAAACCGGGACTGCTCATTGAGGCGGATCACGCCGATTCTCGGAGCTACGCGCCCAAGCAGGTTGAAAAACAGATTCAAATATTTTTGGATATTGTTAGAACGAAGGGCTGTGGACGGGAGCCATTTTAAAGACCGTGTCGAATCTTTATTTGTGTTCTTTTCCCACCCCGAGTTGAGATAAGGCATTCCAGGCGGGGCGACGGTCACCTTTTGCATCCGCCAACCCCATCGAACCAAAGTAAGGCTCTTTGCGGTCGCAAAGAAGTGACCAGTAGATCCTTTCCACACCACATTCAAACGCTTGCTGATAAGCCTCCGTAAGCCATTGAGCCTGTTTTTCAGGAGACCCCTTATCCGTGCGACCACCGACGTCTGCGGCAAGGCTCACAAATCCCGTTTCTGTGATCCAGATCGGGAGGTTCCCCGATCCTGATTTTTTCATGACCTCTCGAATATGCTCTAAATAACTACGAAACGTCAGGTCGTTGGCAACGATTTCACTCGGGAAGTAGTAATCGTGGACGCTCACGGCATCAAACTTCTTTGTAGAAAGTACCCGCTCTAACCAGCCATCGTGCCATTTCCACGCCTGCTTATCTTCCGACCCTAATTTAAGACTGCGGCCGATGCCGCATCCCATGGCCGATGGAAGCACTTTGGCCTTCGGATCAGCCTTCTTAATCGCTTCATAACCCGTTTTCAACAGCTCTAAATACTCTTCCGGTGTCCCCTTCCAGGAAGTTACCTCATTCACCTCGTTTTCAATTTCATAATTGAGACCCTGCCCTTTGTAGCGATCGGCAAGAATCTCAATAAAATGAGCCCACTCCTTCATATTCATTGATGGGGGGTTAATCTGAATCGCACCCCTTCTGGGTGCGATACGTTTTGGGCGCGTCTGTTGAGGAAAAGTCGTGCGTATGGTAAATAGGACATCGATCTGTTTCGTCTGAGCCGCTTTGAGTAAACGATCAACATCGCTCCAGTCATATTCGCCCGGGCGCATTTTTATAAACTGCCACTGTAAAGGGACATGGATTCCCCCCACGCCCAATTCCTTCAGATACTTTATATCCTCTTCGTAGGTGCGCAGGGTTGTATTGATCCCTAAACGCATCGCCTCCTGTGCCCGAGAAGTCAAAGGCAAAATAGATGACAATAACATGAGGCCGGTGAGTAGAACGCTTATTCTCACCCTCATGGCGCTTCCCTCATTTCTCGTTTCAACCCTTACCTCCGTCAGGATTAGTAGACAAATTCCATCACCTCTTCCACAGGTTTTCTATCCCTCTGCGGCGATTCACCAGGATAACCTACCCCTACAAGGCAGATGAAATTCATATGAGATGGAATTTTTAAAATGACTTCAATTTCTTTTTTGGCCTGAACAGGCGATACCAACCAGACAGCACCCAACCCCATGCCATGGAATACAAGAAGCATCGTCGTTACGGCAGCAGCAGCACTCTGGATCGTCGTCGGCGCCGATCTTCGAAATCCCAGGATCTCCCTGGCCTTTCGGTCGGAGGATTCTCGAGCAACCAGTACCCTATCCATCGGACTCTGATATTCACTGGCAAAAACTCCGATGCAGGCTGGGGCACCCCTGAAGAAGGAAGCGTTCTTTTGATACCGTTTCACATCTTCTTGCCATGACATCGCCTCCGGCCAGGAAGCAATTCGGTCCGCCGCAGACTGAACGGCATCTGCCATTTTCTCAATAATCTCTTTCCTCTTCACTATGATGAAACGCCATCCTTGATAATTCCCTCCGTTGGGAGCCCACGTTGCCAACTCCACCGCCTTCTTCAGCAGTTCGTCCGGAACTTCGTCCTTTTTCCATTGCCTGATCGAGCGCCTTCCCCGAATGAGTCTTTCTAAATTCTCAATGTCCATTGATCTTCCCTTTCTGATCCTAGGTAAAGACCGCTGAGGTTTAAAGATTCAACCTCTTCCAACTAAGCCCAAAAGAACATTTTATTCCCTTCTTACCTACCTCTATTCGACTACGACACAACGTCTAAGGAGGGGGGCAAGGGCGGGGGAATGCAAGTTTACTGCTGGCATTCTTGGTATGAACCGATTCAAAATCTCCGTGCGTAGTTATAGGCGAGGCCAAAATATTTCTGAGCCCTTTTCAGAGCTTCCGCCTTCTGCGCCTTCGGGATATTCGGATCGTCGAGCCGGAAGCTCTCTACCTTCCCGCGGACATAGGCTCGATAACACTTGTAGAAATCCAGCACTTCCATTAATTCATGGTCTCCGGACTCCCCGATAAAAGCCCGGATGAGATGCTCGCCGAGGTCCTGCCTGCCGTGATAGTCAAGATCCATGGCTAAAAAGGCAATGTCCGCCGCCACGTCCGTGTAACGGAACCGCTCGTTAAATTCGATGCAGTCGAAAATAGAGATCCCATCTCTCCAGAAGATATGCTCCAACCGCAGATCTCCATGGCAGTCTCGAATTCGATCCGAGGCGATTCTATGACGAAATACTTCCTTTTTCGTTTCGAAGAATTCGTTGGTCCTTCTCTTTACCTCTTCATAGACTTCTCTCGGTATCGTCAGGTCAACATATTTCTGCGTCTGCTCGAAGTTCTCGTCCGTGTCCTGTTTCACCCGTCCCGGTTCCGCAAAGCTCTTAATCAGATTGTTGGTCTCTGCTGTGAAATAGAATTTCGCCAATCTCTCGGAGACGGCCTCAATCATTTTGGGAGTGACTTGTTTTCTCTCGAGCAATTTGTCCATCAGAAATTCTTCGGGGATCTGTCTCATTTTAACGGCGCACTCCACCCACTCTCCTTTCCCGTCCAATAAGATCCGGCTGCCTTCTCGGGTAATCCTCACAACACCCAGATAAATATCCGGAGAGAGCCGTCGATTCAACCTGACCTCTTCCTCGCAAAATAATTTTCTTTTTTCGAGAGAGGTAAAATCCAGGAAGCCAAAATCCACCGGTTTTTTCACCTTATAGACGTGGTTCCCCGTCAGAAAAAGAAGGGAGATATGGGTCTCGATAAACTTTACGACTCGAGGGTGGTCGGGATAAATCTTGGGATCCAGGAGTGCTCTCTGGAGGGATGGGATGTCAAGAGTCATCTTTTTTCGATTTTTTTAATCTTCCAGTCCGCGGGGGTGTTGTGTTCCGTATCGATCATGAGGGAGATGATCGCAAGCGTCCTAAACTTCTTTTTCAAATCGGCCGTGTCAACGGGTTGAAACAAAGCCTTATTATTTAAGTAAGCCTCCTTGGTTAACGCGTTCGACTCATAATTCTCCCTTGTCCTCTTCGAAATTCGCTCAATAGACTTCTCCTCTGTGCAGACACATTCGGCAATGACGAAAGCCCGACCGGCCTTCTCAGCCAATTCAGCGGCCTTCGATCTCAACTCCTGAGTAAAAAATGTGGCGTCTAAAATCAGCCCATCCTGAGTTTGTTTCAATGCTTTCTCCGCCCGCCTGAACATCTCTTCGTAAACTTTCTTTCTCCTGTCCAGGTCTGAGGCGACCTTATTGTCGAAGATGTCCTCACCCTTCAAGACTTCCACCCGAATCGTATCGGATCGAAGAATCTGAAACCCTTTCAATCTTGCAATCTCCTCGGTCACCGGACTCTTCCAACTACCCGGCAGGCCCACCGAAATTAGCACACTGCCCTTCGGGATCTCGGATTCAATGACTTTTGCAAAAGCCTTTTCCATTTGAGATCTCCCCTTATCTGAATAACCAAATTCCAAACACCAATAATCAAATAAATTCCAATTACCAAAATCAAAAGTCTTTGGTCATTCGAATTTGGTTATTGAGGATTATTTGAGATTTGGAATTTGGTTATTGGAATTTTATTTTGTCACATCGCCAGTGCCTTTAGGATCGTGTCATGTAAAATGCCATTACTTGCCAAGATACCGTCGTTCTTTACCATCTTTATTCCACTCGAAAAATCTAACGGGCGTCCCAAAACGTCTGTCACCTTACCTCCCGCCTCTTCGGCGATGATCGATCCCGCGGCATGATCCCAAATATTCTCTTTATACCCCGGCTCAGCAGGGGACGGAACTCTCAGGTAGAGGGTGACTTCCCCCCTCGCTAAAATTCCGTATTTGGCCTGGCTATCCATTCTAACGGAAGGTTTTGAAATATTCAATCTCTCCGCGAGACGTTGATGCATAAGGTGATTTGCATGGTCCGCCTCAACGCTTTCCGTGATGGTTGCTTCGGACGGATTTTTTACCCCAGAGACGGAGATAGTACGTTGATTCCCGCCATGGCGATCCATCTGGACTGAACCCATTCCCTTCAACGCAACAAAGAGACATCCCTTCTGCCCAAACGGATGTTCGATATCTACATAGAGATTGGGACAGGCTAATATCCCCAATTTCACCGAACCATCCTCTATAAGCGCTAAGGCAATGGCATATTGGTCTCCTCTGAGAAACCCCTTCGTTCCGTCAATGGGGTCTAAAGCCCAAAAACGATCGGTGACAGCATTGGAGCTAAGATCAATCCACGAACAGACTTCCTTTGGAGAGGAAGCCGGAATGAAGGCATTCACATACATCGCGACCTGCTCGAGAATCTTCGAATGATCCGGTCTCCTCAACTCTTTGGAATCTTCCTCAGCCATAATCGTGTCATTGGGAAACCTTTCTCTGAGCAATTTACAAATAATTGCCTGAGACCCAAAATCAGCAATAGTCACCGGGCTTCTGTCACTTTTCAGGAGGGATTCCCCCTGTGAAAGATCCATTCTTATTTTTTCACAGAGTGCCGATGCCTCGATGGCTGCTTGAATCGCGGTGTCAACTTCGAGCGGGTATTCACGCATAGGAGAAGAAAGTCAAATCACGCTTATTCGTTCAATTCGTTTTCGTTAGAATCATTTGTTTTTTTGTCAAAAAATAACAGGAGGAGGGGCATTCATACCCCTCCTCCTATCCGTTGTCTGATGGGGCCATTATGTAATATTTCTCGCGGTTTTACAAGGTCTCTCAATCCGAAGGATTTAATGGGACATACGATCGCAGGCTTAGAGAACCGAGCGGATCGGGAACTTTGCCTCACTATTCTGTTTAATATTCTAAAATTACAAGGGAATTTTGGTCCTGATAATCAGAAACAGGAATGTCCCGGAAGGTGGCCTTGACAAATAGAAAACAGTGAGAGAGAATTTATTATCCCATCCCGGGATTATCGAAATCAACATCCAGGCATCCATATCATATTCCCTTCCATGAAAGATGAGGTGTACCGGGTGAGACCAACTATTTTTGTCCGCATGGTTATTGGCTATCTTGCCATATTCATTCCCGTCGTCGCAGTGAGTGCGTATGCCTTTTCGGAGCTTGCCCTTTTCCGCAGCGTCACAGGTGGCATTTTACAGATTGACAATCGCATGAGAGACCTTGAGCAAAAGCTTGCCGATTCCATTCTTGCACAGACACGCTACGAAAGAAAATATGTCATCACAAGGGATAAAGAACTCCATAATCAGTTTAGGCTCGCCGAAAGGGATGTCAGTAAACGTATTGATGAAGCAATATCCATAGCAGATACTGCGCACAAGAGAGAGATGTTAATCAGGATAAAGAATTACTATGAGCGCTGCAAGTCTGCATTCAATGAAGAAGTGGAATTTATAAACAAAAATCAAACCTATTTTCAGGGTAGATACAGAGAGGAAAAGGAAAAAGCGGTAGACGAGATCCTGTGGGAGCTGAGAATTTTGAGACTTTACACAGAGCAAGACACCTATGAAAAGATAAAACAGCTTGGAGAGTCTAGGGCAAAGGCAAATAAGGTCGCGATATTAATGGGTGCAGGTTTTCTTCTTTCGGGGATCATGATTTCTATTTTCATTACCCGGAGCATCACCAGACCGCTTTCCTTCATGAGAAAGAAAACGAGGCAAGTTGCCGGAGGGGATTTTGAGTGTAGCTTGGACCTCTCATCTCCGCCCGAGATAGGAGATCTGGCGCAGGATTTTAATCTTATGTGCAACAAGCTGAAGGAAATGGAGAAGATGAAGTCTGACTTTTTCTCATTGATGGCCCATGAGCTGCGCACGCCGCTTGCCTCTATTAAAGAGGGAACCAATCTTTTACTGAAAGGTATGGGAGAGGATTTTGAAGAAAAACGGAAAGAGGTTCTCGCAATTATAGCCGAGGAGAGCAACCGTCTGACCGACCTTGTCAATTCCCTGCTGGACCTGTCAAAAATGGAGGCGGGAATGATAGCCCTCAACCTTGAAAAATCGGATATCAGCTCCCTTATTAATAAAGCTGTTTCTGGTATGGGACCTCTAGCGATGACTAAAAATGTGAGCATCAAAGTGGAAATACCGCAGGATTTGCCTCGTGTCAACATGGATGGAGAAAGGATTCTTCAGGCGCTTAGGAATTTGATCGGGAATGCCGTAAAATTTACACCAGGAGGTGGTCATATAACGATATCTGTCCAACCCATGGAAAAGGGAGTTAGAGTCTCAGTGGCAGACACAGGGCTCGGCATTCCGAAAGAGGATTTAAACGCGATCTTTGACAAGTTTCAGCAGGCCACCATGACGAGTTATAATAAGATCAAGGGAACAGGCCTGGGTTTGGCTATTGTTAAACATATCATAAATGCTCATGGAGGCAAGGTTTGGGTAGAAAGCGAAATAGGGCATGGAAGTATCTTTATCTTTCTATTGCCTGCATGATCTTCATATCACTTGCTGGCTGTGCTACGCTGAAAGAAATGGAGGCAAAAAGGGAGACCCGTGAATACCTCATCACCGCACAGAAACTTCTTGACCAGGGGGATTACGAGGGGTCTCTGAAAGAAAACCAGAAAGCCTTATCATTGTATGATAATGTTCCTCCTGGAGATCAAGCCCTTTTTAATGCCGGGCTCATTTACGCCCATTATGGGTATCCGAAAAGGGACTATCAGAAATCCCTTGATCACTTCAGAAGACTGCTGAAGGTCTTTCCTCAGAGCCCCTATGCTGGGCAGGCTAAAATATGGATAGGGATACTTCAGGAGAATGAGAGATTAAACAGAGAAATTGAAGAGTTAAACAAGACTATAAAGAAATCGAAAGAAGTAGACATAGACATAGACGAAAAAAAGAAGGAGCTTTCAAAATGACCACCCTATCTTCAAAAAAGATATTAGTGGTGGATGACGATGCTAACTTTTTAAAGTTAATCAGGATGAGGCTTGAGTTGGCAGGCTATGAAGTGGTCACAGCCCTGAACGAAGACGAAGCAATAGCCAAGGCCAGGGAAGAGACCTTCGCCCTTTCTATCGTTGACCTCAAGCTCGTCCACAGGGATGGAATCTCTTTGATGGAGGAAATGCATTCGATCAATCCCTATACGCCCATCATCATTCTTACTGCCCACGGAAGTATTGAAAGTGCTGTGGAGGCTACGAAGAAGGGGGCTTTTAACTTTCTTAACAAACCCTTTGATCCTGAGGAGCTGCTATTGCAAATAGAAAAGGCTATGGAGAATCAGAGGCTCGTCTCTGAGGTGAGAAGACTTCAGGGACTTCTGAAAGAGAAATACGATTTCAAGAACATTGTTGCAAGAAGTGAAAAGATGCGGCGAGTCTTAGATCTGGTATCCCGTATCGCCGGAACCGACTCCACCATTTACATCTCTGGAGAGAGTGGTACGGGGAAGGAGGTGATTGCAAAGGTAATCCACCTTGCCAGTGAAAGAAGAGATAAACCCTTTGTGGCTATCAATTGTGCTGCCATCCCTGAAACCCTCTTGGAGAGCGAACTCTTCGGCCATGAAAAGGGCGCTTTCACCAATGCCATCAGGAGCCATGGTGGGCTATTTGTCCAGTCCCATCAAGGGACCATCTTTCTGGACGAGATCGGAGATATGTCCCTCCCCATTCAGGCAAAACTCCTCAGGGTTCTTCAGGAGAAGAGATTTTATCCGTTAGGAAGTGAAAGAGCAGTAGAGGTGGATGTGAGGTTGATCGTGGCGACCAATAAGGATCTGGAGGCCGAGGTGAAAAAAGGTTCCTTCCGTGAGGACCTCTTTTACAGGATCCATGTTGTACCTATTGATCTCCCCCCCCTGCGGGAAAGGAAAGAGGATGTACCCCCTCTGGCAGAATATTTTTTGAAGGAAATCAGCCAGAGAATGAAAAAAGATATAAAAGGCATATCGTCTATGGCGATGCAGAAGCTCATGCTTTATGACTGGCCGGGAAATGTGCGAGAGCTGGAGAACACCATTGAGCATGCAGTGGCCATCACCCAGCATGACATCATAAGTGAGGAGATTGTTCTCCCCACAAAGGATTTACCTACGGAACCGTTGAAACCGTTTAAAGAAGCAGTGGAAGATTTTAAAAGGGGATATCTTGCTCGCCTCCTTGAGTTCACCAAAGGCAATGTGAGTAAGGCGGCAGAACTGGCGGGAAGATATCGGGCCGACTTTTACAACCTTGTCAAAAAACATAACCTCAAACCGGAAGATTTTAAAAACCTCGATAAAGAAAAATGAGGGCTCTAAAAACTCCTTCGCCCCCTCCTAAGAGATTTCCGGGCTTCCTCAGGGATCTCGGAATAGTCCCGGGGCATATCCACACTGGTATAGGAATTTCTATACACTTCAGGATATCTTTAATGTATGTTAATCCATACAAAAGGAAATCACTTTGAAGGGAACCCACCGCGGCATTCATTAATACTTTCTTTAAATATCAAGTCATTAATAAAACCAACCTCTCTTGGCACATCATTTGCTCCTCTCATCATTAACAACCTTTAACCCTATTAGCTGCTCTCCATAGAATCCCCAGCAGCACTTTTCAACGAAGGGAGGTGAAGAAGGTTATGGGGATCATACCAATGGTGGCCCTTATAACGCTTGGAGGGGGAAGGTTGACCATCGACAAGACGGAGGTAAATTCTATGAAGATCAGAATGTCGCTCCGCGGTAAGGCCCTCAGGACCAGAGCAAAAAACCGGCGTCCTCGTATCGCCTCTTCTCCTTTCTCAAAAAGTGAATTGACGAAATTGCTTTCCTTGTTTTCGAGTGGATGAAGAGAGGATAGAAATCCATACCCTAAGTCTCAGACAGGGGAGTCCATGATCGGAGGTAAAAGGAGCTGAAAT
>Ga0187784_10004973_pt1 | contig 10764 bp, 11 predicted proteins | sample 1015_SJ02_MP15_2_FD_132964 | JGI IMG/M metagenome (GOLD analysis project Ga0187784, IMG submission 132964) | Tropical peat soil microbial communities from peatlands in Department of Meta, Colombia - 1015_SJ02_MP15_20_MG | ecosystem: Environmental > Terrestrial > Soil > Wetlands > Peat | place... | reverse complement strand
TCGACTCCGGTCAGCACGGTATCGAGGGGTCGAATAACGGGGCTTTGACTTTTCGACTCCTCAACTCTCGACTCCTCGACTGCCCTAGGATGCGAGCATGCGCGTAGGCACAATTGCCCTGCATACATTTAAGGAATCGGTTCGCCAAAAAGTTCTGTACAATCTGGTGGCCTTCGCACTTATGCTGATTGGGGTCGCCATCCTATTCGGAAGCATTTCTGTCGGCGTCGAACGGATCATCCTGATAACTCTGGGGCTCACCTCGATTTCGGTTTTCGGCCTGCTGATTGCCATTTTCATTGGCATCGACCTTGTCTCGAAAGAGATCGAACGCCGGACGATTTACAATATCCTTTCCAAGCCCGTTTCCCGAGTGGAATTTATCCTCGGGAAATACCTGGGGCTTCTGCTCACCCTCTTTGTGAACACCGCTGTCATGACCGTGGGTTTCTATGCGGCCTTGTTCTATCAAAAGCGCGGCCTAGGGTTTGACGACCTGGTATTTTTGGGCGCGGTCTACTTCATCCTCCTCGAACTAGCCATGGTGGTGGCGATTGCGGTGGTCTTCTCTTGCATATCTACCCCCGTGCTTTCCGTGGTATGTACGTTTTGCCTTTATGTAATCGGGAACTTTTCGGCCGACTTACGCGCCTTCGGTCAGCAGACCGAGAGCGCGCTTGTCGGCACGGTGTGCGACATCCTTTATTACTCGCTGCCCAATTTCGCGAATTTTAATGTTATCACGCGGGTGGCCCACGCGGAGAAGATCCCGGGTTACCTGTGGCTCGGAAACTCACTGTATGCTCTTCTCTACATAGTCGTCTTGGTGAGTATTGCCGTCCTCGTCTTTGAAGAACGGGAATTCCGATGACATTGTACTCCGCAAGCGTCTCCCAACCTCCGCCCCGCCGGCGCGTCTGGTGGGTATTGCCTTTGCTATGTCTTTTAGGATTGATTCCGATCCAGCGGGGCATTGATCGTAGAAGGGCAACCGAGCAGGGAGTCGGGGAGGTCTTATTTCTGCCCTCGGGCGAGTTTCTACGTCAACTCAGCTTGGGTTACGACGGGCTCCTCGCGGACATCTATTGGACGCGAGTGGTGCAATACTTCGGTAGAAAACGACTGGCGCATTCCACAGAGTTCACTCTTTTGGGGCCTTTGCTTCAGATCACTGCCGATCTGGATCCCCACTTGATCATTGCTTACCGTTTCGGCTCGATCTTCCTTGCGGACAAGCCCCCTCAGGGAGCAGGTCAACCCCAGGAAGCGCTGGCGCTTTTGCACCGCGGCATCGTTGCCAATCCAGACAACTGGCGCTTATGGGAAGACGTCGGGTTCATTTACTACTGGGATTTGAAAGATTACCCTGCTGCGGCGCGAGCGTTTCGAGCCGGGAGCGAGAGGCCCGGAGCAATGGATTGGATGCGAGCTTTGGCAGCGAGGGTGGCGGCACAGGGGGGCCAACTCGACACTTCCAGGTTCCTCTGGTCCGAAATCGCCCGCCAAGCCGGCAACGAGCAAATCCGAAAAAATGCTGAGGACCACTTGATGGCCCTCAAGGCCACGGAGGAGATAACCAAACTCGACGAGTTGCTCGCCCTTTACAACTCGCAGCAGGGACGGCCCGCGCGCTCCTTTCAGGCACTGGTCGCCGCAGGTTACCTGCGCACGTGGCCGCGTGATCCTTCCGGCGCGCCTTACTTCCTTGACGCAAGCGGGCGCGTCCGACTGAGTCCTCGCAGCTCGGTTGACTTGGGCTTGTTACAGTAGTGGTTAGTGGCTAGTTATCAGTGGCGAGTGGACATTCGATAGTGATCGGTGGCTAGGGCTTAGGGCCTAGTGGGTGGTGGCTCCACCAACCTCTAGCCACTCACCACTGACCACAAGCCGCCGTCCGGAGTGGTATCGTGGAGCAATGCCGTTTCGTGTTTTGGGAATTATTGAAAATCCTGGGTGTGGCGTTCACCAGCCTCCTGGCAGCCAAGTTTGTGGCGAGCCTTAAAGCCTCACAAGACCACAGCCTGGCTCGCCGGTTGGTTCGCGTCAAGCCGTGTTTGTACGTTCTTATTTTGGCTTTGGTCAGCTATGGCGCCTGGAACCTGGGTTACGACATTGCCGCAGAGGTGTACTACTGGGTCAGTTTGAGCGATATACAAAACTCCCGATTGGCCAAGGCCTACCTCAATTCCTTTCAGGCGGTCACATTGCGCCCAGGGGTTCCTCGCTATTGGGCGGCCCTTGAGGCCGCAAAATTCAACTTGCGTCAGTTTGCCTCGGTTCTGGACGATCTTCCGGCGATGAGGCGGGTGACAGGCGGAGATTTGGATGAGGTGGATTCATATCGGTTCGCACTCTGCCTCTTTTTCTTGGGAAGACATGATGAGGCGCTGCGCACCACCCAAGAATTGATCAGTCAAAATCGTTTCTATGTGCCACCTTACATTCTCCGAGGCGATGTCTTGACTGTCCAACGCAAATATCGCGAAGCCCAGCTGGCCTTCTTGGCCGCGCTTCAGGTCCTTCCCACTGACCAGGAGGCGGTGGAAGGCTTGGCGCACGCCTACTTTCTGGAAGGGAGCCGCCAGCAGGCTCTCAAAGTTCTGAATGAGACATCCAGGCTTCCGTTTTCAACCGAGGCGCAAAGAAGATTCGCGGCGCTGAAAGGGCTGTATGGCCAGTGACCACAGCTTGACGCTTCGTCTGCGGCTGGAGGACTTGGTGGCCCTGGCTTTTTTTTTGATCAACCTGGCGCTGCGTGTTGTTGTCCGGGGGCCGGGCCATACGGGCCTAGGCCCAGCCGACGTCCTGATCATCATTCCCGCCGTGACTCTGCTCCTGGCGAAGGAATTGGTGCATTATTTCGTTGTGGGGAAGAAGGAGTCTCCCGCTTCATCCGCTGACCCGCGATCGTTCATCCGGCCCTACTGGGAAATTGTCCGAGACTGGTTCCCATTTCTAGTGATCCTGCTCATGTACTACTCGCTTTGGGGTGATGCGACGCATCTCCTGGTCCCACACGACCGCGACGGGGATTTGATCATCCTGGATAAGCGGTTGTTTGGCTTTCAAGCGAGTTTGGCCATTCAACGTTTCATTACGCCGCGGCGCACGGCCTGGATGGAATTCTCGTATTTCTATCACATCCTGAACATCCCCATCGTCGCGTGCTTTGTCTATCTGTGGCGACCCCGCTGGCGTTTCCGGGAAATGATGAGCGGGCTTATGGTCGTCAGTTTCCTCGGACTTCTCGGGTATATTCTGGTTCCCGCCATCGGGCCGATGTATACCCTGCACGACTTCTACACCGTCCCGCTCAATCAGCCGATACCCATCTTCAACCAGCAAATCCAATTCATGGATTTTGCTCGTATCCATCGTGACGTTTTTCCTTCCATGCACGTGGCGATTTCTTTCTTGGTCTGGCTTTACGCCTTACGCAACTCCCGCCCTCTTTTCTGGATATTGTCGCCGCTTATCTTGAGCCTTTGGATTTCTACGGTTTACCTCCGCTACCATTACCTCATTGATGTGGTGGCGGGTTTGCTTCTGGCTCCCCTGAGCTTCCTGCTCGCCAATTGGCTGTTTGGGCGTTTGGGTAACTTGACACTCACCCTGCCCATTCCGGCGGCATGGTATAGCGGGTTAGCTCGCATGGGCGTTACCGGCGCGGGGAAAGCCAATAAACCATCAGGCAGGACTGAGGAATAATGATGAGCGCGGACCGGCTCAGCAGGGAAGATACTAACGCGGATGGGGGCGAGCGTTGTGGTCCCCCAGGGCAGATACGCGCGGAGCACCCTAGCAGGGAAGATCCCGAAACGCAGCAGGCGTCCGGAGCCTCACCCAAGTGCGGCCTGGGCCGATATGCCACTCACGAATTGCTCGCGCTTCTTATTCTCATTGCGCTCTTGCCCTACCTCAACACGCTATGGAATGGCTTTGTGCAAGACGATAACCGTCAAGTCGTGACCAATCCCTACCTGCGCAGCTTTTCCCATTTGCGGGAAATCTTTGCCACGAATGTGTGGTCCTACGTCGGCGCTCAAGGCACGACGAATTACTACCGCCCGCTGATGACGCTTGGGTACCTCCTCTGCTACCAATTCCTTGGACCCTTGGCCTACGGATTTCATTTGGCCAACCTGGTCTTGAATGCCGCCGTGGTTTGCCTTGTCTTCCTCGTTTCCGAACGGATCTTCGCCGACCGAACGCTGGGCTTTGTGGCAGCAATCATCTTCGCGCTTCACCCGATCCATAGCGAGTCGGTTGACTGGATCGCCGCCGTCACCGACCTCCAGCTCGCGCTGTTTTACCTGCTCACTTTCTGGTTTTTCCTCCGGCGCGCCCCTTCCTCAGTGAGGAGTGGGCTAAGGGGTGGTGCGATAGAACTTGGCATGGTTCTGAGCTTCGCACTGGCGCTGTTGGCCAAGGAACCGGCAGCCACGTTACCTTTCCTGGCGACCTTTTATGAACACTTCTTGCGCGACGACCGGGCCCAAACAAGTCTGGGGCAGAAGCTTTCCCGGTATTCCACCTTGTGGCTCCTCGACCTCGTTTACCTATTGTTTCGAATACGAATCCTGGGCGGGCTGGCCCCGGTCCTCCAGTTGCCCCAGATTAGCCGGCGCGAGGCGTTCTACTCGTCATTCGCGTTAGTCGCAGGATACGTCTGGAAAGTTCTCTGGCCGGTGAATCTTTGCGCCTTTTACACCTTCCATAAGTGCGTGGCCCTGTCCGACCCTCGAGTGGTCGTGGGTTTACTTGTCCTGGGGCTGGCCGTGGCTGCCTTTGCCTATTCCTGGAAGAGGGAGCGCCTTGTCTGTTTCGGCCTTTTGTGGTTTTTCCTGAATATCGCGCCGGTCCTCAATGCGCGCTTGCTGGGCGCTAACGTCTTTACGGAGCGCTATCTTTACCTGCCTTCGCTGGGCTTCTGCTGGATCGCGGCGTGGGCAGGACGGCTGCTGTGGATGCGCTTGGCAGGGCGTCCTTCAGCTCGCAAGTTCTACGCAGTCGGACTGGGGATCGTGGCCATCCTTTGCCTCGCCAGGATTGTCACGCGAAGCCGCGTTTGGCACGATGACTCCATCTTTTACAGGAGCACGCTGGCGGCGCAGCCGGACGCCGTCGCGCTGCGGATCAATTTGGGCGCGGTTTACTGGAATTCGGGCTTCCCGGATAAAGCCGAGGCGGAATGGCGCGAGGCGCTTCGCCGAGCCCCCAATCACTGGTTGATTCTGAATAACCTGGGGCTTGCCGCTGCCAGGAAGAAGCGCTACGACGAAGCCATCGAGGATTTTGAGCGCTCCATCCGGCTTCGCCCGAATTATGCCGATTCCCACATGAACTTGGGGCGAACCTATGCCGAAACTGGAGCCGGAGATAAGGCGGAAGCGCAGCTGAAAGCGGCCGTTGCCCTTGCTCCCCTTTACGTTCAGGCCAGGAACGAACTGGCGAAGTTCTATTTCGATTCCGGACGGTTCGCGGAGGCGGAGGAGCAGTTTCGCAGCTCCGTATCGAGCGGAGCTACGACTCAGGCCTGGGATGCTCTGGGGGAGATCTATAGTCGTTGGAACCGCAGCCGGGACGCCGAGCACGCCTTCAGACAAGCGGTGGCATTGGACACATTCGATAGCCGCGCACACTTCGGCCTGGGAGCTGTGCTCGAAGCGCAGGGCCGAACTAAGGAAGCGCTGAATGAGTATGAGGCCGGCCTCCAGACTGATCCCAGGAATCCTGGCGCACTACAATCCGTGCAACGCCTGAAGGACTTGTTAAGCACTTCTAAATGATCGGGAGACCAGATGATCGGGCGATCGGGTGATCGGGTGACCGGGAGGACAAACGGTGGGATGAATGGGAGATCGGGTGATTGGGCGAACAGGCCTCCTGTTCACCAGGTCTCCGGATCACGCGATCACCGGATCACGCGATCTTCCGATCCCCCGATCTCCCGATCCCCTGGTCACCCGATTGTCGTAGCGTGCTCCATCGTGGCGTTTTTGTTGCTCGGCTGCACTGAGCTAGTCAATCCCGCCTTGTGCAGCTCACAAGCCAGCAGGGCGGTCGGTACAGGGAGCACGGATTTATTGGAAGCCTACGTGCGTGCGCTCGAGGCCAGCTATCATGCGGTCCAGACTATACGGGCGGATTTCACGCAGACTTACGTTAGCGGCGGCAGGACACGCATCGAATCCGGCGTAGTTTTCTTCGCCCGCGGGGGCTTGATGCGGTGGGATTACCAGCAGCCCCAACCGAAGTTGTTTCTCGCCGATGGCAAGACATTGATGCTTTACATCCCGGAGGAGAAACAACTCACCCGCTCACCCCTCAAAGCGAGTGACGATATCCGTATTCCGTTTCGCCTCTTGCTTTCGAGGCTCGACTTGCACCGCGTCTTTTCTCAGCTCGAGTTTGCACCCGACGCCGTCCAGCATGATCCCGCCGACCGTGTCCTGCGCGCCTATCCCAAGAAGGGATACGAAGGGGATTATCAGCAAGGGCTCATGGTGATAAGTTCCCAGTATGATATCCGCCGATTGGTCGTGATCCTTCCCGACCAGAGCAGCATGGAGTTTTCCTTTGCCCACATTGCGCGGAATTTGCCGCTCAGCCGCTCCTTGTTTCGGTTCACGCCCCCGCCCGGAACCGAAATCATTGACCAGCGTTGATCCCGGGCGCCAGCCGTGAAACACCCTACAACCTGTAGGGGGCCGCTGGGCTGTCCGGTGCCGAGGGTAGGGCTTGTCCTTCCCTAATAGCGGTCTTCGGCTGTCCATGCTCAGGGTGACACGCTTGCGTGCTTCATTACCTTGACCAAACCTTGCCGCGCACGTAGAATTGTGCTGTACGTGATCAACGTGCCAAGACACGGAGACTGCCATGAAGACCAACGTGACACTCAAGCTCGACGCCGATCTGCTTCGCGAAGCTCGTGTGCTCGCGGCTGAGGAGGGGCGCTCCGTCAGCGGTCTCCTGACCGACCGGCTCGAGGCGATGGTCCGCGATCGGAAGGCATTCGAGAAGGCACGTCGTAGGGCGTTGGCACGGCTCCGCGAAGGGCTTGACCTTCGGTGGACACCTCCCAGGTCGCGAAATGAACTCCATGAGCGATAGATACTTCGTCGACACGAATATTCTCATGTACGCGCACGACACGGCGGGCGGCGCGAAGCACGATCGGGCGAAGGCGATTGTTGAGGAGCTTTGGCGCGAGCGCTCCGGAGTGGTGAGCACACAAGTGCTTCAGGAGCTTTGCGTCAATCTGCGCCGAAAGGCAGGGCGGCCAGTCGACCTGGAGACTACACGCAGGATAGTCGTCGATTACTTGGCCTGGAACGTGGTGACGAACACCGGAGAATCCATTCTCCAAGCCCTAGACATTGAAAAGCAGTACGGGATCTCGTTCTGGGACGCTCTGGTGGTTCAAGCAGCGGAAGCAGCGGGGGCGGCTGTGTTGTACTCGGAGGATCTACCGGACGGGCAGACTTATTGCGGGGTGCGCGTTGTGAACCCACTTAAGGCTGCGAAGTAAGCACGGACATTCCGGGACGTAGCAAGCGCTGTAGGTCGAGAAAAGCATGTGCTGGCCACATGAAAACCTAGATGGCAAATGAAGTAAACTCTGTCCTACCCACACCCAAGCGGGGCGAGGAGGCGGCCCGGCCCGCAGCGATTCCTGACACCGCTCCCCATCTTCCTGCGTGGCGGGGAATTGTTGTTGTCCTCGCTCTGACCTTTGCGGTTTATATTCCCACACTTCGCTACCAGTTCGTCCACGACGATCGTGGGCAGATCGCGGAGAATCCGGCGGTCCATTCCTGGCGCGCCGTGCCCACCTATTTCACTTCGCACGTGTGGGCAGCAGTTATGCCGGAAACGCGGGGGAACTATTACCGCCCACTTTTCTTGTTGTGGCTGCGGATCAATGCCGCCGCATTTGGGAATCAGCCCTGGGGTTGGCATCTCACCACCATCCTTTCCCATGTCCTCACCACACTTCTCGTCTACCTCTTGGCGTGGCGACTTGGCATCGGCCGCAATGCGGGCCTTTTGGCGGCACTGATTTTCGGCCTTCACCCCGCCCACATTGAAGCCGTCGCCTGGGTCTCCGGTGTCACGGAACCGCTATTGGGCATCCTTTTGATTGCCTCGTTCCTCAGTTACGTGCAATCGCGTGTCGAGGGCGCGCAAGCGGTCAAATGGAAAGTCATTTCCCTGGTTTTGTTTGCTCTCGCCATGCTGGAGAAAGAGACCGCACTGATTCTTCCCGGTTTTTTGCTTGTCTACGAGTGGATCTGGGGAGCGGAGTGGGGAAGCGCGAGCCAGGAGAGGAGGATTCTCACATGGTGCGGAGGCGCGCTGAGCAGAATCTGGCCTTACTTTTTGCTTGTCGCCCTTTATGTTCCGGCGCGCATTCACGCTCTGCAAGGGTTCAATCATCCGGTGACGCCGCTCAGCGTGGCGCATTTGGTCTTTACTTGGCCGTCGTTGATAGGGTTCTGGATTCGCCACCTGGTCTGGCCCGTCGGCCTCAGTACCTTTTATGATTTTCCTGCGGTGCTTCATCCCACCCTGAGGAATTTCATTCTTCCTGCCATTTTCGATGTCTGCGTGGGGCTCGCGCTGTTCGTCTGCGTGCGGAGTTCCCGCCCCGCCAGCTTCTTCGCGCTTTGGCTGGTGCTGCCCTTAATCCCTCTCCTCGATCTTCGGGTCTTTGTGGCCAACGATTTTGCCCACGACCGGTATTTGTATCTACCCTCAGTGGGGCTGGCCGTCCTCGTGGCTATGTTTCTGGAAAAGGTCTGCTGGGGATCCGCGCAATGGCGGGGCATCCCTGCCTCTCTTCTAGCGGCTGGTTTGTGCCTTGCCGCTGCGCTGAGCTACGGAACCATTGCCGAAAGCTACTACTTTAAAGACAATCTAACGTTTTACGCCTATAACGTTGCAAGAGCCCCCCACAATCCCGACGCCGAGGCCAATTACGCCACTGTCCTGGCAGAGGGTGGGCAGTACGCTCCCGCGCTCGAAAGGTTCCTCGACGTGGTGAATCACCATCCAAACCACTGGGCTGCGACCTACGACCTGGCCTTCACCTACTACAAACTGGGAAATCTGCCGGAAGCAGAGAGGTATTTTCTTCAGGCGATTCGCATCAATCCCAATAAGCCGGACGAATACCTGTACCTGGGCATGACGCGTTTCAAATCTGGCCGGACAGCCGAGGCTATTGAATGTGTGCGGCTGGCCATCGCGATTCGTCCCACGGGGTTCGGTTACCATTTTGCCTTGGGAGTGATGTTGAAAACCCAGGGCGACCTGACCGGCGCACTGCGGGAATTCAGGGAGGAACTGGCCAACAATCCGGGGGAGCAAGTCGCGGCTGCGCAAATAAGGGAGGTTGAGGGCCAATTGCAGGCGCAGCCCCCGACCGGGCGGCCGTGAATGCCTCATCGCCCGAGTGCTATCTTCAGCTACCGGCCAGAACATACCGGCGGATAGCCGCGGCGACACCATCATCATCGTTGGGGAGAGTCAGGGTCCAGTCAGGCCGGTGCAACTCGGGACAATGATTTCCCATCAGGATGGGAAGTCCCGCGTACTGAAGCATCTCCAAATCGTTAAGGTTGTCCCCAACCGCCATCACCTCGGCGGATTGTATACCGCAGCGCTCTGCCCAAATTCCTAGCGCCCGCCCTTTCGAACAGCCCAGGTTGAGGACATCGAGAATGGAGATGTTTGTGGTCAGGTACTTGGTCCAGGTGACGTGAATGCTGGAGCGGATGGGGGATTCTGCCAGGAGTGTCTCTGCCGGTTCGATGCGTGCCGGGGGTCCTCCAATCATCACCTGGATCGGGTCGGTGTCCAGCCCCGCTTCCAGGTCCGGGACGAGACGCAGGCAATGGGGGCTGTTTTGTAGATACCAACCAAGAGGCCCGTCATCGACGGCGTTGTCCTGCATGGTGACTTGGCCATAGCCCGGGGTGTGGAATATGGCCACGGAGTAAGGGCGATATTTGCGCACCACCCCCAGAGCTTGGCGCGCTACATCCCGGGGAAGGAAATCCCGGTGGAGAACCTCTCCCGAAGAATTGGCGATCAGGGCGCCATTGGAGGTAATCAGAGTGACCAGGCAGGGGATCGGGCTAACCAGGGGCAGGGCAGAATGGAACCTGCGCCCGGTGACGATCACCACTTGGACGTCGTGTTCGGCTGCCTGGAGTAGTGCCCGGCGGTTACCTTCCGATATTTCTCGGCGGCTGTTAAGCAGCGTGCCGTCCAAGTCAATGGCTACAAGACGAATCGACATGCAATCAAGATTTTAGCACGGAGAGCCTTCCGCTCGCTCACGGGTAGACATTCGCGCTATTTTTTCCTTGCGGCTTCAAAAAACCTTGCCTACTCTCATCGTTGAATCCCTGAAAAATTAGGTGAAAAGCCCCTTGCTTCGCATCGGTAGTGCGGTAAATCATTGCGCCGTATATGCCTGAGTTGGCTGCGAAGCAGATCAAAGCCGTCATCGGGAAGCGTCCTGGTGATACTAGGGAGACGCAGACCTATTTGGGGTCAATACGGCGTCAAGACAGCACCAGATTTGTTCGAGAGAATGATTGCAGATGGAGAATTGTGAGTTTTTAGGTGAAAAAGTTGTTGCGCTGATATGGCGATGAGTGAATTATTGTCCCGTATATGAAGGTTGAGCGACCACCGAGAATCGGAGACGCAACATAAAGGCAGGCAGAAATGGCTGAAGAGAGAATCGATGCG
>Ga0187784_10004971_pt1 | contig 10769 bp, 9 predicted proteins | sample 1015_SJ02_MP15_2_FD_132964 | JGI IMG/M metagenome (GOLD analysis project Ga0187784, IMG submission 132964) | Tropical peat soil microbial communities from peatlands in Department of Meta, Colombia - 1015_SJ02_MP15_20_MG | ecosystem: Environmental > Terrestrial > Soil > Wetlands > Peat | place... | reverse complement strand
GGGCCGAGCAAGGATTCGAGCTGACCCACGCACAGCCCCCAGCTCAGCCCCGTCGATTCCGCATGGGCAGTCTTTCCACCGCCACATCCAAATAACGCCGATGCGAGCGAGCGAAGTCCGCGCGGTCCGTGAAACCCGAAGGAGTCCGGCGCGGGAGCGTCCGGAAACAGGCCCTCCACCCACCACAGCGTTCCGCAGAACTGCGGATCGTCGGGGTCGAAGCACCCTGGCGGAAGCGAGCGTCGCGCCGCCTCGATCCTATCGTGCGCCGGACGCGCCGCCAGGTCGAGGCGCAAGTGCGAAGAGCTCGTTGGCGCTCTTGGCGGCGCGTCGGCGCTCGCCTCGATCGCCTCTGCGTAGCGCTCCACGATCGCCGCAAGCGCCATGTGGGTTTCCGCATAGGCGAGCCCGGCCTGCTCGACCTTGCGGCGCGCGTCCGGGCGCGACAAAAAGTGCAGGATCGTTCCCGCGAGCAGCTCCGGCTGGTTGGGAAGCGGGGGCGTCTTTATCACCGCATCGTCCGGCAGCTCGCCGAACCAGCCGTGATTGGTCACGATCGTGCAGACGCCGCGCGCCAGCGCGCGGGATACGGTTCCAGAGGTTTCTCCTTGCGTCGGATAGCGCAGGTTCAGCAGCATGTCGCATGCGTCGAGAAGCTCCGCGATCGCGTCGTCCGGCACATATCCGAGGGACCTCACGGCGTCGTCAAGGCCCCGCGCTGAGATCTCGTCGCTCAAAGGCGCGCCGTCGAAGGTGTCGCGTCCGGCGATGACGCAAGTCGCGCTGGCGTGGCTGCGCCGGACGATGCTCAACGCATCGAGCATCATCGGGATTTGTTTCGCCCGGTTCACGAAGCCGAGCGTCAACAGAATCGTCGCGTTCGGCGGCAAGCCGAGCTTCTCGCGAGCGAGTATCCGGCGCGACATGCGGTCGCGCCGGGCGATCTCCGCGAAGTGGGGGATCAGCGCGACAGGCAAGTCCGGATAGAGCGCCCGCACGCGGTTGCAGGCGAATTCCGAGTGCACGATCACGCCGCGGGCGTGCTCGAGCACGAGACCCAGCGCCGGCAGGTCCGTGTGCGTAGCGTCTGTCGTCCAATGCATGCGGATCGCCTGATCGGCGATCGCGAGGCCATGGACGCCGTGATCTCTCTGCAGCGTGCGTTTGAACGCGGGCAGATCGGCCCAGCCATGATAGCACTTCAAGTCCAGAAGATAGTGCAGCGACGGGTCGTGCAGAACGACGACGCCGCGAGAGGCCCGCAAGGGCTCGATCATATAAATATGGTCCGGATTATTGCCGATGTGAAAGAGATGATGCGCCTTCGCAAAAAACGCGCGACGCGCACTATAGGCGCTAACGTTCAGGGCCTCGACGCCAGGCGGCAAGTTCGTGGGATCTTCCGCGTCGTCATCGATGACGACCGTGCAGCGGAATTGGCGCGCCAAACCCGGCAGCAGCGCCGCGGCGTAATCCGCGATGCCGTTCTGCGTCGGAGGCAGCGGCGAGAATACGACGAGACGTGGTGGAGAGGCGACGCCGCGCTGCGTCATGCCGATCGCATCCCCTCATCGTCGCGTCGGCGCGGTCTGTTGCGCCTGCCGACGCCCGCTTGCATCGGCGACTGCCGCAAGCGCGACGGCGTGCACCGCGAAAGACGGCGGCGGCTCGTCACGTTCCCGTTCCGCAAGACGGCGACCGATCGCGCTCAGGGTCACGATCGAGATCGGCGTCCCAAAGAAAGCCGCCGCGGGAACCGCGCCGCGGTAGATCCAGCCTCCGTCCTCGTCTGCTTGCAGCCCCCCCGACGCCTGGGCGCCATTGACGAGCACGCTGAGGTCGCCGGGGCCGTCGAGCCGCGCCGCGCCCTCGATCTCGATCTCGATCTGCGCGTCGGTGTCGGAGGTGAAAGGCGCAACCAGCGACGCCGTATCCGCCATCCAGCGGAAGGGCGACCGTCCGTGCTCTCCACTCTCAGGGCTGCGCCAACCGAAGCCGACGATCTGCTCGCCCATGATGATTTTGACCGCCTTCCCCTTCGGCGCCAGATTCGGAGCGACCAGGGCGCCGGGCGACTCCCCCGGATGAAGGCGGCGCAACTCTTGCAGGAAGGCGTCGCGCTGAATCGCCAGCACGGCGTCGACGTGCCGAACGAGCTCCCTCGCGAATAGCGCCAGAGCAGCGTCCTGCCGCGCGCGTTCGCCGGCCAGCGCCTCCCGGCTTCGTCGAGCTTCCTGCTCTAGCTCGTCGAGCCGCGAATCGATCTGGCGCGCGGAGACGATCGCCAGGCGCTCGGACGACTGCGGCAGTGGGAATCTGGTTCCCGCCACGCGGAACTCCCAGACATGGTCTTCGTCGGACGTTTTTGACGCGAAGGCGAACCCATGTCCCGCGCCGAACCGCGAGTAGGGCTGCGATTGATCGGCGGCGATCGTGTCGATGACTTCGCCATCGCAAAAGACCTCAACGATGACCGCCTGATCCGGCGCGTTGGCGCGGATCGCCCAGCCGCGGAAGCGTCCGGGCCGGTCGCAGAAGACCTCTCCCTCGAAGGGCTGCAGCCAGTCATTGAGCTCCTGATCATTGCCGATGATCAGACAATTGCCGAGCTCTTTCTCGCTTTCGCGGATCTTGCCGCGAATGAAGAAGGGCGGCTTGACCTTGTCGAGATTCGTGCACTTGACGCGAAATGCGTGTCCCGCGACGGTCTCGGGCGCGCGATCGGAGCTCTCCGTCGCGCGCGCGGAGCCGATCGGAAGGCCGTCGGCGAAGAGATCCACGGTCAGCATGCGCTCGGGGCGCGCGCCGTCCCACGCCCAGCCGACGACCTGGCCGTCCTCGAAGCCGAGGAACGTGCCCTCGCTGCAATCCTCGGCCGGAACAGACGCGTTCGGGTCCGGCTCAAGGGAGGGCGCTGGCTTATTTCGCGCCTTGGAGCCCATCGGGAGCCTCCGTGCAGCTTCGACCGGCCGCGCGGGTCCTGCGCCGCCGGCCCAGAGTCGCATACGCTCTCGCAGGTCGCGTCGCAACAACGAGGCGGAGTTTCGCACAGCCGATCGGGTCGCCCGCGCCGTGCATCAGACGTCTCGACGAACGGAGCGTCCCCGTTGCTCCCGGACTCCTCCGACTCCGTGATAGCGCGCGCCGCAGGTCAACATTGCGGCCAGAACAAGATTGCGAGCACGACGATCCAGATGACGCCCCAGCCGGCCCAAGTGAGATTTGGATGAGCCAGCTGCCATTCGAGAATCGTCTTATGGAACTCCATCAGAAATCCCTCGTTCCGCTTTGCGCAAGGAAGGCTCGCCGGCGCCGATCCCCGCTCCGGGGAGGCTCCCCTCGACGGGGTCGCATGATCGGGCTCACGCCGTCAATGGGGAGCAGCGGCCCCGCGGCAGAGGGAAAGCGCGGCGTCAGAGCGGACGCGTCATGCTCGAGGCCGGATCCGTCGCTGATCTTTTCTGGATTCCAGCGCTTCTGAGCGCGGTGGCGTTGCCGATGAACGTCCCGTATTTGTGCAGCCACTCGTCGGTGAGATGCACGCCATCCGGAGTGTAGCATTGCTCATGTCCTTCGTATCGTTCGATGAAATCGTCGTATTCGATGATATGCAATTCCGGATGATCACGCCAGAGCGCGACCCGGTACACTTCGTTCGTCTCGAATTCGCAGCCGTTGTAGAGACATCTCATGATGAATCGCTTGAAGTAGCTGAACAGGTTCGGCGACTTGAAATGGCGTTCATTGACACGTGGTACGGAGATCAGCTCCACATCGTCCGCGTCCGAGAAATACTCGGTCAGTTTCTTGTTGTATTCGACATAGGCTGGCGCTCCAACGTGCTGGATTTCATCATTCACGCCGGTCATCAAGATCACTTTATCGGGCCTTTCGCCTCCAAAAAGGTCATAAAGCTTTTCCTTTGGGAATTTAGTCCGAAGCTCGTAATAGAGGAGCCGGGTGTTGCGGCCGGAGAAGCCGAGGCTGCAGGCTTCGACTCCCCGCCCCTGGAGTCGCTGCGAGACGGTCTGCGGAAGTTCGGGAAAGAATTTTCCCCCGGCGGCCCAGGATTCCCCCACGATCAGAAGCCTGTACGGCGCGTCGCCGGCCACGCGCGCGCAGTCGAGCCGGGGCTCGTCCGAGCGCTTCAAGCCGAGCAGCAGCGCGGCGGCGAGAACCGCCAACGTCAGGCTCAACAGTCTCAGACCTTGCAGCATCGCGGAGGTCTAGCCTGCGACGCCCAGCGAAGCAACGGGTCGCGACAGACGAATGGTCTCGCCGTACGATGGTTCTGGTCGAAATTGGATGTACGCTGCAGAAAGAACATCGCGCCGAGGTTGTGGCTGAGGCCGCTTGCTCGCATCAAATTTCTGGATTATATATCCAGAAATAGCGCGAGGGACGGCCATGGGCAACGCCGCACAGAAGAGAGCGATCCAGAACTATCGGGCGCGTCTGACGCAGCGCGGCTTCACGCGCTTTGAGGTCATGGCGCGCGAATCCGATCGCGATCTCATCCGCACGCTCGCCCGCCGCCTGGCCGAGGAGGGGCCGGAAGCAGAGCAGGTCCGAGCCGCCGTGAAAACGGCCGTCGCCGGCGAGCCGCCCAAACCGGGGGGCATCCTCGCCGCGCTACGCCGCTCGCCCATGGTCGGCGCCGATCTCGACTTCGCGCGTCCGCGTGAAGAGGGGCGCAAGGCCGACTTGTGAAGCGCTATCTTCTCGACACCAGCATCATCAGCAATGTGGTCAAACCGCAGCCGTCCGGATCCTTGCTGGCCTGGATGGCGGCGCGGCGTGACGAGGAATTGTTCATCGCCTCGCTGACGGTCGCCGAAATCCGGTGCGGCATTCTGGAGAAGCCAAGGGGAAAGAAGCGCGACGCGCTCGACGCCTGGTTCTCCGGCCCCGACGGACCGCCAGCGTTGTTTGTCGGCCGCATCCTGTCGTTCGACGATAAGGCCGGCCTGATCTGGGCGCAGCTGATGGCGGAGGGAAAGGGCGCTGGTCGCCCGCGCAGCGGCCTGGACATGATCATCGCCGCTGTCGCCGGCGCGAATGACTGCGTCGTGGTGACGGACAACGAGAAAGACTTCGCCGGACTTCAGATCATCAACCCGATGAAGGAAGGCGCGGCGTGAGCGGCATCCGGTCCATTGGCATGGTTTCTCTGGAGGGCGTCTTCGACAAGGCGGCGGCTGCGTCCTCAATTTTTCGACCCGACCGTTACCTGGACCCTAGACGCGGGTCGCGTCAGGCGGCGCGCATCCGGGCGGCGACCCAGGCGGCGCGCAATTTGTTGACCGGGCGGTCGAACAGTCGCCAGATGACATAGGAGGCGGCCAAGGTCACGATGAGCGCCTCCGAGCAGAGGAACAACCGGTTCGAGTAGGACCCCTCGCCCGTCTTGAGCGCGCCTAGAACGGACCAGTGCAGCAGATAGAAGATATAGGACAAATCTCCGAGCATCCTGTCGGTTCTGCTGCTTGTTCGCCGCGTCGTATAGAGGGCCCAGGGCGTCATCATCACGGCGACAAGCAAGTTCGTCTTGGCGGTGAAGGCCACGAGGTCGGGTCCGTGCAGCTCGCCGAGCGCCACATCTTTCATGAGGAGCATGAAACAGACGAACAGCGTGGCGAGCGTCGCGAACAGCGACTTGTAGGCGAGGCTGCGATCGGGCGTGACGTCATAGCTCGCGGAGGCGATGCCGACGCTGAAAAATATCAGAAAAGGCGCGACGGTCGAGGAGCCGCCGAACCATTGCGACAGCGCGGTGATCGCGAGAAAGACGCCCAGGATGTGTATGTTCTTCGACACAAGAAAAATGATGACGGGCGCGATCAGATAGAATTGCACCTCGACGTCGAGGGACCACCCCGGAACATTGGCCTGGTAGGGCAGGGAATTGTAGCCGAGGATCAGAATGTTGGAAAATATCTGGTGCATGAGCTGGCCGATATTCTCCGGCGCGTCGCCGCGCCAGAGCAGCAGCGCCCAGGAAATCGCCGAGCAGAGCGCGAAGTCGGGGGCGACGCGCCAGATGCGGGACGCCAGATAGGTCAGATAGGCCAGGCGCGTTTTCGAATAGGTCTCCCTCCACATGGCGGCGACCCAGTAGCCGCTGAGAACGAAGAAGATCAGCACGGCCGACATGCCGAGATTGAAGCTGGTCGTGTGATGCACGAAGACCGCGAGCGCGAGCGCCATTCTGAACGCGCCGGGGGCGGCGAGCTTGCTCAATCCATCTTCCTGCATCATCGCTCCGGGGGTCGCAGAGGCGGCTCCATTTGTCTCTGAGACCCGACTTACCCGAACGCCCGTCGAAGAAAACGCGGCAAACGGACGCGCGCCGACGGGCGCTGCGATCCTTCCCTGCACAAGGGCCAGAAATCTCGAACGTTGGTTCAAGGCGGACTCACGTCCCCGTCACCGCCCGCACGTCGACGCTCACGTCGAGCTTCTGCCTGCCCGCCCCGCGCAGGACGCCATCCACCGGCGACACGTCGGCATAGTCGCGCCCGACCGCGATGACGATGTGGTCGTCCTCGACCAGGAGCCCGTTCGTCGGATCGAGGCCCTTCCAGCCGAACTGCGGCCCGCACCACACCGTCGCCCAGGCGTGCGTCGAGTCGACGCCGCCCTGCAGCGTCCGTCCCGGCGCAGGGATCGTGCGCAGATAGCCGCTGACATAGGCGGCCGGAAGCCCCAGGCCGCGCAACCCCGCAATCATGATGTGGGCGAAATCCTGGCAGACGCCGCTGCGGCGCGCGAAGGCCTCTCCGAGCGGGGTCTCGACCTCGGTCGCCTGCGGGTCATAGGCGAAATCCGCCTGGATGCGGCGCATGAGCTCGGCGGCCCCCTCCAGGATCGGGCGGCGCGGCGGAAAGCTCTCGCGCGCGTAGTCGGTCGCGCCCGGAAACAACGCCACGAGGCGGCTCGGAAACAGGAAGTGCGCCGGCGAGGCGGCGGCGAGCGACGTCGACGCCGCGGCCCAGGCGGCGATCGACTCCCACGTCGGCGTCAGCGCGGCGGCCGGCGGCGGCGCGCGCTCGACCCTGACCCGCGCGCGCAAGGCGATCTCCAGCGAGACATGCGGCGTGAGGATGCGCTTCTCGCACACCGCATTGCCGAAGAAATCTATGCGCTCCATCAGCTGAGCGGCCTGCGGCGCGACGTCGATGCGGCGCGCGAGCACGGTCTGCCCGTCGTCGCCGCGCGGCGACAGCCGCAGCACACAGTGGGCGGAGGCGACCGGCGCTTCATATTTGTAGGTCGTGACGTGGGCGATTTCGTAGATCACGCGAATTGCGAGGATTTGTTATGCCCGCCGCGCCGCGCGGCCTGGCCGAAGTAGCGGGCGGCGATCGCCTCCGCCAGCGTCATGAGGCGCTGCTCGACGTCCAATATGCGCGCCTCGTCGAATGTGCGGGCGTCGCCGGCTTCGAGTTCGGCGCGCAGCTTCACGCCGAGCCGCCGCGGCGGCTCCAGCACGCCGTCCTTGCGCAGCGTCGGCAAGGCGGAAAGATGCTCGTCGATGCGGTGAACCTGAAACGCGACCGAGCGCGGATTGAATGGATCGAGCAGGGCCATGTCGAGCGTCGGCGCGCGCGCCGCGCCGAAGATGTAACGCGAGCGATAGGTGATCTGCGAGTCGAGCAGCTCCAAGAGCGCGTCCAGCGTCTCGACCGTCGCCGCATCGCCGCCGAACTGGCGCGCGAAGCGGCAGGCGTTGATGGCGCGCTCGATGCGCCGCCCGAGATCGAGAAAGCTCCAGCCGGCGACGCGATTGAAATTCTCGTCGACGAGGCCGGAGAGCGCCGCGAGCGTCAGCAGCGCGCGCTCGACGATCTCCATCGCCTCGGGCTCGGTGAAAGCACCGCCCGCGGCCCGTTCGAGCCGGTTCTCCAAACGTCCGAGCAGCTGCCAGACGTCCTGCGACAACCGCTCGCGGATGATCGAGGCCGACCGTCGCGCGCAGGCGACGATTGCGCGCGCGGAGCCGAAACGCTGCGGATCGCAGGTCGCGGCGCGCGCAATGTCGGCTGCGACGAGCGTCGTCGAGTCCCACGACGCCGCGCCCCAGGCGACGAGCTGTCGCGACAGCAGCTCGATGGCGCGGCTGCCCTGCTCGCCGGCTTGTTGTTCCGTCAGTCGGGCGCCGAGCGAGCGCACGAGCCGCAGGGTCGCCTCGGCGCGTTCGAGATAGCGTCCCATCCAATAGAGATTGTCCGCGGCGCGGCTCGGCAGATTGCCGAGCACTCGGATGATGGGCGGGTCCTCTCGCGAGGGCAGCAGAGTGGTCCACTCGATCGGCCGCTCGGCCAGGACCCAGACATCGCAGGTCTGGGCGCCATGATCCATCGAGATGGCGCGCGCGTCGAGCCGGTCGGAGACGCGGCAGAAGCCGCCGGGCATCACGATCCAGCCCTGCGGAGTCGCGGCGGCGAAGACGCGCAGCGTGAAGGGCCGCGGCGCGAGACGTCCCTCGACCCAGGCCGGCGTCGTCGAGAGATGCACGACCTCCTGTCCGACATAATCGAGGCCGCGCGCATTCAGCGCCAGGACGAGGCGGTCGCGTTCACCTGCTGACAGCCGGGCGCCGAGCACGGCGCGGCGCGGCGCGAAGCCCGGCGCATGATCGGCAAAAGCGCCGCAGATCGCGCGATCTTCGAGCGTTCGCAAGACCTCGTCGCGGTCATTCGTCCGTCCGCACCAGAGAGTCGGAACGCTCCCGAGCTTCAGATCCTCGCCGAGCACGCGCCTCGCCAGCAAGGGGAGAAACGCCTGCAGCGCCTTGGTCTCGACATAGCCCGCTCCCGGCATGTTGGCGCAGACGACCGCGCCGCGACGGATGGCGTCGAAGAGGCCGGCGACGCCGATCCGCGAGGCGGCGTTCTGCTCCAGCGGGTCGCACCAGTCGGCGTCGACGCGCCGCCACAGCACGTCGGCGCGCTTGAGCCCGGCGATCGTCCGCACATGCAGCTTTCCCTCGCTGACAGCGAGGTCGTCGCCCTCCACGAGAGCGAGGCCGAGGTATCGGGCGAGCTGGGCCTGCTCGGAATAGGTCTCGCTCCAGGGGCCCGGCGTCAGCAGGCAGATGCGCGGATCGGCGCGCTCTGCGCCGCTCGAGAGGCTGGCGCGAAACCCGCGGAAGAACGGCGCGAGCCGCTCGACTTTCATCTCCGCGTAGAGGCTCGGGAAGGCGCGCGAAAGGACAAGGCGGTTTTCGAGCGCATAGCCCGCGCCAGAAGGCGCCTGCGCGCGATCGCTCAAAACCCGCCATTCGCCATTCGGATCGCGGGCGAGATCGGCGGCGTAGAAGCGCAGCCAGCGCCCGCCCGCCGGCGCGACCCCGCACATCGGGCGGATGAATTCCGGCGACCCCGCGACAGCCGAAGCAGGCAGCGCGCCATCGGCGACGAGTCGCGCCTCGCCGTAGACGTCGCTCAGGATCCAGTCCATCAGCTCGGCGCGCTGGAGGACTCCGGCCTCGATGCGCCGCCACTCGCTCTCCGGGATCAGCAGGGGCAGGCGGCCGAGCGGCCAGCCGCGCTCCTTCGCGTCGCCGGGAACGCGATAGGAAAGCCCCATGTCCTCGATGCGACGCTGTGCGGCCGCGAAGCGCTGCTCCAGGCCCTCCTCGCCGAACTCGGCGAGTTGGTCGAGCAGCCGCCGCCAGTGCGGGCGCACACGGGAGTCCGGGCCGATCAGCTCGTCGTAGACGAATGCCTGGGGACGGTAGCCGTCGAGCCATCGCGCGACGCGCGACGACTCGATCTCCGGCGCGATCGTGTCCTCAAGCGGCAAGGCTTCTCCGAAGGTCGAGCGTCAGCGGGAACTCGCGCGAGACTTCCTCGCGCGGCGGGTTGATGAAGCCGGGACTATGCCCGTGATCCTGGAAGCGCGCCAGCCGCCGCGCCTCCGCTTCGTGACTGTTGACGGGGAACAAGTCGTAATTGCGACCGCCCGGATGCGTCGCGTGATAGACGCAGCCGCCGAGCGAGCGTCGGCTCCAGCTGTCGATGACGTCGAAGGTCAGGGGCGCATTGACCGGCAGGGTTGGGTGCAGTCCCGAGGCCGGGCGCCAGGCCTTGAAACGCACGCCCGCCGCCGCCTCGCCCGCGACGCCGAGGCTCGTCATCGGCGCGCGGCGGCCGTTGCAGGCGATGACATGGCGTTCGGGAACGAAGCCCGACGCCTTGATCTGCAGGCGCTCGACCGAGGAGTCGACGTAGCGCGCCGTTCCGCCGCTCGCGCCCTCTTCGCCCGTGACATGCCAGGGCTCGAGCGCGTGGCGTATCTCGAGGCGCACGCCGCCATGCTCGACGACGCCCGCGAGCGGGAAGCGGAATTCGCGTTGCGCCTCGAACCATGCGGGTTCGAAGGCGTAGCCGCAGCGGCGCAGGTCTTCGAGGACGCCCAAAAAGTCCTCCCAGACGAAGTGCGGCAGCATGAATCTGTCGTGCAGCGCCGTGCCCAGCGCACGAGCTCGCCCTGCTGCGGCTCGCGCCAGAACCAGGCGACGAGCGCGCGCAGGAGCAGCTGCTGCGCGAGGCTCATGCGCGGGTCGGGCGGCATCTCGAAGCCGCGGAATTCGACGAGGCCGAGGCGCCCGGTGGGACCATCGGGCGAATAGAGCTTGTCGATACAGATTTCCGAGCGATGCGTGTTGCCGCTCACATCGACGAGCAGGTTTCGGTAGAGCCGGTCGACGATCCAGGGAGCTGGGGAAAGGACGCTGGGCGCAGGCGTGTTGGCGAGCGCGATCT
>Ga0187784_10004970_pt1 | contig 10772 bp, 9 predicted proteins | sample 1015_SJ02_MP15_2_FD_132964 | JGI IMG/M metagenome (GOLD analysis project Ga0187784, IMG submission 132964) | Tropical peat soil microbial communities from peatlands in Department of Meta, Colombia - 1015_SJ02_MP15_20_MG | ecosystem: Environmental > Terrestrial > Soil > Wetlands > Peat | place... | reverse complement strand
GTCCGCGGGAGTGCTGGTCGCGGCGTTCGGGCGGCGGGAACGTGATGCGATTGACGGTGAAGAGGCGAGACGAGTCACGCCCACTGCGACGATTTCCATTCCTGCAAAAGGCCGCCGAATGACGGCACGACCATCGCCCGAAAGCATCTAGCGCACTTCAGAATTGTCTTTTCCAGCCTGGAATTTGTAGCCTGACAACTGCCCAGTCATGCGTAGCTCAGAAGAGGAAGTCGTCCGTCTCAGTGCACGACCGCGGTGGCTACTGCGGCGGCGACGCGGTCGATTTGCTCCGCGGTCAGTTCGGGATAGATGGGGAGCGAGAGCACTTCGAGGGCGGCGCGCTCGGCGTGGGGCATCGAACCGGGCTGGTAGCCGAGATGGGCGAACATGGGCTGGAGATGGAGCGGCACGGGGTAGTAGACGGTGCTGGCGATGCCTTCCGCGGCGAGATGCTTCTGGACGCGTTCGCGGTCAGCCAGGCGCAGGGTGTACTGATGGTAGACGTGCGTCGAGCCGGGCGCGACGTGCGGAAGCGTGAGCCCGGGAACGGCGCGCAAGTATTTGTCGTAGTGCGCGGCGTGCGATTGCCGCGCCGCGGTCCATGCGGCCAGGTGACGCAGCTTGACGCGGAGAATGGCGGCCTGGAGCTCGTCGAGGCGGCTGTTCCATCCCTGCTCTTCGCTGATGTATTTGTGCGCGACCGTGCCGTGGCCGCGAAGGCTGCGCAAACGGGCGGCGGCCTCGTACGATGAAGTGAGGATCATGCCGCCGTCGCCGGCGGCGCCCAGATTCTTGGTGGGATAAAAGCTGAGACAACCGAAATCGCCGAAGGAGCCGACGGGTTGGCCCGCGAATGTGGCGCCGATGGCCTGGGCGGCGTCTTCAATGACCATCAGCTGCGCCGAGCCGGCGATGGCGAGGATTCTCTCCAGATTGGCGGGCTGGCCGAAGAGGTGGACGGGGACGATGGCTTTGGTGCGCGGAGTGATGCGGCTTTCAATCTGTGCGGGATCGAGGTTGAAGGTGTCGAGGGAAATGTCGCAAAAGACGGGAGTCGCACCAAGCAGGCTGACTGTATCAGCGGTGGCGATATAACTGAACGCGGGAACGATCACCTCGTCGCCGATACCAACGCCCGCAGCACGCAGGGCGAGCAGAAGGGCGTCGGAGCCGGAGGCAACGCCCACGGCGTGAGCGGCCCTGCAGGTCTGGGCGATTTCTTTTTCGAAGGCTTCGACCTGGGGGCCCAGAATGAATCTGCCGCTGCGCAGAACTTCTTCGATCGCGGCGCGCAGTTCGTGCTGGATAGACTGGAACTGCGCGACGAGGTCGAGCATGGGGATGGGAGCGGACATCAAAGCACCTTGCCTGAGAGCGGCGAAGGCGTTGTTGGGTTCACTGGTTCCAAACCTTGGATTCGTGCACGGCCAAGCGTGGCTGTGTCACTGGACTATCGGAGGCGAGCGGGAGGATCGGCCGCCGTGGGCATGTCTGCTGAGGGCGGGGCCGGCGGCATGTCCGCCTGGCGTGAAGGCGCGGGCCGGGGGAGCCCAAGGCCTCGATTCATTTCCAGGTGATCCTTCGCGCAGGCGGGGCAATAAGACTTTCCGGTTTCGTCGTCGCGCAGGCTGACGAGTTCGTAGCAGCCGTGGATGCACTCGCAGTAGCCCGTGCCTGCGGACGTTTTGATCGGGACAAGCGCCATGAAAGAGCCTCCGCGAAGGATAGTAGCGGGACGCGTGATGGGAGGCAAGAGAGGGAAATGAAGCAGGCATGACCGCGCCGACAACCTGGGTGGTTCGTTGAGGGCCAGACCCAACAGCGGCGCACAGGCTGGAAGCCTGGGCTGGCTACTGGCCTTTCATCTCGTAGTCGTGGAAGGGCTTCTGATAATTCTGGCGGAGTTCGACCCAAACGGTGTCGGGGATGGTACCGAAGACCTCCACGACTCTGGGATCGAATTGGCTGCCGGCGTGTCTGCGAATTTCCTCTTTGGCTTGATCGAGGGGAAGGGCCTTGCGATAGGGGCGATCGGAAATCATGGCATCGAGCGTATCGGCCACGGCGAACACGCGCGCACCGAGGGGAATCTGGTCGCCTTTCAGATTACGGGGATAACCGCTGCCGTCGAATTTTTCCTGGTGCGAGAGGACGATCTCGGAGGCTTCACGGAGGAACGGGATGCGCTCGAGGACTTGATAGCCAATGTCGCAGTGCGTGCGCATGATAGCGGTCTCTTCCGGGGTGAGCGGGCCGGGCTTGCGCAGGATACTGTCGGGGATGCCCATTTTTCCGATGTCGTGAAGAAAGGCGCCGCGCGCAATCTGGCGGAGTTCGGCTTCACCGACGCCCATGGCGCGGGCCATGACGATGGTCATGGCGGTGACGCGCTGGCAATGGCCTTCAGTCTCGGCGTCCTTGAGGTCGAGCGCGCTGGCCAGGGCTTCCAGCGTGTAGTCGTAGGATTGCTCGAGTTCTTCGAGGGCCTGGGAGAGCTGGAGGGTGCGCTCCTCGACGCGGCGTTCGAGCTCCTGCTGATAGAGGCGGTTCTCGTAGATCAGCCGGCGGTGCTCGAGAGCGCGGCGGACGCTGAGAAAGAGCTGTTCCTTCTCGAAGGGTTTGAGAATGTAGTCGTAGGCGCCGCGACGCATGGCTTCGATGGCGGTGGAGATGTCATGCATGGCGGTGACCATAATGACGGGGATATCGCCGTCGTAGCCGCGAACCATTTCGATAAGCTTGAGGCCATCCACGCCGGGCATGACCAGGTCGCTGAGCACGAGATCAAATCCACCTTCGCGCATGGCGCGGATGGCTTCCTCACCGTTGGGCGCGGTCTTGCATTGGTATCCCTGTGCGGTGAGAAGAGTGGACACGACTTCACGAATGGCTTCTTCGTCATCGACAATGAGGATGCGTTCTGGGCTCACCTGGGGCTCCTGAAAGCTCCCCCAGTATAAGGCTGAGCACAGTGGGCCGCCAGATTTATTGCCCTTGTAGACACTCCAGTCCATAGTGCCAGACTGGCGTCCGTAAAACCCTCTCGCGCCACCCGATCCCGCCAGACGGGAGCGGGCGTGCGCTAACCGACAGTGCGGTGATGGCCGGAAGCGGTCTCCTCACACTCGGCTGGCAAAACGCGGCGGTGTCGCTGCTCATCTGCTTGCTGTATGCCCTGTTGTATCCCCAATTCCGCGAGAAAGCGTTCCGCCTGTGGATTTTCGGATGGGCGTTTTCCTCCCTGTTCGGATTTGCGACCAACGAAGCTCCGCTGGCGGTGCGGGCGGGAGCGTTGCTGGCGGCGATTGCTGGGTCGGCGCTGCTGCTGGCCAGCATCATGGAATGGATCGGCTGGGAAGGGCGTTTGCATTACCTGTGGCCGCTGGGCCTCTCGCTGATCGGGCTGGTGTTGCTGGGATTCGTCGTGGCGCCGCGCTCGGTGTTCTCCTGGTGGAGCGCGCATCTGTTGCACGCCGGATTTTCGATCGGAGCGGGATGGTTGCTGTGGCGATCGCGGCTGCGAATAAGCTTCCCGGCGCTCGCTGCACTCAGCGGCGTGATGCTGGTTCGCGGAGTGCATCTGCTGGATCCAAGCCATGTGCCGGGGGCGATAGAAAACCCGTTGCGGCAGCATCTGGATTTCGTGCTCTCGGCGGCAGTGGGAATCGCGATGATGGTGGTGGTGGTCTCGGAAATCCGGCGAAGATCGCGGCAATTGGATCGCGGCCTGGAAAACTTTGCCGGACTCTCGAGTGCAGCGGCAGGGGCATCAACCGTAGCAGAACTGCGGCACATGGTTCTAGAGCGCATGCTGGTGCAACTCCGGGCATCGGCGGGCTGGGTGGGCGAGGTGACAAAGGACGAGAAGGGCGCCCGCTTGAAGCTGGTGTGCGTGGCGGGATTCTCTGATGGTTTCCGGCGCGAGCCGCCCGAGTTCGAGAGGAGCGAATCCTGGCTGGAGCAGGTTGCCGGTTCCGGTACGTTGGTGATGACGGTGGAAGGCGAGTCGGGCGCCGAGTTGAGGCGCCTGTTGCGTTCGGAGCGGCTGGCGTCGCTGGTTTGCGCGCCGATTCGTGCAGAGGCGTTAGGAGCAGACGCGGGGGGCGAACTGCAGGGCATTCTGGCGGCGGGTTCGAGCAACCCGCACGAATTCAATGAGGCGGACTGTCGTTATCTGGCGAGTGTGGCAGCACTGGTAGAGGTGCACGAGCAACGGCTGCGGCTGGAGCAACAAAACACGCAGGCGAAGCGCCAATGGGCTGCATTGCTCGACGAGGTCGAGGACCCGGTAATACTTCACGACGACCGCTACCGGATCGTGCAGGCGAACGCGAGCGCCGCGCGGAGGCTGGGGCGGGATGCGCGAGACCTGGCGGGCCGGCTGCTGCGCGAAGTCTTGCGGCCCGGCCCGGCGCATTGGAACCATTGCCCGTATTGCGAGGAGGTGGCGGGGCATCCGCACGCACGGGATCCAAACTTCGGAGGTTTCCTGGCGTCGACGGCGGCAGCGCTGGAAGGAGCGGACGGGCGGCCCTCCACGCTGCATCTGCTGCGCGACGTGACGGCGCGGAGGCGCGCGGAGGAGAAGCTGCGCGACCTGTTTGAAAACATGCAGGAGGGGGCGTTCCTCTCCACGCCCGGGGGCAGGTTCCTAGACTTCAACGACGCATTTCGGCGGATCCTCGGGTATGAGACGCGGGAAGAGCTGCTGTGCGCGGACATTCCGAAGGACCTGTTTGTGAACGCGGTGGACCGCGAGCGGCTGATGAAGCTGCTGCGGGACCACGGCTCGGTGAGCGGGTTCGAGTTCTCGATGCGGCGGAAGGACGGCGAGATCATCAACGTGATGGAGTCGAGCGTGGCGGTGCGCGACGCGTCGGGGGCGGTGGTAGCCGTGCAAGGTTTCGTGCTCGATGTGACGGAGCGCAAACGCGCGGAGATGGAAGTGAGGCGGCGCAACCGGGAATTGCTGCTTCTGAATTCCATCGGCCAGGCGCTGAGCCAGCCGCTCGAACTGGACGAATTGCTGACGCGGGCGCTGCGGCAGCTCACGGATTTGTTCGACCTGGATCTTGCCGCCGTCTTCCTGATGGACGAGACGTCGGGGAACATGGAGCGGAAGGCGGCGGTCGGACTGCGATCGAGGGGCGCAGAAGCGAGCGGGCCGCGCGCGGTGCCGATGGAGCTATTCGAACAGATGAGGCGGACGCATGCGACGGTGCTGCCGCCGCAGGCGGTCAATTCCGTGCGCGCGTTTCAAAACATCTCGGAAGAGGAGGGCCTGCAGGTCTGGAGAGTGATCGTATTGTGGTGGAAGGAGCGAATTCTGGGCGGGCTGCTGGTGGGCAGCCGGACGAGGAGCGAGTTGGCCGGGGCCGACCTGAGCTTGCTGGTGGCCGTGGGCAACCAGATGGCGGCGCGCGTGGAGACCACGGCTCTCTACGAAGCCACCCGGCAGGCCCTCGAGACCCTGCGGCGCACGCAGGAGCAGCTGGTGCAGAGCGAGAAGATGGTGGCGCTCGGACAATTGATCTCCGGAGTGGCGCACGAGTTGAACAACCCGCTCACCGCAATCCTCGGATACAGTGAGTTGCTGGAGACTTCTCCCGAGGCGCCGCCGCAAACCGGCGAATACGCCTTGAAAATCGCAAAGCAAGCACAGCGGACGCAGAAGATCGTGCAGAACCTGCTGAGCTTTGCGCGTCAGCAGAGGCCGGAACGGCGGTCGATCCAGGTGAATGAGGTTCTGGAGGATACGCTGGCCCTGCGCGACTACGACTGGAAACGGTGCCGAATTTCCATCCACCGTGATTTCGATCCGGGGCTTCCCGAAATCCATGGAGACCGGCACCAGTTGCAGCAGGTGTTCCTGAACATCCTGAACAACGCGTTTGACGAACTCAAAAATACGCCGGAACCGCGAAACATCTGGGTGCGGACGTCGCGGCAAGACGACAGGGTGGTCGTCGAGGTAGCGGACAGCGGACCGGGTGTGAAGGAGCCGACGCGCGTTTTCGATCCTTTCTATACAACGAAGCCGGTGGGAGAGGGAACGGGACTCGGACTGAGTATTTGTTACGGAATCCTGAAGGAGCATGGAGGGGAGATCACGGTGCGCAATCTTCCGACAGCAGGGGCGAGCTTCCTGGTCTCTATCCCGGTCTTGCTGGGAATGGCTCCGGCGGAAAGGCAGGAAACTCCAGCTCAAGCGGGGAGTTCGAGGGCCCGGCCGGCGTCAACGGGGGTCTCCATCCTGCTGGTGGACGACGAGGAAGCGGTGCTGGAGGTGGAGCGGGAGATACTGCGCGAGCGCGGCCACATCGTGCACCTAGCCACGAATGTCCAGGACGCAACGGCGCTGCTCGAGCGCGAGGATGTGGACGTCATTATTGCAGACTTCAAATTATCCGGGCTCCTCGGCGGGCAGGAACTCTATGGATGGGTGCGCCACCGGAGGCCGGAACTAAGCGACCGGCTGATTTTCACTTTCGCGGACGGGCAAAGCGATGACATAGCGCACTTCCTCGCGGCCAGCGGCTGTCCCTCATTGCACAAACCATTCCGAGTGGATGAATTGGTGACCGCGGTGCACCAGGCATTGGCACCGCGAGACGCGTCGGCCCTTACGGAGTGAGGGCGCCGGAGGAAATGTCGGGGGCGAGCGCGGCCTGTTCCAAACGGCTGCCAAGACTGCCGATGAGCGACGCCATTTGTCCGAGACGGTCCCCCGCGGGAAGGCCCAGCAAGAAGCGAGACAGGACAATCCCATAGAGAAGCTGAAAGCGCAGGTTCAAGCGGAAAAGATCAACCTCCTGCCTGAAGTTGACCTGTGAGGAATACAGCGCGACAACACGGGCGACACGGTTCAGCCGCGAGAAGTCCTCACGCAACGCAGCCAGATAGCTCCGGCCAGCCCGGCGGATTGACTTCCTCCAGCGGCGGTATACGCCCGGCGAGGTGTGAGCGGCCAAGTAGGGAGCATCCTCGGAAGAGAGCGCATGGCGCACCTGCGGAAAATACCGGCAGTGGATGGGAAAGAATTCCAGCGTAGAAGCGTGAGTTCGGCTGAGCGGAGAAGCGCCTGCGCGCGGGCGGCGCAGGAGCAGGCCTGATGCGCCGAGGACGAGCAAGACCGCAAGAAAATAGAGGACCGATTCCGTCATTGCCTCATCAAATTCAACAATCGTTCGTTCAACTCGCGCATACGGCCACTGACGACACGCGAAGTCTGCTCGTAGCTTTCTGCGCTGCTCAACTCGGGCCGCGCGCGCTCAGGCAAAGGCCACCATAGCGCAGAGGCCCAAGCTACCAGGGTAATCGCAAATGCGATGCTATTCGCCAGGCTGAACCACCACCATTGCAGGTTAAGTGCCATAAGAATCATAGTATCTCTGACTATGATCTGACAAGAGTAAAATCCGAGGCCCAAGGCAATGAGATTCAGGGGCCGCTCCAGGGCCATGCCATAGTAGCGGCTGAGCACGAGAAGAGACAGGAGAGAAATTACGACAGCGAATTCGAGTTCCCGCTCAAGAAAGATGAGGTAGGAAAAGATCCAGTGGGTCCCGTTCGAACGGAGAGCGGCCAAAGCCAGCATGAGCGTTGCGGCCAGCATGAGCAGGGGGCGCGCAAACTTCCAGACGCCGCGGTAGGGGCCAAGTGCGGCCCGGCAAACGTCTGCCAGGGCGGCAGCGCGAGCCAGGATCAGAACAGGCTGACTCATCCAGTAGACCCAACTGTGGGCGGGCGAACCCGCGCCAGCCGCCCAGACGGCGCACCAGCGCGCCCCCTCGACGAGAACCAACAGAACAAGGTATGCAACAAAGTAGGGAAGAAAACGCCAGAGACGGCGGACCAACGCGAGTGCGCAAACCGCAAGTTCGGCCGGGCCCAGCGCAGCCCCGATGATTTCGCTTAGGTGTTGTATCTCCATCTAGAACATAGAGATGATAACAAGATTGTGCTGTCCCAGGGAAGAGTCTCGGCCGGGGAAGCGGATCGAGACACACGTGACCCGTCCCCGTGCGATGGGGCACGGGGCGGGCCACTTTCAGGCTGAAGTCCGCAGTCTCGTCAGACAGCGTAGGGCGGCGGCGGCATCGGAGACGTGCCATCGGCGACCAAGTAGGGCGGAGGGGGCATAGGGGATGTGCCATCCGCCAGGGCTGGATTCGATGGCGCCGGATTGATTTCGAATACCGGCGTTGCTAGCATCCAGCCGAACAGCAGGAGAGCTGCGATCGAGAGAGCAACCAGACTAAGGGCCTTTTTCATGGAAGACCTCCTCGCCGTGCAGCATCGGTTGGGAGAGGCAGGTCGTTCCGGAAAGGGCTGAAATGTTCCAGAAGCGGAACAGTCGAGCATGAGTTCCTTGGAGAGTTACCAACAGACCCGGCAGGTGGTGGAGGATATAACCGCGCGGACGCTTGCAGCGATACCGACGGAATTCGGCAAACTCTTGTATCTCGCGTCCTTACGCGACATTTCCACAGGCGATTACGTGCATGAGGGCCTGGTGGCGCGGTACTCGCGCGAGGCAGTGCAGCAGGCGCTGGGCTATTGTCACCAGGAACTGTTTCTCCGTGTGCTGGAAATGCCGCTGGAGCAGCAGGAGTGGGACCTGCGGGCTTGCCTAGAGGGATTGGAGGGAGAGTTCTGGGGAAAGTTGCGCAGGTGGCGGGAGACAGAGTTCTACCGGCTACTTATACCTTCCGACTCGCCGGAATACCTGCGCGAAATCTTTCTGGCCAATGTGGGCGCGGTCCTGGACGCGGCGCTGGAAGCGCGCGCTAAGAAGAATCGAGACGCATCGCGAGGCCGACCACCTGCCCAATAACCTCCGCCTCACTGGGATAACGCAGCACACGCGGGCGAGCGGTGGATAGAGGATGAGATTGAAGAATCAGGTGCCCATCTTCGAGCAGGCACCAGGAACAACAATAGCTCTTCCGTGTATCCACGAAGTAGATGGGACGGTCGAATTCGTTATTCCAGCCGGAGTTCAGCACCTGGTCGCGATCCGGGTCCACCAGCACGAGACTTCCCGGACGGATCAGGGGATCCATGGTGTGGTCTTCGAGGCCAATGTAGCCAAGGCAGTACCGGCGCGAGCCGTTCATCAGCCCCGGTTCCAGGTAGCCCCAGCTTTCCACGCGGCGTGTGAAGTCGTCGGTCCAGCGGGGATCAAAGCCGGGGTCCAGCCGGATGGGGATCCGAACAGTTATGGGCGGGGCCGCGGGGTGAGTGCGAAGGCCCGGGAAATGGGCGCCATCCCGGTACATTTCGGCGAGAGGCAGGCCGAACCAAGTGAGGGCTTCACCGAGGTCGAGGTGGTAAATAGTGCAGAGGGAGAAAAGCCGGTGGAGATTGGGCACGATCCCGTGATTTTCGATGTCGGCAAGCCGGCTGATATGGATGATAAACTCGGGGCGGCCGAGACGGGCAGCCAGTTCGTGGCTGGCCTGTTCGACGTCGCGAAAGGTAAGACCCAATCGCTCTCGTGCCTGGCGAAGGCGGGTGCCGGCTTGCATCGGAACCTCAAGGGAAAGCTTGGAATATGAATGAAGACTATACCAAATCGTACACTCTGTTCCATTATCGGAACCGAGGCGGCCCCATCTTAAAGGAGGCCGCGTGCAAGTTCGATTCCTTCTCGCCGCGGAGCCATGCGTGCCTCCCTTCGGCTTCGCTCTGCGTCTAACCGGGAGGGTCCAGGAGATTCCGTGAAAAGAAAGCGGCCAATTCGAAGGGTGTTGCTGGCTCTGGCAGCAGCGGCATTCGCTGCAGGGAGTGGGGGCTGGCGGGGGGTCGAAGCCCAAGAGCATCCCACGACGGGGGCTCAACAGCTTGTGGTTCCCCCGCTTCCCGGACAATCGCACGCGGATTTCCTGAAAGCCGCCGACGAAGTCCTGAGGCAGATGAGTGAAATCCTGCATCTTCCGCAGAAGGGAGAGCTGAAGAAGAGCATCCGTTCGCGCGAAGAAATCCGGGAGTATGTGCTGAAGGATTTCCGGAAGGAAAAAGAGAAACAGGAGCGGCTCGCGGACGAGCTGATGGGAAAGAAACTCGGGTTGATTCCGGAGAGCCTGGATTGGGAGCCGTTTCTGCTGGACCTGCTCACCGAGCAGATCGCCGGACTCTATGATCCGAAATCGCGGGAATTCTACATTGCCGACTGGATTGAGCCCGCCGATCAGCGCGAGGTGATGGCGCACGAGCTGACCCACGCGTTGCAGGATGAGCACTTCTCCATCGAGAAGTGGGCCGACGCGGCAAAGCCGAACGACGATGCTGAGTTCGCGCGGCACGCAGTGCTGGAAGGCTCCGCATTCGCGGCCATGCTGGACTGGACTCTACGTGACAAAGGCGGGAGCGTCCGCGAGTCACCCGACCTGGACAAATTGCTGGACCCCGACATGATGACCGGAGGGGACAAGTCCCCGAAATTCGATTCAGCGCCGCAATTCGTCCGCGACACATTGCTGTTCCCTTATCTTTCGGGCGCCGTATTCACGCAGGCTCTGCTGCGGCAGTACGACGGGTGGGAAGGCTTCAACCGCGTATTCGAACACCCTCCGACATCTACACAGCAGGTCCTGCATCCCGATTTGTATTTTCGCGACGTACAGCCGGCGAAGGTGAAATTGCCGGCGCTATCGGGAAACGCTGCGCGGCAGTGGAAAAAGCTCGAAAGCAGCGTGGGAGGAGAATTCCTCCTGATGGAATGGCTGAAGGAATTCATGGGCCCGGCCCGCGCAAAGGAGCTGGCCTCC
>Ga0187784_10004968_pt1 | contig 10775 bp, 8 predicted proteins | sample 1015_SJ02_MP15_2_FD_132964 | JGI IMG/M metagenome (GOLD analysis project Ga0187784, IMG submission 132964) | Tropical peat soil microbial communities from peatlands in Department of Meta, Colombia - 1015_SJ02_MP15_20_MG | ecosystem: Environmental > Terrestrial > Soil > Wetlands > Peat | place... | reverse complement strand
GAGCGGCTGGCCAAGCTCGCCGGCGGCGTCGCGGTGATCCGCGTCGGCGGCGCCACCGAGATCGAGGTCAAGGAGAAGAAGGATCGCGTCGAGGACGCGCTCAACGCCACCCGGGCCGCGGTCGAGGAAGGCGTCGTGCCGGGCGGCGGGGTCGCGCTGTTGCGCGCCCAGAAGACGATCGGTAAGCTTTCGAACGACAATCCCGACATCCAAGCCGGCATCAACATCGTGCTTAAAGCGCTGGAAACACCGCTGCGCCAGATCGCGGAGAACTCCGGCGTCGAAGGCTCGATCGTGGTCAACAAGATTCTCGAGAACAAGTCGGAGACCTACGGCTTCGACGCGCAGACCGAGGTATACGTCGACATGGTCGAGAAGGGCATCGTCGATCCGGCCAAGGTGGTGCGCGCGGCGCTGCAAGACGCCGCCTCCGTCGCCGGCCTCCTGGTCACGACCGAGGCCATGGTCGCCGAAACGCCGAAGGAGCAGCCGGCCATGCCGGCAATGCCCGGCGGCGGCGGCATGGGCGGCATGGGCGGCATGGGGTTCTGATCCGCTGCAGAAATCGAATCGGCGTAAGGGCGCGGCCTCGGCCGCGCCCTTTTTGTTGTAGGAGTGGGTTGAGCGCAGCGACACCCCACCGCGCGCTGCGAAAGGCTCGGCATTTAACCGCTCTTTTTTTCGTTGCAGCCATCGGGGGCATAGGCCTGCGGAAAATTCTCAAGCAGATCTTTTATTTCTGCGAAGCGACGCTCGCGATCGAAATTCACACGCACGTGCACGTGGGTAGCACCTTTCGCATCGATGCATGCCATGCCGCGAGGGTCTGGCTCTGCCCGCTGCGTCAAGTTGCCTTCGCCAATATAGATTGGCAGCCATCTCTTGTGTTCATCCATCTTCGCGTAGATAAAGTTGCCCGGCTCATTGGGCGGCAGCTTTGGATGGCGCGCGTGAATCTCGTAGATGTACATTTTGCCTGATGCGCCAGTCCAAGTGCAGGTTGGGGGATCCACCATGTTCCACTCCATGATCTAGAAAAAAGCAACTTGATTCATAGCGCGTCCCGCTTCTGGGCACGCCAAAGCGGTGCAAACTCCAGCTAATCGACCAGACCTGAAGCCATTCGCAAAAATTCATTCGCATTTGGTCCGCTTTATTCTTTCCGTCGCTTCACGAAGTGTAACAAGCTTGAGCACCGTCGGCGGCCAGACAGGAAATCGCAAAATGACAGGCTTATGGCACGCTGCGGCGACCATCGCCGCCCTGTTGAGCTTCAGTCTCGCCGCCGCCGGGGTCGCCGCCGCCGGGCCCGCCGACGATTCGACCAGCACCGCAGCGCCGCATTTCGGGACCTGGGGTTACGATCTCACTGCGCAGGATCCGACGGTAAAGCCGGGCACGGACTTCTTCCTCTCTGCAAACGGAAACTGGCTCAAGCGCACCAAGATTCCTGCCGACAAACTCTCGTATGGTAACTTCGACAAGCTCCATGATTTGTCGGAGGCCGTTACTCGCAAGCTGATCGAGGACGCCGCGGACGGCCGTTCCGATGATCCCGATGCCGCCAAAATCGGCGCCGCCTATCGCGCCTGCATGGATGAAGCGCACGCCGAGCAACTGGATGCTGCACCGATCGCGCCCGATCTAGCCGCCATCCGCGCCGAGAAGACCAAGGCCGACGTCGTCGCTCTCATGGGCAAGGCCGCCAAGAGCCTCCAGAGTTCCATTTTCGGGCTGGCGATAAGCCCCGACGCCAAAGCGCCGAACCGCAACGCCGTTTACCTGCAAAACCTTGGACTTGGCCTGCCCGACCGCGACTTCTATCTGACCGATCAGTTGGCCGACAAAAAAGCCAAATACCAGTCCTACGTCGTCTTAATGTTGAGCATGATTGGCTGGGCCGAACCGGAAACCAATGCCAAGGCGATCGTTGATCTCGAAACCGAGCTCGCCGAGGCAAGCTGGACACGTGTCGAACAGCGAGACCCCGACAAGATGTATAGTCCGATGACGGTGGCGGAGCTTGCCAGCTTTGCACCCGGCTTCGATTTTCGGGCGTTGCTCGACAATGCCGATCTCGGCTCCGTGGACCGGGTGATCGTCAACGCGAACACGGCGTTTCCCAAATTTGCCGCGATATTTGACAGCACACCGCTGGAGACCCTGAAGGCTTGGCAAGCGTTTTCGCTTGCTAACGCCGCGGCGCCGTACCTTTCTAAACGTTTTGTCGACGCCAATTTTGATTTCTACGCCAAGACTCTCGGCGGTCAGGCCGAGATAGAGCCGCGCTGGAAGCGGGCCGTCGAATTCGTCAACGGCGCGCTCGGCGAGTCCGTTGGACGCATATACGTCGCCAAGTATTTTCCGCCGGAATCCAAAGCCAGTATCGACGCCCTGGTGAAGAACGTGATCGCCGCCATGCACGCGCGGATCGAACGCGTCGAGTGGATGAGCCCTGCGACCAAGGCGAAGGCGCTTGAGAAGCTCTCGCAATTGGGCGTCAAGATTGGCTATCCGACGAAATGGCGCTCCTACGACTCGCTGACGATGGCCGCCGACGATCTCTACGGCAATGCAGTGCGGACGCAGGCTTTTAGTTGGGATTACCTCGTCAGGCGGCTGAACCAGCCAGTCGACAAACAGGAATGGTCCCTCAAGCCTCAGCAAGTGAACGCCGAATATAGTCCCGACCAAAATGAAATCATCTTCCCTGCCGCCATCCTGCAGCCGCCGTTCTTCGATCCCGCCGCCGACATGGCGATCAACTACGGCGGCATTGGCGGCGTCATCGGACACGAGATTACGCACGGCTTCGACGATCAGGGCCGTAAGTTCGACAGCAACGGCGTGCTGGCGAACTGGTGGAGCCTCGAGGACGCGGCCAATTTCAAATCTCGGGCCGATCGCCTCGCCGCCCAGTATGACAAATTCGAGCCCGTGAAGGGCTACTTCGTCGACGGCCAATTGACCATGGGCGAGAATATCGCCGATCTCGGTGGGCTTCTGCTCGCTCTCGATGCCTATCACGCCGCCCTCCAAGGCAAGGCGCCGCCGGTGCTGGCGGGGCTGAGCGGCGATCAGCGGGTTTTTTTGGGCTGGGCTCAGGTGTGGCAGCAAAAAATTGACGACGAGGCGGCGATCCTGGCGGTCAAGACCGACGTACACTCTCCGGCTCATTTCCGCGTCAATGGCCCGATGCGCAACATTCCAGACTGGTACAAAGCGTTCAAGATCGGCCCCGACGACCCGATGTACCTCGCACCCGAGAGCCGCGCAAATATCTGGTAGGAAGTCACACCCATGGCCAATAGGCCCGGCGACGAGATCATCGCGCTCCCCTGCAGGGGTAGGTGTTTGGCGGGTGCCGCTTAATTCGTCATCAGCCGGAAGCGCAGCGTGGTGGGGCCGGAGAACTGGATGACGTCGCCGCTGCGCCGCCAGGCGGTGACCTGGGCCAGCGCCAGGAGGAGAACCTGGTCACTGCTGACCCGCTCCGGCGCGCAAGAGTTTGCAGCCGCGTCGGCCGTCGCGGGCGGCTGGGGCACGATGGTGATCGTATCCTCGCCGACCGTAACCTGGGCGTGGAAACTCACGCACCACAGATCGACCGAGGCAGTGCCGTCCGCTTCGACCTCGATCATCGGCATGCGCTTGGAGCCCTGCATCGGCGGCGCATCGAGCATCAATTCGCTGCCGAAGGGAAAGCCTTCGCTCGCCAACGCCGGACAAAGCAGAGGCGATGCAATAACCATCGCAAGGCAGCAGGCGAAGCGCATGAAGGCCATTGTCACTTCCGGTCGATCGGGGGAGAGAGCGAGAATGGCCAATAGCGAATGGCGCATGGAATGGCTAGAGGGCGAAATGTGAAATGGCGAATAGAGGTTCGCCCCCTACTCGCCATTCGCAACTCGCTCTTCGCGCAGCCTTATGCCTTTGGCAGATCGGCGATACCCGGGAAGAACAGATAGCAAGCCACCCCGATCAGGACGAGATAGACCAACAGCACGAGGGTCCAGCCGAAATTGTGGCGAATGACCTCGCCCTCGTTGCGCACGTATTCGCTGGTCGAGACGCCGACGCTCGCGGTCTGCGGCGCGATCGGTTTGCCGATCTCGGCGCCGACCGAATTCATCACCGGCAACAGCATCACCGGGAAGCCGAGCACTTGCCCGACCAGCGCCTGGAATTTGCCGAACATGGCGTTGGTCGAGGTGTTCGAGCCGGAGAGCGCGACGCCGATGAAGCCGAGCAGCGGCGCGACGACGATGAAGTATGGCCCGATCTCGGAGAAGGCCTTGGCGAGCGACCCCGCCATGCCGGAGAAGTTGAAGACATAAGCCAGGCCGAAGATGAAGACGCCGACCAGGCAGGCGCCCCACATTTGCGACCAGGTCTTGCTCCAGATCTGGGCCAATTGCGTACCGTTGACGCGAAACAGCAGCGCCACGACGATCCACGACGCCAGGATAGCACTGCCGCCCACGAAGGGCGTCCAGTTGAAGATGGCGGCGATGGTCCCGCCCGGCGTCAGCGTGGTGGCGGCGGTGACCTGCTGGTGAAGCACAATGATTCCGGGCAGCTTCGACCACGGCCCGGTCCAGGCGACGACGATCACAATCAGCACGATGATCGGCAGCCAGCCCTGCAACACTTCGCCGGGCGTAAGCCCGTGGCCCTCGGCTTGCGCTTCTTGCGCCGCCGTCACCGGCACGCCGCCATAGCCGAGCGTGCGCGCCGGATGCCAGAATTTCAGCAGGATCAGGAGACAGCAGAAGCACACGATGGCGCCGATGACGTCGGGCAGATAGGGCCCGAGATAAACCGAGGTCGGCAATTGGCCGGCGATGTAGCCGAGCGAGCCAACGACCGCGAGCGGCCAGGCTTCTTTCATGCCCTGCCGGCCGCTGACGAGATAAAGCAGAATCCAGGGCGGCAACAGCGCCAGGATGGCGACGATCTTGCCGACCGCGCCGGCGAGCGCCACGAGCGGCATGCCGGTCACCGCGGCGAGCGCGATGATCGGAGCGCCGAGCGCACCGTAAGACACCGGTGCATTGTTGGCGATGGCGGCGACGCGTATAGCATCGAGCGCCGGAATGCCGAGCGTGATCAGGATCGGGGCGACGAAGGCCCATGGATAGCCAAAGCCGACCAGCCCTTCGAGCAGCGCGCCGAAGGCCCAGGCGAACAAGATGGTCTGCACCCGCACGTCGCGGGTTCCCTGCTGAATGAGCCAGCGCCGCAATTTATCGAAGGTCCCGGTCGTGACCATCGTGTTGAAGAGCATCACTCCCCAAAACGTGATCCAGTCGACATTCCATACGCCGGTCGCCGAGCCGTAAAGATAGGCGCGCAGACCGTCTTCAAACGGCATCTGCCAGACCCACAGTCCGAGCAGGAAGGTGACGATCGAGCCGATCAGCACGGCGAGCCAGGCCGACATGCGCAGACCCGCCAACAGGAACAGCAGCAGAACCACCGGAATGAGCGCAACCAACCAGGTCAGGAACAGGTTTCCGGTAGGATCGAGTATTTGGGTAAACATGGACGGTACTCCCCCAGCATGCGCCCCTTCGAGCTCGTGTTGTCCATCATTCGTTATCCGAGGACGCGGCGCGTAACAAGGCCGCTAGCCGCGACATGAAGAAAGCAAAATTTGCTTGCACCCCTGGCTCCCGGTGTAAATAGCGCCATGTTATTGCACTGCACAATCGAGGCCGCGATGATGAGCGGCCTTTAGGATCGCGTTTCGATGCTTGTTGAGTTTTCCCCGCTGCCTTGTGTCCAACGCCCCGGAGGTCTTCCGTGAAACGTCTCGCTGCGACGCTCGCCACGATCTGGCGATTGTCTATCCCTTATTACCGCTCGGAGGATCGCTGGCCGGGGCGGCTCCTGCTCGGCGCGGTCATCGGCATCGAACTGTCGATCGTCGCCATCACCGTGATCCTGAACCAGTGGTACAATCGTTTCTACAATACGCTGCAGGACCACAACTGGGAGGCCTTCGTCAGCGCCATCCTGTTTTTCTGCGTGCTGGCCGCGATCTATACCGTGCTCGCGGTCTATCAGAACTATCTCAATCTGTGGCTGCAGATCCGCTGGCGGCGCTGGATGACCCAGACCTATCTGCGGCAATGGCTCAATACCGCGAACCACTACCGCATGCAGCTGCTCGGCGACTCCGCCGACAACCCCGATCAGCGCATCGCCGACGACCTGCAGATGTTCGTGCAGAACACGCTGTCGATCGGGGTCGGACTTTTGAACTCGATCGTGACGTTGTGTTCGTTCGTGTTCATCCTGTGGACGCTGTCGGAAAATGCGCCGCTGCAGCTGTTCGGCACGTCCTTCACCATTCCCGGCTATCTGGTCTGGGCGGCGCTGATCTATGCGGTGATCGGCACCGGACTGACGCATCTGATCGGCTGGCCGCTCATTCCGCTCAATTTCCAGCAACAGCGCTTCGAAGCCGACTTCCGTTTCAACCTGGTGCGCACGCGCGAGAACTCCGAGCAGGTCGCGGCGCTGCATGGCGAAGCGGCCGAGCGCGAGCGCCATCTCAACCGCTTCGGCCGGATCGTCACCAATTGGCTTGCGATCATGAACCGGCAGAAGCAGCTGACGTTTTTCACCCAGAGCTATGCGCAAGCCTCGGTGATCTTTCCTTATCTGATGGTCAGTCCAGCCTATTTCTCCGGCGCCATGCAGCTCGGCGGTTTGATGCAGACCGCATCCGCATTCAACAGCGTGCAGACCGCGTTGTCGTATTTTATCACGACGTACCAGTCGATCGCGCAGTACCAGGCGGTGGTGCAGCGCTTGAACGGGTTCGAGGACGCGATCGAGGCCGGCCGCGCGGCGGCGCTCACCCCGCCCGTGATCGAAGTCTTGCCGCGCGACGATTCGACTTCGATCGCGATCGATCGCCTCCACGTGCGCCTGCCCAACGACCGAGCCTTGGTCAATGCCGAGCACATCATGTTGTCGCCCGGCGAGCGCGTGCTGGTGACCGGGCCGTCGGGCGCCGGTAAATCGACGCTGTTCCGCGCCATCACCGGAATCTGGCCGTTCGGCTCGGGCCGCGTCCTGGTGCCGAACGACGCCAAGGTCATGCTGTTGCCGCAGCGACCTTACTTCCCGGTGGCGACGCTCGCCGCCGCGGTGAGCTATCCAGCCAGGGCCGGCGCATTCGACCAAGCGCGCATTGCCGAAGTGATCGCCGCGGTCGGGCTGCCGGAATGGACCAGACGGCTCGACGAGGAAGCGCACTGGAACCGGATGCTCTCGCTCGGCGAGCAGCAACGGCTCGGCGTCGCCCGCGCGCTGTTGCAGGCGCCGGATTATCTCTTCCTCGACGAGGCCACCGCGTCGCTCGATGAACCCGCCGAGGCGGTGCTGTACCGGCTCTTACAAGACCGGCTCAAAGGCACAACCATCATCTCGATCGGCCACCGCTCCACGCTCGGCGCCTTCCACCGCCGCCGCGTCGAGCTGTTCGCGCAGGACGCCGTCTCTCTGGTCCGCGACGTCCCGCTAGTTTCCGCAGCCGAGTGATCGGGAAGGGCACCGGCGGCACGGTCACGGTGCATAACGGAGATGCAACATGAAAGCGGTCGTTGACGGCCAAGCGGTTGCCCAAAGCAATGATGTCATCGCATGCAAGGGTTATCAGTATTTTCCGGCCGTGGCGGTACGGATGGAGTGGCTCGAAAAGGCAGCAAAAACCGCGGACGATTGGGCCTGTCCGCACGGCGTGCAGTTCTACGACGTCATCGTCGGCGGCACGCGGCATCCGCGCGCCGCGTGGTGTTACGAAGCGCCCCGCCCGGAGATGGCAGCGGTCGGCGGCCGATTCGGCTTCTGGCAGGATGTGGCGGTAGGCTGAAGCCTATGCCGCTAGCTTCTTGCGATTGGCCTCGAGCCGGGCGTCGACCAGCGCCACCTGAGCGTCGATCGCCGGATGGCTCATCCCCTTCTGCTTGGCGATAAGCTGCACCAGCTTGTCGGCACGTTCGATATAGGGCGCGCCATTCTGCAGCGCGCGGGCTGCGGAAGCCGGCCGCGTCAGCGACTGCGCGGCGGCGGCGTATTTCTCGAACGGCACCAGGTCTTCGGGCTTGGCCCCCAGCTTCACGCAAACGTCGAACACGAAATTGTAGACCGAGCGCGAGGTTTCGATGTCGCTCCACACCGCTTCCTGGGCCGTGCGCATACCGTCCTTGGTGACGCAGCGATAGTTGCCGGCGAGCAACATCGACCATTTGGCGAGCGGCACGAAGATCGAATCGTAGACCTTGAGCTTGACCGGCAGCTCGATCTTGCCCTCCGGCGTGTCGTAGCGGATCGCCTCGATCTCGCTCTGCAACTGCCGCAGGATGGCAGTCGATTTTTCGTCGTCGAAACGCGCCACTTTGAAGTTGGTCGGCAGCGTGACCAAGAGCACGTTAACCTTCTCGTCCGGCGGGCGGATCGCCTGCGGATCGGGGCTGTTGAGAGTGATGCAGGCCGGATCGAACGAATCCCACACGCTCGGGTCAGTATAGGCAGGCTTGAGCGCATCGTAGTTCAGACCGGGGATGCGTTTGACGTAAGGCAACGGCGGCATGTTCATGATCGACATGCACGGCACGCGCGATTTACCGACCGCGTCCAAAAGTTCGCGCACGCCGGGAGAGCGGTATTGCGGCTCCTGCATGGCCAGCCCGACGAGGTCGTAGTCCTTGGGATTGACGCCGGCGGCGGGGCCGGCCGTGACCTTGCCGGGAAGTTTACGCGAGTCGAGTTCGATCGGCTCCTTGCGTCCGCGCACCGGTAGTCGCACGCGAAAGCCCTCGGCATTGATCAGGTCCGCCTCGGCCGGCAGGCACACCAGATGCATCTTGTGCCCGCCGAACAGGATTTTCGAAGCCAGGAGCGACCCATAGGACGCCCCCATGAGCAGGATATTGTAGGTCGCCGGCATAACGCACCTCCTCAATAGCAACACGGCCGGATCCAGCCGGCCTCGGATCGGCGGCGGCGCGCCGCCGATCGTAATGTCACGCCAATGCTATTGGCCTCGCAATGCCTAGGCAACGCCTGTCGGCAGCACCGAGCGGGGTGCCGCCGCTGTTCGCGATAGTCCGGAAAAGCTAGCCGCCGCTGCTGCCGCCACCGCCGACATCCGACCCTCCAGGCGCAGTCCATGACGGCGCAGGCGCAGGCTCCGGCATCGGAGCGGGCGCGGGTTTCGGCACCGGCGCTTTGCGCTTGGGAGCGGCCTTCTTCACGACCTTCTTCGCCGGCTTCTTTGCGGCCTTCTTCGGCGCCGCTTTTACTGTTTTCTTCTTTTTGCTCGCCGCAGCGGCCTTCTTCTTTTTCGCGGATTTCTTCTTCGCTTTCGCCTTTGCCTTCTTCGCCATAATCGACCTCCCAATCCTTGCTATCGATACAGAGTCCGTGCGTCCCCCGTAGGGAGACCGGCGTTGCGATACGGCGCGCCGACCGAGCCCCGCTCAGTCCGCTGCCGTGGAAGGGTGCATCGCCGCACGCGGCCGATACTCCCTCAGCGTCGGCGGACGAGAACCTCCGGTAGCCCAATCGATCAACTCGACCGTATGGACAGCAGGGAGCTCCGTGCCCGCTGCGATCTGCGTGATGCAGCCGATATTGCCTGCTGCAATCACATCAGGTCGCATTCTCTCGATAGTCCCGACTTTACGCTCGCGCAACCTTCTTGCAATGTTGGGCTGCAGAATATTGTAAGTTCCGGCCGAACCGCAGCACAGATGACCGTCCGGAACGTCCCTCACCTTAAAGCCGAGCTTGGTGAGTAGCTCTTTCGGCTGCCGCGTGATTCGCTGACCGTGCTGCAGTGAGCAGGCGGAATGATACGCGACCACGAGGCTGGGCGTGCCGCCGTCTGCTTCGAGCGGCAGACCGGCGAGATATTCGGCGATATCCTTGGCAAGGCTCGAAACCCGTGCGGCGCGTTCCGCATAGGCCGGATCGCCACGCAGCATGAAACCGTAATCCTTGACCGTCGTGCCGCAACCTGAAGCCGTGATCAGGATCGCATCGAGCCCCTTGATCGCGGTCCAGGCGTCGATATTGGCGCGCACCTGTGCCAGCGCCTCGTCCTCGCGGCCCATGTGATGGACGAGCGAGCCGCAGCAACCCGTGCCGCTTGGCAGCACCACCTCGATATGGTGCCGGGTCAGGACGCGGATCGCGGCGGCGTTGATCTCGGGCGCCAGCAGGTCATTGACGCAGCCGGGCATGAGGGCCACTCGACCGTTGCGGGTATCTGCGGCTGGGAACGTCTGCGGGTCGAGCGGGCGGTGCGGCCGGCGCCACGGCGATAGGCGAAGCATCGCGGCAAGCCGGGTAAGCCCGATCGCCTGGAGCAGCGGCGCCAACGGCTTGGCGAAGCGCGCCGCCAAAAGCGTCAGCCGGAAGCGCTGTGGATAGGGCAGCAACTCCGCGAGCACCGCGCGCAAAAAGCGCTCGCCGAGCGGACGGCGGTAGGTTTTCTCGATGTGACCGCGGGCATGATCGACGAGGTGCATGTAGTGGACGCCGGACGGGCACGTCGTCATGCAGGATAGGCACGACAGGCAGCGGTCGATGTGCTTGACGACCTCCGCGGTCGCCGGGGCGTCGTGCTCCAGCATCTCCTTGATGAGGTAGATTCGCCCGCGCGGCGAATCGAGTTCATTGCCGCCGAGCACATAGGTCGGACAGGTCGCGGTGCAAAAGCCGCAATGCACGCAGGCGCGCAGGATTTTTTCCGCTTC
>Ga0187784_10004967_pt1 | contig 10776 bp, 8 predicted proteins | sample 1015_SJ02_MP15_2_FD_132964 | JGI IMG/M metagenome (GOLD analysis project Ga0187784, IMG submission 132964) | Tropical peat soil microbial communities from peatlands in Department of Meta, Colombia - 1015_SJ02_MP15_20_MG | ecosystem: Environmental > Terrestrial > Soil > Wetlands > Peat | place... | reverse complement strand
GTTTCTCGTCTTCCTCCTGTACACCATGCGTCGGGTCGCCTGTCGCCGCTGCGGCGTTGTCACCGTCGAAGAAGTTCCTTGGGGCGACGGCAAACGCACACTAACCAAAGCCTACGTGCTCTTCCTAGCCGGTTGGGCGCGGCGGCTGTCATGGAAAGAGACGGCCGAGGCCTTTCGCACATCCTGGGACAAGGTTTTCGACGCGGTCGAGCATGTCGTCACCTGGGGCCTGGAACATCGGGCGCTCGGCCAGATCGACGCTATCGGCGTCGATGAAATCCAGTACTCCAAAGGGCACAAGTATCTGACACTGGTTTATCAGATCGACCTCGGCATGACCCGTTTGCTTTGGATCGGCAAAGAAAGAACGATCGAATCCTTTCAGGGATTCTTCACCACGATGGGCGAGGAAATCACATCAAAGATCGTTTTCAGCTGCTCAGACATGTGGGAGCCGTACTTGAAGGTCATCCGTGAAAAATGTTCCGAGGCCCTGCATATTCTCGACCGGTTCCATATCGTCGCGAAAATGAACAAGGCTCTTGACGAAGTCCGCGCCGGAGAATCGCGCCGCATGGCGAGCGAAGGCCGGACACCGCTCCTGAAAAAGTCGCGCTGGCTCCTGCTCAAGCGCGAAGAGAATCTGAAGGCCGAGCAGCGCTTCCGACTGCGCGATCTCCTCCGCTACAACTTGAAGACCGTCCGGGCCTACCTTCTCAAGGAAGCATTCCAGCAACTCTGGGATTACAGCTCGCCCTCCTGGGCCGGGAAGTTTCTCGACGAGTGGTGCCGTCAAACCATGCGTTCCCGCATCGAGCCCGTGAAGAAGATCGCTCGATCTCTTCGCCAGCACCGGGAACTGATCCTCAATTACCGGGTGCTCCAGGCCCGTTACGCCGAGGCCGAACCGCTCATTCAGGAGGAATCAACCTTTATATAGAAACGCGAGGCGCTGATCATCCGAACGTGGCTTATGGTTTTCGGATCCAGTCCACGTTGCATTATTACCAGGGTCGATACGATTTGGCGGAGCAAGAGGCGCGTCGAGCTCTGGATATTGTGCAAAAGCTCCCGAAGGGCACAGATTACTACGGCGCTGCCTACGGTTTGCTCGGACGGGCCATTACCAAGAGAGGCCGGGCTCGCGAGGCTGAGCCGTTGCTGCGAGAGGCGGTGGCGATTGGGCAAAAATCCTCCCGCCCCGGCGATGCCGCGCAGGCACAAGGCTGTCTTGCCGAGTGCTTAATTGCCTAGAAGCGCTATGCCGAAGCAGAGCCTCTACTGATCGACAGTTATCAGGCGCTGAAAACCTTCCAGGTGCCCACCAGTCCGGTTTTAAGAGAAGCGCGTGAGCGGCTGGCATCGCTCTACGCCGCCTGGGGCAAGCCTTCCGCTTCGATCCCGTAACTCCGAAAACCGAACTCAGTTGCCGGCGATGCCAATCATCTGGAGCGCTCGGCTCCTTATGCATGTTGCAACCTGCGAACGGTTTAGTGGGTACCGATAGCCCCGTGGCGGCTCACCGGCCCAGAGTTCGCGAGAAGCGAGGTTCGAGTAGATCACTCCCTGAATTCGGAGGGTTGCGGTAGCGTGAACAGATGCCCCCTCGGCGAAGTCTAAAACCTGATCGACCATCGCGCCGGTGGCGAATTTGCCGAGACCGAGTTGGTCAGCAACCATCCTGAATAAAACGCTTTCCTCCGTGCAGCCCCTTGGACGGAACGTCGCCCGTGAGCCCTGGAAGGCTTGTACCGAAACCGGTTCCGGTTCCTCCAGGAAGCACGTCGATAATGAGGCAACAGGACCACCTTTGCCGCTTTGTGAGTAGGTGAAGAGACCGGCATTCGTATGACGACCGCCCGTTCCGTTGCGGATTACGAGTCCCGTGGTGGAGGGGCAACATGCGCCAAATGAATATAGAGGTTCGTAAGCGTTGTGTTGCCGAGAACAACCGGGCCCCCTGTTTTACAACAGGACCGGGGACCCGCGAGAGATGCGTCAATCTCGGCGAAAGGGAAGCCTGGCGATGAACTTCTTCAGATCTGCCTCATTAAAAAGCACCCGCTCCGCCCCCGTCCAGTTCCGAGACGTGCGTATTTTTTGCGGACTACTGTATATTCGATCGGGTCACGAAAGACTTTCTGGGAGCCTGGACTGAGGAGTTTGTATCCATGATCGCGTGGAGCCGGCAAAATTGCGAGAACTGCATTAAAACCAACAACAACGATCCCAAGATGGTGCCGTGCGTCAAACTCAGGGGTAATGGCGGCGACAGCATCCTTCTAGTGCCGCAGGAGGTCGTGGCCTATACGGCCTGCCCGTTTACCGCCTCGTGGGAAGAGGTCAAGAGGGCCGCCAACTCCGCTGGCTCGCACGGCCAGTTGGCCGGACGGGAGCTGGCGCGCATCCGGCCGTTGTTGCCGCAGCACGGCAACGACCCTATCACGTGCGGCTATGTGAAGGGCACCACGGGGACAAACCATCCACACAGCTACGTGATCAACGATGGCAGCCGGCGACTGATGGTCTGGTTGCGGAAGCTCAACGCGACTGAGACGGCGCAGTTCAACAAGTGGTTTTTCTCGCACGGGCTCGAAGTCCGGGTGGCACTGATGTCGCCCGTGCAAAAGCTGACCGCCAGCGCCATCCTGGCCGCTGACAAACTGCCCGCGGAAGGCAAGAAGGTGATCGCACAGCTCATCGAAAGCCTGCCGATGCTGGCTGTGGTCCTGGGAGCTCTGGCACTCTCGCCGCAGAAGTACGTGGCGTTTTTCCGGGGACTGTTTTATGGGTTTGGCATCGTGACGCAGGCCAAGGACTACCTGGATTCGTTCGCACGCTGGCTGGTCTATGGAGGCGGAGCGACCTCCTACAGCGACCTAGAGAAGGGGGGCGAGGCGCTGGCACACTTCATCGCGCAAGCGATCGCGGACATAGGCTTGGCGGCGGTCGAGCGTTTCATCACCTTCATCAAGAACAAGAGCGCGAAGGAACTAGACCACACGGCCCGGGAGGGCGGCTATGACGGAACAGAGCATGCCAAGCCTCCAGCGCACCCCAAGCCTCCAGCGCACCCCGGCTCGCGAATGGGTTATGCCAAGGAGCACCTGTGCAGGAGAGTGGAGGACATCAGCCACCTCTTAAGAAAGAGCGAAGATTCTTACTGGCGGGAGCGCTGCGCGAAGGAACACGAAATCACGGTGCTCCGGGAAATGGATCCCCGGCGCAAATCGCTGCTGGAAAACCTGCACGGGTGGGCACAGGGCAAGGCTGAATGGATTAAGGCCAAGAGCTGGATGGGATGGCACGGAATCGTGGGCATCCCCAAATCGGCCGAGGTCGTGGAGGCAATGGGGAGGATGAAGCGATGCCCGAACAATTATCAGATGGGGAACCTGCGCGGCGCCTCGCCGGAGATCGACGCGTTCATCGCCCACCACAAGGAGTGCCCGATGTACGAGATCCCCAAAGGCGTGAACTTCAAGGTCGAAGGAATGAAAGACGGGAGACTCAAGGTGCTGGACGCCTTCGACTGGAAGGCGGGGGCGCACAAGCCCCAGGTTCGCCCGAGTGTAAGGGAGGGTGGCGGGACGGTGACGATCCCCGGAGGCCACGACGCGGACGGCTTCCGGTTGGTGGACATCGGCGACCGCCTCATCATCGTCGACCGGATGGGCAACCCGGTGATCCAGGATGTGGATATCGGCGGGATCTGGAAGAAGCCCGCTAAGGGCGCGGTGTCGGAGCCCGGCGCGCACATCAAAAGCGGCAATATCAATCCCGAAGATAACGCCGAACTCGCCGACGGAATTAACTATAAAATTTCCCAAAAGGAAGGCTTCTTATCCGGCGTCTATAACGTCATTTTCCATGGTGCCGCCGGGGGAAGCGCACGCCACACGGCGCGGGGTGGCGCATGGAAGCCGAAAGGCAAGGACGGGACCTACGATCACGAGAAGTTGTTCGTCTATCTGCCATTCAAGGCGCTGACCGGGTGGAAGACCGAGCTGGTGGTTTTCGAGGGCTATCCGCAGTTCATCGAGTTCTGCCACGCCAACGGGCTGGGATGTCCCTGGTAGGCCGACGGCGCAACTGCTAGCCTTTCATCGTCTCGCGCAATATATTGGGAAGCCGAACGCCGCCATCGGCGTCGCAGGTGAATTGTCGGACTGGTACAAAATATCGGTCAGGTCACTGCGCGACAGCGCCGTCATTGAGCCCATTGCGCGATCAGAGGAAGGAGATGTCGAAGATGTTGCGGTAAGAAGCGGTTGGCGATGCGGAGCGCTACCACGCCTGCGGGGAACACGCCGGCGATTCGGCGCGACGCGCGAAAGGTTTCATCGAATCTCACGGACTCACCGGCTCGTTCCCCGGTAAGCCTTCGCTACTTGGAGAGCTCGCCAATTCGGGTAGCGGGTCCTGCCACCGGCCGGCAGTAGAATTTTCGGGCACCCGTCCGGTTCAGATGGTGGGATGCGAGAGACGTGGCCGGGATGCTCCGAACTCGATTCTTCCGCCAAAGTGGATAAGCTTTCCTGCCTGCCTCGACCATCTTGTGCCAGACCCACGCGCATAGCTCCGGCAAAACAACATTGGCCCGCGGGTTGGTGAAAAGGAACGGCCGGTCGCCGACTATTTTGAGCACGTCCGGATTCCTGGCCTCCAACGATGCGCCCACCTAAGGAGCCAGGTCGATCTTGTTGATCAACAAGAGATCAGATTCTATACTTCGTTTCGCAGGCGAGCCTCGATGAGAGCTAATAAATAATTCGATTGCATGCTAAAGATATTTCTGATGAGTTGAGATGCAGAGGCTGTGATAATTTGGTTGAGGTTCTAACGGCCACCCATCCTTCCCCGCGCAACCCTGTGTGTTGCAGTAACTCCTCTGTTCGGATCGCACCTTTGATGCGGCATTTTCTATGAATTTTGCATATTTTAACGCGTTCGCTCGGCCCCGCGTTTCAACGGATCGTTGCACCACCTGAAACTCTTGTAGCGAGTGCCGCCAGCGCGTCTATGAGGAGCAACTATAATGAACCGGCGCGAGTTTTTCGTTGCAGCCGCCGCAAGTCTCACTCCTGAAATTGGTCGCGGAGCAGATCGTTCGCCTGCCGATATAACACTTGAAATCGGCGAAATCGCAGCCGATTTTGGCAACGGCCACGTCATAAAAACGCTGGCATATAACGGCAAGATACCGGGTCCGCTGCTTCGGATGGGGGAAGGCAAAACGGTTACTGTCGACATCGTGAATCACACCCACCTGCCCGAACTCGTACATTGGCATGGATTTCATATTCCGCCCGAAGTGGATGGGGCGCACGAAGAAGGTACCCCTCATGTCCAGCCGGGAGACAAGCGCCGTTTTTCCTTTACGGCACGGCCCGCAGGAACTCGTTGGTATCACACACACGGAATGGCTGGACAGAACACGCGGATCGGTATGTACTCAGGGCAGTTCGGCATGGTGATCGTCGAGCAGCGCGAAAATCCTGCGCGTTACGATGCCGAGTTCCCCATCATCCTGCATGACTGGGAGCCATATTTTCGATCGGAAATGGAGGGGGACGTAGACTATCGCCTATTTACAATCAATGGAAAGGTCCTCGGCTCAGGCGAGCCAATTCGTGTAAAGAACGGTGAGCATGTTTTGTTCCGGGTGCTGAACGCGAGCGCCACAAAATCGCATCAGCTCGCGCTGCCGGCCCACACGTTTCGCGTTGTCGCACTCGATGGTAATCCGGTGCCAACGGAGGCTGCGCTTCCGGTGCTGGAGCTGGCGCCAGGCGAGCGGGTAGATGCCATCGTTGAAATGAAGAATCCGGGTATCTGGATCCTTGGTGAAGTTGAAGATGCCCAACGAGCCGATGGCGCGGGTGTGGTAGTGGAGTACGCCGGCGAGCAGGGCGCCGCGCGATGGATGTCACCACCCGCTTCAAAGTGGGATTTAAGCGCATTCGGCGAAAGGAGCGAACTACCCCCACTGGAGTCGAACATTCCACTCGTCATCCAGCCGGGCAAAGACGGCTACCTATGGGCCATCAATGGAAAGTCCTGGCCTTATGTCGATGAGATCCGGCTTAAGGCCGGCACTCGCAACCGCCTGATTTTTGATAACCGAAGTATGATGGGCCATCCGGTTCATTTGCACCGGCACACCTTTGAGCTCGGTTCACTGGTTCGAAAAGACGTTTTGGTGGTTCCAGCCCAGACCAAGATCGAAGTGGACGTGGTGGCAGAGAGTCCAGGGCCTTCGCTATTTCATTGCCATCATCAGCTTCATATGGACTTCGGATTCATGGCATTGTTTCGTTCCTGACTACGAAAATAGAAAATTTCGCTTGACTTGAAGTTTTGTTTATGACACACTTCGCTAACAATCTGCTCTGTGCGCAGCACGGTAGGGGAAACGGCGGCCGGTGCTGAAGTCGCCTCCATAGTTTCGCCCTGACCCATATTCGGCAGCGCTGCCTCTCATCTCCACGTCGCCCACCCCGGAACCCGCATTTCCGGAACAAACTTCCGATTCGCACAAGGAGTAAAACGGTGGGGAAATTTCTTGGATTGGCAGTCATGACGTCGTTAATGGCCTCAACCGCATTCGGCCAGTCGACCTACGGGACAATTCTGGGAACGGTGAAGGATCCAGGAGGAAGCGTCATACCGGATGCGGTTGTGCTTCTGAGGAACGAAGGCACCAATGCGAGCCGTAGCAGCATCACGAACGATACGGGTACGTTCCAGTTCGTGAATCTGGACGTGGGGACATACGAGATCACAATCGAGAAGCCGGGCTTTCGGAAATTGGACTTCACTGGCGTTTCACTAACTTCTCGCGAAACGAAACGCATCGATTCGGAATTGCAGGTGGCCACCCAAACGACCACCGTCAATGTAGAAGCTGCCGCCGAGGCAGTAATCCAGACCGACACATCTGGCGGGGCTGAAACGAAGGGGAGTTTGGAATTGACGGATCTTCCCGTGGCGATTACGTCGCGGGCCAACGGCTCAACGAGTCCGATGTCGACCCTGACGGCGCAGCCAGGCGTCCAGACGGATCCCAGCGGCAATATCTCGGTCGCAGGGCTTCTGCCGGCTCAGCTTTCCATGACGATCGATGGTATTAGTTCCGTCGGACCTGCAACCATGGGCGCAATCTCGGAACTGTTTCCTTCCTTCAACGCCATCGAAGAAATTCGTATTAGTGAAACGATAAATCCTGCCGAGTATGGTGGGGTTGCCGACATCTCAACCATCTCAAAATCAGGGACGAACCACCTGCATGGCGGACTGTTCGAGAACTTTCAGAACAGTGATATGAATGCCTCGAATACTTTCAGCCATCAAACCCCTACCCTAAAGATGAACAACTTCGGCGCCTACATGGGCGGCCCGGTTATTTTACCGAAACTCTATAACGGCAAGGACAAAACATTCTTCTTCTTTAGCGGGGAGTCGCTCCAGCTTCCCCGGACCTTGCAGTACGTGGAAAGCGTCCCGACCGCGGCTATGCGGAATGGAGACCTGTCCGCTTATCTAACACCCGAGAATGGTGGTTCGGCCAACCAGCTCACGGGTTATTCCGGCAATATTATTCCCGCCAGCCAGATAAACCCATACGCGTTGAAAGCACTGAATGCCTTTTTTCCGTTGCCGAATATGACGCCGCAGGATCCCACTCAGCCGTTCGCCAACAATTACCTCGCGTCATTCAATGTTCCTATCAGAAGTAACCAGGGCGACGTTCGGATAGACCAGCAGATCACATCCAAGAATCAGATCTACGCCAGATTCACATATAAGAACCGGCGCGTTTTCCAGGTGCCGCTCTCCAGTTACGGTCTCGATTCTCCTCCCACATCGCCGCTATTGGGCGCTAACACGGTGCCGGAGATTGATGATGCACTGACTGCGGCCGACAACTGGGTCATCACCCCAACCGTTATCAACGAACTCCGGGTGGGATTCAGCGGTGATCACACATTCAATGGTATTGGAATTTCGACGCAGCAGGCCGCGAACGAGTTGGGGGGACTATCTGGTCTTCCTGGTCCACTCCCGCCCGGAACAGTGACACCGCAGATCAGTATTGCCGGTTTCGTGAACATTTTCGGGCAGTCCTTCAACACCAAGGAAGGGACCGAGCAGGTTTTGGACACACTCACTTGGACCAAACAGAAGCACACCTTCAAGTTCGGAGGTGACTTACGTTTCTTGCATGGTCTTTATACCAACGTGTTTGCTAATAATCGCATGGGGACTTACACGTTCAATGGCTCTGTAATGAGCAGCCTGCTGGGTGGTGGTGCAGCAACGCCATTCGCGTCATTCTTGCTCGGATATCCGGACTCCAGCACGGTCGCGACGGTCATAAACCCGAACACCGAGTCCTACGCACGCCACTACGCTGCTTTCGTTCAGGACGATTGGAAGGTATCGCGTTCGCTGACCCTGAATATCGGTATGCGCTATGAATACCACCCGAACTTTTTGGACCACCTGAATAACGAAGCCAATTTCCTCCCCAATTATTACAGTGTGCAGAATGGGCAACCAGTTCATGGACTCGTCGTAATCCCGGAACAAAGCACGTGGCAGATTGTGAATCCGGGCTTCGTTCAATCCATCGCGCCGACACCCATATTGACGGCTCAGCAGGCCGGGATTCCCCGCTCGCTTCGTTATTCACAAAAGACCGACTTCGCGCCAAGGATCGGTTTTGCCTGGCGGATGTTTGGCAGCGACAAAACCGTTCTGCGTGGCGGCTATGGACGCTTCATTCAAACACTACTCGGTTCAGCCATCGAAAATGCGTGGGCGGTCGAATCGAGTGACGTGGGATTCTTCAATAACAGCTTTAATGCGAACGGCGTGCCCGCGTTCTCGCTTCCATATGCTTGGCCATCTAACATCGCCCAACCCGGATCACAAAGCTTCTACCTCGCGACTGATCTCCACTATCGGGATCCCTATGTTCAAGAGTGGGACCTCACTTTCGAGCGCGACCTTGGCGCGGGATTTGGCCTTAGAATTTCCTATGACGGTAATCACGCCTCCAATCTGGGCATAACCGAAAACCTCAACCAGCTCCCCGCCAACACAACCGGCTTCGCAGCTCTAGCTCCGGCTTCGCTTCCGTTTCCTTTGATGGCGTATCTCGATTATCAAACTAACGCGGGCTACGCCAATTACAATTCCGGAACTGTCGAGGTGAAAAAGCGCATGTCCAATGGGCTGCAACTCGAGGCAAGTTACATGTTTACTAGAAACTTGTCGAACGTGCTCGGCGCGGCCACCCAGTCGGCGAATAATTTTCAGGGCGAACAAGGTGGGGTGCTGTCGGATCCATACAATCCCGGCCTAGATTACGGCAACGTCGGATTCACGCGGCGAAATCGCTTCCTCGCCACCTTCCTCTATCAATTGCCGTTCGGAAAAGGCAAAACGTTCCTCAATAGCAGCAATTCGTTTGTGAACCGCATAGTAGAAGGCTGGGAGTGGAGCGGAATCATGTTGTTCCAGTCGGGACCGTTTCTTACCATAACCACGCTTAGCGATCCCTCCGGCACTGGCTACAATCTCTACAACGCGAACGGTGGCCGGGCAGATACAGTCCCTGGCGTAAGCCCCTACGCAGGACAATCGCTGGCCCAGTGGATCAATCCAGCAGCTTTCGCGGACCCCGGCAACAATATCGGTCGGTTCGGCGACGCATCACAGGGTGACGTCGTTGGTCCAGGAACAATTGCCATCTCAACTTCTTTAATCAAAAGCGTGACCATCACCGAGCGGACGCGCTTTCAGATCGGCGCGCAAGTATCCAATGTGCTGAACCACCCCAATTATGCGCCTCCACCGAATTTGACGGTGGGCGTTCCGGCCTTTGGGCAGATCAATGGTCTACAGACCGCGGAAGGCGCCGGTCCGCGTTCCATACAGTTAACCGCGAGATTCGTGTTTTGATTTCGCACGTGCTGAATATGACACTGAACCGATTACTCACAATTTACCCCGTGTACTTCCTGGCCTTGCCGTTGTTGGCTCAGAGCCCGCAGTCGGAAGTGGCTCCCGAAGAGGGCATTCCCGTTACCAACCAACTAGTCATCTCCCGCTGTGGCTCTTGCCACGCGAAGGATGAACAGGGCAATCTTCGTCGCATCTCTTGGGAACGGGCCACGCCGGAAGGCTGGGAAGAAGCTATCAAGCGCATGGTGCGGCTGCAAGGCGTTCGTCTGACTCAGGAGGAAGCGCATTCCATCTTGAAGTATTTGGCGACCAATCATGGATTGGCGCCCGAGGAAGCAAAGCCGATCGAATATTACGCCGAGCATCGGATGCAGGATGAAACCAATATTCCTTCCGATAAGGTGCGTGGCGCATGCACAAATTGTCATCTTTTCGCCCGTCCACTTTCGTGGCGGCGTTCGGCCGACGATTGGAAGTTGCTTACCAACCTCCACGTTGCTCTGTATTGGTCGGCTGAAGAGGCATTTCGCCGAGGGCTAAGTGTTGGGACGCCCCCTGAATGGGCTCCGCAGCGAGAGGCGACCCGTCCGGTGGACGAAGCCCTCACCTATCTGAGAAAAGCTGCACCGCTGCACACTCCGGAATGGGCTGCTTGGCGGACACGAATGCACGCGCCTAAGCTGACCGGGCGCTGGCTTCTCACCGCTTACCTGCCGGGCCGCGGCCAGTACTACGGAGAAATGGAAATAGAGCCTGCCAACGGAAGCGACGACGAGTTTGTTACACGGGCCAAGCTGAAATCGG
>Ga0187784_10004966_pt1 | contig 10779 bp, 11 predicted proteins | sample 1015_SJ02_MP15_2_FD_132964 | JGI IMG/M metagenome (GOLD analysis project Ga0187784, IMG submission 132964) | Tropical peat soil microbial communities from peatlands in Department of Meta, Colombia - 1015_SJ02_MP15_20_MG | ecosystem: Environmental > Terrestrial > Soil > Wetlands > Peat | place... | reverse complement strand
TAGAGGCATTTCAGACTGCCTTCGGCCCTCACGCCCAGGCGATTAATGGAGATATCCCGCACTACACCGACATCCAGCCCACGATTCAGATCAGTGAAGTGAAAATATAGTAAGCCTGGCACTGTAGGCGTTACTCAAATGGAACTGGACACAAGGGCGGGGGTTAGCTAAATATTCTACTTTCGTATAATTGACAAAATTCATGAGTTTATATGCTATATACAGTGGGGGAAAGTTTCTTTAAGGAGGAATTTGCTATGGGAAAGATAATGCGAGTTAACATGTCAGAGTTAATGGCTACCGCTGAAGAGATCCCAAAAGAATACCAGGGATTAGGGGGCAGGGGCTTAACTTCTGGAATTATAAACAGAGAGGTCCCTCCTCTAACCGACCCCCTTGGCGCGGAGAACAAGTTGATTTTTTCTCCCGGAATTCTGGCTGCTACCACTGTCCCTAACAATAGCAGATTGTCTGTAGGTGCAAAAAGTTCTTTAACGAACACTATAAAGGAAGCCAATTCAGGAGGGGCGGCGGCCCAAAAGCTTGCGAGGCTTGGTCTTCAGGGAATCGTCATTGAGGGTCGTGCGAAAGAGTTGACTTCGTTAAAGATAGACAAAAACGGGATGACCTTCATCCCTGCGGCTTCTTATAAGGAGTTCGGAAATTATGGGGTCATCGAAAGGTTAAAGAAGGAGTTTGGGAATAATATTGCGGTTATATCGATTGGACCAGCCGGGGAATGGAGACTGAAGGCTGCTTCCGTGATAGTTACAACGCCTGATTTCTATCCGCGGGTGGCTGCCAGAGGGGGATTGGGGGCAGTCATGGGCTCCAAGAATTTAAAGGCGATCGTTATTGATGACACAAACAGTGATCAAGTCGAAATCAAGGATAGGGCGAAATTTAGAGAGCAGTCCACGGCCCTTTCAAAGGGTATATTATCTCATCCTCTCATTGGGATATTTAAAGAATTAGGGACTGCTTGCTTAGTGATGATGATGAATGCTTATGGCTGTTTGTCTACGAAGAACTATTCGGTCGGGCAATTTGCGGGGGCTGAGAAAATCTCTGGTGAGCATATGACCGAGTTGATGAAAAAGCGGCCAAATGGTCAACATGTGCATCGCTGCATGGACGGTTGCATTATCAATTGTTCTAATATTTTTACAGATGAAAACGGCAAGGTCATCGTTTCAGGTCTTGAGTATGAGACGATCGGGTTGGTTGGCTCTAACTGTATGATTGATGACATCGATATCATCGCTCAGATCAACCGAGTTTGCAATGACATTGGCATAGATACGATGGATGTTGGTGGTGCGATTGCGGTGGCGATGGAGGCTGGCTTGCTGTCATGGGGGGATGGCAAAACTGCATTGACCTTGATCAGGGAGATAGTTAAGAGAAGTGACAAAGGGTTGATGATTGGCAACGGGTGTAAGTTTACAGGGGAGAGGTTGGGAGCAAAAAGGATTCCTCATGTGAAAGGCCAGTGTTTAGCGGCTTATGATCCTCGGAGCCTAAAAGGCACGGGAGTGACTTATGCAACTTCAACGATGGGGGCTGACCATACCTGTGGGAATGCCATTCCAAATCCTGCAAACCCTGCATACAATCCAAGTGCTCCCACCGGGCAGGGGCCTGTCTCGCAGTTTTTGCAATCCTATTTTGCCGCCATCGATAGTCTTGGGATGTGCCTTTTCGCTTCTCTGCCCCTTCTGGACATTCCTGAATTGCAGAAGAATCTTATTGCTTGTGTTTCAGCAAAGCTGGGGACCCCTCTGGATGAAAATTATCTTACCAAGTTAGGGTTTTCAGTCCTAAAAGCTGAGAGGAAATTTAATGAGGCCGTAGGCTTTAAGAAAGAGGATGATCGGTTGCCAGGATTCTTCCTGGAGGAAAAACTGCTGCCCAGTGGAAATGTCTTTGATGTTCCCGTCGAAGAGATAGATAGCGTCTATAAATTTTAGCTATTTTGTCAGAAATTCCATATGGCTCGATAGACTGTTGGAAAAAATTCGATCAGGATATGGGGGAGATTAGACCCTCTGACATCAGCAATGGATTGCAATTGGCTTTATCTCTTTGTCAACCTCAACATTGGGGACATCCCCGAAGAAAAATGGTTAATGTATTCAATATCGATGATGAGTCGATTCCTACCCATCATCGATATCGCAGCGCAGATCAACCAAGTGGTGTAAGAAGTTTTCAAGTTTGGGAAACCTTAGAAAATCAACAATATGACCGTGGTCATACAAGAGAGGGCAACATTCTACTATTATGCTTCTTGAGGTAGAAAGAATCACAAAAAGTTTTGAGGGATTGTCTGTCCTTCAAGACGTCGCTTTTAATCTAAGTAAGGAAGAGATTGTAGGCCTGATAGGACCCAATGGGGCGGGGAAAACTACCCTTTTTAATATCATCACAGGAATCTATACTCCAAACTCCGGCCATATTTGGTTTGGGGGAAAGGACTTAGTAGGTCTTAAACCTCACCAGATCTGCAGAAGGGGAATTGCGAGGACTTTTCAACTCGTTCGGATTTTCCCCAGTATGACCGTCCTTGAGAATGTTCTTGTAGGAGCGATATATGGTAAAGTAGACATGAAGCGGAGAGCGTTAGACCAGGCATTGGAATGTCTGAAACTTCTCAGTCTTTTTGAGAAAAAAGATACCATCACAGCACACCTGACTTATTCCGATAAAAGATTATTGGAGATTGCAAGAGCTTTAGCGGCCGAGCCAGGCGTGGCTCTGTTGGATGAACCCCTAGCAGGTCTGAATCCCTCAGAAAGCGTGAAAATAACAATTCTGATTCAGGAGTTGCGAGAGAAAAAAGGAATTTCCATACTCTGGATTGAACACAAAATGGATGCCATTCTCAATACGTGTGATCGGATTGTCGTACTCGATTATGGTGAGAAGATTGCGGAAGGCAAGCCGAAGGATATCGTGAATAACGAAAAGGTAGTAGAGGCATACCTTGGCGAACCCGCTGCTTAGAGTGACCGATCTGAATGTCTTTTACGGGGATGCCCAAGCACTATGGGATATCTCTTTTCATGTGGACGATAGGGAGATCTGTTCCCTCATAGGAGCCAATGGTGCAGGAAAGACAACGACTTTAAATACTATTTCGGGAATGATTCGTCCATCTTCAGGGCGAATAGAGTTCCTTGGAACATGCGTTGACAGAACCTCGTCCAATACAATCGTTGATATCGGCATATCTCTCGTGCCTGAGGGAAGACGCCTGTTTTCAAAGCTCACCGTTTTGGAGAACCTCGAATTGGGTGCCTTCACAAAACGAGCCAGGCCTCTGATGAAGGAATCTCTGAAATGGGTGATGGAGATATTTCCAATCCTTGAGGAACGAAAGGGACAGTTGGCTGGAAAATTGAGCGGAGGGATGCAGCAAATGTTGGCCGTTGGAAGGGCTCTGATGGCGAGGCCAAAACTGCTCATGCTGGATGAACCCTCTCTCGGGCTGGCTCCCCTTATTGTGAAGATGTTGTTTGAAGTTATCCAAAACCTGAATAACCACAGTGATCATAACGTCACGATCTTCCTTGTGGAGCAGAACGTTCATCAGGCCTTGAAAATCGCCCACCGCGCTTTTGTCATGAAGACAGGTAAAATAACCTTGATGGGTAAAGGGGAGGAACTCTTAAATGATCCGGGGGTCAAAAAGGCTTATATGGGAATTTTAGCGTAAGAACCGATGACGAACTTTCTCTCTTTTCAGACTCTTTGTCAGATTTTGGTCAACGGTGTCCTTTTTGGGACGATGTATGGCATTGCAGCAATTGGCATGAGCTTGATCTTCGGTACGATGCAAATCATATTTATCGCCCAGGGAGCGATGATCATCTTAGCGGCCTATATCAGCTTCTGGCTCTTCACACTGCTTTTTGTGGATCCACTGTTATCTATCCTCTTTGTAGTTCCAGCTTTTTTGATCCTAGGCGGGGGCCTTTATCAGGTTCTTTTCAGAAAGGTTGCCTATGTGGGGAAAAACCCATCTCTTTTGATCGCTTTTGGATTTATGGTCCTTTTAGAAAACCTCATGTCCACACTCTGGACCCCTAATACAAGAGCCATCAACACGAGCTACACGGCATTCGGGATTCCAGTTCTGGGTTTACAGATCTCATTTACGCGACTCGTTGCCTTCGTGATAGCGATCGTTGCTACCATCGGAGTTACGCTCTTCTTAAAGAAAACCCTTATCGGTAAGGCCGTAAGGGCAGCCTCCGAAGATTTAGGGGCTGCGGCTTTGATGGGAATTGGGATCCATTGGGTCAATAGTATCACCTTCGCTGTTGGAATTGGGCTGGCTGCCCTGGCTGGCATCACCACGGCCACCACCTATCCCTTTGACCCATATTTTGGCTTCATCTTCAGCTTGAAAGCTTTAATAGCGGTAGCCTTTGGTGGCATCGGCAGTGTGGGGGGTGCGTTTTTTGGAGGAATTCTATTGGGCGTCATCGAAAGCCTGGGATTCTATTTCTTGAGCGGGGTGTGGGCTGATGCGATTTCTTATGTGGTGTTTCTGTTGGTATTAATGCTTAGGCCGGAAGGGCTATTTTCGCGATTTACGAGACTGGCATGAAGGGCAATAGATTGATGGGACTGGTTATCTTAGGAACTGCCGTGTTCGCAGGCGTGCCCTTCATTTTAGATTCTGAAAGTTCATATGTTGTTTATTTCTTATTCCTTACTTTTATTTACATCATCCTTGCCCAAGGTTGGAACCTTGTGGCCGGATATGCAGGGCAGATATCTCTCGGTCAGCATGCCTTCTTTGGGCTTGGGGCTTATGTAACAGCCATCACCTGGCTAAGGGGAATAACTGGCTATTTCGATCCCTTGGCAATGATTTTCAGTGGACTTGGAACCGCAATCCTCGCCATTCTAATTGGTATTCCGCTTCTTTCAAAACTTCGGGGAGACTACTTTGCCCTCGGAACCTTGGGACTTGGGGAAATTCTTAGAGTTATATTTACCCAGGGAGGCACCCTGACGGGTGGTACCGTTGGACTGCTCCTTCCCTCAGGTGTCTACGAGTCCATGAAACCTTATTATTTCACCGGCCTCGGATTGGCTTTATTTGCTACTGCCGCTGTCTATTTTATAGCCAGATCTCGTATCGGACTGGCTCTGATAGCCATTAAGGACGACGAATTGGCAGCAAATACGAATGGGATCAATATTTTGAAATATAAGGTCTTGGCCTTTTCAATAGGAGCCTTTCTTACAGGGCTGGGTGGCAGCCTCCAAGCCTATTACCTTTTTCATATCCATCCCGTAGGCTTTTTTAGCCTCAAGTGGGCCCTTTATCCTATTCTGATGTCTATTATGGGAGGGACTGGAACTATTCTGGGACCTATTGTTGGAGCCTTTTTCTTAGCCGGTGTTTTCGAACTCATAAATATCTGGTTACCTGAGAGTCATCCTATTTTTTCGGGAGGTCTCATCATCGCTGTGATGCTTTTCTTGCCTAATGGGTTCATCCGATTAAAGATAAAAGGGATCTTTGGCGAGAAAGGAGAAAGGAGGAGAAGATAATATGAGGTGAAAGGCAAACTCTGCTTATCGTTGGCAAAGAGGAAATGGCTCATGGCCACATGGAAAATGTGATAAAAAAAAGAGCAAAAGGAGGAGCTTATGAAAGGGAAACTCGGTTTATGGTATGGAGCATTCTTATTGCTACTTGTACTATGTATGCTACCCTTTGGCACTGTTTCAGCGAAGGAAAAAAAGGAAATCCTTATAGGCACCAACCTTCCCATGACAGGCATACTTGCCATGGTTGGGATCGAACAGAAATGGGCTTATGAGCAGGCGGTCGCCGATGTCAACAAGGCGGGGGGTATTTTCGTCAAAGAGTATAAGAAAAAGCTTCCTGTGAAGCTTATCGTTGCAGATGACGAGAGTGACCCAGGAAAAGCGGCAGCCGTTGTTGAGAGGATGATCAAAATGGATAAGGTCGATCTGCTTCTTGGAGGCTTTGCTGCTCCCTTCGGGGTGATCCCGGGATGCGTTACCGCAGAAAAATATAAAAAATACTATCACACTTCCATCTGCCTCATCCCTCCCTGGCAGGAGCATAAGTTTAAGTGGTCAACCGTCTTTTTCTTTGATCTGGGGCAGGCCTGCGACATTCCTTTTCAGGTCTGGGATTCTTTGCCTGCTTCTGACAAAATCAAGAAACCTGCTCTCTTGATGGAGGACTCCTTCGATGGTCGGGCTTTTGCAGGGATCTTTCGTGACCTCGCAAAGAAACATAATTATACCTTTGCCTTAGATGAGCCCTGGGCGATTGCACAAAAAGACTATTCCTCTCTCATCATCAAGGCAAAGTCTATTGGAGTCGATGCCATCTTGATTTTCGGAGCGGATGCAGACTGCATCACCTTTGTACGTCAGATGAAGGAGGCTAAACTGAACGTCAAATATCTGCATGGATGGAAAGGAACATGGGCGGGAGAGTTCTGGAGCGCTCTGGGAAAGGATGCACAATATATCCTATGCGACGGATTTTGGTCTATGGATTTTCCCTATCCCGGTGCCAAGGAGCTGGGAGAGAGATACGTAAAGAAGTTTAATAAATATTCTCTCAGCATCGGAGCCCTGTATGGCCTCTGTCAGATCCTCTGGACCGCGGTTGAGAAAGCGGGGACTCTGGATTCAGCCAAGGTTCGAGAAGCGGTCCTTGCAAATGAATTTGAGACGGTCATGGGAAAAGTTAAATATAATAAGGATGGTGTCGCTGTCTTTTTGAGCATCGCCGCTCAGTGGTGGGATGGAAAACAGATGCTGGTTTATCCGTTTGATCGGACCACATGGAAGTTCAAGCTGGCCCCGCCCTGGGATAAGCGGTGAATCAATCATTTTTAAACCTTTATAAATATTGGAGATGGAGGGTCTTGATATGAAGATTAAGGGAGCTGTTTTAAGGGAGATAAACAAGCCCTACAGTATTGAAGAGTTGGAGCTTGATGCACCCAAGGAGAAAGAAGTGCTCATCAGGTATGTTTACACCGGCTATTGTCACTCCGACCTCAGCAACCTGTTGGGCAACATATCCATGATGCTTCCGCTCGTGGCCGGACATGAAGGGGCAGGGATCGTGGAGGAGGTGGGTCCGGGTTGTACCAAGTTGAAGAAGGGGGATCACGTGGTTGCGACCTGGATGATTCCCTGTGGAGAATGTTCACAGTGTCTCAGGGGGATGGGGAATATCTGTACTGGGACGTTCAATTACTTTATCGAGGGAATGCTGCTTGATGGGACCTCTCGAATTAGAGACAAGAATGGAAAGATGGTACGTCATGGCAATTTTGTATCAGGGTTTTCAAATTATACGGTTGCCCCAGAGAACGGGTTGATTCCCATACCTAAGGAGTTTCCGTTGGAATACGCTTGTCTGATGGGCTGTTGCATCCCAACCGGCTGGGGGACGGTCACAAATTGCGCCAAGGTTCAGCCAGGGGACAAGGTCGCCATCTACGGACTAGGCGGTATTGGCTTAAACATAGTTCGCGCGTGTGTATTGCGCCATGCCCATCCAGTGATAGCGGTTGATATAGAAGAAAGCAAGGAGGATCTTGCGAGAGAGTTTGGTGCCACTCACTTTATCTGTAATCAAAAAGAGGACCCTGTTCCTAAAATTCAGGGAATAACAGAAGGAGGCGCAGACTTTGCATTTGAAGCAATTGGTGATCCAGGGGCCGTCATCCAGGCTTACTGGTCAATTGGAAAAAATGGGAAACTGATTATTACAGGTATCACGCCAGCGAACGAGACGACGAACTTGCCGTTGCAGGTGTTAGCATTTGACCAGAAATCTATCATCGGAAATCTCTACGGTATGATCTCCACCCACGTCGATATACCCAGGCTGATCCAAATGGCAACGACGCACGATCTGAAGCTTGACAAGCTCGTGACCAATAAGTTCAAGTTAAAAGACATCAATGATGTAGCAGAAAAGCTCCACAAGAGACAGATTCGAGGTCGTTGGGTCTGTGCATGGGATTAACCTTATCAGAAAAATCATGAAGGCCATGATGTGATTCTCCTCCTCATGGAGGAAGGGTAAAGATGTTAATGTAATCCTGAATCCTGCGTGGGTGACCCGCGTTGGTCATTCCCACGCTGGGTTCAGATAGTGGTTTTTGCTCCCGAACATTGGGGAGACGGTTCAGCGGGTGGATAGTTAAACGCAGAGGGCGAATGAAGTTTTATGTCCATTACGGAGAGAAAGAATTAGGTTTTTCCTTTCCCCAAGGATGGGATGTCATCTCGGCTGAGGATAGACCACCGATTTCCGGAGTAGCCGACCCCATCAAAGAAATCAGGGATGTTTTAGACCATCCTATTGGATCACCGAGAATCGAAGTCTTAGGCGAGCCCCTTGATGAGAACTATTTAACGAATCTCGGGATATCGGTTTCGAAAACTGAGAAAAAATTCAATGATGCCGCAGGTTTTACAAAAAAAGATGATCGACTGCCAAGGTTCTTCTTGGAGGAGAAACGCCTCCGAGTGGAAATGTTTTGGATGTCTCAGAAGAGGAGATAGATAGTGTTTATGAATTTTAGTGAAGATGTGGTACTGAATCGAGGTGTAGATAGAAAGGAATTTGGAAGGAGCATGGAAAAGGTGACAATGGATGCATGTCAAGATGGCGATGTAAAAAAATTCAATTCCAAAGGCGAAGAACCCTTGATCCTTGAGGAGATTGACATAGAGGAAATCTTCGTTGACGGGATTTGTGGCGTTTATTAGGAAAGGGGGTTGTAACGCTCTTTTAAGCCTCGGAGGTGCCAAGATATTGTTGGACTGAATCCGTTGGAACCATCTGCCGATCGATGTTATAGGCTACAGCATGGGGGCCGCGTTAGAAAGGAGAATTTTGACCTCCTCTTCTACAATCGGAATGGCCCAAAACTGACTTTCGTTCGTTCAGGTCCATTGATTGGTCGAGAATTCTTCTCGGGGCGACTCACGCTAAGGGAATGGCTTCGATGTCGGAGTTTGAGTGAATCCGAAGAGGAGATCCTCGGTTTAGAGACGAAGATTTCAAGGGTGCTCTCGAGGCTTGTCGATAAGGGGTTGATTATTGAAACAATGGCAGATCCATGATGGGCTTTCAGCTCCGGTTAACGTGACGTGGGAGATAACGAGCCGATGTAACCTATCTTGCATTCATTGTCTCTCTGAATCCGGCTGGTATGGAGGCCGGGAACTCACCTTTGATCAGTGTCTTCGAGTCATCGACCAGCTCGCTTTCTTTCAAATCTTTCAAGTAAATTTTGGAGGAGGAGAACCCTTTGTAAGAGGGGATTTTCTATCTCTTCTTGATGTGTGCCATCAAAAGGGTCTTGTCACCTGCGTTTGTTAAATTAAGAAAAATGAGTTGGGACTGAGAAGTTCTAAAGTCTTCTTAGCTGTCCTCCGAAGCCACCTTTCTTTTTCTTACCATACCTCTTCTTACCTGGTTCGATGTTACCTCATCTTCTTTATTGCTCTGTCTTTTTTCTATCCAAAGATGTGGGCGTTTCTATTATTTCTTCTGATATTCTCCGCCACAGTCGACTTTTCAATCAAGGGACCAGAGGTCAATTTTTTCTTTTTCTTCATATTTTACGTTATGGATCAACTGGCCTATGAAGCGGGAGTCTTTCGGGGATGTGTTGTGAAAAAAAACTTCATACCCTATGTTCCTATCATTCTGAGAAACCCCTGAGCGGTCTTGCCTTAAGCATTATCAGAATTTGTTAAAGCGTGGTAGGATGAAATTAAAAACGGCATCTCATAGATTAAGGTAGAAAATTCTTGACCAAGAGAAATCTTCTACCTTAAATTGGGACATTCCCATAAAGATTATCCCCAATTATGCCGCGCGCCACCAAATCATGGCCACCACTCCCGTTTGTCCAGGTCCACCCCATGACAAACCGTCGTCCTGCACCGATTTCTGAAGCGATAGCGCCTTTGGAAAGATAACCTGTTGTGAAGACTTATGTGGAAATCGAGAGGGATATCGGGTTAGATTGGACGAATGGAACGTTATTCCAATTTACGTGGTAAGGCCCTCCTGTTTCTCTTTTTTCTCTGGTTTCTCTGGTTTACTAACTTAATGACTAGGATAGTCTTCGCGCCGATCTTACCTCTTGTTGAAGATGAATTTATGATTAACCATGCGCGGGCAAGTAGCATCTTCATATTTCTGTCAGCAGGATATGGCGCTTCAGTGATAGTTGCCGGTTTTTTTTCTGGTAAATTTGGTTACAAGAAATCTATTGTCCTCTCGTTAGGACTCCTGAGCCTAGTGGCCTTTTTGGTTCCTTTGGTGCAAAGGTTTTATCTGCTGTATCTTTTTGCTTTTGTGATCGGTTTTTCTGTTGGTTTCTATCTTCCGTCAGCCATTCCGCTGATCACTGAGTATTACTCTGAAAAAAATTGGGGTAAGGCAATAGCTATTCATGACACCGGAGCCCCAAGCGCCATCTTTGCCACTCCCTTTCTTGCCCTGTTTCTTCTGCACTTTTTTCCTTGGCGTGGAATATTTATAGTGCTTGCATGTATCTATCTGGTCTCCTCTATTATTTTCTGTTTTGTGAGCAGCGAGGTAAAGGTCAGCAATCCACCAAAAACAGTTTTCATCGATCTTATCAAAATCAAATCCGTCTGGCTGATGGCCGTAATTTGGGTTTTTGGTGCAGGTGCAAACCTTGGTATTTACTCTATCGTTCCTCTTTATCTGAC
>Ga0187784_10004965_pt1 | contig 10782 bp, 7 predicted proteins | sample 1015_SJ02_MP15_2_FD_132964 | JGI IMG/M metagenome (GOLD analysis project Ga0187784, IMG submission 132964) | Tropical peat soil microbial communities from peatlands in Department of Meta, Colombia - 1015_SJ02_MP15_20_MG | ecosystem: Environmental > Terrestrial > Soil > Wetlands > Peat | place... | reverse complement strand
TGGAATGGCCATGGTGGGAAGTGTTGTCATCGCCGCAATCATCAACATACTTTACGGTGTGGCAGTTTTCAGTCTGCATCCCAACTTTACTGCCCTTAACGAATCGTCAATTCCGGCGCTTTATGTGACAAAACTTGCGATTGGGCCCGGTCAGGAGCTCATAACCGCTATCGTGTTTCTTATCGCTACCATAACAACGTTTGTTCCAGCGTTTCTAGCGGCGTCACGCCACTTAGAAGCACTTGCCATAGACGGCTTCATTCCTAGGTCACTATCCAGATTATCTTACGTCTTTACTTTAGGAGCTATCCTGATACTGGCTCTAGGTAATGAGAACTTTTTGATTGATATTACTGATTTTCTCGTTCTCATCAGTCTTGGGATAATTTCCCTTTCGGCAATCTGGTTGAGGGGCCACACATTATCATCTTTGAATCGAAAAGATGTTCTTCCTCTGATCGTAGGTGTTAGTTGTTTTGTGGCTGGTTCAACGATTTACCTGCTCAGTCCCTCTGTTGCCGTTTTCGGATCGATAGGGATAGTCATTACATACTTGATGTACGTCGTATACGAGCTGGGGTACTTTGGCTCTCAGGTCTTCCTAGGGATACTGGACGGCATGGTTGGCGTCCTTCTCCTAGTTTATCCTCACTACTACAATTCGCAAGCGTTCTTCTTCTTCGGTTGGCTCGGACTCCAGACTACCGACACTACATCATTGTCGGCGTTTCTGGGGCTGTGCTCTGTATTTCTATTCGCCAATGTGCTGTTGGATTACGCAATCCGATCAAGGACGAAGACTGCGAGCAAGCCACTTGCTTTAGCAGCGCGATAAAAGGACTGATTTGGGAAAACAGATAATAGTTTCCGGCATGCTTGCAGAAGGGACCTTGACAAAGAATTACAATCACGCGATAATCAAACTAGCAAGAGAGGAAAAGGAGAAAGATATCTCAAAGGGGCCAGTTCATCGTATTGCGCACGACGTTTACGATTACGCTGACGAAACCGTTGCACATGCTGAAGGTGTATCAAGAGACGAGCTGATGCTTGAATGTTACCACAAACTCGGTGGATTGCTCGGGCAGTGGGCGAAAAAACTGGACAAGATTGAACGAGTCAATGCTAGACCTCTGTGGCTTGAGGAACAAATCAGAGCCGAGAAAAATGGAGGTGGCCAACATTGGGTAGACTTAGGACCAGAGACATTGGGGTTCGAAGTAAGCAATCTGTTTTTTGCCAGAGAAAAGAAAGGACAGCATCTCAGCAATGACTTGTTGATGGTGTCTCAGCCAAAGAGTATGTGGATGGAAGATTTCAAAGAGCTCGTGAGATTTTGCGATGCGCTAGGACTTGATTTCTATGTAGATGGATTCAACACGACTTTGCCCGGAAGAACGTTCAGGGTAGTCATTTACAAGCCGAAAGAGGGGCCACACAAAAGATCGGTGTTTAGAGAAAATGCCCTATTCGCTATTCAGTCATTCAATGAGCTTCGAAGAAAATCTGACGATATACATAGCACAGAGAGTCTTACTGATCTGTTAGTTTCATCGGGAAGGTTCGAAAACAGGGAATCTGCGGAAGAGATTATCGATTTTCTAATTTCTAATGGCCTCATTCCAGAACTGAATTAGAATTAAATTCGATAGTCTTCCATACGAGTTCTCTTGGCTTCGCTGGATTCTAGTACTAGCCTACCACAGACTATAACCAGAAGAGTTCCAACTGCAAACATCGCGATAGTTTCATTTGTTATCGTAGACATCGGGTACGAGCTAAAGTTACTGAAATGTACTTGCCACCAGTCTGGATCCAGAAAGTACAGTCCGATTTCAAAACCAATTACAATAGAAACAGCAAATTCGGTAGAGTCAACGAGTGAAAGAAGAAACCCATTGTTAGATAATCTCAATTTGAAAACAATGGCAATCATTAGAGAATACAGCGCAAGACAGGGAGCGAAAAGTCTGAGAGTCAGAGGAATTGGAAAGAGATTGATGATTGGAAATACTACGGCAAAGTCAAAAGTGTTGAAAATTTGAAGCGCCGAGTGTACAGCCCCGCAATTTGACGCATCGCAGTTTTGATAATAGTCAAGCGCTATCAAGCAGATAAGGAAAAACCCGGCAACCACAAGTAGCGCAAGAATCCCCTGCCTTCGCCAGCTGAATTCTGGCTCGGGATAAGTCGTAGATTGGACAGACTTCAACTGCTGGATGTGCACTGAAAGGCCATTTGTCTTTTCAAACCTTGTCTATAGAGAATAAGATCCCAAGGATGAAAAATCTGCCAGAATTTACCCTCTTTTCAAGTAAAATGACAAACGTCGCGATTAGAATTCATCCTATCACTGCGTAAGGATCCCCTCGATGAATCAACCAACGCACATGCTGTATGATGTTATACTAGTGCGAGGATGATGTCCGAAGCAATGTTACTTTATTGTATCCCGATTCTAGTCGTTAGCTTCACAATGAGGAATATTATCAGCGCGACGATCAAGAAAGTGATAATCGCAACGAGAAAGTCACCAATTCCAAAGACTTGTTTGTTCACAGTATACCCATAAGTCGAGAGGTTGCCGAGACCAGGAAAAGCCAATCCAATAATTGGCATGATGATATCTTTGACAAGGGACATAACAACCCCGCCTAGATACAGACCAAGAATGAAGGCAACAGCGAGTCCCATTACCTTGTACGTCGATATGAAATTGATAAACTCGTTCTTCATTCCCTTAGGCGGTGGAGGAGCGGGTTTTGGTGTCAAGAGCGCGCTAATTTTTTTCAGCTCGGCGAGAACTTCATCATCAGTAGCCAATTTTGTTGAGGTCTTCACGCAGTTAAGATGCCATCGCAATAAAAGTTTCGGTGCTTCGGCCAAGATTACAAAGTGAATAGAATTTTTCTAAATCCGAGCGGAGACTGAATTTGTGTTTTCAGCTCTTTCTAATATCGCGCAATTTACTTTTATCCCATCAGATAGTCGCTATTTCAGAGCGTAATCGAATTTGAGTTCGGAATCAGAAATGTTGATCAAATGTGTATGGTGTGGTCAAGAGACATCGATTAGTCAAACGGTTGGGGCGTGTGCCAATTGCGCAGGATCCCTCGAGGTCGAATATGATTACGAATCGATTCGGAAAAAATTTGATAGTACTCTCCCGTCCATAAACGGAGCCGAAGGGATCTGGAGGTTTGCGCCGTTGCTCCCGCTCAATTCTTCTGTAAAAGCAGTCTCTCTCGGTGAGGGCACGACGCCATATCACAAGATTCAAAAAATTGGTTCATCGCTCAGCATGAGCAACGTCTTCGTGAAGGATGAATCGAGGAATCCCACATGCAGCTTCAAGGACAGAAAGTCCGCCGTCGCTATATCAAAGGCTGTTGAAGATGGCTATGACAAAGTGGTTGCCGCAACCGCGGGAAACGCTGGATCCTCAGTTGCAGCGTACGCCGCGAAGGCTGACATCGAATCGTACATTTTTGCGTTTCAAGGGATTTCGAGGGCTAAACTTGCGAAGCTCCTAGCGTACCGGGCGAACGTTTTTCTGACTAGCGCAAGCACCGGCGACGTACTCGAATTCACGAGCAAAGTCTGCAACGCCTATAAAATGCAAAACTGCTCAGCAGCTTCTCGCTACAACCCCTACGTGAAGGAAGGCGCGAAGACTGCAGTCTTTGAGATTTACGAACAATCCGGCTGTAAACTTCCTGATTGGATAATACTGCCCGTCGGGGGCGGCGGAAACATTTCGGCTTATTTTAAGGGATTGAAGGAGCTAAAGGCACTCGGCCTGATCGAGAAGTATCCAAGGCTCGTTGGAGTTCAGGCGTCGGGTTGCGCACCGGTGGTCGAGGTGTTCAACAAGAACCTCGATCCCAGAAACATTCCCAAATTCAAGAATCCACATACGATCGCTCACAGCATCTTGGATGACTGGGCGCCCGATGGGGACATTGCGATCACGTCATTGCGGGAGACCAACGGGTTCGCAGTATCAGTGTCAGAAGAGGAGATAATCTCGGCCACTATAGAATTATCCAGCGTGGAAGCAATCTATGCAGAACCGTCTTCTGCCACGCCGCTTGCCGCGTTGAAGAATCTCCTGGCTAACCGGGTCGTTGACAAGAATGAGAGCGTCGCTCTTATTGTTACGGGATTTGGACTAAACCAGCCGGATGCAACTATTGATAACTCGCCGACAGCTACGGATCTAGCTGATCTGAATGTGGACAACTTTGGAAAGTACCTGACGAAGTAAGATCGTCGTCAATTTCACGGACATCTTTCCAGCATGGCTCATATCGCATCATGAAGTGTCCTGATTTTTTCAGAGGATAGATCTAGAGTTTCACGAAAGCAGGAGCCTAGCAAAAAATGAAAAAGAGACGGGCAATAAGTGCCCGGTGAAATCGCCTACGAGGCGAAAATTACAGTGTTGAAGAACGGATCTGTCGTTTGTCCAGTCCAGACCGGGTCCACGTAGAAGCTCTTGATTACGCTTGTCTTCCACGCGAGTGACCCACCCGCTACGCCCCACAGTCCGAACGTTCCAATCCACGCATACGGCGCGTCTTGGTAGATCTGCGCCTGAGCTGCCTTGCAGAGGCTCTGTATCAGAGTGACGTTGGTTGTCGACGTAAAAGCGTTGACGCACTGTTGAACAATCAGATTTGAGTACCCCGCCCAGTTGCCCCACACCGAGGTATTGCTAACAAAGGTCACCCAGTAATCAGCGGGTGTCAGCGTTGCGGGACCCCAGCCAAAGCCTCCATTGACGAAGGAGATCTGACCGATTTCTTGAGCATTCTGAACGTTCTGCTGGAACGTCCCGTACGTTCCGGAATAATATTGACCCGATGTCAGGACGATGATATTGACGTTGAGACCAATCTGCGCGAGATCAGCTTGGATGACCTGAGCTGCTGACGAGCACACCGAACAACCAGAGACCGTTCTAAACGTCAGCGTCGGGAGATTCGCGACATTCACTCCGGAATCGTTCAGGTACTGTTCTGCAAGTGTCAGGTTGTACTGATACGGCTGGTACCCACCCAGGTCGTAGTACTGGCTCCACGCCGGGTACTCCGGTCCCATGTACGGGGTCATGTTCTGGTCGTAGGCAGAGCTGTAAAGATCGGAATAGTTTATCGCGTGAACTATCGCCTGCCGGACGTCGGTGATGTTGGTCGGGTATTCGTTGACGTTCAGCCCCATCAATGCGACTTCGCCGTTCCACGGTGGATTGACAAAGTAGCTGTACTGCGGATTCGACGTTATCAGGTTAAAGTCCTGCGTCTCTATCGTCGCAATCTGAGCGGCCCCGGTGGAGAGGTCCGTGTATCTGGAGATGTCGTCGGGTTTGTTGTAGACGATGACGTTCTTTGCGTGCCCGGGATCCCACAGCGGTTGGAATGCTAGTTCCGAGGGAGTCAGCTTATCTCCCCAGTAGGTCGGATTCTGAGTGAAACTGACATAGTTGTCTTCCGAGACCTGAGTTACGACGTAAGGACCGGTCCCTGGAATGGGATTCAGGTTAAAGTACGAGTTGTAAGTGGTCGGAGTTCCAAACCCGCCGTTGTCCAGAAGCCACTGAGTGTCGAACATTAGTCCGTCGTACACAACAAGGACTCCCGGGAAGTAGATGAACGGGCTACTCAGATGGAATACCAGAGTGTACGGGCCGGTTACGTAGATCGGCCATGAGCTGTTCATCATTACGCTAAGAGCCTGCTGTGAAGGATTGATCAGACCACTCTGGTTGATCATTGTGATAGTCGCGGGGCCAAAGTTGGATGTGTTCATGTTGAACAATGGGTAAGATTCCATCCAGGTCGAGCTGTTTGCGGTGAGGTAGTAGAGGCCGTAGTACTCCATCCACGCTTGGTACGCATTGAAGGGGTCACCGTTGGAAAAATTCACATTCTGTCTCAAATTGAACGTGTAGACGGTACCGTTGGACGAGACGTTCCAGCCAGTAGCGAGGCCTGGAAGGTACTGGATGTTTCCTGTCTGGAACTGGGCTGTCTCGTTTACCGTCACTAGCGACTGGTAAACGGTGTAAGCGAGAGAATTAGGCCAAGGAAGCTCTGAGTTGATGTAAAGTTCGTTTGCGTCCGTTCCTGAAACAAACCAGGTCCAGTCGTCGATCACGAGCTGCTGGTGGAATGGAGATGTCGATGCAGTTGTAGAATACGTATCTATCGTGCTTGAAGACGTGGTCATGTTTGAAGTCGTCGAGACTGAAGAAGAGGAAGTTGAGGATATGCTGCTGCTTGACTGACTTGAAGTAGAAACCTGAGTACTAGTTGACGGAGGTGCAGAGCTTGAAGATGAGGACGACGTCGTTGTCGTCGAGGCCGTAGAAGTGCTTCCAGAGATTGCAACGTAAGCTCCTACTGCAATCACGATAATCACAACCACAACAATTCCTATCATGGCGCCACGACTCAGCGCGCGCTTTAGTTCAGATTTTTTGCCAGATGACATAACGGCACTCGGAATTTCCAATCGGTTAATAATTTTATTACCGTCTCATCCCAAAGTCATTTGAGCAAGTCGAGCCAGACAGTTCTGGAATTCTTGATTTGAATTCTCATGATCACGATGAAATTCGATTTAGAAAATTTACGCGACACTCCCTAGTCCCTCGTACTTTGTGCTGAGCAGTTTGCCGGTCTTGAAACGGTCAAGTGAAAAGTGTGATCTATCGAACGTTTGCCGACCCGGATCTATTCCCAAGATCATTTCCGTGTTTATCACTCCGAATGCGGGACAAAGCTTGAAGCCGTGTCCGCTCAGGCCGACGCAACAGTAGAGTCCTTCAATTCCCAGAACGGATGAAAGGTCATCTATGATTGGGTGCTCGTCCGGAGTGATGTCGTACATGCCAATGTAAGCGGAGTGAAACTCTGCATTCTTCATTGCAGGAATTCTCTTGGAGATGCGTTCAGAGTAGTCGGAGATGTACTCGAACGGGACATCTGACGGTGCGTTATCAGGATCTACGGTAAGATCGTCAATCGAGGCGTCAATGCTCCCGCCGAACAGTAGCGACTGCCCCTCGGACTTGTAGTAAGCCTTGTTGTAGTAGTCACTTACCACCACCCTTCTTCCCTGATAATCTTGAGGCCGTCTGTACACCACGACGGGGTGTGGAACCGCCCTCACAGGAAGAAAATCGTCCTTGTCTACGCCGCTCCTTGAAAGAAGGTTGTTGGTCCAGACATTTGTGCAGAGGATCGCCCTTTCGCAGTTTATCTTTGACCCATCTGCCAGAATTACTGATGCAAGTCTGCCATCTCTAGTTTCCAGTCGCTGCACGCCGTTTCTGAGAATGATTTCTGCCCCGAGCTCACGGGCTCTTGCTGCGTACGATCCCGCAGTCGCTACTGGATCGGCATAGCCGCTTTCCGGTTCTAGAGCAATGTAGCCGTCAACACTGCAGTCTTCCAGATTCAGATACGGGAACGATTTCTGTGCGTCAGATTTGGAAAGAACAAGCTCGTCCACGCCGACGCTCTTCAGCATCTTGACGTTTGCTTCCAGAGCGGTTCTGAAATTTGGAGAACCGAGGATCAGCATGCCACACTCTGTAAAGCCGGAATTACCTATGGAGGAGAAATCTCGGAGTATCTTCAAGGAGTACAGCGCCATCTTCGCGACGATCTCGTTACTGTAGTGCGTCCGCACAACTGCCGTAGATCTGCTGGTCATCCCATGTCCGATTTCATCCCGCTCGATCAGGACGACAGGGACTCCTGTTTTGGAAAGATGGTACGCCGTGCTGGAACCGGTCGAACCTGCACCAATGATTGCTATCCTGTCAGACATCAAACCAAGGAAAGTTCAAACGAAATATCTGCATATCTGAAGGCCTTGGGAAAAATTGTTCCACCTCGAATTTCGGGAGGTTCTGATTTCGAAGAAGGTCCAACAGATAATTCTGCAGACCTGCGGACGACCAGAAATCTGGACTGAGAATTTTCAATTTAGAGTGGTGTTTGAAATCTTATGAACAAGGACATTCCGATCAAACAGAGCTCGTTTCAAGCTCTGCCGGGCAAAAATTTGCATCCCCTTGCGGTGTGAGATAAAATGGCATAATAAATCAATGAATCTTTAATGGATCCACCAAATTGCTATTGTTTGTGAAAGGGAGACGAATGACCCAAATATCAGACGTATTGGACCTGAAACAGAGCCTACCTGTATATGAGTGCCTACGTCATTGCTGAGATGATCTTAGCTAACTTGCACGAAATCTACGTTAAAACTCGTAGATTTTGAAATGATGGATGTCGTGGATGCCAGAGTGTGATTATTGACAGTATCGATGTAAGTATACTGGTAAAGTGTGTCGCCCTTGACGGACATGAATGATCCCAAGCTACCAGTGTGGCCTCCAAGAGTCGCGCTATCGCCAGTCGTCTTTACAGTCGTGAACACCATAGGCAGAGAATTGTCGGGTCCTTCCAGAAACCAGTATGCGAATTCACTGACTCCCACGGTATCAGTTCCGGTGCCCGTGTAAGTCCATCCTTTCGTCATATCCTTTATCATTATAGTGACGGCCAATGTCGAATAGGTCAAGCTCAGACTAGCCCGAATCTTATCTCCAGCGGACATCGTGTCGGTTGGTGGAACCGTTGTTGGACAAACATCAATCGAGTTATACGAGCAAAACAAAAAGTACTCAGTAGCTCCTCCAACGCTTGGGCAGTACAAATCGGACGCTACGGCAAGTCCTGCCCCGATGCCCATACCATAGATTATATCATTCTCCGCAGAATTGCAAGAGCTGCCCGTTGGAACGGTCCAGCTGCCCTTGGCGACGATGTTGCCGGGCGCCGAAGTAGATTCCAAAAAGTAGCCGGCTGCATAATTCGTAGTCGTCTTTGAGACAATGTTAGGCGATATTGTAAATGCAGCCACGGAAATGAAGGAAGATATTCCAAAAAGAAGGACAATTACAAATACTCCGAGCAATGTGAGTGATCTTACTGAAGATGACAAATCTCGAGAACACTCAAAGAAGCGAGACTAACGACATCTACTAAAGTTTTCTGCAAACAACTTCATTCAGTTTAACGTCTACTAACACCAAAATTTCCTGCTGTCAACACCCGTAAGCTACTAAAGGTTAGGGATGGAAATTGTTCCAATCTTAGGAAAGATTTTTTCCCCTTTTGTTGCGTGATTTGTGGCCCTTTGCATTCCGATGGATCTTCGAATGCTAACAGGGTACAGTTACTGATATTTGCTGTTCTTGGGAAAGCGGCTGTCCGCTATTGCTCCATGCGAAGACGGTGACTGAATAGTGTCCGTACGGCAGATTTATGATAACATAAGCTGTTAGATTCTGTCCATTTGTTAAAGTGATGGTTGCTGTGGAAACTTCGACCGTTTGTCCTATTGAGTTGAAGAATACTCCGAAAAGGAGAGAGGTAATAGTAACATTGAATGTATTTTGTACTGGTACAGCAATTGCAGGAAACATTCCGAATTGAGAACAGTAAGGAGGAGAAGGAAATGCGACTGTTTGTAGAATCGGTTGATTTGTCGATGCAAAAACATGTACTCCTAAAGCACTCAACAGCAATATTCTGATAACTCCGTTTGCGTTCAACAGTTTCAAACCGAGATAGATTATGTGGCCTGATTTCTGTCTATCTCATAAAAGCGGTCAGGAATCGCTTGGCTCGGGCCAGGAATTAGGCCGCTGGCATCATCAAATCAGTTGACGAATTTTGATCCGGAGAAATTATTGACCGAGCTGATTGGAACCTGAAAGAATCCTCCAATGTGTAGTAACGAATTTGCTAAAGGGACTCTGTTGACGTAAATAAATTCGAATGTAAGCTCGGAGAACACCCTTTTTTATTGTTCTGAAATCTCGATAGCATTGACATGAAGTTCTGCAGGTTTCAAACTCAGGAAGGCGTTTCTTTCGGGATTTTGGATGCCGGATCATTTTACGACTTGACTGGCGTGGAGGGTAATATTTTCAGAGATCTTAACAGTCTCTATTCCAAGGCAGAAGGTGACATTCCAAGGATGATATCCGTCGCTTCTGATGCGATGAAAAAAGCAAAAAAAATTCCATATGACTACCATCTTCAAAGAATTCCAGTAGAGCCTGTCGAGATCTGGGCCGCGGGTGTTACCTACCTTCGGAGTCGTCAGGCGCGTGAGAGCGAGACGAAGACAAAGGGACTATACGATTACGTGTATGACGCCCTGAGACCGGAACTTTTCCTAAAGGATAGCGGAGTCCGTTGTAGAGGACCTGGCGAGGAAGTTGCCGTAAGGGGTGACAGCTCTTGGTCGGTGCCCGAGCCGGAGCTTACAGTGCTTTGTGACGGGGAGGCTAAAATCGTTGGATATACGATTGGAAACGACGTTTCCTCCCGAGATATCGAGGGAGAAAATCCGCTGTATCTTCCTCAGGCTAAAGTTTACCGTTGGTCCTCCTCCATAGGTCCCGTGATTGTCACGCCCGATGAAGTGGGAAATCCACATTCGCTTGAAATCAAAATGGGAATCAAACGCGACCAAAGCCTAGTGTTCCAGGGTGCTACGAACACCTCCCAGATGAAAAGAACTGTTCCGGAGCTTTTTAGCTTCCTGAAGCGCGATAACACCCTGAATACATTCACGATGCTGATGACCGGGACCTCTATAGTTCCTCCAGATGTCTTCACGCTGCAAACCGGAGATGTTGTTGAAATTGAAATAGAAAAAATCGGGACTCTAATTAATCCCGTGAGGAAACTA
>Ga0187784_10004962_pt1 | contig 10787 bp, 8 predicted proteins | sample 1015_SJ02_MP15_2_FD_132964 | JGI IMG/M metagenome (GOLD analysis project Ga0187784, IMG submission 132964) | Tropical peat soil microbial communities from peatlands in Department of Meta, Colombia - 1015_SJ02_MP15_20_MG | ecosystem: Environmental > Terrestrial > Soil > Wetlands > Peat | place... | reverse complement strand
TTGCCAAGGCACTTCGCTTCGTCTGTGACATACGGACTACCGAGAAGTCGGCGGTCGAGACGTTGGATGGGCTGCATGGAGTAGGAGTGCCGATGGCGTCTGCAATCCTGACGATCATCAACCCCGAAAAATACACGGTCATTGATGTCCGCGCCTTGGAGTCACTTGGCTTGAGCAAATGGGATGGCTCTGCCGGTTTCTACATCGCCTATTTGCAGGCGTGCCGTGCGTTGGCGTTCAAACACAAGGTTAGCCTGCGAACGCTTGACCGTGCGCTGTGGCAGTGGTCGAAGGAAAACAGCGGACAGATTCGATCATGCGTCTAATCGGAGCCGACGCTGTTGGCATGACTGACTATAATCGTCGAATGAAAAAGACTTCACAGGAGAAGAAACAGCACGACGAAAAGATGGACGCCATTCTGAACCAAATGAGAGATGAGCAAATGGCTTGGTTCGGATGGACTGATGGAATGGGGAAATACGTGGCTCTGGGAGAATACATATTAGAGCTTACGGATTCAGACCAACATCACGACTCTTGGCTTATGGACGCGAGGAAATCCTTCCTCGATTGGAAGAGGGATCACGGCATACAACTGACACCGCCTCCGAACCGCAAGGCAAGGTAAGCTACGCATGGCATACCACGTGATGGTGCTAACTCGGCAGGATGTGAACGAAGGGAAACTGCGAATCCCTGAAATGGTCGGCGAAGAAGCAGTGCGCCGTATGGCGATTCCCCGACAAGCTCAGGCGGGAGCCATGCACCGTGGGCGAATGGAGGTACTGGCGCTCGATCCCCTGCATGAGCGTTTTCACGAGCTACGCCGGAACTATGGTGAGGATACCCAACACGTCCTGTTCTTCAATGACGACGCTGAGCAGGCCTGCGATATGTTTGGAATCGAAGTGCAATTTGCCGCTGTGATCCGCGACGATCAGTTACCCGAGAACCTCGGAGTTGTGTTGCAGATGGATCACTTCTACGTTGCCGCTGTGTAGAAATCCCTCGTTACGGACGCGCATTGGTGCGGAAGAACTGGATGTGATGACAGGTGCCACACTCCCAGACTTCGACACCGAGCGTCGAAGTGTCGTTTGCCCCGCCTGAATTCCAGAGTCTCATGTTGCGCGTGTATACTCCCCAATCGCTTCCACGTATTCCAGATTCGCCTGTGCTATCGATTCAGCGGTTCCCGTGGTTATCGGGACGTGGCGGTTTATCGCAGCAAGACTCTCGATACGCTTCTTCGTTCTTTTGGGTGTGCGAACGAGGTAGACATCACTCTGCCCGCCGCCGCCCAGTTTGGTTGGACTTACTCGCTCCCAATCGGATTTAAGGCTTTCCATAAGTCTCGACTTCCAAGAAGCCTCCTGCTTAGAACATCGATGCTAACAGGTGCCGGAGCACGCCGCCCGATGGTGTCGCGTTACTCCTACGGCTTGTTTGCGTCGAGTGTGTCCCGCAACCTGGTCTTGAGGGCGATTTCGGCCGGCGTTCTGCCGGGACGATTCAGCCATTTCTCGAAATCCTGGATTCTGACGATGTGGGTCACTTCGGGTTGCCTGGCCTTCACAGTAACAGTCGTCAGGCCCTTGCCGATTTCATTTACCCATGGCTCTCCGCGTAAGGCGGCAAGTGCCTGGGCAACGGCTTCGTAGAGGGTTTCAGCCGTGACTTCGACGGAATGGCTGACATTCATGAGGTCTTCCACTGCGACGGTGCAGGTCTTAAGAGGCACGCCAGGGAATTTAGCACATTCGCTATTTGTTCGCCTAGCATGCTTTTTCGCGTTTCCACTTGCTTTCAGTGTAACGAAACCCCCTTATCGAGGGGGTTTCGTTACAGAGTTGACTTGACAGGATGCCGAGACTCTGCATAGTTTTATACAAAACACCCTTTTTTGGGGGGGTTCGTTACAGAGAGTACATTATGGAACTGACGACACGATCACTGTCTGCCCAAGAAAGCAAAGTCATGCTAGCGCTCGCTGAACGGCGGCAGCGGACGGCGACGCGGTCGGAAATCATTGATTTGCTCGGCGGCAGCGTGAAGGCGGCTGACCATGTTATTGACGCCCTACGGCGCAAGGGCTGGCTCGAACGGGCAACCTGGGGGGAATACATCGTCATACCACCAGAGCAAGGCCCTGATGCTTTGGGGGATAGCAATCTTCTCGCCCACGCTAGCCGCATCGCCGACCCCTATTACATCGGTTTCAGCACGGCAGCCGCTCACTATGGTCTGACTACACAGCACCGCCGGATTATCTTTGTGGTCACGCCAGTTCGTGTGCGCGCGCGCGCGGTGGGAGAGTCGCGGGTCCGAATCGTCAATCCTTCAGCAAACAAGTTCTTTGGCTTTGGGCCCGTGGATGTCCTCGGCTTTACCGTCATGCTCTCCGACCGTGAAAAAACGGCGATAGACTGCGTCGATCGTCCGGCGCTAGCCGGAGGTGTGGGCGAAGCGGCAACGATTCTCGCGAGCGCGAGTCGGCGCTTCGAATGGACAAAGGTAGCCGAGTATCTGAAGCGAACCGGTTCTGCTTCTCTGGCGCGACGCTTTGGCTGGCTGTCTGATCATGTCCAGGCAGACATGCCCTCGGAGATACGCCAACGTTTGTTGGAATTCGGCGGAAGCAGCACGAGAGCGCGGCTGGGCACGCCGCACTACCATGCAGTGCACGATCCTATCGGCTATGACAAGACGTGGCGGATTTTCGTCAACGTGCCCCGTGAAGAGCTGCACGACAGCATGGGGCTTGGCCGGCGCAAGTCTGTCAAGAAGGACGTATAGGAAATGCTTACCCAAGCCCAGGTGCAGCGCTATGCCAAAGAGTCCGGTCTGCGCGACATTATGATCGCCGAGAAGGAGGTCGCACTTACCTTCCTGCTCCAACTCCTGTCCGAGCGTGGCATTTTGAACAGGCTGGCATTCAAAGGCGGGACATGCCTGAGGAAAATGTTTCTGGGCTCTCATGGCCGTTTTTCGACCGATCTTGATTTCACGGGCCTGGAAGAACACGATCACGAGGACGTGATCCTCGAAATGATGGAGGCTTTCGAACAGCCGTTCCACGGCATTCAATTCAGCATTCCCGATGAGGGCTACTACGAAACGCAGGATGGCTTATCGTGGGGTGTCAATCCCGCCTATTCCCACGAATGGAATCAGGGCGGCAGCGAAATCAAGCTGCAGGTCAGCCGTCGTGAAACGCCGACGCTGCCCACAGAACGAAGGCCACAGATCGTCCAGAGCTATTTCAAGTTCCTGCCTTTTGCGCCAGCGGACATCGTCTGCTTAGCTCTGGCGGAAATCCTCGCCGAGAAGATCCGTGCGAGTTATCAGCGAAACAAAGCCCGCGATGTTTACGATCTCGGGGTGTTCGCTGCGCACCCACTCGACCAGGAGCTCATCCGGCGCATTGTCGTGCTGAAGCTCTGGCAGGCGCGGGACACTTTCGATCCGGCACGCCTGATGCAGAAATTCGAGGATGGGCGAGATTTCGACTGGGATGATTTGCGCCAGCTTCTTAACCGCGCTGTGGTCATCGACCCCGATAGGATTAGGGCCGATTGCGTTAGGGGATTCGGTTTTCTGGTTGATCTGACCGACGATGAGCGGGCATTGGCCCGCGACAAGTATCAGCGGGAACAAGCTCTCGCGGAGAGACTGCGTGCTCCGCTTTCGCGGATCTGACAGCAGGGTGTCATGCTGTGTGGAAGGAGCGAAAGTGTGATCCGATGCGGGATCACGTCCGGTGCTCTGCCTTTGCAGTACAATGAATGTCCCCCAGAAACGCTTTTGGGCCAACCGGCCTGCTTGAGTACGCACAAGAAGTCAATAAAGCAATTAAAGAGACCCTAACCGACCGGAGGGGGTTGGGAGCTGTGGGAGGATCAGTGTGGCTCGGCTGGAAGAATTGACAAAAGGAACCTCCGTAAAGGGCGTACTCCCGGATAGCGTGGTCACGGTCGTTGATGCGCACTGGCACGGTTCGGTGTTAGAGCTGACCTACAAAGACTCGGCCGGCCGTCTTGGCAATGAACTTCTTTATCGAGACCGTGAGGCAGGCTTGGAAGTTGTTGCCCAAGGAGCACCATGGAGCTTCGATGGTGACGGTAAAATGCTCCGGCTGGTCTCCGAAGCTCATCGTATCAGGCTCGCATATCTGTTCGACCCCCTCCTTGCGATCCACACTTCAGTATTGGACCCTTTGCCGCATCAGATAACCGCGGTTTACGGCGAAATGCTCTCGCGCCAGCCTTTACGTTTCTTGCTGGCGGATGACCCCGGTGCAGGCAAAACAATCATGGCAGGCTTGTTGATAAAGGAGCTTCTTGTTCGCGGTGATTTACATCGATGCCTGATCTGCTGCCCTGGCAGCTTGACGGACCAATGGCAGGATGAAATGTGGCAGCGCTTTCATCTGCACTTCACTATTATTTCCCGCCAAAGCTTTGAGGATGCGCGAAGTGGAAATCCGTATGCAGAAAATAACCTCGTAATCAGTCGCCTTGACCACATGAGTCGCAACGAGGACGTACAAGGCAAACTTGAGCAGAGTGAGTGGGACCTCGTAGTTGTCGATGAGGCCCACAAAATGTCAGCGTCTTTCTTCTCCGGTGAGGTCAAAGAGACGAAGCGTTACAAACTAGGTAGGTTGCTGTCTCGTTTGACAAGGCACTTCTTGCTGATGACGGCAACTCCGCACAATGGAAAAGAAGAAGACTTTCAGTTGTTCATGGCGCTGATTGACGGCGACCGATTTGAGGGCCGTTTTAGAGATGGTGTTCACGTTACAGACACGTCCGACCTGATGCGGCGCCTAGTCAAGGAACAGCTCCTAAAGTTCGATGGTACACCGCTCTTTCCTGAGCGTCTCGCATATACCGCTGGGTACAAGCTTTCTGACGCAGAAGCAGAACTTTACCGCCAAGTAACGGAATATGTTCGGGATGAATTTAATCGGGCGGATGCGTTGGATAGTCAGGGGCGAAAAGGTACGGTAGGATTTGCGCTGACTATTCTGCAGCGGCGTCTAGCCTCGTCACCCGAAGCGATATACCAAAGCCTGCGCAGGCGGCGTGAAAGGCTGGAGAAACGCCTCCGAGAAGAGATGTTACTTCAACGCGCTCCTAACAATCGCTTACAGCTCCCCCAACCGTCAACGGTGGAGTCGGAGGAGGACCTGGAGGACCTAGAGGATGCTCCGAGCGAGGAACTAGAGCAGCTGGAAACCCAGATCGTTGATGAGGCTACTGCTGCCCGCACGGTCGCCGAACTACAAGCAGAAATAGAAATATTGCGGGGCCTAGAACAACTAGCGCTTACAGTCCGACGTAGCGGAAAGGACCGGAAGTGGGAAGAGCTTCGGAACTTACTTGAAAATAATCCGGAAATGTCCGATGCCGATGGTCGCCGCAGAAAATTGGTGATCTTTAGTGAACACCGGGACACGCTCAATTATCTGAAAGAGAAACTCCAGGCTTTTCTGGGAAAGGCAGAAGCGATCGTTGTAATTCACGGTGGGATGGGGCGCGAGGAGCGGAATCGGAACAAAGAATTGTTCATGCAGGAAAAGGATGTGCAGGTACTAGTTGCTACTGACGCTGCTGGCGAGGGAATTAATCTCCAGCGTGCCCATCTAATGGTCAACTATGACTTGCCCTGGAATCCTAATCGAATTGAACAAAGATTTGGCCGGATTCACCGAATAGGCCAGACCGAGGTGTGCCATCTATGGAACATCCTCGCAGAGGAAACGCGAGAAGGCGATGTTTTCAAGAGGTTGTTTGAGAAGATTGAGCAACAACGAAAAGCCTTGGGCAGCGGAGTATTCGACATTCTCGGCAAGATCTTTAGGGACCAACCGTTGCGTCAGCTGTTAATTGAGGCAGTGCGATATGGGGATCGCCCTGATGTGCGAGCTAAGTTGTTCGCCGCTGTTGACAACCTAGCCGACCGTGAGCGCTGCCGCGAGCTTCTAGAGGAACGTGCACTCGTTCGCGACTCGATGGACGCTACAAGGGTACGCGAGATTCGCGAACAAATGGAACGCGCTGAAGCTCGACGGCTACAGCCACATTTCATAGCAAGCTTTTTCATGGAAGCGTTCAAACTCCTTGGGGGGGCCATGCATGAACGCGAGCAGGGTCGCTACGAGGTCACGCGTGTCCCCATTGATGTCAGATATCGAGACCGACAGATCGGAGTTGGCGATGCCGTTCTGACGCGTTATGAGCGCGTAACTTTCGAGAAATCACTCATTGCCGTTCCCGGTAAGCCCTTAGCAGAGTTTGTCTGCCCCGGACACCCTCTTCTGGAAGCGGTAACCGACATCATCCTTGAGCGCTACAGGCAACTTCTCAAAACCGGCGCAGTTCTGTTGGATGAAGCTGATAGCGGTGAAGAGTTGCGCATTCTGTTTTATGTGGACCATTCGATCCAAGATGCTCGGACGGATGCGGCCGGAAACCGGCGTATCGTTTCGCGGCAAATGCAGTTCGTCAGTATCAACTCCGGTGGCGAAATAAGGAATGCTGGGTTTGCTCCTTATCTCGACTATCGCCCTATCTCGGATGACGAGCGTCGGTTATTGACCTCTACATTGAACGCGGATTGGCTGAAGTCCAACCGTGAAACGGAGGTTCTGGCATACGCTGCGGAGCACCTCGTCCCTGGGCATTTGGAAGAAGTGAAGCAGCGTAAAGAAGAACTGGTCGATAAGACGATAGCCGCAGTTCAGGATCGACTGACCAAGGAGATCAACTACTGGGATCATCGCGCTGAGGATCTTAAGGCGCAAGAATTGGCGGGCAGAGTCAACGCCAGGATCAACTCCGGCAAGGCAAGACAACGTGCTGACGAGCTGCAAGCGCGCCTCAAGAAGCGACTGGAAGAACTTAAACAAGAGCGAAGGGTTTCACCGTTACCACCAGTGGTCATGGGCGGAACCCTGGTGGTTCCTGCGGGAGTCGTTGCACGTCTCAAGGGCGAGCGTGCGAAGACTGCCGTCGAACATAACCGCGAAACCGAGCGTGTAGAGCAGCTGGCGATGGTGGCGGTGATGGCGAGGGAGCGGGAACTTGGGTTTGAACCTCGGGATGTAAGCAACCAGAAGTGCGGGTACGACGTTGAATCGCGCGTACCGGGCACCGGCAGGCTCCGGTTCATAGAAGTCAAGGGCAGGGTTGCCGATGCGAAGACCGTGACAGTGACCAAGAATGAGATTTTGACCGCACTCAACAAGCCGGATGATTTTCATTTGGCTATCGTCACGGTCGACGGCGACAGCACGGAAATCCGATACCTGCAACGACCGTTTAACAATGAGCCTGATTTCAGTGTAACGAGTATCAACTTCGACATAGCCAAGCTCGCCCTGAGCACGGGAGTTTTGGCATGAGCTTCGGCACAAGCCCACAGTCGGTGGTTGAGCGTGCCGAGCGATTGCTTGAACGTCTGGGTCCTGCGTTTGACAGGTTTGAACGATGGGAAAATTGGCAGCAGCAGCTGATGCAAATCGTTGCGGACGCGCCGAAGCGCCCGGAAGTGGCAATTTCGCTCGTCGGCGGTACTGGCGCTGGCAAGAGCACGCTTGTAAACGCTCTGCTAGAAGCGCGTGTGCTTCCTGTCGGAAATATGAAGGCGTGTACGGCAGCCATTTCAGAGATCAGCTATTCGGATACAGGCACGTACTCAGCAGACGTTGAATTCGTGCCACGTTCGGCCTGGGAACAGGAAGTTCAGGCTCTTATTGGGGATCTAAGAGACGCATCCGAACGCGAGATTCTAGCGCCGGAAGACCAGCCCCGTACTGTCGAGCCTTCCTACGTCGCTAGTACTGCCCGTGACAAGCTCTGGACCGTCTACGGCGTCCCCGGCGGGAACCCAGCACATTTAGATATTCATCATCTTGTTGAACCGGCCGAGATAAAAGCGGCGCTAAACCGCAGTGTCGAGTCGTTTTCGTCTACGGAATTGGAGGACTTCCGCAAGCGTGTTTCCCACTACCTAGATTCCGAGAACCGATTTTGGCCTATTGTCAAAACCGTCAAGATTCGCGGACCTTTCAGCGCGCTGGAATGCGGCGCAAAGCTCATTGATCTGCCTGGTATCAACGATCCTAACGAGGCGCGGGAAACGATTACTAAGGAGCACTTGAAAACGTGCCGCTATGTTTGGATTGTGTTCGCCATTAAACGCGTACTCATGAAAGACCTGACCTCGCTCATGCAGTCACCGGAGTTCATTCGTCAGGTCATTATGGACGGTCGCGCCAACGCCCTAACTCTTGTTGCTACGGCATCCGATGACATCGATTATGACGTAGCGATCGAACACTACCATCTCCCGGAGAATGCGTCCGACGCTACCGTTGTTGAGTGCAGAAACGGGGAGGCCATACAGGAAGTTCAGCGCCAACTGGAACGCATTGCCGCCGACGTGGCGGCCAGAGCCGAGACGAACGGCGACGCCCTGGCCGCTCTGCAGCGGCAATTCAAGGAATCGCGGATTTTTACTACTTCGGCACGGGAATATCTGCGATTGCGCCATCTTTCAAAAGTTAAGAATGCGGTCTTGGACACGGTAGATCAAACTCAGCTACCTCAGCTACGTGACCATCTGATCGAAATTTCTTCGGCTTACGGCGTGGAAGCAAAGGCACGGGCGCAGCATCGGCAGCTCTCGATGCTCTTTCAAGAGATGGAACGCGAAGTTGCCAGCCGGAAACTCGCCCTTAAACGGTCCCTCGAAACTTCAGAGGCACAAAGAAAGGAAGTGATAAGCGCCGCTGACGCGGCGCAGCGATTTCTCGCGAAACGGCTTCAGGATGCGCATCAGACCTTCGACGAGAGTTTGGCAGAGAGCCGTCGCCAATTTGAGGAAGCATTAACGCGTGCAATCCGAGAAGGTGAATTGGAGCTTGTTCGTGTCCGCGCCAGATGGGAGTGCATGTATTGGTCCACCATCCGGGCTGTAGCCCGGCGCAATGGCGTTTTCTATGGATCAACTGGCGATCACGATTTCCCCGGTGACATTGCTGATCCCATTCTTGATAAAGTGACCTTTGCCTGGGCGGATTTCTTCGGCAACAAACTCTCCGGTCTCCTAGAGCGCAGTACGACCCGATTAGAGACCATCGCAGAAGAGCAAAGGCTTGAACTTCTTCGTATTCTTCAGCAGATTTCCAACGACGACATCTCGCGCGAAAGCGTTAACAAGATTGGGGAAACCACAGCCAGTGTCCTGAAAGAGATACTCACCCAAACCCAGGAATCAATGAAGGAGAAGATCGACCGAGTGCGCCGCACTCTGCACGAGACAATCCCCGGCCAGATAAGGGCCAATATGGCTGCCGCTTTTGAGAAAGCTGCCGAGGAACGCGGTCGCGGCATGAAGGCCCGGATGCTCGATACCATCGGCAAACATGCTAAGGATACGGCAAAAATCATGTTCTCGGACGCTCGAAAAGCTGTGATTGACGGGGTTGGCGGTCTGGCGGACGGGCTTCGGCGACGGGAACAAGAGATGGGACAGGCGGTAACACGGCAGTCTGGCCTCATGGTTGAAAACGTCACGAATGTCTCGCCAGGACTGACACCAGGCCAGGTGGCCGCTATCGGACAGGAATTGAAGGATGCAGAGGCTGCGCTCGTGTTGGTTGCGGAAGTAAGTATGCCAGCCCCGGTTCCTGCGTAGAAACATATCGCTATCGTTCGTCGGCTCGAACTAGTTCGAGGGGCAAGGGACACTGCGAGGAGGCCAAGGACTGGATTCTAATGCGTGAAATCAAAAGGAAGTTGATTGAAGTTGCGCTGCCACTAGAGGCGATTAACAAAGCGGCAGTCGAAGAGAAGTCAGTTCCGAGGCATGGACACCCACAAACTCTTCACTATTGGTGGGCCAGGCGACCGCTTGCAGCTTGTAGAGCTGTGTTATTTGCCTCGTTGGTTGATGATCCTTCCTCCCACCCCGAGAGGTTTCCGACCGAGGAGGCCCAGGACCAAGAGCGTCAGCGCCTCTTTCAAATTATCGAAGAGCTGGTTAACTGGAATAATTCCAACAATCCACTCGTATTGGACGCTGCCCGAGAGGAGATCCGTAAGAGTTGTGACGGCGTACCACCGACGATATTAGATCCTTTCTGCGGCGGTGGTTCTATTCCGCTCGAAGCGCAAAGGCTTGCCCTGAGGGCGCGCGCCAGCGACTTAAACCCTGTAGCGGTACTGATCACGAAAGCCCTGATCGAACTGCCGCCAAACTTCAAAGGTAACCCCCCATTGAATCCTGAGGCGCAAACGAAACTCGACCATAGTAAGTCCTGGCATGGAACGCACGGCCTCGGAGAGGATGTGCGCTATTACGGAAGATGGATTCAAAATGAGGCACAGAAGAGGATTGGGCACCTGTATCCAAGAGTTGGCGTACCGGGCCGTCACAGCTCAAAGGATGCGGCGGTACTCGCTACTGTTTGGGCGCGTACGGTGCGATGCCCTAATCCGGCTTGCGGTGCCGATATGCCATTGGCGAGGTCATTCTGGCTCGCAAAGAAGGCGTGGGTGGAACCGAAGGTCGTACGGCCGCGGAGTGCTGATGCGCACGTGATATTCGAGGTTTGCGGCGGCGACGGGAAAGCCCCGGAAGGTACTGTTGGAAGACGAGGGGCGCGATGTCTCGTATGCGGGGAATTAGTACCTCTCAATTACGTGCGAGACGAAGCTGCACACGGACGAATGGCCGCGGTACCAATGGCAGTCGTAGCCGAAAGTGGCGGGAAG
>Ga0187784_10004961_pt1 | contig 10788 bp, 9 predicted proteins | sample 1015_SJ02_MP15_2_FD_132964 | JGI IMG/M metagenome (GOLD analysis project Ga0187784, IMG submission 132964) | Tropical peat soil microbial communities from peatlands in Department of Meta, Colombia - 1015_SJ02_MP15_20_MG | ecosystem: Environmental > Terrestrial > Soil > Wetlands > Peat | place... | reverse complement strand
CTCCGCCCCCCGGTTGGGGCGGCCGTACCGGACCGATGCGTCCCGCCACGTCCCAGGAAGCCTGGCCTGAAGCTGCGCCTTAGGGCCGAAAGGCGCGACGGTGAGAGCCGCGGTGGAACGCCGACAGGCGAGCGCGTGCCGCTCGCACGCGCGCCGCATCTGAAAAGATGCGGAGGTTTCGAAAACACGTTTGCCGGCGTTCCGCCTCCTTTTTCCTTTCGTTGTCGTTGCGAGGGAAGAGCGAAGCGATCCAGTCGTGAGGCAAGGAAATTCCGGATTGCTTCCTCGCCGACGGTCCTCGCCATGACGCATCGAGCACAACTCGGGCGCCTCGCGCCGCGAGAATGCGATGGGTTTTGCTTCGCTCAACCCATCCTGCGGGCCGCGTGACAGAATCCACACGGGCAAAAGATCCGCGAATGGAATCCCTAACCGTCCTGTGGCATCAATGCGCAATGCGGGCGGAATTGGCCGCGCTAGACCTTGAATAGTTTATTCAGGCGGCTGCTGGCGGGGGCGGCGCGCTCGAGATCGCTGACGTTCGACTGCCGCCTTTTGCCATTCGCATTTGTTTGAATATTTCGTTGGCGACCGACGTATCTATTGTGCTCGATGATGAAACACAACCGATTCCATCGACCCAACAAACTTATTGGATCGGCTCTTTAAGGCACACCCCCATCACGTCATGGATGCATCATGGCCGCAGACAAGCAGAAAATGATCGAGATTTTCAAGATATTGTTGGTAGCTACTACCGGTTCTCTGCTGCTTTTCGGCGCCGGCGCCAACGCCACGGGCAGACTCGGGACTTGCCCGCGGGCGCGGAGGGTACCAACGTCGCGACCGGAGTTGCTTGATGTGCTCCCACAAGTCCTCTTCCAATTTCTCAAATACGCAACATACGTCATGCAACCGGTCTCTTGTTGCCGGCGTTTCTGCTGGAAACCTCGCACGGAAAACTTTGTTGTCGGACATGGCCGCTCCGAAGGTCCAACGAATCACCTCCGCGTAATGAATCAGGCGGTCCTGCGGAACTCAAGCCGGATGATTCTGTGAACAGCGGAGCGAGCGACTTTCCGATCCGCTTGTTCACGCGCCCCTCCATGCCTTGCAAGCCGAATGCGAGTACAGACAAACGGATTAACCAACTGCTAACCATTGTGTCACCAAATTGCGCAACTGCCTTCGAATTGAAATTTGCGCGTAAACGGCCAAGAAGCTCCATCGGGTTGGTAACAATCCGAGCCGCGATGACGGCATCGCTCATGGAGGATAATGACCAATGGCGCGAAGTCCTGAATGGCCATTGCCGCCAAGGGAAACGCTGGCTGCACAGGCACTGCGGGCGGCATCGGCAGAGAAGCGGATCGCCGAATTGGAGAGCCAACTCGACTCGGCGCACGAGGAGCTACTACGACGAGAAAACGAGATTGTTTCCCTTCAGAAGTCACTCCACTTGGCCGCCGGCGAGAATTCGCGCTTGTCCAGCCATCTCGAGCAACATTCCGTCGCAGCGGACATAGCAAAGTCTCGGTTCGACAGTCTGGCAGTGGTGCTGGCCACGGCAAGGCACGAACGCGATGAAGCCAACCAACGGCGACAGACAGAAACTTCGGAACTGGGCACTCATCTCGAAGCGGCTTTGGCACGCGCAATCGGTGCGGAGAAGCTGCTCTCGCAGGCGCAAAAGGATTTGCGCGTTTTTAATATGAAGAATAGCGCCATGGAGCGGCAAGTTGCTGACGCCGAGAGTGCGGCCCAGGAAAAAGAACACCAAATCCATGAACTGGCGCGTTCACGTTCGGTGCTGACCGATGAATTGAACCGACTTCTGACGATTAGCAAAATTCGCGATGCAGATCTTGCTCGCGCCAAAGAAAATCACAGCCTCCTGGCCGAGCTGGTTATTCAGCTACAAGCCAAGATGCAAGAGTCAAAGAATGATAAAAGGGTTGAAGAGATCAATCCCCGGCTGCAACACGCGCGGAAGCGAATCGGTGCTAAGAGTTTCGGTAACAGTAGACGGACGAATTGCGCCATATTAAAGCGCGACCTGGATAAAGATACATGGCTGCTTGGTCCATTGCCGTCCGTAAATGCAGCTTAATTCTTTTTAGGCGGCAGCCATCATACCATCGGGGGCTGCGCAATAAGACTTTGGGTGACCGAAAACTGCGGTAGTCGTGCCGGCTGGTTGATCGCATCGCCTTCGGCCCCCAGACCACACTCGGCTATTTACCGAACAGCAATGGCACCGCAGGTATGGTCCCGCGCGTGATTTCACCGCAGGTATGGTCCCGCGCGTGATTTAGCCTGATTTGCGGGTCGTGGGGTGTTGACAACAACTGACAAGCCGGCTTCGCAGGATTCCGGCCTCGCGGCATTGGTTCTTTTGTTGCGTCTGCATGGTATCAGCGCCGACGCCGAGCAAATTCGTCCCCAATTATCGGCTTGACACCACAGCCACGAATGCTAGTATTTTCAGGCGTTTGTGAGGTTTCGCTTGTTAATGCAGCGTATTAGGCGTAACCGAATTGGTGATGGCCGACGACAAGCCCATAGACGCTGGCGCGCCCGAAATCGAAGTCACGCCCGCGATGATTGATGCCGGTGCGGATGCCTTATGGCGTTCATGCGCTATAGAGCATCCGTGCGAGGCTGATAGGGAAATCGTTCGGTCAATATTTACCGCGATGCTCTCCGCTTCTTCATTTGAAGCAAGAGGTCATTGAGGCGGTCCTTAAGCGTGAGCACTCGCTCTGTAAAATCAAGCACGTCTTTTAAGTGCAAAGGCTTTTGTTTGGTGGTTTTGGTGCGATAATCTAGCCGTCCTGGCTGAAGATTGGCACCAGCGTCTAGTGACGCCCCCAGCAATGTCGCCAATACATTTTCGCGAACTTCGTGATGGGCAAGTCTCACGCGCGTATCATTCTCGCCTCTCATGCCTTCGATGATCCTGCGCCAAAGTTTAAGCGACTCTGGGAAAGTCCCATCGAGTACAAAAAGGTCATCAATTAACTAAAGCCACACATGGAAGTTCATGATGGAATACATCACAAGGCCAGCTTTGACTTCAGATGTGCGAAGCAGTTTCGCCGCTATTCTGACCAGCGTTTCCTCCATTCCTGACCAAGCGGTTATTCCTTGACCGATCGCCGCGAAAAATAAGCGCCTGTGCTCTAGGCGCGCTCGCCCCGATTCCTTAATATGTTCACGAATCTTGCTGAGGTCCGATAGCGAGAAAGCTTCCGCAACTTCCGCAAGAGATTTCTGGTCAGATTTACCGGCCATGGAAAAGAAAGATCAATTCAGTCCTGAAGAAACTCAGCAGCGCTTCAATGCCGCGCTCCGCGGCGCGCGTATCGCTGGTCCTCAGCACAAACACAGTGTGACTCCGAAACGGGTTAAGTCGCAACGGAAAAAACGGAAGAAGAAATAGAAACGGCCCACTGACTGCCATCAGGGGCCGCAAATGCGAGTGCCATATCGCGCGAACAGTTTACGCGCAATGGAGGCGCTTGTCATGTCAAACGATCAATTCACCGATGATCTCTCGCCGCGGATTCGGCAATTCGTCGAATGGCATCAATTCACAAATTGATATCCGTCGATCACAACATCGCCCGCTTCCGGCAATAGTTCCAGGTTTACTAGCTCTCTTTGCGAGAGCCCGTTTATTTCTTCGAGTAATTTTTCGGGGAAAGGATGCGTCCTCACAAGTGCCTGACAAACCAAAAACAGAGCGTGTGTCTGCCCAATAAGATGCAAAATGGCATGCGTTGCCCGTTCGGGTGGCATGGTCGTATCCATAGCTAAGCCCTATGTTTGCGATGTTTCAGCCAGCGCATAAACCTTGCAGCTTGCGCCCTAAAGTCTGGCTTCGCGAGTTCCCCGATACGTGAGGCGCTTGCCAGCGGCGTTCTTTACGGCAAGCACCGCACGCTCATCGATCATTAAAACCAAGCGCGACGCGGTGATTGTAGCGGAAGTCGTATTCCGCCAAATACCGATGCAAATGTTTCTCTTTGCAGTGCTGGTAAACGCCCCGCATACCGCGCTTGAAAATTGAGAAATAACCTTCGGCAGAATTGGTATGGATCGCTTCGCCGTCCTCGTAACGCACATATTCTTCGATGCTGTGCTTGACGGCTTTGTGTGCTTCAAACGTCGAGCCGATCGCCGGATAGAGGTTGCTTTCGTCGGTATGCAATCGGCTCTCGCGGGCGATGTTCTCGCTTACGATCTTGGCGACGTGTTCTTTGCTCGCAACCGGAACGTGGAACGTGCGCACATTGCCGCCGCGCTCGACAAGCGCAACGATGGGGCGCTTATTGCCCTTCCGATTGTTGCGAACGCGACCATACTTGTTCGCCCTTAGAACAGGGTGATCGACGTTGCCGTAGTAGGTTTCGTCGGCCTCTACAATGCTGCCGCCGCCGCCCAGCGGCGCGAGGCCCCCAGCGCGCATGGCTTCGCGGATACGGTGCGCCATAAACCAAGCGGCCTCGTAGCTGATGTGAAGCGTGCGATGGAGCTGGTGAGCGGAAACGCCTTTCTTGCTGGAGCACATCAAGTGGAACGCCTGGAGCCACTTGTGGAGCGCAATCTTGCTGCGCTCCATGACCGTCTTCATGGTGACGGTGAAGTCCTTGCGGCATTCCTTCTCGGCGCAGCGGTACACGCCTGGGCGCCTTGTGGGGTAGGCGTGGTTGATGACGCCGCAATGGGGGCAGATCGGGCCATCCGGCCACAGGATCGCCTCTAGGGCCTTCCTAGCCTCGTTATCGTCGCGGAATTGGGGAGCCGAGAAGGTATCCATGGCCGTGTTCCCTCGAAAACTGCGGAAACACTAGCACTTGTGCTTTGTGGTGTCAACCTGATAATTGGGAATTCGTCACCGATTCGGGTCCGAGATCGGCTTAAACGAGATGCTGCGCTGCGCCAAGGAATTCGGGCTCAAGGCACGCAGCTATCGCTCGAACTGGCCACGGCTGAGCAAGACCCCGCTGCCGGGCGTCGTCGGTTTGCGCGACGGCGGCTACCTCCTTCTCGGTAAGGCAAGCGAAGAGCAGGTTCTTGTTCAAGATCCAACTTCCCCGCGGCCGAAGCTGATGTCGCGTCAGGAGTTCGAGAGCGTCTGGGACCGCAGCGTTGTGCTGATGGCCAGTCGCGCCGGGTTGGCGGAACTGGTCCGACGCTTCGATATCAGCTGGTTTCTTGGCGCTATCCACAAGTACCGTCATCTGCTTGGCGAGGTGCTCGTCGCATCGTTCTTTCTTCAGCTTTTTGCACTCGTCTCCCCATTGTTTTTCCAGGTTGTGATCGACAAGGTGCTGGTCAGCCGCACCTTGAGCACGCTCGACGTGCTCGTCGTCGGGCTCATCGGCGTTTCTATTTTCGAGACCATCCTCGCTATCCTGCGCACCTACCTCTTTTCCCACACCACCAACCGCATCGACGTTGAATTGGGTGCGCGCCTCTTCCGCCACTTGCTGGCGCTGCCGATTGCCTATTTCCAGAGCCGACGCGTCGGTGATTCAGTCGCGCGGGTGCGCGAGCTCGAGAACATCCGCAACTTCCTCACCAGCTCGGCACTGACGCTGGTGATCGACCTGTTCTTCACCGTCGTGTTCATAGCGGTGATGCTCATTTACTCGCCGTGGCTTACCGCAGTCGTGCTCGGAGCAATCCCGCTCTACGTCGCCATCTCGGCGGCGGCAACTCCGCTCTTTCGCCGGCGGCTCAATGAGAAATTTGTCCGCGGCGCCGAGAACCAGGCGTTTCTGGTCGAGACCGTTACCGGCGTGGAGACGCTCAAATCAATGGCGGTCGAGCCGCAAATGCAGCGCCGCTGGGAAGACCAGCTCGCCGGCTATGTCGCGGCAAGCTTTCGCGTCATCACTCTGAACAACACCACGAGCCAATCGGTCCAGCTCATCAACAAGCTCGTGACCGCCGGCATCCTCTATTTCGGGGCCAAACTCGTGATCGATGGTTCCCTCACCGTCGGCGAGCTCGTCGCCTTCAATATCCTGGCGGGGCGTGTCAGTGCACCGGTGCTGCGCCTGGCGCAAATGTGGCAGGATTTCCACCAGGCGAGGCTCTCGGTGGAGCGGCTCGGCGATATCCTCAATACGTCAGCCGAACCGACCTTCAGCCCTGGCCGGGTGGCATTGCCGAGCATTCGCGGCGATGTCGTCTTCGAGCATGTCGGCTTCCGCTACCGCATCGACGGGCCGCAGGTGCTGCATGATGTGAGCTTCAGCGTCCCGGCAGGCCAGGTGGTCGGCATTGTCGGTCCCTCCGGGTCGGGCAAGAGCACGCTCGGTAAGCTCATCCAGCGCCTTTACGTCCCCGAAAGCGGCCGCGTGCTTATCGACGGCACTGATATCGCCATGGTGGATAGCGCCTGGTTGCGCCGCCAGCTTGGGGTTGTGCTGCAGGAAAACATCCTCTTCAACCGCTCGATCCGCGAGAATATCGCACTCGCCGATCCCGGCACGCCGCTCGACCGGGTGATTGCTGCGGCCGACCTTGCCGGCGCCCACGATTTCATTCTCGAGCTGCCGCATGGTTACGATACGATCGTGGAAGAACGCGGCAGCAGCCTCTCTGGTGGCCAGCGCCAGCGTATCGCCATTGCCCGCGCGCTGTTGACCGAACCGCGCATCCTCATCTTCGATGAAGCAACGAGCGCGCTCGATTACGAAAGCGAGCGGATCATCCAGGCCAATATGGCGCAGATCGCCAATGGACGCACGGTCTTCATCGTCGCCCATCGCTTGTCCACCGTCCGTTTTGCCGACCGCATTCTCACTCTGGACCGCGGGCGCCTCACCGAGGACGGGACCCACGACGAACTCGTTCGTCGGGGTGGCCGCTACGCAACGCTCCACAGACTGCAGAGTGGCATTCATGACATTGGCTAAAGCCGCGACCGGCGAAACGAAAAATATCCTCGTGAAGTGGGAGCAAAAAAGGTCCCGCGACAAGCATGAACTAGCTTTCCTGCCGGCCGCGCTCGAGATCGTGGAGACGCCGCCCTCACCCATTGGTCGCGCCATCAGCGTCACCATCATTGCCCTTTTTTGCCTCGCCCTTGTTTGGGCCAGCGTCGGCCGCGTCGATATTGTCGCCTCCGCCTCCGGGAAAATCATCCCGAGTGGCCGGGTCAAGCTGATCCAACCGTTCGAGACCGGCGTCCAGACCGTCGAGGCAGGCGATGTTTTGATTGAGCTCGATCCGACCATGACCGCAGCGGAACAGGAGCACATCAGAAGCGATCTGATCGCCGCGCAACTTGACGTGGCGCGCTTGCGAGCGGCGCTGAGCAATAGCGACAACCCGCAAGGCGTCTTTCAGCCTCCGGCGAACGCCAGCGTCGAGCTCGTCGCCATGCAGCGTCAATACTTAGCCACGCAAACAGAAGAATACCGAGCCAGAATCGCGTCGCTCGATCGCCAGCGAGCACAGAAGGCAGCCGAACGCGATACGATCGCCGCCACAATCGCCAAGCTCCAAGCCGATGAACCGATCATCAGGCAGCGCGTCGATATCCGCAAAGCGCTAGTCGAAAAAGAGCTCGTGTCGAGGATCACTTACCTCGAAACGCTGCAGCAGTTAACTGAAAACGAACAAGACCAAGCCATTCAACAGAGTCGGCTGGTCGAGGCAAAAGCTGCGTTGGCAGCAATCACGGAAAACCAAAATCACGAAGCGGCAGAATTTCATAGTAAGCTGCACGGCGAGCTCGCCGAGGCCGAACGCAAGGCCGCCGGCCTCAGCCGCGATCTGGTGAGAGCCGAAGAGCGAACCAAACTTCAGCTTTTGACCGCGCCGGTCGATGGCGTCGTGCAACAGCTTTCCGTGCATACGATTGGCGGCGTGGTGACCCCAGCGCAGCAATTAGCCGTCGTCGTGCCGTCGGATGCGGTGCTCGAAGTTGAAGCCGTGATCTCCAATCGTGACGTTGGTTTTGTTCGTGCTGGGCAGGACGTGCAGATCAAGGTCGATACCTTCAACTTCACCCGCTACGGTCTGGTTCATGGCAGGGTGTTGAACGTATCCCAGGACGCGATTGCTCGCGACGCCGCGTCGGACAAGCGCGGTGTAAATCGGGCCGACGCTGATGCGACCAGCGAACCTAAGGGGCAAGAGCTCAACTACGCGGCGCACATATCGCTCGACCACACGACAATTCAGGTAAACGACGGGATTGCCAATCTCTCACCCGGCATGGCAGTGACGGCGGAAATAAATACCGGCTCGCAAAGCATCCTCAGCTACCTGCTCTCCCCGCTGCTGAGGTACAGGCAGGAGGCTCTTCGAGAGCGATAAGGCGGTGGCCAGTCTTACGTTGCAATCCCGCTCATGCTGCGACGGAAAAACATGATTGGATGGGGCGGGAGAATAGTTTCTGCCCTTCCGCGTTATGCACATTGATGGCCGCGCCGCTCCATTCCTTTTCATCTGTGATCGCATAGTCAAGCGCGATGAGTTCCGCGAGCCGATAGGCGCCTTCGGCCGTCGGGAAATGGTGGGCGCAATAGTCGTACTCGGACCGTTTCTGGCCCACCGCATCGAAGAAATAGCGTTTCATTAACGACCTCTTAATCTTGCTCCAGACCGAACTTTGTCGGACGTTGGCAAAGCTATTTTGAGTTTGGTCTAAGGTGTTTGCTAAGACTGCGTGAGATTCGATGACGGCGGATGCGAACACTTGTTAGATTTCGCTTTACGCTTGTTTCCACCCTCAAAGCGCGGGATTGTTCTGAAACACGCAGGAGTTCGGTTATGCGCGACCATGAACGCCGATCTGGAGTGGACCGACGCTCCGGCACGGACCCGCGTTGCGGGACAGATACCGCGTCGGACGAACAGCGGCGGCTAATCGGCGAGCGACGTTCCGGCGTTGATCGTCGCTCCGGCCGCGAGCGGCGCGCGAGCGCTAGGACCGATCGGGACGCACCGAGCGATAGTTCGAGCTGATCCACAGCGGGCGACGCGCTAGCGGAATCGACGGCGCGTCATCTTTGGGGTCCGACTCAGCCGGGATCGTCCTGGCCGGTCCGATCTTGCCTGGGCGACCGACATGGTCTTCTCCCTGATCTTGGCCAAGGCCTGGGGAAGGGGCACCTATGAGGGTGACGATCACCGCGGCCGCGTCTGGGCCGCCGGCGCTCGAGTAGGAGTGGGCCCTGCATCTCCGTGGGGCGACGCGAAGGTATATAAAGTTTCAGATAATCAGCTCAGCCGCCGTTAAGAGTTTCGTGGGAGATTCCGCTAAGGAAGAATTCAGTAGCGAGGCGGCTATGAGCAGCGGTAACTCTGAGTCCCCGACGACACTGGCAACATCGACGACGGCATCCTCAACCGTACCATCGTGGGTGAGCACCCTTCAGACCGCGTCGATCAAAAGCGACATGATCGCCGCCGATGTTGACGGAACGGTCACCTACGCGGGGCTCGAGAAACTCATCGCGGACTTGGACTCGACCTTGTCGTCCTCCGGCACAACGCTGACCGCCGCGGAATTTTCCGACCTCAAGACGATTGCTGCCAATCTGAACAATGGCGTGCAGACATCGCCTTATTTGACATATAGCTTTAATGCGCTCGTCAATGGCAATGCCGCTAACGCAACCTGGACAGGCGGTGCCGCGTCATCAACGAATCTGGGCAATCTCGCCGCCGGTTCCTCGGCCACGCAGCTTTCCGAGCTGAACGACAAATGGTTCCTCGGTACCGATCTTCCGAGTTCGAAGGTCACGATGAGTGGCTATCCTACCTTCTCGGTGACCTACTCGGCCGACTCGTTGCCGCTATTCGGCGCGAGCGGTCCGAGCATGAACGACATCAACCAGGGCTATCTCGGCGACTGCTATTTCCTGGCGAGCCTCGCCGAGGTCGCCGAGCAGAACCCGGGCATCATTTCGTCGATGTTCACGTCGAACGGAAACAGCGCCTACGGCGTGCGCTTTTACGTCGACGGCACAGCCGAATATGTCACGGTCGATAATTTGCTGGCGGACGGCGGCTCCATCTTCAACTACTCCGCGTCGGACACCTGGGCGAGCTTCGCGGAGAAAGCCTACGCGCAGCTCCAGGCCGGCGGCGCTGTGACCGGGAATACGATCAGCGGCAATTCCTGGTCGGCCATCGGCAACGGCGGCGCTCCGGAATACGCCCTCGAGGAGATCACCGGCGCGTCGGCGATCACGGACTTCGACGCCGACGGGACCTCCTGGATGACCGTGGTCTACAATTCGTCCCTCGACATGACGAGCTATACGCTCGGAGATTCCACGGCGAGCGTCCTCAGCACGTTGGTGTCCGACCTTAAAGCTGGCGACGACCTCGTTTTGAGTTCCTACACGAATGCGTACAGCTCCGGATACCAGACCCTGGTTGCCGATCATGCGATGTCGATCTACGGTTACGACAGCAGCACCGGCATGCTCGAAATCCGCAATCCTTGGGGCACGGCGCCCGGCCAGTACTGGGACACGACCTTCGAGGTCAGCCCTTCCACCCTCCTTGCGGACGGCGATACCATCACGGCAGACAACGTCGGCAGCGCGGAGAGCCAAAATGCCTTCCCGCCGACCGTGACTGCGCAGACGGCAACCCAGACCTGGAAGTTCGGTCAAGCGGTGAATTTTGCGCTCGCGTCCAACACCTTCACCGATCCGCAGGGTGAGACGTTGACCTATACGGCGACGCTGGCCAGCGGCGCCGCTCTGCCCTCGTGGTTGAGCTTCAATGCCACCACGAAAACTTTCACTG
>Ga0187784_10004960_pt1 | contig 10788 bp, 10 predicted proteins | sample 1015_SJ02_MP15_2_FD_132964 | JGI IMG/M metagenome (GOLD analysis project Ga0187784, IMG submission 132964) | Tropical peat soil microbial communities from peatlands in Department of Meta, Colombia - 1015_SJ02_MP15_20_MG | ecosystem: Environmental > Terrestrial > Soil > Wetlands > Peat | place... | reverse complement strand
GCGACCGGTCGACCAAGGCTCTGTCCTTGATCCCAAAAGGGCTCGCACCCGCGAGCCCGTCTTGGCGCAAAATGCCGTGGATCAGTTTCGCGACCGGTCGACGAGGGCTCTGTCTTTGATCCCAAAAGGGCTCGCACCCGCGAGCCCGTCTTAGCGCAAAAAGCCGTGGATCAGTTTCGCGACCGGTCGACCAAGGCTCTGTCTTTGATCCACGGCATCATCGCGCGCAGCTTAGCGCCGACCTGCTCGATCGGATGGGCGGCGCTTTTGGCGCGCATCGCCTTGAACGAGGTCTGGTTGACCTTGTTCTCCAGCATCCAGTCCTTGACGAACCGGCCGGACTGGATGTCGGCGAGGATGCGTTTCATCTCGGCCCGCGTCTTGTCGTCGATGACGCGTGGGCCGGAGACATACTCGCCGTATTCGGCGGTGTTGGAGACCGAATAGTTCATGGTAGCGATGCCGCCCTCATAAATCAGGTCGACGATCAGCTTCACCTCGTGCACGCATTCGAAATAGGCCATCTCCGGCGCGTAGCCGGCTTCGACCAGGGTCTCGTAGCCGGCTTTCATCAGCTCGACGAGCCCGCCGCAGAGCACCGATTGCTCGCCGAACAGATCGGTCTCGCATTCCTCGCGGAACGTGGTTTCGATGATGCCGGCGCGGCCGCCGCCAATCGCGGCGCCATAGGAAAGGCACAGGTCGTGGGCGTTGCCAGAGGCGTCCTTGTGGATGGCGAGGAGGCACGGCACGCCGGCGCCGCGCTGATATTCGGAACGCACGGTGTGCCCCGGCCCTTTCGGCGCGATCATCATCACGTCGAGATCGGGGCGCGGCTCGATCAGGTTGAAATGGATATTGAGGCCGTGCGCGAACATCAGCGCCGCGCCCGGCTTCATGTTGGGGGCGAGGTGCCCATTATAGATGTCGGCTTGCAGCTCGTCGGGCGTGAGCATCATCATCACGTCGGCCCATTTCGCGGCGTCGGCGACTTCCATGACCTTGAGCTTCTCGGCTTCGGCTTTCTTGACGCCCTGCGAGCCCTTGCGCAGCGCGACCGTGACGTCCTTGACGCCGGAATCGCGCAGATTGAGCGCATGGGCGTGGCCCTGGCTGCCATAGCCGATGACGGCGACCTTCTTGCCCTTGATCAGATTGAGGTCGGCGTCGCGGTCGTAATAAACGCGCATGGTCTTACCCCTGCTGCAGCCCGGATCGGCCGCCCAATTCGTGCTGCTTCTAAGTTCCGGGAGCGGCTTGGACAAGCCCGGAGCGCGGCGAACGGCGCTTGAGCGGCGGCTTGCCGTTCGCAGCGCAGGTCCCGTCGAATTGCTCGCGCGCCCGCGCGATCTTCGGCTGATTGCGGATCGCCCAGGCGCCGAGCGCCGCCACCGGGGTCAACAGATCGCGTCCGAGCGGCGTCAGCGCATAGTCGACCCGCGGCGGGATGGTCGGAAATACGGTGCGGGTGACGAGACCATCGCGCTCGAGGCCGCGCAAGGTCAGGGTCAGCATGCGTTGGGAAATACCGCCGATCGTCCGGCGCAGCTCGTTGAAGCGCAGCGGACCGCCGCCGAGCCGAGTGACCACCAGCACCGACCATTTGTCGCCGACGCGGGCCAGCACGTCGCCGATGGCGCGGCAATCCGCAGGCAAATGCGTGTGGCTTGGTTTCATGAATGTGCCCTCTTGCGGGCGGTTGCCGTGGTCACATACTTAGCGTCGGTTATCGATTTTAACCAGGTCAAAGTCGACATCCAAGGTCGACGTCCCGAAGCGACGTTTCACCTCTAACCAAGGGGTCCATGCCATGACCAAACCGCTCGTCGCCGTCATTGTCGGCAGCAATCGCCTCGATTCGATCAACCGCAAGCTCGCCCATGCGCTGGCTCGGCTCGGCGCCGACAAGTTCGACTCCAATTTCGTGCGCATCGACGACCTGCCGATGTTCAACCAGGACCTCGAAGGCAACCTGCCCGCCGAGGCGGTGCGCTACAAGAACGAGATCGCCGGCGCCGACGGGGTGCTGATCGTGACGCCGGAACACGACCGCTCGATTCCGGCGGCGCTCAAGAACGCGATCGATTGGGGCGCGCGGCCCTACGGCAAGAACTCGTGGGCCGGCAAGCCCGGCTTCATCACCGGCACCTCGCCGGGCGCGATCGGCTCGGCGCTGGCGCAGCAGCACCTGCGCTCGGTGATGACCAGCCTCGGCTTGACCCTGCTCGGCGGCGAAGCCTACGTCACCTTCAAGCCGAACCTCATCGACGAGCACGGCAATATCGGCGACGAGACCACGCGAAAATTCCTCCAGGACTTCGTCGACCGCTTCGCCGCGCTGGTCGGCCGCCTCGCGGCGCAGCCGGCGCGCTCGGCGGCGTAGCTTCGCACGGTCGCGTCATGGCCGGACTCGACGCCGACTTCACATCCCCTCCGGCCCGCGCGCGATGGCGACGACGCCGGTGCGCGAGACCTCGACCAGGCCGAGCGGCAGCATCAGATTGACGAAGCTGTCGATCTTGTCGGAGGCGCCGGTCAGTTCGAACACGAAGCTCTCATTGGTGGCGTCGATCACCCGGGCGCGGAAGGCGTCGGCAAGGCGCAGCGCTTCCATGCGATGCTCGCCCTTGCCGCGCACCTTGATCATGGCGAGCTCGCGCTGCAGCGCCGGGCCGGCGGCGGTGATGTCGACGACGCGATGCACCGGCACCAGGCGGTCGAGCTGATTCTTGATCTGCTCGATCACCATCGGCGTGCCGCGGGTGACGATGGTGATGCGCGAGAGATGCTTCTCGTGCTCGGTCTCCGAGACGGTGAGCGAGTCGATGTTGTAGCCGCGGCCGGAGAACAGCCCGATCACGCGCGCCAGCACGCCGGGCTCGTTGTCGACCAGCACGCAAAGCGTGCGGCTCTCGACCTGCTGCGAGGTGGTCTGGGCCGGGTAGTGGGTGGTTGCGGTCGTGGTGTTCACGGCGTTCGCTCCTTAAGCCCCTCTCCCCTTGTGGGAGAGGGTGGTCCGCGCAGCGCGCAGCGATGCAAGGACCGGGTGAGGGGTAATCAGCGCGAATGCGAACCCCCTCACCCGGCTCGCTTCGCTCGCCACCCTCTCCCACAGGGGGAGAGGGGTATTACACCATCACCTTGCCCGCTTCGGTGATCGCGTCCTCGACGCGCACGGTCGCGTCGCCGAGCAGCATCTCGTTGTGAGCGCGGCCGGACGGGATCATCGGGAAGCAGTTCTCCGCCGGATCGACCACGCAGTCGAACAGCACCGGCTTCTTCACCTCGATCATCTCCTGGATCTTCTCGTCGAGCTCGCCCGGGTTGGTGCAGCGGATGCCGTGGGCGTGGTAGGCCTCGGCGAGCTTGACGAAGTCCGGCAGCGCCTCGGTGTAGGAATGGGCGTAGCGGCCGCCATGCAGCAATTCCTGCCACTGCCGCACCATGCCCATATACTGGTTGTTGATGATGAAGATCTTGATCGGCAGGTCGTACTGCACCGCGGTCGACATTTCCTGCATGGTCATCAGCACCGAAGCCTCGCCGGCGATGTCGATGACGAGCGCACCCGGATGCGCGATCTGGACGCCGACCGAAGCCGGCAGGCCGTAGCCCATGGTGCCGAGCCCGCCCGATGTCATCCAGCGGTTCGGCTCCTGGAACTGATAGAACTGCGCCGCCCACATCTGATGCTGGCCGACTTCGGTGGTGATGTAGGTGTCGCGGCCCTTGGTCAACTCGTAGAGCCGCTGGATCGCGTATTGCGGCTTGATGATCTCGTTGGAGTTGCGGTAGGCGAGCGAATTCTTGCTCCGCCATTTGTCGATCTGCGCCCACCAGGCGGCGAGCGCCTTCTTGTCCGGAACGACGGCGCTGCCGCGCCACAGCCGCACCACGTCCTCGAGCACATGGGCGCAGTCGCCGACGATGCCGAGATCGGCCTTGACGTTCTTGTTGATCGAGGACGGATCGATGTCGACGTGGATCTTCTTCGAATGCGGCGCGAAGGCGTCGAGCCGGCCGGTGATGCGATCGTCGAAGCGGGCGCCGATCGCGATCATCAGGTCGCAATCGTGCATCGACCAGTTCGCCTCCCAGGTGCCGTGCATGCCGAGCATGCCGAGCCATTGCGGATCGGCGGCCGGGAAGGCGCCGAGCCCCATCAGCGTCGAGGTGATCGGAAAGCCGGTGAGCTTGACCAGCTCGCGCAAGAGCTGCGAAGCGGCGTGGCCGGAATTGACGACGCCGCCGCCGGTGTAGAACAGCGGGCGCTTCGCCGCCGCCATCATGTCGACCGCGCGCTTGATCTTGTCGAGGTCACCCTTGACCTTCGGCCGATAGCCGCGGTGCGGGAATTCCTTGGGCCGGGCATAGGCGCCCCTGGCGAACTGGATGTCCTTGGGGATATCGACCACGACCGGGCCCGGCCGGCCGCTGGCGGCGATGTGGAACGCCTCGTGCAGCGCCCGCGGCAGGTCGGCGATGGTCTTGACCAGATAATTGTACTTGGTGCACGGCCGGGTGATGCCGACGGTGTCGCATTCCTGGAACGCGTCGTTGCCGATGAGATGCGTCGGCACCTGCCCGGTGATGACGACGAGCGGGACCGAGTCGCACAGCGCATCGGTCAGGCCGGTGACGGCGTTGGTGGCGCCGGGCCCGGAGGTGACCAGCACGGTGCCGACCTTGCCGGTCGAGCGCGCATAGCCTTCGGCGGCGTGCACCGCGCCCTGCTCGTGCCGCACCAGGACGTGCTGCACCTTGTCCTGGTCGAACAGCGCGTCGTAGATCGGCAGCACCGCGCCGCCGGGATAGCCGAAAATATGCTCGACGCCCTGATCGGCGAGCGCCGCGATCACCATTTCCGCGCCGGTCATCTCGGTCATTGGCTTGCTCCGCTGTTTCGGCCGTTCGTCCCGCTGCCGGGATCCGCATGAGGCAATAAAAAAGGGGCCTCGAAGAGCCCCTGGACCGCGCACCGCCACGTCTCGCGGGTGGATCATCCACCCCCGGCGGTGCGCCTCGTTACGAGAATCAGCGATAGAGAGACAAGACTGCGCACGGCTTTTATGCCTTCCGATTTCCGGCGCTCTTTATAAGCATTGCGGCAGCGCCGGTCAAGCCGAATGCGGCCGGAATTTGACGGGGCGGTTTCAGACTCGCTTCAAACAAGCGTTTGAAATCGGCAAACCGCATATCGGCGCCGCCGTTAACCATCTCTGCCTGCCACGGCGCGGCCGCGATTTCGCGCGGGAGCCGCCCGCAATTCGCCGCGCCGGCCTGCTTTGCTGTTAACCGCTGCGGGCGGCGCGCGGGCGTTGCGTGGGGTGCGCTGCCGGCTTTCTCCGCTGGAGGGACCATGCTCGCAGATCAATCCGTTGCGACGGCGTTGCGCCGCGCCGCTGGCGGTCTGTTCGCCGCCGCCGTGGTGATCGTTGCCGCCGGAGCCGGCGCCGCGGCCGCCGCCGTGCCGCGGCCGAACGCGGTCGCGCTGACTTCGACCGACGCAATGCTGAAATGGATCAACGCCTATCGCGGCAAGCCCGAGCCGGACGGATTGCCCGTCCTGGTGCAGGCCCTAAGCGACATGCAGGCGTTCAAGGACGCCGAGAGTTCGGGCGCCTATATCGGCTTCATCGCCGGCGTGCTCGGCGCCAATCCGGACCGCGCCGCCGAGCTCATCGCCAAGATGCTGCCGATCGCGCCCGCCGATCATTGGGTGCTGGTGCGCGCCATCGCCTATTCCGGCCTGCCGAACTGGAAAGAGCTCCTTGCCACCTTCGTCGACCGCATGCCGACGCGCCGCGCGATGATCGACAAATATCTCGACGGCAAGCTGCCGACGCTCGACCAGATCGCCTATCACATCGAAAAGCCCGGCATGATGGACAAGATCAAATACGTTCTGACCTTCGGCACCGACAAGGGCGAGCCGAAAGAGATCGCGATCGAGCCGAGCCCGGAGCTGATCGACCTCCTCTGGGGCTACTATCTCGCGACCGGCGCGTTCCGGCCGATCGGGCACATCATCAAGCTGCTGCCGCTCGCCAACGACAAGGACAGCGTCGACAACCTCACCACCGGCAGCGCCGCCAAATTCACCCTCGCCAGCAACGCGGTGCGCGACCTGCATCTCCTGGCGCTCCTCAAATGGGCGGTGAAGACCGAGCCGAAGGAGGTCGCGGCGGTGCTCAACGACGTGATCGAGACCGCCGAGACCGTCGACACCGTGCGCATGCGCAAGGAATCGCTCGCCGCCATCGAGGAGCTCAAGCAGAAAGGCCCGAACTCCAAGCGCGAGCTCTCGGGCTGGGGTCAGGTCGGCCAAGGCGCGCTGTCGATGGGCTGCGTCGTCGCCGCCGCCACCGGCCAGATCGAGCTCGGCATTCCCTGCGTGATCGGCGGCGCCGCCTACTCCGCCGGCCTGCAATACATCTCGCACTAGCGCGAGCATGATCCGGAAAAGTGGAAACCGGTTTTCCGAAGGGATCATGCCCCACTAAAGACCTGGCGCCCGCGGCATCGCCGGCGCGATAAAAAGCTTCGACCGACCGCCGCATCCGGCGATCGGTCGAATTTTTGTTCTGGCGCAACCCCCGTGAGCGCCGACGACCGCCAGTTCAGACGAACGTCAGTTCGGACGGCAATGTCCGTAGCGGCCGCGATGCCACCCGCGGCCGCAGCCACCCGCTGCCGGGGTGATCTGATCGGTCTGCTTGACGGCCTGGGCGATCGCCTGGCCGTTCGCCGGAGCCGCCGAGGCGGCGAGGATGCCGATCAGGCTTACGCCCGCCGCCATGACAATCGCGAGCACGATGTGACGCATGCCGTGTCCTCCCGGTTTGCTGTGCATCGCGGCGAAACTGGCATCGAAATGTTTCGCGGTAAAGTCAGCGACGCCGACCGTCCACAGCATCGCAGCGTCCCCCGCCGGTAACGCTAAGCGAGCGCGCGCAACTGCGCCTCGAGCGCCGCGCTCGCGTTCTGCGGCGCGACCCAGGCGAAATCGGGAAGCTGGTTGCGGAACCAGGTGAGCTGCCGCTTGGTATATTGCCGCGTCTCGCGCTTGGCCGCTTCGGCGGATTCGGCCAGGCTGATCTCGCCGCGCAGATGGCGAATGAGCCACGGCACGCCATGCGCCTTCATCGCCGGCAGGTCGCGGTCGAGGTTGCGCTCGGCGAGCGTGCGCACCTCCTCGAGCGCGCCGGCCGCAAGCATCGTATCGAAGCGCGCGCCGATGCGGCGATTAAGCTCCTCGCGCTCGGGCATCAGAAAGATTTTCGCCGCCAAGGTCGGATCGAGCACCGCGGGCTTGCCTTCCTCGTGCCATTCCAGGAGCGAGCGGCCGGTCGCCAGCACCACCTCGAGCGCGCGCGTGATCCGGGTGCGGTCGCCGGGCATCAGCCGCGCCGCCGCGTCGGCGTCGCGCCGGGCAAGCTCGGAATGGAGCGCGGCGACGCCGGCGCTCGCGAGCCGCGCGCGCACGCCCGCGCGGATCTCGGCCGGGATCGGCGGCACCTCGGAAAGCCCGCGGGTGAGCGCACTGAAATAAAGTCCGGTGCCGCCGACGATGATCGCCGCACGCCTGACGCGCCGCGCCGCCGCCAGCGCCGCGGCGGCCTCGACCGACCAGCGGCCGACCGAATAATTCTCCGCGGCGTCGACATGGCCGTAAAGCCGATGCGGCATCCGCGCTTCCTCGTCCGGCGTCGGCCGCGCGGTGATGATGCGCAGATCGCGATAGACCTGCATCGAATCGGCGTTGATGATCGTGCCGCCGAGCTTCTCCGCCAGCGCCAACGCCAGCGCCGATTTGCCGCTCGCCGTCGGTCCGGCGATCAGGATCACGTCCGATTTGCTCACGGTCTTGACGTAGTGCGGATTTGCATCAATTGAAATCCCGCGCGTTCGCGCGCTCCGGAGTGGCAACCCTTGACCCTGATAAAACCGTTCCGCGCGTTGCGGCCGGCGCCGGGACGCGCGGCGGACGTGTTGGCGCCGCCCTATGACGTGCTCTCGAGCGCGGAGGCGCGCGAGCGCGCCGAAGGGAAGCCGTGGAGCTTCCTGCACGTCTCCAAGGCGGAGATCGATCTCGATCCCGGCGTCGATCTCTATGACCGCCCGGTCTATGCCAAGGCGGCGGAGAATCTCAAGCACATGATCGCGGCCGGCGTGCTTATCCGCGACGCCGCGCCGCGCTACTACATCTACCGGCTCACCTGGCGCGGCCGGGTCGAGACCGGCCTTGCCGCGGTCGCGTCGGTTGCCGCCTACAACGCCAACCGCATCCGCAAGCACGAATACACGACGCCGGCGAAGGAAGACGACCGCGTGCGCCAGATCGAGGCGGTCAACGCGCAGACCGGCCCGGTGATGCTCGCTTTTCCGCCGGCGCCGGCGATCGACGCGATGCTCGCTCGCGCCGCGGCCGGCGAGCCCGTGGTCGACGTGACCGCCGACGAGGTGCGCCATCAGCTCTGGGTGATCGACGACGCGGCGACGATCGCCGCGCTCACCGGCGCGGTCGAGGCGCTGCCGGCGCTCTATATCGCCGACGGCCATCACCGCTCCGCCGCGGCGGCGCGTGTGGCGCGCTCGCGCGGCGGCGGTGGGGGTGGCGGCGGCGCGCACGATTATTTCCTCGCCGTCCTCCTTCCGCAGCATGAGATGACGATCCTCGACTACAACCGCGTGCTGCGCGATCTCAACGGCCGCAGCACCGACGAGCTCCTGGCCGAGATCCGCAAGCGCTACGCGGTCGAGCCGAGCAAAGAGCCGGTGGCGCCGGCCGCGGCCGGCGAGGTCGGCCTCTATCTCGCCGGGCGCTGGTATCGGCTCTCGCTGCGGCCGGAGCTCGCGGCCGCGGCGGCGCAAGGCAAGGACCCGGTGGCGCGGCTGCCGATCACGCTGCTCACCCGCAACATCATCGAGCCGATCTTCGGCATCACCGATCCGCGCACCGACAAGCGCATCGACTTTGTCGGCGGCGGCCGCGGCCTCGGCGAGCTTGCCCGGCTAGTCTCGTCCGGGCAGATGGCCGTGGCGTTCGCGCTCTATCCGACGCAGATGCGCGACCTGATGGCGGTCGCCGACGCCGGCGCGATCATGCCGCCGAAATCGACCTGGTTCGAACCAAAACTCGCCGACGGCATGGTCAGCCACGTCCTCGATTGATTTATTAGATCCTGCGCACAGGAGGGATACATGGGTTTTGCCGAACATGCCAACTATGACGGGCTCGGGCTTGCCGAGCTCGTGAAGAAGAAGAAGGTCAAGCCTGCCGAGCTCGTCGAAGCGGCGATCGAGCGCATCGAGCGGTTGAACCCGCAGCTCAACGCCGTCGTGTTCAAGGCTTATGACGCGGCGCGCGCCAAGGCGGCCGCAAAACTTTCCGGCCCATTCGCCGGAGTGCCGATGCTGTTGAAGGACATCCTTGCCGCCAAGAAAGGCTGGCCGACCCGCAGCGGCGCACGCTTCGCGCCGGGAGCACCCTCGGCCTTCGACGCGACGCTGGTGGCGCGCTTCGAGGCGGCGGGCCTGATCCCGCTCGGCAAGACCAACGTACCGGAATTCGGCCTGGTGCCGTTCACCGAGCCGAAGCTTTACGGCCCCGCGCGAAATCCGTGGAAGCTCGATCATTCGACCGGCGGCTCCTCGGGAGGATCGGCGGCGGCGGTCGCGGCCGGCATCGTTCCGCTCGCGCATGCCAACGACGGCGGCGGCTCGATCCGCATCCCCGCCGCGTGCTGCGGCCTCGTCGGCCTCAAGCCCACGCGCGGACGCAATCCGCTCGGGCCGATTTTCGGCGACATCTTTGGCGGCCTCGTCGCCGAGCATGTGGTGAGCCGCAGCGTGCGGGACACCGCGGCGGCGCTCGACGCCACCGCCGGCCCCGAGATCGGCGATCCCTACGCCGCGCCGCCTGCGCCCGGCTCGTATCTTGCCGCCACCAAAAAGAAGCCGAAGAAACTGCGCATCGCCTTTGCGACAAAGCGGTTCGACGGCGCGGCGTTCGATCCCGAGTGCAAGGCGGCGACCGAAGCTGCGGCGAAGCTTTGCGAGAAGCTCGGACACCGGGTGGAGGAAGGTCTGCCGCCGGTGTCGTCGGCCGACATCCGCCCAAGCTTCGCGCCAATCTGGGCCTCGGGCCTCGCGATGACGGTTGATTCCATTGCCAAAGCGGCGGGCAAGACGCCGGCACGCGATGACTTCGAGGGCCTGACCTGGAGCCTCTATCAACTCGGTAAGACGATCACCGCCGCCCAATACCAACTGGCTTGGGTGGGCCTGCAGGGCCTCTCGCGCCGAGTCGCGGCCTGGCAGCAGCCTTACGACGCCTGGATCACGCCGGTGCTGGCAACGCCGCCGATGAAGATCGGCGCGATCGACCTCGAGGAGACCGATCTGACGAAGGCTTCGGCGCCGATCGCCAGTTACGTTCCATTCACGGGACTGCAAAACATTACCGGCCAGCCGGCGATCAGCCTGCCGCTGGCCTGGTCGAAGTCTGGTTTGCCGATCGGCGTGCAATTTGTCGGCCGTTTCGGCGAGGAGCATGTGCTGCTCCAGCTTGCGGCGCAGATCGAGAAGGCCCAGCCCTGGAGCAAAAGGCGGCCCCCGGTTTACGGCTGACCAACGCCCGTCGCCGCGCGGCGGAGGAAAAACAACATCGTTCTCGCGGCGCATCCTCACCTCGTCACCACCGGGCTTGACCCGGTGGTCCATGCTGAAGCGCGGCACACGAGAGCATCACGGCAATTACAGACTGGCGGCGCGTCCGCATGGATT
>Ga0187784_10004958_pt1 | contig 10790 bp, 9 predicted proteins | sample 1015_SJ02_MP15_2_FD_132964 | JGI IMG/M metagenome (GOLD analysis project Ga0187784, IMG submission 132964) | Tropical peat soil microbial communities from peatlands in Department of Meta, Colombia - 1015_SJ02_MP15_20_MG | ecosystem: Environmental > Terrestrial > Soil > Wetlands > Peat | place... | reverse complement strand
CGGGGTAACATTGGGCACTGCAGAAAGAGGGGTCTTCAGGGGTGATTTCGATTCCCTTCTTGGTCTTTAGTTCATTGAAAGATTGGAGGAATTTTGGATCAATAATCTCCAGGTTTAATGTTCCAGGATATGGATCAATGGAGAGCTTTTCTATGAACTGCCTTTTCACCCAGGGAATCCCGGTAAAATTTCCTGCTTCCCTGAGGCCTTCGACGATTCTTCCACGAATTTTAATTCTTAATTCCTTTCTTCCTTAAATTGTTCTTCAGCTCGGGACTTCCCCAGCGGTTGAAGAGATGGTGGTTCATATTGAAAAGATCGAGGACTTTTCCGATGGTGTGGTTGACGAGATCATCAATGGTTTTTGGATGAAAATAGAAGGCAGGGACAGGAGGGAGCAGGATAGCGCCCATCCGGCTTGATTGGAGCATCAATTCGATATGGCCCAGATGGAGTGGAGTTTCACGGACGACCAGGACGAGTTTTCTACGCTCCTTGAGTGTGACATCTGCGGCCCGGATCAAGAGATTTTCATTGAAAGAATTGGCAATTCCGGAGAGACTTTTGATGGAGCATGGAATGATTACCATTCCTTCCGAAAGAAAGGAGCCGCTGGAGATACCGCCTCCCAAATCTTTTATATCATAAGAGACTTTTGCAAGAGATTTGACGTCCTCGACCTTCCAATCGGTCTCCATCCGTATAGTGTTCTCAGCTGCCTCGGTGATGACGAGATGGGTTTCTACATCAGATTTTGAAAGAACCTCGAGAAGCTTTATGCCGTAAATCGCCCCGGTGGCTCCGGAGATTCCTACTGTCAGTCTCTTCACTTCTTCTCCTTTCTCTTCAAATTTTTTAAGATTGAGGCGAGTCGGGATTTCACTTCCTTGGGAACATCCACTTTTTCAAAACCCTCTTTTTGAGGACGGGTGGCATCCATCCCTATCTTTGTGGTCAGAAATCGTTCCTTGGAAGATGGATCAATGGGCTGGCCCCGAAGGTCTGGGACCACAATTAGATCTCTGTCTCCTTGAAATCGGGTGGCCAGAGCCCATTCAACGTCCTGATCATTTTCTGGATCGACATCTTCGTCAACGATGATTGCCTTTTTAATATTGGGGAAGGAAAGGGCCAGGGTCAACGCCCTTCGGACTTCTCCTTTTTGATCTGTCCCAATGCTCATGACGGCATGGGAGCCAAAGGTCCCCGGGATCAAGTGGATCTGCTTGAGAGAGGGGATTTCCCTTTTCATCTTGGGGACAAAGTCGATACCATGGATGAGACAGAGTAGATTGTCCACTTCCAATCCCCAAGGGACAATTGCATGGAAATAAGCTCCTTTTCGGTAGCTGATGGCGGTTACATGGATCGTCGGGCTTTTTGAGAAAGTCATATAGTATCCGCTGGATTCTCCAAGGGTGCCATCTCTCTCTTTCCCTTTTGGATCGATAAAACCTTCGACGACAATTTCTGCATTGGCAGGGATATCAATATCAGCCGTCTCAGCCTTTACCATTGCCACAGGTTCACCCCTCAACCCTCCTGCCACAGAAAGTTTATCCACCCCGCGGGGTATTTTGGAAATTGAACCAATTAAGATAGCAGGGTCCAGACCGATCACTGTGGCTACATCCATCTTTCTATTTTCTTTCTTATAGTGTGCAAAAATTTCAGAGAGTGGTGGGTTAAGAAGGGAGATACCCAACTCATTCTTTCCCCTAACCTCCATCCGGTGCAGTCCCCGCCCAATCACTCCATTCTTGGGATCTCTGGCTGAGGTGATTCCTGAAGTAATATAGGGGCCCGAGTCGTTCGAGTAGTGGGTCAAAATGGGAAGAAGCTTTAGGAGATCGATCTTCTGTTTTTGGGTGATCACCTCTTTCGGAGATCGATCTTTCACCAAGACAGGAGGAATTCTCTTTTCTAACTTCGAGAGAGCATTTTCAAAGAAATTTTCCTGGTCAACCCCCAACGCCATGGAGAGTCGCTTCTTCGTTCCTAAGAGATTACCGATGACAGGGAGTTGATGACCCTTGACATTCTCGAAGAGGAAAGCTGGTGCTTCTTTCTTTCCTAGCTCCGAGAGGATGGTTGAGATTTCAAATTTTGGGCTGAGAGGGGTTGAGAGGGTTAGGAGTTCTCCATTTTCCTTTAAATATTCAATATAGTCCCTTATCCCAGAAAAGGCCATCAAGGTTATTCCTTTTCCAATTTGTTTAACTGCTTGAGAATCTTGATAGACCAGGGTTTTTCCTGGAGCTGCCCCCGTCCAAGCCTGATCCAGAGTCGATCAGGATATTTTGCCTCGGATCTTGAAACCTGAGCCATGGTATAAAAACTGCGATATTTATATCGCTTATCCTTTGGTGTGAGTTCACGAACGATCAGTTCTATGTCTTTGTCTTCAGGAATCAATCCAGGGTCTATTAATATAAATGTATCGTACTCTTTTCTTTCCAATTTTTTTCCTCCTCAATCCTTGAAACCATAGTTTTTCCAGTTCTTAAGCACCTTCTCTTGAATCTCTTTCGGATAGACTTTATTAAAGGAGACCTTGATAGGCAGATCAGCCTTTGGCCAATGGAGAGGAAAGGTACAATCAAACAAGACCTGTGCCCCCCGGCTCCACTTCCTATCATCGGGATCGGCAAAGGGATAAAGAGGAGTTCCTACGGCGTGTTCGTATTTCCGAATTCCTCGAATGGGATGACATTTGGTCGCCAGGGCATGGATGACATCATCTTTATTATAGATATCCGTCTCCTCATCGACCACGATGACCATATGGAACCATGGACTCAATTTACTTCCAAAAATGAGATTGGCAATTTGAGTTGCAATATTGCTGTAGGCAGGTCTCACACCTACTACGACCATGTGATGGGTCGATTCAGGAAGCATATAGACGCCCGTGATGGGGATGCCCTGACTCTCCAAGAGTTTTCGCATCTCCAATCCTAATGAAAAGGATCGGAGAAGTTGCCCTTCATCAGTTGGAACTCCCATGTTAGAGACTGTTAAGATGGGATTATTTCTATAAGTGATGGCTTTTACTCGATACACTGTCCTCGGCTCTCTCGGAGAGGTTCGATAGCCTGTATATTCTCCAAAGGGAGCCTCTTCGATCCAAACATTGGGGATCACTTCTCCTTCGATGACGATTTCTGCATGGGCCGGGACTTCTAGATCACAGGTCTCACACTTCACCAACTCCACGGGTTTTCCCATCAGCATGCCGGTGAACTGATCTTCGGGAATCGGCGAGGGTGCACAGGCTGCCACCCCTGACATAGGGTCACATCCGATGACCGTCGCAAAAGGCATCGGTCTATTCTTTGGAACGTACTTTCCATAAAACATCTTTCCCATATCAGAGAAGGGAAGCACAGGACCGACCATCGTCTTTTCGTCAAAGACCATCTGGCGGTACATTCCCCAGTTCACCGCTCCGGTTTCGGGATCTTTCGCTACTACAAAATGCCAGGTCGCCAAATATCTTCCTCCATCCCCTTCATGGACCATGGGACCCGGGAGGTTAAATAAATCGGCATCGTTACCAATCAGGATATTCTCTTTACATGGCGCTTTTTTCCTGTCCACCGTGACGGGCGGAATAGGAGTTCCTGTCGTTCTTCGCACGTATTCATCACTAATTTCTGGAACAGATGCTTTTGGATTCATTCCCATAGCTATGGCAAGTCTCGTATAAGTGGCAAGAGGAGCGCCCAACGCCTCAAAACCTGGGTAGTCCTTAATTTTTTTGAAATAAGGTGCAGCCAATTTCTTTTCGCAGACCCTTCTCACAATAGCGCCCATCTCAAGGTCCCAATCCACTTCTTGCTGGACGGTTACTAGTTCACCATGGCCCTCCAATGCCTTGATGAATTCCCTATTGTCTTTATAAAATGGATAAGCCACGGTCCTCATCTCCTTTTATGGTTGGAACCAATTCTACTTAGAAATCTTATCAATTACAGCATCCCACTTTCCCTGGGCTCTGAGAATGAATTCAGCTGCTTCCCTAACCACTCCTTTACCACCGCTGGCCTTTGTAATATAGACGGCCACCTCCTTTGCCTCAGTCGCCCCGTCCGATGGGGCCACTGAGAATCCAATTCTCTTCATGATTCCCAAATCGATCATTTCATCACCTACATAGCAAATCTCTTCGTCTTTAAGCCCGGATTCTTTTTCGAACTCGTCCAGCTTTCCCATCTTAGCAGAGGTTCCCCAAAGCTTTTCAAGAGGTATCCCATAGATTTTCCCCACTTGTTCATCTGTTCTGGTAATTTTACTCGTTAAAAATGCCAGACCGATACCGCCGTCGATCAAAGCTTTGCAACCCAAACGATCGCGCAAAGAGAAACATTCTGATTTTTTACCGTCATCCGTATAATAGAGGACATTATCCGTCAGCACCCCATGGATATCAAGGATCACAAACTTGACCTTCTTTGCTTTTTCAATGGCTGTTTCTTTATTCATCGTTTACCCCCTAAAGTTGTTTGCAAAATTTGACATACGAATGTCGAAATTCGAAACCCAAGTTCAAATTTCGAAATTTTAAACTTCTTTATTTAGGACATTTGAATTTTGAACATTCGTGTTTGTTTAGGATTTCGTTCTTCGAATTTAGGATTTTTCATTTATAGCCCATCTTGGTAACCTTCTCTACCCATTCCCCCCATTTTCCCATCGCCCTCAAAATAAATTCACAGACCTCTCGGATAGGGCCTCTTCCACCTGGTGCTGTGGTAATGTAATCCGCTATCTCTTTTACCTCATCAATGGCATCGGCCGTGGCTACAGCGAAACCCACTCGTTTCATCACGCCGATGTCAGTGACTTCACACCCGATATAACCTACATTCTCGTCGCTGATTCCCAGCTCCTTATTCAACTCCTCGAGTTTCGCTATTTTGTCTTTGATCTTGTAATAGAATTTATCTAATTTTAATTCACGGGCACGGACAAGACCTTCCTCATCGATGGAGCTGGTATCTAAGAAAGCGACCTGGATGCCATTCGCTGTGAGGGAAAGGTCGCCAAAACCGTCCATATGCCAAAAACTATATTTCCGCTTTCCTTCAATGTCACATAAAAAAGTATCTGGGGTAAGAACACCATGTACATCATGGGCAAAGAGTTTTACCTTCTTTGCCTTCTCTTTTGCTTTTTCAAGATTTTTTTCGAGAGCCATAGGTTGTCCTCCTTACGCCCCTCACCCTTCCTCTCTCCCCTTGGGAGAGAAATGGGGTGAATGTACCAGAATTAGTCTTCAAACCCATATTCTTTCCACCTGGCCTTCACCTTGGCCAGTACGCTCTCCGAAAGCTTGATCTCCGTGGGTTTGACTTTCCATTCGAAAGGTATCGTCGCATCCAGGATGATACGCGAGGTGATGAACTTGTTATCATCCGATCCGAGGGATGGATCGAGGGGCGTCGACCTGCCTCTGTTGATAATTTGCGTCCCCCGTGCCGGATTGTAGCGGGTGCCCAGGGCCCACCACACCCTCGGAAGATCGTCTGCATCGATATCGTCATCCACGATGATCACACCCTTGATCCCGTATGTTCCTGTATTGCTTGCGATGACCGCTGCCCCCACCTGGTCCGCATGACCCGGATACATCTGCTCTACGGAGACGACCACGATGAAGCGTCCGGACGCTTCCGGCAGCGTGTAGACAGACTTGATGCCCGGGATCTCCATCTTGACCAAATCCGTCCATAAGCTCGCATTGCGCGTGAAGGCATAGAGTATATGCTGATCCCCAACGGGCCTGCCCACACTCGTCTCCCAGAGGATCGGGTTGTTTCTGTAATAAATCTTTTTCACTTCAAGGGCCGGTTTGGGAATGGGCTTAATCAGTTCTTCGGTGTAGTAACCCGTATACTCGCCGAAGGGTCCCTCGTTTCTCAGATGCTGGGGATCGATTTCCCCTTCCAGTACGATCTCGGCGGCCGCAGGGAAAGGAAGCCCGGTAAGCTGACCCTTCACCAGTTCAATGGGCTCGCCGCGCAAGGAGCTTACGACATCGTACCCGCTCTTGGCTTTGACCGTGGCGGCACCTGCAAAGATATGAAGGGGATCGCCACCTATAATTGCGCATGCGGGCATCTTCTTGCCTGCCTTCCCATACTTTTTCATAATCCGGTCGCCCTTCTTTCCCTTGAGGATCTGGACGCCGACGCTTTTCTCATCGAGAATGCCCATGCGATACGTACCCAGGTTGATGTCACCCGTCTCAGGGTCCTGGAGCACCATGAATACCGCGGTGCCGAAATAACGACCGCCGTCCAGTTCGTAAAACTTGGGTGAAGGAAACGCGAAAGTATCGACTTTGTCGCCGTCGAGGATATTCTCGAAGATGGGGCCCTCCTTCTGTTCCTTTGCCCGGATGACCTCTTTAACGGCGATATTCACCCATTCCTTGGTCAGTTGGACCATGGAGAGCCCCGGGCTCTTTCCAAGGATGATTGCCAGCCGCTTGGTCGTTCCGAAGGCACCGGTCAAGACCGGGCTCTTATACCCCTTTATATTCTCAAACAGTAAGGCCGGGCCGCTTTTCTCTTCTACGAACTTCGCGATGTGAGAAATCTCAAGCTCCCAATCCACCTCCGCTTTAATCCTTTTCAGTTCTCCTTCCTCTTCACATTTTTTGATAAAGTCTCGAAGATCCATAAAGTCCTCCTTCTTTAGATTGAAGCCTTGACAATTATCTTTTCAAAAAAAAATCTTGTCAATTCATTTGTTTTTATGTATAAATAACTAAAGGTTATAAGGAAATGGATAAGAGAAGCCCTTTAGATGCTTCGCTAAATTCTTATCTTGTCTTCCACAAGGTAGCGAAATTTAAAAGCTTTTCCAGGGCTGCAGAGGAATTATTTATCTCCCAGCCTGCCGTGTCCAAACATATCAAGGAGCTGGAACAGAAAATAGGTCTGGGACTCATTCAAAGAGGGAGAGGGGGATTTGACTTGACTGAGGCAGGAGAGATTCTCTTTAAACATACCCATAAAATTTCTTCGCATCTTCTGGAGATTGAAAATGCCATTGGCAATCTAAAAAAAGACCATCACGGTTTTTTGAAGATCGGGACCACGGAGTCCTATGCGAGATGTTTGATGCCGAAACTCCTCTCTGGATTTCAGAACTCTCATCCTTCGATTAAAATCACCCTGGAAGTGGGAAACTCCGAGGAGATTGAGAAGGCCCTCCTCGATTACAAAAACGACCTTGGCTTAATCGGGGCGGTCAAGGCCTCCTCAAAATTTGAATTGGTCCCCTTCTTAAGGGAGGAACTCGTCCTCATTGTTTCCCCCAACCATCCTCTGGCCAAAAGAAAAGCAGTTTCTCTGAAGGAGATTAAAGGATATCCCCTCATCATTCGTGCAAAGGGTTCTACGACCCGTAGAATCTTATTCCACGCCTTTGAAGAGTTCGATATTCACCCCTCTCTATTGATCGAAGCAGGCAGCTCCGAATTTATCAAACAATGGGTTTCAGAGGGGAAGGGGGTGTCTGTTATTGTTAAAAGGTTAGGGGAAGATGAGGAGAAGAGAGGGATGATTAAGATGATCCCCTTGCTGGAGAAGCTCCACCTTGAAGTAGCCGTCCTCTATTTGAAAGAGGAACGGGCTAACCCCGTCATCAAAGCCTTCATTCGATATATGGAAAACAAGAGGAGAGATTTTTCCCAAGTTTAAAAAAATTGCCCCCAACTTATCTAAAAGAGATAACCCAAGCTTATAGCCCTATAACCAAAAATACATTGACAAAACCCCATTGAAATGGGTAATTAGTCGGTTGGGTTTTTAAGCACAGCAATTACTGGAATTACTCCATCCATTCAAAATAACTTAAGATATTCATTCTGTTAAAGGGAAGTCATCGCTACTTCTTTCAGACGCAAACCCGAAGAAGGAAGTAATAACGCGGTGGTGATGAAAAGGAGGTGATGGGGAATTATATGTTTTCAAAGATATTTTTTTATTTAGACGTGGTCTTTCCATTATTAGATTGAAAGGAGGGAGGTGTAAAAATGGCAGAGAAGAAAGGTTTCCCAATGCCGCTGGAGTTGAAATGTCCAAAAGAGCTTGAGGGTTGGGAGGAGATGTATCCATCACACTATCTGTTCTCCAAAGAAAGAGAAGAATGGGAAAATAGACACTTCTGGTATCAAGACAAGATACATGATCCAGAACCTATGCCGCCTCTTGACTTGATCTTCCACGAGGCGTGGCAGATCTCTCTTTCCCAGTACACGACTCGGGTATTCTGTATCCCCCCGCCCCAAGGTATCGCCCAGAGAATGGTCGGTTGTTACATGTATATCACACCCGTGGAGTCACCGCCGCCGCAGGTCATTGAAGAAAAAGCTAAGCTTTTCCAAAAGCGGGCCTTCTACGTATTCGAACACTATGATGAGCTTTGGGAGAAATGGCTTAAGAAGTTTCAGGCACTTGGCAAAGAAATGGAAGGCGTGAAAGTGCCTGAAGAATTTCCGAAATACGTTCCCGAAGACCTGGTTTTGCCAGCTCCAAGAGGCTATTACGCCTCGTACGAACTCATGGAGGCTTTCAACAGGCTGGTAGATCTAATGTTTAAGGGCTGGCAGTATCACTTCGAGATGCTAAACCTGACCTACCTGGCCTACCTGATGTTTGCCGACGTTGCCAGGAAGCTATTCCCGGGGATAAGCGAGAGTGCTATTGGCAAGATGGTCTCTGGTGCTGAAGTATCCATGTTCCGGCCTGAGGAAGAGCTCTGCCGGCTGTCAAGGCTGGCGGCTACCTATCGTAGCGTAGCTGACATTATTAAACGTGATGCATCCTCTGAGCAAAAGATAGCGGAACTCAACAAGACAGAGGATGGAAAAAAGTGGCTTGGTGAGCTAGAAAAGGTCAAAGATCCTTGGTTCTATATATCCTGTGGAAGCGGATGGTTCTTTTACGAGGGGAGCTGGCTTACCAAAATGGACATCCCGTTCACCTACATGAAGAGCTACGTCGAGAGGCTGGGCAAGGGAGAGAAGATAGAGAGGTCGTTGGAAGGGATAACTCAGAAAAGGGATGAGATTGTTGCCGAGTACAGGAAATTGATTAAAACTTCCGAAGACAAGAAATCGTTCGAGGATGCTTACAAGACAGTCAGGACAATATACCGGTTCGCTGAAGACCACCTCTTCTGGGTAGAGCACTGGTTGCATACCATATGGTGGCAAAAGATAAGGGAAATCGGAAAACTCCTCGTTAAACAGGGAATGTTGAAGGAGGTAGACGATATATTCATGTTTAATAGATTTGAAGTTCCCCAGCTGATCGAGGAGGTAGTGATTGCATGGGCCCTGGGTGAAGGTGTTCCTCTGAGAAGCAAGTCCTATATGGCCAAAGCAGAAAAGCGGAAGAAGATACTCGAGGCAGCGAGAAAGTGGAACCCGACACCAGCCCTTGGCATGCCGCCTGAAGAGGTTGCCGAACCATTCACGGTAATGCTGTGGGGAATTACAACGGATAAGGTTCAAGAATGGCTAAAAGGGATAGCTGTTGTTCCAACAGAGGTGGCCGAACTAAAGGGATTTGCATCATCTGCAGGAGTCGTTGAAGGGAAGGTGAGGGTTGTCAAATCTCTTGAGGAACTCACCAAGATTGGAGAGGGCGAAATACTGGTTTGCCCGACAACCAATCCTGCCTGGGCTCCTATCTTCACTAAAATCAAAGCCGCTGTCACGGACATCGGCGGTTTGACCTGCCATGCTGCGATTGTATGCAGAGAATATGGACTCCCATCGGTCACGGGGACAGGAATTGCAACGTCCGTTCTCAAAACAGGGGATACTGTTAAAGTGGATGGTAATACAGGGATTGTGAAGATCGTGAAGCGAGCGTAGAAGTGTTAAATTTGGAATGTGGAATGCGGGGTTTTGGTTTTTACAGATTCCGCATTCTGCATTTCAAGATTTTCAAAAGAGGTTCATCATGTCTTATACATTATGGTTCGACAAAGCTGGGAAGGAAGCCATTGGTTTGGTGGGAGGTAAGAATGCAAGCTTGGGCGAGCTGATTCGGGCTGAAATTCCTGTTCCCCCCGGCTTTTCTGTAACCACCGAGGCCTATCTTGAATTTCTTACTGGATGGGGTATGAAGGAAACCATCGAGTCGATTCTTTCTAGAGTTGACCTTCAGGATGTCGCTTCCCTGGAGGATGCAAGCAACGGGATTCGGCAACTTATGGCAGAAGCCTCATTCACAAAGAGAATAGAAGAGGAAATCTGTTCTGATTATCAAGCCCTCGCGCAGGTATTTGATGTCGCTGACTTACCTGTCGCAGTTCGTTCCAGCGCCACAGCTGAGGATTTACCCGGAGCAAGTTTCGCAGGACAACAGGATACATTTCTTTGGGTGAAAGGATGCAGTGAGGTTCTGGAAAAAATTAAATTATGTATGTCCAGCCTTTTCACGCCGAGAGCGATTTCCTACCGGATGAAGATGGGATTCCCTCATGAAAAGGTGTTGATCAGTGTGGGTGTCCAGAAGATCGTCGATGCCAGGGCCGCTGGCGTGATGTTCACCCTCAATCCTCTCGACGGGGATCCCTCGAAGGTAGTCATCGAAGGGAATTGGGGACTTGGAGAGACTGTCGTTTCTGGACAGGTAAATCCGGATAAGTTTGTCGTGGACAAGGTTACCAAAGAGATTGAAAGGACGGTTTCTCAAAAGGGGATTGAGTGTATTTTCCATCCTGAGAAAGGCATGGTCTGCCACCTTGACATCCCTCCTGAAAGG
>Ga0187784_10004957_pt1 | contig 10791 bp, 7 predicted proteins | sample 1015_SJ02_MP15_2_FD_132964 | JGI IMG/M metagenome (GOLD analysis project Ga0187784, IMG submission 132964) | Tropical peat soil microbial communities from peatlands in Department of Meta, Colombia - 1015_SJ02_MP15_20_MG | ecosystem: Environmental > Terrestrial > Soil > Wetlands > Peat | place... | reverse complement strand
TCACCCTCCCGGTGTGCGGCTAGGATTTCTCGCAAAATCTCTATACCACACATCCGGCGAGGGTGAGCGTGTTTTTAGCCCCTTTTTCGCAAATTCAATCGCGATTATCGGGATGAACGGCGGCGGGTCTCCTCGCCCGAATCCACAAAGCGGGTGAGAGCAAGCACCAGAAACCACTTGACAATTTTGACGCGGGTGGTACGCTCACGGGGGGGTTGTTCAGCAGAGTGAAGGTCTTTCGATGTTTCGCGGCATCGCCTCCTTCCAATAGGCTAATACCTGGCGGTAAGACAATTCAAATTGCCGAGGTGACCCATGAGGGAAAGTGATTCTAACGAGATGAGCAGGCGCACGTTCCTAGCGGCGGTTTCGGCGGCAGCGTCAGTCCCCATCCTGGCGCACGCGAGATCGCAGGAACTCGCCATCAGCGGGGGGACGCCCGTCCGCTCCAAACCCCTGGTTACAAACTATGAAGGGGCGAATTTCATTGGCATCGAGGAAAAAACCGAAGTGGACGAAGCGGTAGCAACCCGCAGCCTGTTTCGCTTCTACGGTTTCACTCAGCCCCAAAAGGCCAGGACTTTCGAAGAGGAATTCCAAAAGTTCATGGGCGTCAAGTACGCCCTCGGGGTAACTTCCGGCACCTCCGCGCTGCACGTGGCCATCAACGCTCTGGGCGTGGGCCCGGGCGACGAGGTGATCCTTCCCGCCGAAACCTGGCACTCCGACTACAACGTCATCATCATGACGGGGGCGCTGCCGGTCTTTTGCGAGATCAATGAGACCTTTGCGATGGATCCCGAGGACTTTAAACGGAAGATAACTCCCCACACCAAAGTCGTCATACCCTCGCACCTTTCCGGCACCGTGGCGGACATGGACAAAATCATGGCCATCGCCCGCGAGCACAACTTGAAGGTCCTCGAAGACTCTGCCGAAGCCGTGGGTGCCATCTATAAAGGCAAACGCACCGGATCGGTTGGCGACATTGGAATCTATAGTTTTCAAACTCACAAAATGATGACTTCGGGAGAGGGCGGCTGCGTGATCACGAACGATCCTGCGCTCTACGAGCGCGCGATCCGATTCCACGATCTGGGCGGGGTAAGGTCCACGTTCCAGTCGGCCTTAGGCATGAGTTACCCGCACAGCTCAGGTTCGGGGACGCAAGGCGACCGTGGGGGCGAGACCCTGGTCGGTCTCAACTACCGCATGAATGAAGAGACGGGGGCGATTCTCTGCGCCCAACTCCGCAAGCTGGAACCACTGCTCGAGAATCACAGGCGCATGCATCGCTACGTGGCCGAAAAACTTCAGAACCTGCCCGGCCTCAAGCTGCGGCCCAGCAACGATCTGGAAGGAGACATCGGGATCAGCCTAGACCTTCTCTTGCCCACCCGCGAATTGCGCGATCAGTTTATCAAGGCCATGACCGCGGAAAACGTACCAATGGACGTCGGAATCCTGGGCACGAGGAATCTTCCCACCATGGGTTATATCGAGGACAAGGCTGCACCCCACCTGCAATGGCCGTCGTTTAATACCCCCCGGGGAAAAGCCATGAAATACGGAGCCGAGTGCTGCCCGCGGTCAGTCGACCTGAAAAACCGTTATGCCAGCCTCTACATCGGTCCGAAATGGTCCGACGCCGACTTGGACGACGTCGTCACGGCGGTCAAGAAGGTCCACAGCGCGCTTCTTTCCTAGTCCCGGCACCTCGACCTTGCGAGCGGTGGCGTTCTGAATTTGACCGATCATGGCACGAACCTGTGATTCAGCCGTTGTTCAGACCGGGCTCGCGGAGTGTGGGAGTGTGACTCCCTGGAGGAATCACACGTGGCACAGATCATTTCTGACCTACTCGCAACCTTTGAGCACGGAAGGTTGAGCCGTCGGCAATTGGTCCAGGCGTTGGCCGCTCTTGCAGCCGGAGGGCATGCCGTGCCTGCCTGTGGCTCCACGTTCTGGGGAGTAGGCCTCAACCACATCGCGATCCGTGTGAGCAACGTGCAGCGTGCAAAGGATTTCTAAAAAAACTCTTCGGTCTCCCCCGCATCCGCGAGTCGGAAAACAGTTGTTTCCTTGGACTGGGTAAGAACTTTCTCACGCTTTTCCAGAACCAGACGCCCGGACTGGATCACTTCTGCATTGCGATCCAAAGCTTTAACGCGAATGCCGTGGTGGAGGAACTCAAGCATCAGGGATTTAAACCCAATCGCCCGAGCGGATCGGGTCTACTTTCCGGACCCTGACGGCATGTCCGTGCAACTCTCCTCAGTCGACCATCACGCCTGAGATTTGGGCTGGTAGGGCCTGGATTTCAGACGCAGCCGGGGGTCTGGTCGAGTGATGGACACTCGGAAACAATCGACATGGTCACGGAAGCCGTTTTTCAGAAGTTAAAAGTCTCGCCCGTTTCCCGCCGAAGTTCAGCGAGGCGATCGCGGAGCCCTGCAAAAAGCGGAGCGTGGGCAGCGGTCCCGTAAAGATTATGGAGTTCTCCCGGATCTTCCTGCAGATCGTATAGCTCAAATTCTTCCGGCTCCAGATAATAATGGATCAATTTATACCGCTCTGTTCGAACGCCGCGGTGCGGGCGCACCTCATTTTCACCGGGATACTCGTAGTATTCGTAAAGCCAGTCTTTCCTCCACCTCGCCGGCTCCGAGCCTTGAAGGAAGGGCACCAGGCTCTGTCCATGCATCCTTTCAGGAATTTTCAGGTCGGCGATCTCAAGCACGGTGGGGGTAATATCCAGGTTGAGGGCCATCTTCTCGACCACGGTTCCAGGCTTGACGAGCCGCGGATAACGAATCATCAAAGGCACACGGATGGAGGGCTCGTGCATGAAGCGCTTGTCATAAAAGCGCCACTCACCCAAGAAGTATCCGTGGTCGGAGCTGAGCAGGACGGCGGTGTGATCAAGCACGCGCATTTGCTCCAGGGCCTCGAACACGCGCCGCACACAATCGTCGTTCGTGACCACGCCTGCGTAATGGTCTTTGACCAACTCTTCGAGCGAGCGCGGGTCGTCATCACCCAAAACGGTGGTGCCAATCTTGTTGTAGGCTTCCTTAAAGGCCCGGGGCTTTCCGGGGTATCCCTTCAGATCGGAGTCAAAGGTGATGGGCTTGGGAATGGCGGCGCCGTTGTACAAGTCAAGATACCGGCGCGGGCGGTAGAAGGGATCGTGCGGTGCGATGAACCATAGGAAAAGGCAGAAAGGTCTGGTATGTTTCCTGCTCAGCCATGCCAGCGCGTGTTCGGTGAGGATGTCGTCCACATAGCCGTGGTAGGTGCGGGGCGGCTGTGCGACGCCGTGTTCGCTTTCGGTGAGGACGGGACGGTAGTAGTTGGCGCCCGCCGCCTCAATGCCCAGGTAATAATCCCAGTTCCACAGGTGAGTTCCATGGATGTGCGCCTTGCCAAAAAAGGCCACTTCATATCCCGCGTCCCGCAATAGACCGACCAGCGTGGGGACTTCTTCCGGAATCTCCCGGTCGCGGTTGTCGATGCACCCGGTAGAATGCGAGTACAAACCGGTTAAGAGGCTAGCGCGCGAAGGCAGGCAGAGCGCATTCACCACAAAGGCATTTCGGAAGACAATCCCCTCCCGCCCGACCCGATCGAGGTGCGGCGTAGAGAGGATGCGGTTCCCCATGGCGCTCAGCCCGTCCGCGTCCCACCCCTTTAGTACGCTCGAGCTGAATTCATCGGCGCGCAGCCCTTCTCCCAAAAAGAAAACAAAATTGGGCGACTTCGATCCTTGGGAGAGCTGGGCGGTGCGCGAAGCGCTCGAAAGTTCACCCGTCGCCTCAAAGCCCAGGGCGGGCGATGAAGTTGCCAGACCTCCTGCCGCCCCAGCGCCTAGGGCGAGAACTTCGCGCCGAGTGAGCTTGCGGCAGGTATCGTCGTGATTTGTGGTGTTCATTTTCCATCCTGGCTGGCTCAACCCTTGGGAATTTGCAGACACCACCTCATCTGAACCCTGCCAGATCTCCAGCGCCTTGCACTTCCAGTGTTCCCCGCAAGGCAATATCCGCTGAAGACTGGCCGACCATGACATCGAACGTCCCCGGAACAACCACCCAACGCATATTGCCGTCGAGCAACTGAAGATCTTCCGGCCCGACGCTGAAACTCACCGTCCTCTTTTCTCCCGGTGCAAGTGCAACCTTTGTGAAACCGCGCAATTGCTTCACGGGCGTCGAAACGGGAGCGAACCGCTCGTGAAGGTAAAGCTGTACGGTTTCTGTGCCTGGCCGGTTCCCGGTGTTTTGAACATCCACCTGGACTTTGGAATTACCTTCATTGTAAATCTGGGGCGGGTCGATGCGTAGGTTGCTGTATTCGAACTTCGTGTAGCTTAGCCCATACCCGAACGGATAAAGCGGCGAACCCGGCATATCCGCGTAACCGTCAAGATGCGTCCAGCCGTCGTTGATCCAGTAGCTCTTGGAGGGCTTGTAATCGTAATAAGCCGGCAATTGGCCGACGCTGCGGGGAATCGTGACCGGCAGCCGCCCGCTGGGGATATAGTCACCAAACAGGACGTCCGCCAGAGCTTCCCCACCGCGCTCCCCGGGCTCCCAGGCTTCGACAAGCGCGGGCACATGAGCGGCGGTCCAGCGAACGGAAAGCGGCCGACCGTTGACGAGCACGACTACCGTCGGGGTGCCGGTGGCATGGACGGCCTGAATAAGCTCCTCCTGCACTCCCGTCAAGTCGAGGCTGGCCACGTCGTAGCCTTCGCCGTCGGTAGCGTGCTCGCCGTCCGCGCTCCTCCGCGACGTCTCGCCCACCACCACAATCGCCACCTCCGCGTTTTTCGCCGCCTCGACAGCCGCGCGAAAGCCGCTCTCGTCCGGCGACAGGATTCCACAACCCTTCGCATAGGTCACCCGAGTAGCGGGCGAGACTTTGCCTTTGACGCCGTCGAGTATGCTCGATATATGTTCAGGAAAAGGGGCATAGTCGCCCACCAGATTCCACGCATTGTCAGCGTTCGGGCCAATGACGGCGATGGATTTCAAGTCTTTGCGAAGCGGCAGAAGGTTGTGTTCGTTCTTGAGCAGGACAATCCCCTCCCGCGCGGCGGTGAGCGCCAGTTCTTGGTGATCTTTCGAGTGCATGGTCCTTGCCGCCTGGCCAGGGTCAACGTACGGATGCTCGAAGAGGCCGAGTTGAAATTTCATCCGCAGCACGCGCCGCACGGCCCGATCGACCAGCGCCATGGGCACCCGGCCCTCCTCGACGTTTTCAACCATCGGCCCCAGGTAGGCGGGCTCGAAAGTAATATCTAAATCGACCCCCGCGCGCAAGGCAAGCGCCCCGGCCTGTTTCTGCGTGGGAACGATGTGCTCGTAGAGGAGCGTGTCAAAACCGTCGCCCTCGCTCATAACGATGCCTTGGAAGCCGAGCTCTTGCCGCAGGATATCGTTCATCCATTTCACCGACGCGTGGGCAGGCACGTCTTCGATCTCCGGATACCCCGCCATCACCCCCAAGGCGCCGGCCCGAAAAGCCGCGGCCCAGGGCGGCAGGATATTCTCCCGGATGTACCGCTCAGAGAATTCGATGGCGCCGCGCTCCAGCCCGCTCGCGGGCTCGCTTTGGGTTGGGAAATCCGTCATCAGGGTGATTACCTTATCAGGCGCGTCGAGGCTGACACCCTGCGCGCCCTCGGTAATGTTTTCAGCAATGCGCGATCCCAGGTAAGGGTCTTCGGTGTATCCCTCTTCATTGCGCCCCATCCGCGGATCGCGGTCCAATTCCAGCACGAGGGTGGATAGGACGTGGACCCCTACCGCGCGGGCTTCCCGTGCGGCGGTGGCATAGATTGCTTTTACCAAAGGCATGTTGAACGTGCTGCCGATCGCCAGGCCTTCGGGAAAAACCGTGGCCTGTTGAAAGATCGGTCCGTGTGTACCTTCCGCGTCTTCCAAGAGCGGGATTTTCAGCCGGGTCTGGGTCACGGCGATCTTCTGAAGTTCATTCATAAACTCTGCTTGCTCTTGCGGGCCGTTATGCGAAAGCTCGGTCGCCAGCGCAAAGAAGCCGCCAATGGGGCCTATCTGATCCGCGTAGGTCCCGGCGGCAAGCTTTCGCGCAGCATCCATTTTTTGCGCCGGAGTTGTTCCCATGTGGTTCTCTTCGAGCGTTGGGCAATTCAGTTGGCCCACTTTCTCCTTGAGCGTCATGCGGCCGATTAGGTCGTCTACCCGCTCCTCGATTGTTCGCTTCGGATCGAGGTAGATCGGCCCTTCCCGTCCACCCTGCGCCCGGATCAACGTAAGAGACGCCAGCATCGCACCGGACACCGCAGCCAGCAAGCAATATGATCTTTGGCTCATTGTGTTTACCTCATTTCGAGCGGAGATCGCGGAATCCTTCGACTACACCGGGTCATGAAAATGCTCAGACCTGCTGTAAGTGCCGGGCCTGGGCGGCAAGCAGAAGCCCGTGTCAGGCAGGCCCAAATTCTGGTGATTGCGCGTGTTATCCAGAAGACACTATTCGGGGTGTGATACAGAGACCACTTCGTATGTACCTGCCATCAGTGTCCCCGAGATTTTATCGTCGCTTACCGGTTAAAACTCCGCTCACTGCTCTGCGGCGTCGCCGTTGTGGTCCTCACTCTGTTCATAGGCCATAGAATGAATCCCTGTTGAGTCGGCCCAACTCGATGTCCTCGACCTTATAGACCACACCCATGCCACCGCCGCCGAACTTCTCCACCACGCGATAGTGCGACACCGTCCGGCCAATCATGATGTGGAAACCCGCCCTTGGGGTTCATCTTAGTCTGCCGCCCGCTGGCCAGTCAACATGCAACTGCGGCGGTAAAGCGATTCGGTGCAGGAAGGGCTGTCGGTGCGGGCCTTTGCGCAAGGGGGCATCGGACGTCCGACCGCGGATTCGTCCTCCTCTCGCTGGTCGTGTTAACTAATCGCCAAGGAGATCGGCATGCAGCAGAGGCTCAGCGGCCGGGAGCCGGGATGTCCGTGGAAGAATTAAGCCGGACAGGACGGTATGGGAAAAGGCGAAAATCATTTCGCCATTTCCATCTAGCCGTTTCCCGACGCCTCAGCGGTTCCGTGGCAAGATCCCCCTGTGCTTGCCGGTTCAGTCCTCCGCCAGCGGCTGCCCGCAGACGATGCACTTGTCCCCGGCGTGCTAGTGATCGGGCCACCTTTCGTCCATGGCAGTGCTGTCGTCCTCAGCCGCGAGATCCAGGGATGTCGGGTCGGGGTCGATATCGGCAAAGTCCATGTCCATGGCGTTGGGCACACCCTCGACGGCACGGACGGCCATCTCGACCTCGGCAATCGTCGGATTCCTGGCTTGAAGATTCTTGATCACCATCTTGCGCTTCCTGCCTTCTCGGCTTCGCGGCGACGTGCGCCGCTTGCCCCTAAAAAAGGGATCAATATTGCACTTATTGGTCACGTCCCTTGGTGGAGGCGGCGGTCTATGTCCACAGCCAGGGCGACCGGGTCGCTATAACGGGGATAAGCGGCGATAAGATGCGCTGGAGGCCGACGGCGAACTGCGCGGGGGCAGCAACGATACCACAATGTTCGTCTCGGAGGGGCGCCGTTCTGAAAATCCCCCGTGTGGCGGTCCCACTGCGCTGTATATTACAGATAGGGAGGAACCGGTGTGAGCCGCCAGACATTGCGTCTGGATGTTGCTCGTTGGGCTGGAGGTGACTATGGCTAAGAATGTACAAAGAAAGGAACGCTTCGATTCAGAACTCAGGAAGGCCGTCGTCAAGGTAGGTTACGGACGCGGATTCATCATTCATGATCGGGCGGAGATGCCACCTTTCCAGGGACGACCAATGTTCCGTGACCGTCGCCTAGTGGTCACGGCAGCACATTGCCTGCCGAAGCTTCCGCCATGTCATGCGGCAAACTTCCCCCATGAGAAGACGTATGAGAGCCTGTTGGGGACGCTCGATGCCCCGGAACCGGCGGTGTGGGCTGAGTGCTTGTTCGCGGACCCGATTGCGGACATCGCTCTTCTTGGCTCCCCCGATCCGGAGGCAATGGACAAATATGGCGAGCCATACGATGAGCCCATTGACGAGTACTATGAGTTGGCGGACGAAGCGCCAGCCTTGCGGATCGGTACGGCTCCACAGCAAGGCAGGGCTTGGCTCCTCGCGCTCGATGGGCAGTGGGTTCCCCTGGCGGTGGAATTGTCCGGCAACGGGCTTTGGATTGAGGGCAATCCAAAGAATGAACCCGGCGTGTCAGGCTCTCCGCTCCTCGCCGAAGATGGGTCGGCAGTCGCCTTGGTGTGCATGGGCACATCGTCTGGCCGCTCGACCGCCGACCGCAAGCCTGAAAGGAGCGGGCCCCATCCTGTGCTGGCACACCACCTGCCGGGCTGGCTCGCAAAAGGCCTCGAAGCGAGTCCTAAGACTGCCTGACCTTCAGAAGAGGTATCGGGAGCTGGAGGCCGACGCTCGCGTGGATTCTCTACCTGAAATATTTAGGAGAACCAGGCAATGAGGCAACCCGGCCCGGAGCACAGATATTTTTGTCGGAAACTCGCTCACGCCATCACCCGGCGGTGTCCTGATTAGGACACCACCCGTTGAATTCCCGAGTGTTCCTTGGTACATTAAGAGCGTCAGTTCATACCCGTCGTCCGTCGACGTAAAAAGCCGGTCAACTGAATCCGTATAGCTACGTCGGTTCGTGTTGCTGATCGCCTCGGACCGGACGGAGGCCCAGCCTCGTCCAATGTCGGAGCGACGTTAGCTGGGCCCAACAGAATTCTTGAGGAGGGTCTATGGCACGGAAAACGAAAACCGCTGTACCGAAAACGAAGGGGGTTGTGCCGCGAAAGCGATTGTATGTTTACTTCGCCGCCGAAGGTTTGGTGTCGTTCGCAGGGAGATGTGAAATCCCGGGTTGCACGCGTCCTTACGCTTGGAATCTATCCAAAACTTACGACCCGGACTCCCAGTATTTTGACGACCCCGGAGTGAATGTATGCGAGGACCATCTTAGGTCGGAAACCGACCGCCTAATTCGTGACGCCGGGTAAGAAACCGCCGGTCAGCAATGCTCGAAACCGAACCGTGCCCGAGTTGTGAATAGTGCTCGCAACGGGCGGTGAACATACGTGAGAACATCACCCTCGAAAATGGGGTCTTCATCCAGATTTGAGCCGTCTCTTCTTCCTGGACATTGCAGACGTCAAGAGTTTCTGATAGGTCCAGCAGGGTTCCCCCCTGCTGGTTTCCAATTCGAGCAGGAGATACGAACCGTATTCGGATTCGAATGGGAGGTCGCCGTCCACATCGTCGTAGTACGCGCGGTCTCGAACCGTGAACCTGCCTAAGCACGTGCCGCTCTCTTCGAATCGTTCCGGATTCTGTGCATCTTTCAAGTGTCCCCAGCACTGAAAAGAACGAGGCACATCTACAGTTTCGCCCCGGGCAGGATGCATGGTCCGACCGTCCGGGGAGAGCGGAGGCAAGTCTTCATAAGCCTAGTCGGGGTCTATCTCATCTGGCGACATACTGGCGCATGCCCAAAGTATATGTTGCCATTGCCAAACGTCTTGCTGTCCCCGCCGCAATTGGAAATAGTAGCCATCACTGGGATGACAATGCTGAAATTCGCCCCATCGACCCCAGTCGGTATTTGCCGGCCGGCAGTTCTTCCTCATGTCCGCCACGAAATAGGTCTTCCAAGGAGGTGTATACTCGAACTCCGAATGTATAGTCAGACGGTGGATAATTAGGAGGTGGCACAATACTGCTCCCGGCCAAAAGTTCCCAATAACTTCAATTCATTGTACATGATAATGGTATCGGTAGTCGGCCGAAATCGCTCCGGTTCGCCGGACGGCGTCCGCCAAGGCAGATATGAACATTCCACTCCAGCGCGGAGGTCCTGATGCTCGGTGGGAACTACGACGACTCTATCACCCATCCTGCGTTCTTCGAAAAGTATATTTTCCCTGTCCTGCACGATTACGCCGAGGTGCTCCATCGCCGAGGAAAATACCTGATGACCCACACCGACGGCGAGAACCAGCGACTTTTCTCGCTGTATCGGCGTGCGGGATTTGACGTCGCTGATTCTGTATGTCCCTACCCAATGACTCGCTGCCGGTTGGAAGAGATTCGCGCGGGCTTCGGCGAGCGCGTCACGATTTGGGGCGGGATTCCATCCACCCTACTTTGCGCCACCAGCACCCCTGAAGAGGAGTTCCGCCGCTCCATTGATGAGACAGTCGATCGCTATTCCCATCGAACTCATTTCATTCTTGGCGTCAGCGACATGGTGACGGCTGCTTGTGAGTGGGACCGGTTGCAATACATCACGGAAAGGAGTTGTTCGTAATGAATACCCAATTTTCTCCCATACCAAACCGAAAACACCCTGCCGTTTCCCGCCGTCAGTTTGTAACGGGGAGCGTTGCAGCGGCGGCCAGCCTAGCGCTGGCGAATTCGCCGCTCGCGCAGGCCGGGGCAACGCGGCCCGATGCGATTAAGGCAGGCCTGGTCGGCTGCGGCGGCCGCGGCAGCCTGATTGGTAGCTTGTTCAAGGAGCACGGCGGCTTTGAACTGTTCACCGTGGCCGACTACTTCCAGCCGGTAGCGGATACGCTCGGCGAAAAGCTTGGCGTGGACAAGTCACGCCGCTTCTCGGGCCTCTCGGGCTATCAGAAGCTGATCGACACCGGCGTCGAAGTGGTGATCCTCGAGGACATTCCCTGGTTTATGCCTGATCAGGCAGAGGCAGCGGCCAAGGCCGGTTGCCACGT
>Ga0187784_10004955_pt1 | contig 10792 bp, 5 predicted proteins | sample 1015_SJ02_MP15_2_FD_132964 | JGI IMG/M metagenome (GOLD analysis project Ga0187784, IMG submission 132964) | Tropical peat soil microbial communities from peatlands in Department of Meta, Colombia - 1015_SJ02_MP15_20_MG | ecosystem: Environmental > Terrestrial > Soil > Wetlands > Peat | place... | reverse complement strand
TGAATCTCGATCACGCGGAATCCCGCTGCGCGGGCGCGGCGGGCGGCTGCCACAAATGCCCCCACCACCGATTCGATCCCCTCCCGCGTCAGAGCCTGTGGCATGGGGTAGTCATTGGCGAAAGGAATCGCGCTAGGCGCAACCACATTCGTCCAGCCGCCCAACCCCTCCGGCGCGGCGCCCTCTCCGTCCCAGGGCCGATAGGTGCTGGCCTTTCGGCCGGCGTGCGCCAATTGAATGCCGGCCACACTGCCCTGGGAGTGAATGAAGCGAGTAATGCAGCCCAGAAACTCGATGTGGTCGTCGCTCCATATTCCCAGATCTTGCGGGCTGATTCGTCCTTCCGGCGCGACTGCGGTGGCTTCCGTCATCACCAACCCCGCGCCACCTACGGCCCGGCTCCCCAAGTGAACCAAGTGCCAGTCATTGGCAAACCCGTCAGTGCTGGAATACTCGCACATCGGTGAAACAACGATGCGATTGGGAAGAGTCAGGTCTCGGATCGAGAGCGGATCGAACAGATTAGACATGAGTTTTGCTCCTTGCGGCTCGCTATCCAGCCGAACTGGCGTCACCCCAGCCCGGTCGGGAACTGCTGAAGCTCAGCTTTCTGCCCGTGTGCCGCTTATGGCATTCTCGACTTCAGCTTGATCGTCTCGCCATCCACAATAAACTTGCCGTATCCCTGATGGTGGATTGTCCTCGGATTCTTTTGCGCGGGATCAATCCAGGCTTTGAGGACTTCCAGGATAAACATGCAGTACTTATTCACAAAACGAGCATCGGCCACCTTGCATTCCAGATTGGCGAAACACTCCGCCACCAGGGGCGCGGCCACCAGTTCGGCCGGTGCCGCCGTCAGGCCGAATTTCTTGAACTTATCCACATCCCGGCCTGAGCGGTTGCCGACTTCCACGACCTTGGGCGCTAGTCCCAGCGCCGGGATGGCGATCACACACTCTTTGGTCGAGCGCAATGCGACAAAGCTGTAATTCCTGTTGCTGACCACACAGGCAACCAGCGGCGGTTCAAACTCGACCATCATATGCCAAGATAACGCCATGACGTTGGCGCGGCCCTGGCGGGCGGTCGTCAGCAGGACCACCGGGCCCGGCTCCAGCAACTGGTACACTTTCGACAGAGCTAGACTTCTCATTATAATCCCTCAGCCACGCTTGGCTCCCCCCCTCGATGATTGCGTACGGTCCTAAATCTACGTTGCCGGTTCCGCTTTCTTGAAGCCCAAATTTTAGCCTCGTTGCCCCTTTCTTGCCTTCGTTTGGCCTTTTCTTCAGTTCGTTTACACCAAAAACAGGTTCGTTTTGGGTTCGTTTTTGGGGTCTTTTAACGCTAACTCCTTTATTTGCAATAAGTCCTTAGGTTCGTTCCCTCTAATTTAATATCTTTTCTCTGCTTTCCGGCCTTCCTTGCCAGATTCAGCGACAGCCAGTCTGCGATCCGCTCGGGGCGTCTTCCGCACTGCGCGGCCTGTCTCGGAGCCCCTTTTCCCCGGCGGATTCTCTTTCTACTTGACCACAATAATAGGCTACCACACGGCCGGGCGCCTGTCAAGCGGAAAATGCGGGGGCCAGGCGCCGGTAGCGTCCCACAACCGGAGAGATCAGGTAGGTCATAGGCCTGGAATGAGAATCAGAAATATGCGGGTCAATTGACCGGCAGGTAAACGAGACGCCCCTCATCGATGATTCTGAAGAAGCCTGGGCAGGCTTCGGCTCCGCAGACTATCGGTGCGCAACCGAAGAATTGAGCGGCAGAGATCAAGTCCCGGTTCCCACAGAGTGGACAAGCAAGGATGGCGTAAAAGGTTAGTTCGGACTCGAGACAAGCGGCCTCAAGTTTTTCAATTAGAAATATATCCCCAGGAACCATTGACGAAATAGATATTTCATCAACACGACAGAGTTCCGTTGGAGGTGAGAATGGCCCTATTGGGGTCAGGAAACCTCGCCTTTCGACGGTCTCTCCCTTGTTCCTGCCGCATTTTGCTCTTTCCCGATCCCTCATGCTAATCGCCCTCGCGGCAGACCCTGTGAACGATCTCAGGGCTTCCCAAGCGTCAGAGTTGGAAGACCCATCTGCCGCTTTTGCCAACAGCCTCGCCCGCGCCGGGGTGGCGGCGAAGAGTCTATGCCCCGGCAACGGCAGCTTTTCCAAATCGGGACATGCTTCCCATTCTGGAATCCGCCCCCCCGCACCCTTGCACCTTCACACCAGAAGTCCGAAAAGGCCCCCGGTTGATCTCGCGGGAGTTCAGCCGGCACAACGGGCTGCCGTCCTTCCTGCGGACCTTGTCCTTACCATGCACGGCGCCGAATCTGCGCAGAGGCTCGCTAACGCGCGCTGCCAGCGTGGCTTCGGGTGCTCGTTTCCGCTAAGCGCCGGCCACAGGTAATTATCGGCAGGGTCTCACCAGGGCTTGAGGGAAGGCGTGGCGAGGGATGCAAGGGGAAGGCTGCTCGCCCGATCCCGGCCAAACCCTCGCCTAAAGTAGCATGCCATAGTCTATTCGCGCGCCTTTCCAATTTGGAACTGAAGATAAGCTTGCCGTGAATTCTCCACGGGCGATAGGCCAATTATATAGGCTATCATAGGGCAGCTCCGGGGAAGGGTGCTAAGGCCTGTCAAGGTAAGCTGAGGCCTGCATAACTACCCTTGCCAGTGGCCTCTCCTAGCCGGTCAACCCCTTGAAAAATCGGCGATTAATAAGGATCTCCGGTCAGAGATCGGCGATGATTCCAGACTCCTTGTAAGCCTACTAGTGTAAACGCTCTGGTCCCATTTCGCTCCGCCGGGAGGGCTCGCCGAACTTGCCCGGCGGGGTTATCTGCGGGGGGCAAGGGGCTGGCACGAGATTTGCAATTCCTGGTCGTAGCGCCACGAACCCGCGAACAAAGGAAGCGTGAGGGTTGCGAAGGGCCGAGAGCTCTACGCCTGTGGTGTGGTGTCGGCCATGACCAGAAGCCGCGTGCGGAATCGAGCGGGGCGTTGAAAGTCGCAGCCCTAACCCATGCAACCGTGCCTGGCGCAAACGGTGTGAGAGAGGTCCCTATGGCAACCAGAACACCAGGTGACGAAAGCACTAACCCGCTGCAGCATGAACCGACCGCGCAAGTTTCACCTGCCAGCGCCTCGCGAACGGCACCGGCTGGCCCACGCGCTGTCAGTGCGCCCAGCAGAGGAGCGAGCGGAAAAGAGCGACCAGAGGGGCGGGAATTGCTCCTGGCGATGGCTCCCCTGGTCAAGCAAGTGGCCTCCGAAATGCGCCATCGTTTGCCCGCGCATGTGGAAATGGATGACCTGGTGAGCGCGGGGACCCTGGGACTGGTTGATGCGCTGCGGAAATTCGATCCTTCCAGGAAGGTTAAGCTAGAGAGCTATGCGCGGCATAGGATCAAAGGGGGAATCCTGGACGCCTTGCGCAGTCTCGACCCTGCCACGCGCGACATGCGGAGGCGGACCAGAAAAGTGGAGGAGACCTATCACGTGCTGGAAGCAACCCTGGGTCGCCCGGTGAAAGACGAAGAAATTGCGCAGGCCTTAGGCATTAGCCTCAAGGCATGGCACCGCTGGGCGCGGGAAATCCATGCTTTGCCCTCCGGCGGCTGGCGGCGGCGCGAAACAGCCAGCGCCGTGCGCATGCGTCCAGTAAAAGAGGAGGGGGGTGTAGCAGTCTCGCAAGCTGACCCTTTCGACCTCTGTTATCGCCGCGAGCAGCGCGATCTGCTCAAACGCGAGTTGGCCCGTCTGCCCCAACGTGAAAGGCAGATTCTAACCCTGTACTATCAACAAGACCTCACCATGCGGCAGATCGCCGCTCGGCTCAATGTCGACGAATCGCGGATATCACAACTTCACGCAGAAGCCCTGCGACGCCTCAGAGGGCGTGTCCAGGCCTCACTGCGTCCGCCTAGACAGCGGGCGATGACCGCTTCGAGTCCGGCGGCCCCTGCCGGCGCAGCCGGCAAAACGGGTCCTGCATGGCGGGCCAGGAAAGGCGCCTCGGCTAACGGCGAGCTTGCGCCAACTCCTCGGCAGTGGTAGCCTCCTTCTCGGATGACTCGACACGAAAACAAGCTCTTCGAAAACCAACACCTGGTTCTTGACGACGGAGTCTTCGTCAACTGCACCTTCAAGAATTGCAGCCTGGAGTACTCGGGCGGCGACGTCTACGTACAGAACTGCCAGGGCGAAGGTTGCCAACTCGTCTGGCGGGGCGCGGCGCAGCGTACGGTCATGCTGCTTCAGGGCCTGGGCTTGATGGTCGCGCCGCCTCCGCCGCCTGGTGGTGACCAGGCTCGGCGCGTGCAGTAAGTAAGGCAGGGTTCAGAAGTCAGGAGTCAGGGAAAGACCCGCCCAGACTCGCACCAGCTTTTTCAGGTCCTCGGTCCCGGCCCCTGCCCCTTTGAGCCCAGCGTTTGAAGAGCCGCGGGCTCGGAGAGCAGCCTCTGCTTTCCGCCTCTGGATCCCCTATCTCGAATTCAGACCTCTCACCAAGACCCTTAACGGCGAAAAATCCACCACTTGTGGGGCATTTCCCTGCCTGGGCGGCCCTCCCACGAGAGGGTATATCATTGATAGCCAAGGGACCTAAATCTGTGGGTTGGGCGCTAGTCGCCTGCAATCATTCCCAAAATGTCCGTCCGGTCGGCTGGGGTGCATCTGGCAAGTTGGGTTGGCATCATGCATGCTCTGGAACAGCTTTGGGACAGTGTGGATAGCGGTACCCGTGGGACTAAGACTTAGGGTTATAGAGAGTCCCACCTCCATAACGCGCGCCGCCCGCAAAAGCAGCTTGACCAAGCCGCGGGTAAAGGCTTACAGTGTGCGGCTCGGCGGGTTTCCGGGGCAATGCCGTTTATTCGGAGCCTCTGACAAGGAGAGCGACGAATGCAGATCATCGTGACCGATTTGAAAAAGTGCGTGGGCTGCCACAGTTGTGAGCTGGCCTGTGCCGTCAGCCGGTCCTTAAGCAAGAATCTCTTGGGAGCGATTCTGGAAGACCCCAAGCCGGCAACCCGAGTGCGCGTGGTGAAGATTGGAACTCAGCCCGTGCCGCTGCAGTGCCAGCAGTGCGAAGACGCACCTTGCGCCGCCGTTTGCCCGAGCGCGGCGCTTTATCGCCTGGCGAAAGACCAAACCGTTATGTTCAAGCGCGAGCTTTGCATCGGCTGCTCGAGCTGCGTCTTGGTCTGCCCCTTTGGTGCGATTCGGCGGGCAGATGGGGGAGTCATGGCCAAGTGTAGCCTGTGCTGGGACCGGCTCGCCGAGGGCCAGACGCCGGCCTGCGTTGAGGCATGCCCCACTCAGGCGCGCAAACTGGCAGAGGCCAATGTAGTTGCAGAAGACAAGCTGCGCAGGGCGGCTAGGGCCATGGCCAGTCTGGAAACCAAAGACGATAAGACAGAAGCCTGTAGAATCTGACGAGTGGCCTAGCACACTTAGCTTTTTACATTGGGCTAATCCGGGGAGTGAGATGAACCGCGCAGCTCTCGAGAGCATTCTGGAGCGTTATCAGCGCAATCCAGAACAGATCATCGCCATCCTCCACGCCCTCCAGGACAAGGAAAGGTACCTCCCTCAGGAGGATCTGCGCTGCCTGGCCAAAGAGCTGCAGATTCCCGCCAGCCGCCTTTTTCAAATCTCCACGTTCTACAAAGCTTTCAGCCTCAAGCCGCGCGGCAAGCACCAATGTCATGTTTGTATGGGCACCGCCTGCCACGTGCGCGGCGCCGCGCTGATATTGGAAGAGGTGGAGCGCAAGCTGGGGATCAAATCGGGTGAAACAACATCGGACTTGGAATTCTCCTTGGACACGGTCAACTGCCTGGGAGCCTGCGCGCTGGCGCCGATCGTGGTTGCGGATGGCGAATATTACGGGAATATGAGTGCGCCTTCCGTGGCCCGAATGCTCAGCCAGGTGAAAGCGGGCAAGCCCGCAAAGCCGCGCAAAAGCGCAAAAGCGGAAGAGGAAGGAAGACAGGAAGAAGCCTGGCCCGCCCCGCAAGCCATTCCCTTTCTCGCAAACCCCACCGAACTGAGCCGATACCGGGCAGGCTTGATCGCCGCACATGATCCCAATCTGCCCTGTTTGGCAGTATGCCGAGGCACGGGATGCTCCGCGATGGGAAGCGACGACTTATACCTCGCGCTCAAGGAGGCCATCGAAGCAAACAATCTGAACGCTAAGGTGCGGCTGAATTTTACCGGCTGCCACGGTTTTTGCGAAAAGGGACCTCTGATGGTCAGCTTTCCGCAGGAGTTTTTCTACACCAAGGTGCGCCCCCAGGATGCGGAAGAAATCGTGGCCAAGGTACTGGAGAAATCCGGGCCCCTCGAGCGGCTGCTGTATAAAGAAGCGAAGAGCGGCAAGCAGATCATGTACGAGTCCGAGGTGCCGTTCTTCCAACGCCAAAACCGCCTGCTGATCGGCAACAACCGTTTGATCAACCCCGAAAGTCTCAACGACTACCTGAGAATCGGAGGTTATTCCGCGCTTCCCAAGGCGCTGTTCGAAATGAGTCCCGAGCAGGTCATCGCGGAGGTGCGCAAGGCCGGCTTGCGCGGAAGAGGCGGGGGAGGCTTTCCAGCCGGGCTGAAATGGGAGACTTGCCGTAACGCCCACGGTGATATCCGTTACGTGATTATCAACGCCGATGAAGGCGACCCGGGCGCGTTCATGGACCGCTCGGTGCTCGAGGGCAATCCGCACTCCGTGCTCGAGGGGTTGATCATTGCGGCCTACGCCATCGCGCACGGGGTCAGTCCGGCGCAGGGCTTCATTTACGTTCGCCATGAATATCCGCTGGCCCTGAAGTTCTTCACCCACGCGGTGGAACAGGCGCGTGCCTGCGGGCTGCTGGGAAAGAACATCTTGGGCAAGCAAGGATTCAGTTTTGACGTGCAGATCAGCCAGGGCGGAGGCGCGTTTGTCTGCGGTGAGAGTTCCGCCCTAATGGCCAGTATCGAAGGCAAACCCGGAGAACCGCGCGCCAAGTACGTCCACACGGTGCACAAAGGTATTCACAACCAGCCCAGCAATTTGAATAACGTCGAGACCTATGCCAATGTCCCCCTCATCCTTAACCGAGGAGCGGACTGGTATAGCTCGATGGGTACGGAGAATTCCAAGGGCACCAAGATCTTCTCCCTGGTGGGGAAAATAAATAATACCGGCTTGGTGGAAGTGCCGATGGGCATTACCCTGCGGGAAATCGTCTACGACATCGGCGGAGGCATTCCTAATAACAAGAAATTCAAAGCCGTGCAAACCGGCGGGCCAAGCGGCGGATGTTTGCCGGAGTCGTTGCTGCACCTGCCGGTTGACTTTGACGAGCTTACCAAGGTCGGCTCCATGATGGGATCGGGCGGCATGATCATCATGGATGAAGACACCTGCATGGTGGATGTGGCGCGCTACTTTCTCAATTTTCTTTTGGATGAAAGCTGCGGCAAGTGCACTCCTTGCCGGGAAGGCGTGAAGCAAATCCTGGCCATACTCAACCGCGTGTGTGAAGGACAAGGCAGAGAGGGAGATCTGGAACGCCTGGTTGACCTGGGCAATGCGGTCCAGGACAGCTCGCTGTGCGCCTTGGGGGGAAGCGCGGCCAATCCTCTGCTCACCACGATCAAGTACTTCGAGGAAGAATACGTCGCGCACATAAGGCATAAGCGATGCCCGGCAGGAGTCTGCAAGGCGCTTATCGAATACGAAATCGATCCTGCCAAGTGCACCGGTTGTAAGGCGTGCGTCAAGCTCTGCCCGCGCAGTGGGATCAGCGGCGAGCTGAAGAAACCGCACTGGCTCGACAAGCAGCAATGCATCAAGTGCGGGATTTGTTTCGAGATTTGCAAGTTTGATGCGGTGGTGAGGAGGTCGGTGGGAGTGATGTAGGGGCGTTTGCGGGCGGAGCCCGCCTTTGATTGCGGAGAAGCGTGCGGCAGAGCCGCAGCAATGAGTCGCTGGGAAGCATGGTAGGAGTACGATGGCGGAAGCGGGGAAAGTTTGCACGATTCAAATCGACGGGAAACCGGTTTCTGTGCCCGAAGGGACCACCATCCTCGAGGCCGGCCGCAAAGCGGGAATTGAGATTCCCACGCTCTGTCATCACCCTGCCCTCGAGCCCTATGGCGTGTGCCGGGTTTGCATCGTGGAACTCAAGAGGGGCAGGCGCGTGCGCGTTGTCACCGCGTGCAACTTTCCCGTCGAGGGAGATGGGCTGGAAGTTTTCACCAACTCGGAGAGAATCCAGAAGGACCGCCGCATTGTCATTGAACTGATACTCGCGCGCTGTTTTAGCTCCCCCGTCATTCGCGAATTCGCAGCCAAGTTTGGGGTATACGACACCGACCTGGAAAAAACCGAGGGCGAGGAGTGTATGCTCTGCGGTCTGTGTGTGAACGTTTGCCGGGATTTGATTGGCCAGGCCGCGATCGGTTTCGAGAGCCGCGGCGCGGATCGCAAGACCGCAACGCCTTTTGGCCAGCCGAACGAGGACTGCATTGGCTGCGGGGCCTGCGCTTATGTTTGCCCCACCGGCTGCATCAAGATGGAAGACCTTCCCCAAGATCGAATGATTGACCGCTGGATGAGTCTGGCGCCGTTTTTCAAATGCCGCGAGTGCGGCAAAGGCTTCGGGTCCGTGCGCCAACTCGAGCTTTTGAAGACCCGCCAGCCGCGGGTCAAGTCTTATTTGGAATTATGCCCGGAATGCCGTGGGAAGTCGTTGGCAGGGGCATTACTCGGGCGCGCAGAATCGGTAGAGGCGCATGGCCATGCGCCTCTATAGGCCTGCAAAGCCTGATTTGGCTCAAAGACGAGGATACGACCAATGTCCAAGATTATTGCCTCAGCCGCTATTCGCGGCGCGCATTACTACATGACGCAGGCGCAAGAGCAACTCAATCGGGCCATCGCGCAGCGTGGCCCGGAAGCACGCGTCGCTTATCCCAACACGGCTTACTACCTGCCGCTGATCCTGGCCATGCTGGGGAAAAAGGTGGAAAGGCTGAAGGACTGCCAGGACGCCCTGGACGAGATGAGGATTCTGCTCCCTGAGGTGCCTAGCGACAGCCTCTGGCTTCCCTATCTTGGATCTGCGCTGGACGCGGGAATTGCCACCTTGGTGGCGGAAGAGGTGATCGAGGCTCTCAAGTATCTCGATCCTCAATACAAGCCAACGCCCCCCTTCATTGGTTTTACGGACGACTCCATACTCCGTACTCAAGGCATCAAGCTGGTGGACGGGCGCATGCCGGGATTTGCGGCCTGTGTGGGCGCCTTGCCTACCAATAAGGAAGCTGTCGCCCTGGCCCGCGAGCTGCAGGAGAAGAACATCCTGGTTTTCATGGCGGGAAGCAGCAAGGGCAAATCGATGGCCGAGCAGTTGGCGGAAGAGGATGTCGAGATGGGCTGGGACACTTACCTGGTCCCTTACGGCAAGGATATGAGCGCAGCCGTACATGCTCTTAACTTTGCCGCGCGTTCTGCCATGACCTTTGGCGGCGTCAAACCGGGCGATATCGAGGCGGCGCGCCAGATCCTGCTCTACAACAAGGCACGAGTCTTTGCTTTTGTGCTGGCGCTGGGCACCGATCCGGAGGCTCCGCCGGAGCAGTTGCTCACCGATCAGAAATACGCCACGGCGGCGGGCGCCATCAACTTCGGCTTCCCCGTGGTTGCCGACTCGGGCATACCGCAAATCCTGCCGCGCGGCATTTGTACCTACGAGCACGTGGTCTCCAATGTGCCGCTCGAACGCATTGTGCCCAAAGCCGTCGAGGTGCGCGGACTCAAGCTTAAGGTCTCCAAAATCCCCATTCCCATCGCCTACGGCGCCGCGTTTGAGGGCGAGCGTGTGCGCAAAGAGAACCTTCAGGTGGAATTCGGCGGCAAATACTCGCAGGCCTTTGAATACTTGCGCAAGCGGCCCATGGAGCAGGTCGAGGACGGGAAAGTGACGCTGATCGGGCAGGACATCGATACCGCCGAGCAGGGCAAAGCCCTCCCGTTGGGGATTGTGGTCGAAGTTGCCGGGCGCAGCTTCCACGAGGACTTCGAGAGCGTCCTCGAGCGGCGCATTCACAAGTTCACAAGTTGCGCCAGCGGCATCATGCACATCGGCCAGCGCGACATCAACTGGATCCGCATCAGCAAGGAAGCCTACGAGAAGGGTTTCCGGCTTAAGCATCTGGGCGAGTTGCTGATCCACAAATACCATGACGAGTTCTCCGGCATCGTGGATAAGGTGCAGGTCACCCTTTACACGGATGAGAAACAGATGCAGGACTCGCTGCGTGATGCTCGCGCGGCCTATGACAAGCGCGACGAGCGCATGGCGGGGATGAAAGACGAGGATGTGGACCGCTTCTATAGTTGCATCCTCTGCCAGAGTTACGCGCCCAACCACGTCTGCGTGGTCACACCGCAGCGGCTCGGTCTGTGCGGTGCCTACACCTGGCTCGACTGCCGGGCGGCTTTCGAGATGGATTCGCACGGTCCCAACCAGCCCATTGTGAAGGGAGGTTGCCTGGACCCGGTGCTGGGGGTATGGGCAGGAGTCAACCAGTACGTGGTCAAAGCTTCAAATGGGCACCTTCAGAAGGTGACCATGTACTCGATCATGGAAGATCCGCAGACCAGTTGCGGATGTTTCGAGTGCATCGTTGCCATCCTGCCGGAGACCAACGGCGTCATGGTGGTTAACCGCGAATTCCAGGGGATGACCCCCATCGGCATGACCTTCTCGACCATGGCCGGCGAGGTGGGCGGTGG
>Ga0187784_10004954_pt1 | contig 10792 bp, 10 predicted proteins | sample 1015_SJ02_MP15_2_FD_132964 | JGI IMG/M metagenome (GOLD analysis project Ga0187784, IMG submission 132964) | Tropical peat soil microbial communities from peatlands in Department of Meta, Colombia - 1015_SJ02_MP15_20_MG | ecosystem: Environmental > Terrestrial > Soil > Wetlands > Peat | place... | reverse complement strand
TCCGGGCGAGTTCGGACTTGGTCTTTGCCGGACGATTCGACAGAACCCATCACTTGCGGGGACGCGAATCATCCTGCTGATCACCGGGGGCGGAGAAGAGAAACGCAGGGCTGCGAGAGACGCCGGTGCAGATGATTGCATCAGCAAGCCTTTCAGCGCGGGCGAACTCAGTTCTTGTGTGGAAGGCGTACTACGCGGTGTGAAAGGCCCATCCGTTCCCGTTTTTGAGCCCTCCGAGGTTTTGATTGACCGCGCGGCCATGAAGCTCTCGATCCGTGGCCAGGAAGTTACAACTACGAGTTTGGAGTTTCGGCTCGTCGACTATCTCGCCCAGCACCGCGGCCGTGTGTGCACTCGCGATGTGCTGCTGGATGCCGTCTGGGGCGAAATGCAATTCGTTACGCCGCGCAGTGTCGACGCATGCATCCGCCGCCTGCGCGACAAAATCGAACTCGATCGGACAAAGCCTGTTTACCTGAAGACAGTCCGCGGAGTCGGATACCGTTTCGACGCAAATGTGGTTTGGCCAACTTTCAACCCAAGATGTACCTGCCGCGCGTGTTTAGGCCCAGTCGAACAGTACGGTCCCGCTCCCGTAGCCACGTCGAAAAATAGGAAGATGGCGGTGCACGCGTGACAGGCACGTGGAATAGAGATAGGGACGGATACGCAGAAGAGGCCTTACAGGTCGGCAAAGGTACGGTTCACCTATCATTCGAACTCTTACGTTCCAACTAAGGTTACCTGAAGGGGGACAAATGACAATCCGAAACGTCTTGACGATATGCCTAATTGCAACTTGTCTGCCCATCGCTGCCCATGCGGACGATGTCGTCTTGACCAATGACGGCGGCACGTTCACCTCGAACGCAAGTCAAACAACACTGGCGCTTACGGGTTCCTACTTGGTCGGGATTAGCGGACTGGCAGGTATGGGACTCCCCAACCAGACCGTCTCTTACCCTGGTTGCGGGAGCTGTTTGGGGTCAGTGACCTTCACTACCGGGACATTGACTAGCGGGACTTTGAATGCCCCTTATACCGGCTCACCGGCCGTTCTTGCCACGTTCGGGGCGGGCGGCACGTTCAGTGTCAATGGCCCTGACGGTATGGTCTTTACGGGAACCTTCGCGGCTGGGGCAACATGGTCTAAGACCGCGCCCGGAACGTTCACCTTCCAGGGCACGGTGGTGAATGCGACGCTGACTATCGGCGGCGTCACCTATCAGATCACGAATGCCGTGACAATTGACCTCACAACCAATGGCACGGGCGAAATCGACGACGGCGGCGGCGTTGTCTCTTTCGTAAACGATCAAGGCACGACAAACTTCATGGCACCTACCCCAGAACCCGGCACATTGACATTGATGGGTGCTGGACTGATCGGCATAGGAATTGCTGTGAGGCGCATGGTAGTTCCCTCAAGCAGCTGAAATCCGATCGAATTCAACGACGTCACATGCTTCGAGCGATTTACTCCGATTGAAACCACACTTGCTTACATCGCTCCGAGCAAAACCTATGTTGCCCGCGGGGGTAAGGACTCCTTCCTCGGCGCAGCTTATGTTTTTCATCCTTTCACTGCTCGGACTGGGGCTGCGCATCGGAAACGGCGTGGTGCGGTATCGCCACGACCTCAATGTTTCGAGCGATGCCTTTGTCAGCTTTTGGGATTACGACGCTCTCGACCATGTGTTGATCGCGAAAGCTTTGCTTTCGGGCAAAGGCTATGTAGTGGACGATACTCCGCTCGCGAAGGGCAAGGTCGCTGACTTTCCCGGCACGGAAGCGCTGTTCAAAGCGCCTCTTTACGAGTTCTTTCTCGCCGCATGTTTCGCGATCTCCGGTTTGTCGTTTAAGTTGTTTTTCCCGCTGCAGTCCTTATTGGGAGGGTTGACCAGCGGTTTGGTTGGCCTGATAACCTTGCGTACATTTGAAAGAATGGATGCCGCCTGGCTGGCTGGCCTGGCGGTAGCAGCGCATCCGATCTTGGTCAACGCGGCGTCCCAACCGTATAACGAGGACGTATTCTTTTTCCTCTATGCTCTGGCCATCTGTTGTTTTCCGGGGTGGCTTCGCAGCTTGAATTATCGGCGGGCCTTGCTTTGTGGTGCGACGATCGGCCTTTGCATGCTGACTCGGGAGAATGGGTCCTTGCTGCTGGCTTCCATGGGCGCCGTCGTTCTGGGGTTCCACCGGCGTGAGTTTCGCGCGTGGGCGGGATACGCCATGATGGTTCTTGCTGCGTTGTTGATTGTGGCTCCATGGACCATTCGTAATTACGCCCGCTTTGGCGTCTTTGTGCCGGTGGCGAGCATCGTGGGCGAGGACTTGAACGAGGGCAATAATGAATGCGTGGCCAAGGAGGGGGTGTTCGTACCATACTGGGCTGAGGGCCCGTGCGCCGAAGTGGCGGGGCGAAGGCAGGCCGTGGCCCAAATGATGAGGTTCGATCCTCGCACGCCTGCTCCCGTGCGCCGCGATCGAATCTCGCGTCGCGTGGCGCTCGAGTTTATATCCGCGCACCCTGTTACTTATGCAAAGCTGGTATTCCGACGGCTCTGGACGACTATGCTTCCCTTCGATCCCCGCGGGAATCAGCGGCTGCATGAAAGGGTCGTTTTGTTGCTCTACTGGCTTGGTCTGTATCCTGCAGGAGTGGGCGGTTTGATTCTTGCCGTGCGACGGCTGGATGCGCGGCAAGCGCTGCTGATTGTGCTCGCTTTTCTCAATCTTCTTTCTATCGCAGCTGTTCTCTACTGGTCGGATCTTCGCTTCAGGGTGGCCATCGATATCCCATTGGCCTGCTTCGCCGGGTACGCCTGGTCGCACTTGTTTTCAGGAGCTCGGCAGAGGCCCAATAGCGATTTTCCCTAGGCGCAGTATGCGGCGCACGATCAGATGAGAGTGGCGGCGTCGACAGCCGGTCACCTCCCGCGAGAGGATGGAATTCACGCCGCCGGACTGCGCACTCCCCAAGCCTTTTTTGAGGCCTGTTAGCGATAGCCGATCACCAGCGATATGGTGCCTCTGCTTGGCAATTACATTCCGCGGTGGATTTGCGCGGCTCGCTGCTGACGATCCGGCTCAGCCTCTTCACGGCCTTACGCGGCTTTGATTGGCGATTCATCGGAAATTCATCGTCCTGTAACCATCCCGTAACATGTGCGAAATACAAGGATCGTAAACCTTGGAAGAAAGGTCCACGGCTTGGCGGTCTACCCAGGAGCCCAGAGGGATTTGCACTCTATGGGTGTGTGCTTAGAGCTGCTGGTGCCTGTCTTCGCGCTGCGCCAGCTGATAGAGGGTATGGCTTTATATGCCCCTCCGCTGTACTCGGGCTTATTCCCACGGCATCACTGATGTTCGCTCGCGCGTGAAACGTAATGACGAGTCAATCCGGAACCGGAAGGAGCTTACCCGTGTGGCCCGCCGAATAAGGCCATGGGAGCGCGATGAACCAGCGCGCCCCGGGTCATCAGTTGTCCTTTCCGATCGCCGAGAGCGCCTCATCGTGCGGGGGCGTCTTCTCAGCCTCGACTTTGGCGGCACCGCCGGCACGATCGCCGGTCGGCAGGATTCCAGCTGACATCCTCCCTCTGCCCTCTGTACCCAGGGCCGGTAGGTATGGACGAAGCCGTTCTGCTCAGCCCGCCGGCAAAACTCAACATCGCGTCTGACCTCATTGGAGATTTACATCTGCCTCGAATCGACGAGGAAAAAGGAGAGATACATGAAGCACCTTCTCAAGTGGTCGTTGGTTCTGCTCTGGACAGCGATTTCGGTGGCCCAAACCACAACTTCAGCCACCCCCAAAAAGAAGCCGTCTACCGCAGAGATGGTTGCCACCGAGCTGCACGAACTGAGAGAAGCCCGGGCTGAGGAACAAAAACAGATCCAGGCGCTGCAGCAGGAAGTCACCATGCTCAAGGATCAAATGCAAAAGCGCGAGACCGCCCTGGAGCAGGCCCAGGCCGCGGTCGCGGCAGCGCAGGGCCGGGCCGATCAGGCCGCCTCGCAAGCCGGTCAACAGCAGCAGAGTGTCGCTGATCTGCGCAGCGACGTCAACGACCTCAAGCAGAACGCGACCAACGCCGCCCTGAGCTTGCAAGAAACCCAGAAGAACATCATGGGCGCCGTGGAAAGCCCGGGGGCGATACATTACAGGGGAATCACCGTTACCCCCGGCGGCTTTCTGGCGGCAGAAACCGTGTGGCGTGGACATGCCCTGGGCGCCGACGTCAACACGCCGTTCAGTTCGATCCCCTTCGCCGGCGCCGATGCAGCCCACCTCAGCGAATTCTACGGGTCCGGCCGCCAGTCCCGCATCTCCATGCTCGCTGAAGGCAAGCTGGCCAGCGTCAAGTTTACCGGCTATGTGGAGAGCGACTTCCTGTCGTCCGGCACCACTTCCAACAGCAACCAGAGCAATAGTTACACCATGCGGCAACGCCAGGCGTGGGGGCAGGCTGCTCTCAACAGCGGGTGGGCCTTCACTGGCGGCCAGATGTGGAGCCTGGTGACGGAAACCAAGAACGGCGTCGACAATCGCACCGAGGCCTTGCCTATGACCATCGACGCGAACTATAACGTCGGATTCAGTTGGGCCCGTCAGTATGGTTTCCGTGTGTCCAAGAATTTCGGCGATCGGGTCTGGTGGGCTTTCTCAGTGGAAAACTCCCAGGCCACTCTCGGCGGACACCTCGCCTCAGGCCAGAACGATCTCATCATTGGCTCACAAGGCGCTAGCAGCGGCCTTTACAACTTCAGCGCCAACTATTCCTTCAACCCCTCGCCAGACTTTGTGAGCAAGCTGGTATTCCAGCCCAAAGGCTTGGGCCATTACGAAATCTTCGGACTGCTGAGCGACTTCCGCGACCGCGTCTACCCGTGCGGAGGGCTCATCACCGCAAGCAACGGAGTGCTGCCTCCTCCGGTTCCCTGCGGCTCAGGTAACATCCCCAACGCCAGCGGCGCGTACACCAGCAGCAAGATCGGAGATGGCTTCGGTTTCAACGGCCGCGCGACCCTGGCCCAGCATTTCGACGTAGGCGTCCATATTCTGGGCGGCAAGGGCATTGGCCGTTACGGTTCCGGCGGTCTGCCCGACACTGTGGTCGACTCCTCCACATCATTTGGAGGAACCTCGGGACGATTGCTGCCGGTCGGCAACACCCAAGGGCTGGCAACACTCGAGTTCCACTCAAAGCGCTTGGATATCTATACCAACGTAGGCGTGGAGTACGAAGCCAAGATGGAATGGAATAACACCGCCGGCTATGGCGCTAACCTTAACGCAAACTACGGCTGCTACAGCGAAGGTGCTCCCTCATCTACCGCCACGAACGTAGACACTCCAACCGGTTCCGGCACTCCCGGCAGCGGCACGGTACCTGTTCCAGGCTCAGGAGGAACTCCACTCAGTCCGGGCTTTAACCCATCGAATCCCGCCCACTGCACTGGCGACACTCATTCCCTTATCGAGGGGACCATCGGGTTCTGGTACCGCATCTACAGCGGTCCCAAGGGCCGGCTGCAGTTCGGACCGCAGTACTCTTACATCGACCGCAACACGTGGGCAGGTGCAGGCGCGACCTCAGGAACTTTTGTGAGCCCGAACGCCATCGAGAACATGTTCTTCACCTCGTTCCGCTACTACCTGCCGTAGGATTGACCACGTTAGCGGGTTTCTCGGGACGCCAGCCCGGACGGTCTGGCGTCCTTATTCTTGGGGCAGCGATCCAGGCCAAGTCAGAATGGTGAAGTGAGCCGTTCTTGACGAGACTAACCTGCAAATCAAGTTTAGGAGGTTAGGTGACGGAAGGGAGATCGGCGTTCTAACCTTTAATTTCAGGATAGCAAGTTAGATTTAGTCCTTGAGAGGAACTACGGCGCTTCCGTCGCGGCAGAGGGTGGCGACTCGCTGCAGTCCGCCGTTGGGTCGGGTTATTGTCATGACAGGTCCATAGCAATACACGGCATGCCCGGAAGCGGCAAAATACCACCGACCGCCTTTCGCACGCTTGCTTACCGGAGTAGTGGGCTGCCGTTGCGGCCTCGGCAGCGTGACCTGAGGAACCGGCAGACTCAACAACAAGGCTAGGGTCAGGGCCTTTATCATCTTTAACTTCCGCTACTTCAACTACGGATACTCACAGAACGTTTCGGCGTGAAGCCGACTAGTCTGACTATCTATTCCTAAATCGTGATCAGCGCGCGGCGCTTATCTCCAAAATCCGCGGCCGGGCGGGACGGAGCTTGCGACTGCGGTTTTTGTCTCTGCGTTTGATGCTGCGGTGCTGCCTGGGAAGACGGGGCGTGCTGCGTTGGAGCCTGGGGCGACGGGACTTGCGTTGACGGCACCTGAGATTTGGGAGACGGGGCGGCATGTCTGCCGGCTAGGGCCTTCTCTTGTAAAGCTTTCAGCTTATACGCGTTTAGTTCAGTGCTGTCGCGGAACAATTCGCGAATCAGGTTGCGCTGGGATTGGATGGTTGCGCCCTGCTCCACAATCAGCATGGTCATCAAACCGTAGGACAGGCAAAACAACACGGTCAGCAGCGGCAGCCAGCCATGCTTTTTGCGCGGAGGTGGGGCATCAATCGGCATTGCGGCGGTTATGGCCGTGTTATTGAACAGAGTCGTCAAAACGGCACCCCGATCCTTTGCCCCCGGCGCGCAGGCAACAACAAAACTGCATCCCGCGAGCCATTGAAGGCGAGTAACGTAACTCTTTGATATGAAGCGGTTTACTCGATGGTCCCAACGATGGCGGCGCGCTCCGAGGTGCAAGTCGCTGCACATTATGAGTAACTGGGATTTTCCAACCCAAGCCCCCCAACGGGCCTCAAATTGCCCGTCTGGCGCGGCTTTTCGCGGAGACCTATTCCCCAGAACCGGATCCTACTTGCCCAGCAGCAACTTAGCGATCGTCGCCAATTGCATGTTGGATGTGCCCTCGTAAATCTTGCCGATCTTGGCGTCGCGCCAGTATTTTTCGACGGGATAATCCTTAGTGAATCCGTAACCGCCGTAGATTTCGATCGCCAACGAAGTCACGCGCTCGGCGATCTGCGAGGCGAAGAGCTTGGCCATGGCGGCTTCTTTCACGAAGTTCGCGCCGGCATCTTTGATGCGAGCTGCGTTGTAGACCATGAGCCGCGCCGCCTCAATCTCGGTAGCCATTTGCGCGATCTGGAACTGGATCGCCTGAAACTCTGCGATGGGCTTGCCGAACTGTTTGCGCTCCTGCGCATATTTCGCAGCGCATTCCCAGGCGCCGCGAGCCAAGCCGATCATTTGCCCGCCGATGCCGATGCGGCCTTCGTTCAGCGTTTCGATAGCGACCTTATAGCCTTTGCCGGGTTCGCCTAGCACATTCTCCCCGGGCACGCGGCAGTCTTCGAGAATCAACTCGCAAGTAGAGGAAGCGCGAATGCCGAGCTTGTCTTCCTTTTTTCCGACGGTGAATCCCGGCAAGTCTTTCTCGACCAGGAATGCCGAGATTCCTTTGTATCCTGCGCCGGGATCGAGCGTGGCGAAGAGCACGAATAAACCAGCTTCCTTGCTGTTGGTGATCCACAGCTTGCGGCCGTTGAGGACATATTCGGAACCTTTCAGCTGGGCGCGGGTCTGCAGTGCGAAAGCGTCGGAGCCTGACCCGGCCTCGCTGAGTGCGTAAGCGCCAACGGTATTCGCAGCCATTTTCGGCAGGTAGCGCTTCTTCTGATCTTCGTTCGCCCAGCGCAGTAAAGCGTTATTGACCAGGGTGTTTTGCACATCCACGACGACACCGGCTGAGGCGTCCACGCGCGACAACTCTTCGACTGCCAGGATTGCGTCGAAAAACTTGCTTCCGGCTCCGCCGTACTGCTCGGGAATTTCAATTCCCATCAACCCCAGTTGGAAGAACTCGTCGATGAGGCTCTTCTCGAAGACTCCCTTCTCATCCATCTCCTTGACCAGCGGACGAATCTTCTGGTCGGCAAACTGGCGAATGTTGTCGCGGAAGAGGACTTCGTCTTCGGTGAGCGTCGTCAGCGGAGCAGGAAGAGGTAGTTGCAGTGTTGTTGACGACATCGGGATACCTTCAGGCACAGGATGGAACGCTGGGTCATTTTAGCACTTGGAATCAGCGTGGCAGGCAAAACGGAGAAAGCGCTGGAGTTTTCGAGTGGCCGATCATCGCGAACTGGCGTGGGTCGTGATCACAAGGGCTTTGTCGGGCACGATTGACCGCTTCGCGTTCCTTGGTCTCATTCTTGTCGTGCTACTGGAAGTGGATCGTGTGCTACGCTGAAGGCGGAAGTTTCCGGAGATCTATGGCAGAACTCAGTCGTATTGGCGTCTCGATCGAATCGGATTTATTGCACCGATTTGACTCATTTATCAAGGACAAGGGGTATGAGAACCGCTCTGAGGCCATCCGCGATTTGATTCGTGACCGCCTGGTAGGTTCGGCGGTCGTTGCGCCGAACGAGGCCGTGGTAGGGTCGGTGACCTTGATCTACGATCATCACACACGACTTCTTCCGGAAAAGCTGACCGATCTGCAGCACGCCAGCCACGCGATTGTCGTCTCTACGCTGCACGTGCACCTGGATCACGATCGCTGTCTTGAGGTAATCGTTCTTCGCGGCAAGTCTCGAAATGTACAGAAACTGGCGGACCGCCTCATAAGTATGAAAGGAGTCCGGCACGGTCGGCTGATGATGAGTTCTCCCGAAGTGGCTTCGCATCGAGCCCACTCGCACGGTCATCATCACGACCAATAGTTCGAAGGCGCGCCGGCGCGCTTGGCTGCGTTTGTCGGCTTCCCACCCCGGTTGCACGAACTGATACCCGCGTGCGGTGTGCACCGGCCAAACAGAAGTAGATAAACTGGATAGCACGAATTTAAGCTTAGTGTTACGATAACGAACATGTGCTTTCGTTGGGTGAGAAGATGTGCTATCCGTGTCCCATGGATTGCCCTTTTGCTGGTGATCGCACCGGCTGCCCTGCTGGCCGAGGATGTCATCCTCCACGGAACTGTCGTTGACACGTCCGGCGCGGTGATTGCCGGGGCGAGCGTGCAGGTTCGAGGCGCGGACGGTAGGGCGCAGAGAACGACACAGTCGGACAGGAACGGCTCCTTCATTATTTCTGGACTGCCGGCGGGTAATTATCGGCTCGTGGTATCGAATCCCGGTTTTGAAAGCAAAGAAATCCCGGTCACCATAGGGACCACTGAGGCGCCGGCCCCGTTGCGCATCTCTCTGGCTGTGGGCGCCGTGAGCACCACCATCAACGTGCAGGGCCGGCAGGATGACCTTGTCGGAATTGCCGCTTCCGCCGGCCAGGTAACGGTGGGCGCGGAGGAACTCAAGAATCGTCCGATTCTTCGTTCGGGAGAGATTTTGGAGACGCTTCCCGGGCTGATCATCACGCAACACGCAGGGGGCGGCAAGGCCAACCAATATTTCATGCGCGGCTTCAATCTCGACCACGGCACGGACTTCGCGGTTTTCCTCGATGGTATGCCGCTGAACCTGCCCTCACACGCGCACGGCGAGGGGTACTCGGACATGAACACCGTCATCCCAGAGTTTGTACAGCGGCTGGATGCCGAGAAAGGTCCTTATTACGCCGATGTCGGCGACTATGGCTCGGCGGGAAATGCCCATGTGGTGTTTTACAAGACGCTGCCCCGGAACTTCTTCCAGGTCGACGGCGGCATGTACCAGTTTGCGCGGTTCGTTTTCGGAATATCGCAGAAGCTCGCTAAGGGCAACTTGCTGTATGGCGGAGAAGCGTATCACGATGGCGGCCCATGGGTGCATCCGGACAATTACTACAAATTCAACGGTCTTGTAACCTACAGCCAGGGAAACGACGCCAACGGTTTCAGCCTCACGGCCCGCGCTTATGACGGAGCTCGATGGAACTCGAGCGATCAGCTCCCCTATACGGCCATACCCGTCGTCGGTTTTTTCGGCGCACTGAACCCAGCCGACGGCGGCCGATCACAGCGTTACAGCTTGCAGGGTGAATGGCGTCACCAGGACGAACATTCCGAAACGCAACTCATGGCCTACGGGTTCTATTATGACCTCAATCTGTTCTCCGATTTCACCTACTACCTGGTCGACCCCTATAACGGCGACCAGTTCGAACAACAGGACAGGCGCTGGGTGGCCGGGTTCGACGTCCGACATACGATGTTCGGCCACTTCTTCGGCCGCAAGACCGAAACCACGTTCGGCATGCAGCTGCGCAATGATTGGATCCACAACGGCCTTTTCCGGACGGAAGACCGCGTGCGTACTGACAAAACTTACTATACAGCTAACTATCTGGATGAACCCTCCTCCCTCGATCAGGTCGCGGTTTTGCCCGCGGCCACGGATTTGAATGAATTTACGGAGACGATAGTAAGTCCATGGGTGACAACTAAGATCCAATGGGCGAGCAAATTCCGCTCTGTTCTGGCCGTGCGCGGCGATTATGGCGACGGTGTCATCACGAGCTTTACGAACCCCACGAACCCCAACTATCCCAACGATCCCTACTCTGCCAACTACAATCCCAATACCCACCAATCGGTCACCAAGTTCCTGCCCAGCCCCAAAGCGAGTTTGATCTTCGGCCCGTGGGCCGATATGGAGTTCTATGTACAGGGCGGAGCCAGTTACCACACCAACGACGTGCGCGGCTCAACGCAACTGTATGAACCGGTTTCGCCGGACTATCCTTACTACAACACGCCGAACCCCATTAAGATTCCCTTCCTGGTCCAAACCAAAGGCGC
>Ga0187784_10004953_pt1 | contig 10792 bp, 13 predicted proteins | sample 1015_SJ02_MP15_2_FD_132964 | JGI IMG/M metagenome (GOLD analysis project Ga0187784, IMG submission 132964) | Tropical peat soil microbial communities from peatlands in Department of Meta, Colombia - 1015_SJ02_MP15_20_MG | ecosystem: Environmental > Terrestrial > Soil > Wetlands > Peat | place... | reverse complement strand
GTCTTCGATGTAGCGAGGAAAGGCAGCTTTCGATGCGGCAGAATAGAGGATTTGTTCAATTTCGCCGATTACTTTGTCCACGTACTGGCAAGTGACAGTAAGACCCCGCACCTGAAACTCGTTCAGGCTCGCGGGAGAATCGTGATCCTCAGATGACATGCCGCCCTCACAGTCCGAGTGACCGTTCGCAGAGATTCTCTGCGGTCACTCCAACTCGTGATCTGCTTCCAGGGTATCAAGAGGTGGGAACTTGCGGCGTCAGCAGACAATCCCACCACGCAGGAAATCCTGGTAGGAGTCATCTGCCCAAAAATGGGGCGGTTTAGGGTGAACTCCAACACCCACGGTATGAATTTAATGTATAGGAGGAGCGGGATTTGCGTCAAGGGATTCTCGGCGAAACGCCTCTCATGGAGTAGTATGCGTTTCGCAGTCGTCGCATTCGACAACACGTGCAGCAGATCCTCGAGATGAGTCAGACACACACACTTTCGGGAGTTCCTTCGCCATTGGATTCACTCCGCAGAGACTCAGCCACTTCTTGGATCGCCGTTTTCTCCGCCCCGACAGCTCTCTGGCAGGCGGGACATCCTTCGCCAGCGGGCAGAGGCGGGCCTGTCACCACGTTAGACCCGTGTTGGCTGTACCGCAGGCCATTTTTGACGGCCGAGATGACCAAAACACTGCGTCCTGCGTCCAAATAATGCGAAGTTTCCGGGCGTTTGGACAGCCCTATCCAAGTCGGCCCAAATCTTTTCTTTCCTGTGATTTGGACCTACAATAAAGATGTTTCGGGCAGAAACTGATCCGATTGGAACCCGAACTGAGTTCGTTGGCCTCCGGTAACAGCGCTGCTTGGGGAGGGTTTTGACCCTCCGGCGAAACATTTGCCCTCATTAAGCCGTATTCAATGTAGGCGCAAACCTAAAACTGATGGTTCCGACTGCTTCCTGCCCGGGTGCTCCGTGGGGGATTAGCGAAAGGAATGGCATGAAGACGTGGCATAAGGTCGGCATAGGTCTCGCAGCAGCAGCGCTCCTGGGCGGGATTGTGTGGTTCAGCATCAACCAGGCCAATAAAGGTGTGGTGACCGTACAGACCTCCAAGGTAGCCAAGCAGGAGGCGCTCGTATCTGTCGTGACGGCTTCGGGAGAAATCAAGCCGACAACCTACACGAACATCACCGCACAGGGATTCGGCCGCATCATCGACATCATCGTTAAGGAAGGCGATCACATCAAGAAAGGTGACCGGCTGTTGATGCAGGAAAACGTGCAGGCCAATGCCGACGTGCAAGCCCAGGCCGCCTCAATTAATTCCACTCAGTCTGGTGTGCAAGCCGCGGAGGCGAGCTACAGGGCCGCACAAGCAGACCTGATACAGCAGCAAGCCAACCTGGAAAAAGCCAATCTGGACTTCGAGCGCGGACAGGGACTTTTCAAAGACGGTTTGATCCCCAAGCAGGATTTCGACCAGCGAAAGACCTCGTACGACGCGGCAGTGGCCGCCGTCGATTCTTCCAAGGCTCGCGTGCAGGCCCAGAAGGCACAGTTGGATCAGGTACGTGCGCAGCTCGATCAGAGCAAGGCCGTGTTGGTTCGGACCAAGGACGTCCTGCAGAAAACTACCTACTTTTCACCGATCAATGGCATCGTGAGCTATTTGCCTGTGCGCCTTGGTGAGTATGTCGTGCCGGGCATTCAAAACGCTACCGGAAGCTTTCTGATGACGCTTTCGGATATGTCTGTGGTGACGTCCGAAGTGAAAGTGGACGAAACGGACATCGTGAATGTCAAGATCGGGCAGGACGCCGACGTTACCATAGACGCTGTCCCGGGGAAAGTTTTCAAGGGTAAGGTCACCGAAATCGGTTCGCAGGCGGTGCTGCGGAGCTCCGGCCTGGCCACGACGCAAACAACGACGAGTAACCAGGAAGCCAAAGATTTTAAGGTAGTCGTCACGCTGGACAGCCCACCGGAGAACTTGCGGCCAGGGCTTTCCACGACGGCGAAAATCAAGACCGCTGAAAGAAAGAATGTGGTGGCCATTCCGATCCAGGCGCTGGCCGTGAGGTCGCGCAAGGATCTGGAGGAGGCCGCGAAGAATGGCAAGAAGTCCGGCAGCGTCACGCTGGCTGCACCTCCCGCACCTGCTCCGGGTGACCCGAAGAAGGATGAAGTTCAGGGCGTGTTTGTGGTGAGCGGCAAGAAAGCGGTCTTTCGCCCTGTCGAGACGGGCATCTCGGGCGTGACCGATATCGAAATCACCAAAGGATTGCAGGACGGCGAAGAGATCGTAGTGGGGAGTTACAAGGCTCTGCGCACGTTGAAGCCGGAGGCCAGCGTCAAGGTGGATAATTCCGCCCCCAAGAAAGCGGAAGAGCAGCAATAACCAGCGTCAACAGGGAGAATAAAATGCCCGCAGAGACATCCATATCGGATTCCTTCCGCCAGGACTTGGTGGATAGCGGCATTGTGATCCGGACGGAGGAATTGACGAAAGTCTATGAAATGGGCGCGGAGCAGGTGCACGCGTTGAGCGGCGTGGACGTTGATATCCGCAAGGGCGACTACGTTGCTATCATGGGGCCGTCCGGATCTGGAAAATCCACGCTGATGAACTTGATCGGCTGCCTGGATTCACCGAGTGCCGGGCGCTATTGGCTGGCCGGGCGCCTCGTCAGCGATCTTGACGATGACGAGCTCGCTTATATCCGGAATAAGGAAATCGGCTTCGTCTTCCAGACTTTCAATCTGCTGCCCCGGGCTACGGCTCTACACAATGTCGAGTTGCCTCTCATCTATAATGGTACTCCTGCCGAAGAGCGGGTGGAGCGCGCCAAGCAGGCTCTGGAACGTGTCGATTTGATCCCGCGCATGCATCACAAGCCCAACGAACTTTCCGGGGGCCAGCGCCAGCGCGTGGCGATTGCGCGAGCCCTGGTCAACAATCCCTCCATCGTGCTCGCCGACGAGCCCACGGGAAATCTTGACTCCAAGACGGGCGAAGAGATCATGGCCTTGTTCGAGAACCTGCACCGTCAGGGCAATACCATTATTTTGGTTACCCACGAAATGGATATCGCGCAGCACGCCCACCGCGTCATTTTCATTCGCGACGGCAAGATCTTCTCCGACGAAAAAGTCGCCAAGAAAAAGGCTGAGGCCGACTGAGCTGCATTGTGCGGACGATTCTGCTGGCCTGACTTACGATTACTGCAACTCGCGTGGACGTGGCCTTATCGAGCGGCCGCGGCGTGCGTGGCATCCGACTCAGCAAGAATTTCGGGCGAGGTAAGGTAGGTCCGTGAGAGTCGGTCATGCCAGGTGAGAGCGTCCTCGTCCCAGATCGCCCAAAGAAATCCTAGAAATAGAGTACCGGCCGATAGCAGGTAGCCCAACGCGCGCAGGAAGTATTGTTTCGGCGTCGGGCTCTCTCCCGAAAAACTAGCCACCTGCAGTCCCCGCACCATCATCCCCGGCGTGGTGCCCCCGAAAATGGTGAACAGCCCGAAATACTGGACATAGACGAACGCAAACGTAAAAGAAAACACCGCGGCGCTTAACTTGCTCAACGCGAAGTGACCCCCGAGCGAGCCGAACAACGCGAGGAATCCCCCGTACGCGAACGCCAGACATGCTGCATCCACCACCGCCGCTGCTCGCCGCTCCTCGATGGAGGCCACGGGAAACACCCCGGAGTAGACCCTTGTCACGCTCTCGGCCGGCAGTTCTGGGAGTGCATCGTCTCGTTCCGGGGGCAGGCTCACGTCAATCAAGAGTCGCGTTTCCACGGGTTCCTGCTTCCGTGGAGGTCGTCCGATCGCCACTGTAAATGCAAAGTCGTCGCGTTCCGAAAACCTTTCATCGGACTGAGGAAACTCCTCGACCGCGACGTTTTCAGGCCCGCCTGAGGCATAGCTCTCGAAGGGCAGTTCAGTTTGCCCCTCGCCGGCACGTGCTTTTCGCCGCCGCGCACGGTAGGCCTGGAGGCGCTGGTTTAATTCACCACGCCATTCTCCGTCCGTCTTCGCGCGGAGCGCCAGATTTCCTTGTGTGGAGTGGGCGTCCTTCCCTTCGGGATAGGACTCCGGAGAATCACAAAAAGTACACGTGCGCACGCCCTTGCAGAGCACTGCGCCACATTGCGAGCAGATTTTATTCACCGGTGCGTTTTGCGCTGCGGACGCTCTCACTCCGGTGAGGAGGAGCCTTTCCAGATTATCACGTTCGCGGGATATCAAGCACCAAGGAGTGGAGGGAAGTCGCCAAAGAAGCAGTAGTTCCGGCGGGGGCTAAAGATTGTCCTGTTGCGCGAGCATTTCACGGTTGTGCGCGATTCGCCGGTCCAACGCCACCGCGGCAAAGTACGCGCAACCCGCCTGCTCATGTTCGGCCCAGGGACGCAGCGCGGGTACAATCCAGGCGAACATTCGCCGAGCCGCGGCCAGAAACGAATGATAAATGCTCATCGCCTGGAGTTCGTTACGGCCTTCCTGATGATCCGGGCACAATTGGAGCAATTGCATAACCCGCTTGTAATCCCCCGCAGCCGCCACCGTGCGAATTCCCGTCACATCCCTCACTTCAGCGGACAACGGATGCCGTGAAGAGGAAGCCATCAGCGACCGGCAGTAGGAGACAAAGAACATCCAGAGTGTGGCCAACGAGGCCACGAGGATCAGCGCGGCCATCATCGCGGCACCGCCACAAGACTCGCAGGCGCCAGCCGCGATTCATCGGTATACCGCAGCATCGTCAGCGACCATGACAATGGCAGGAAGCAACCGAGCGCCGGACAGATATATCGGATTATGCTGAATTCTCCCGAGAAGTTCATCAACGCATAGCTAGCCGCATAGCCGCTGAAATACAGACCCAGAGACAGGATGATCTGCACCAACCGCGTGCGTGTTTCGCGCAACTTCATCACCGCTCCCCAGAGGATGTATGTCAATACTAAGCCGACAAAATATAGGTTCTGCGAGAGTTCGTAGGCGAAACTCGTCGAGAGGCGCTCCGCCGATTGCGCCACCACCGCGTAGGAAAATCCCGCCGTTCCCAGCAGTAGGAACACCGCTCCCCACCTCACATAGTCACCCACGCGAAGTTCACCGAATACGTGCGAATAGAGGCTGATCAGTGCCACAAAAAGTGCCAGAGTGAGCAGGGCATCGCTGTAATAGTAAAAATACATGTACTGGACGGAGCATTGGCCGTAGCTCCGGAGGATAAAGAAACGTCCGATGCTCACCGTCGTGGAGAGAAGCAGATAAAGATTCAGGAAAAAGTAGCGAAGGAAAGACTTGCGGGCGAGCGAACAGACCACAAACAGCAGCTCAAATGCTGTTCCCAGAGACCAAATAATCAGGTCAATCGGGCCAGGCATAGAATCCTATCGGCCCGGCCCATTCCCCACTCCCTGCTTAGAACTGCCAAATAGCCAGGATAGAGTTAGTTGGACTGTGCCGTTGTCTGCTTTGGCGGCGGAATCGGCAGCGGTGCCGGTCCGTTCGCCTTCATCGTCGTCCCCTTCGAGTTGCTGGAGAGGACGGTCTTGATGCCCATCGCTCCCACCAGTATACCCAAGGCGAGAACGAGCGCGCCCAATTTGCGTGACATGGTGCCTCCGTAATACTTGGACTACGGAGACACTCTATCCTTTAATCGAATAGTGTCAAGTAGGGCACACTACGCCTATGTTAAATAAGCGTTACCGGCAAGCGGCCTCATCCTTTCGCTATTTATTCGTATAGCGCCAGGATAGACCCCTTCCCGCTTCGCGCACTTTACCGTCACACCCCGCCTAACCACAACAGTACCGGAGTCCCTGAAGCACTGGTACGGAAGTACTAGCGGGTTGAGCACAATCTTGTTCGTTCCTACAGCTGATCTATTCAGTTCTCTCGTTTTTTCCCCAAAACTCACACATGCTTGACACCCCCTGCAATTACTTCGTAGCATGAACAATTGCTCCACGCCGGCGTAGCTCAGTGGTAGAGCGAGGGTCTCATAATCCCTAGGCCGTGGGTTCGATTCCCCCCGCCGGCACCAGTTCGTGCAGATTCCTGGGAATGCTTGACAAGCGAATGGTGCCTTTGCCAGCAGGATCAACCTGTGCCTAACCTTGCCGCACCCCCGCATGGCATTCCGGACCTGGTTCTTGTGAACCCTGTTGCGGGCGGAGGGTTGGCTCAAGAGGTTCTTCCCTCGCTCAAAGGCTTTGCCCGCCGACGCGGATGGCTGGTCGAGTTTCGTTCCACGCAAAGCCCCGAGAACCTTGCTGCAGAAGCACGCAGAGGGGCAGCGGAGGGACACAAACGGCTCTTTGTGCTCGGCGGCGATGGAACTTTCCAGGTGCTTCTAAACGCGCTTGCAGGGGCTTCGGGCGTCGTTTTAGGCGTGATTCCGGCTGGCGGTGGAAATGACCTGGCCGCCTCCATCGGTCTGCCCCAGGATCCCCTTCTTGCTGCCGACCTTCTTCTGGATGGCCAGCCCGCTCTTCTTGATGTCGCTCTGGCGCGCACTGCCGACGGTAAGGAGAGGCTCTACACCGGCGGGGGCGGAGTGGGCTTGGATGCCGAAGCCGCCCGTTACGCCAGCGGTGTCTATCGCAATTTGCGCGGCCGGCCCCGCTATCTGCTTTCCGCCATACGTGCCCTGATGGGCTTCCACTCCATTCGTCTGCGCGCGCTCATCGGAACGGATCGGCAAGTGGAGATCAACGCCAATGCGCTTCTTCTGTGCGTGCTCAACACACCCTGTTACGGCGCGGGTCTGCGTCTCGCCCCTGACGCGCAAACGGACGATGGGAAACTCGACCTAGTGTTGCTGGAGGATCTGAGCTTTCTGGAAGTCCTGGCGCTAATTCCCTCTTTGGCTCGTCGCGGCGAACTGCAAACCGTACGCGTCCAGCGTCTTCGCGTGGACCGTGTGCGTATAGAGACCGACAGGCCATGCTCCTTTCACGGAGATGGCGAGATCCTGGGAAATACTCCTGTGGAGGTCGCAGTCGTACCCAGCGCAGTGCGTATACTCCGCCCGCGCAACCCCCATTCAGGGTGCTAATTTGTGCCAGTAGCTGCCGGTGTCGCGCGGGGGTCCGCTGGCGCAGGGTGCTTTTTCTTGGAGTGCCGCCGGATGAACGCATTGAGGTCCGGCGTAAATTCTTTCATTTGGTTCCAGCCGATGTTGTAGGCTTGGCTGATCGCCCAGCCCTGAAATAATCCGCGCACATCACGATCTTGCTTGGCGTAATATGACAAGGAGATGCCTGCCTGCCCCAACTGACCGAAAACCTGTGAAGCGTTGAACGTTGGCTTGCCCGAATCCGTGCGCGCGATGAGCACCCGCGATGCTGCATAGGCGATACGCGTCAATGCGGATCCCCGCCCCCGCCGTAGATAGCGCGGATCCTGATGCAGCATATTTGGCAATAATCCGTAAATCAGGAAGCTCCCTGTGAACTGATCGCCTTCCTGCGCCAGGTATCTTTCTCCGAACGCACCCCAACCCTGTCCGTAGTGCGGAATCCCATCGGCCGCCTGCGAAATCGCCGCCTGGATGATGTTGTCGAAATGCGCGCTTTCATCCCAGAACTGATGCCAAGCGATATTGTACTTCTGGGCCGGCGTGAGCGGTCCCTTGTTCTCGGGCTGGTCGTTGGCCGTCATGAAATTAGGAATGATCCAGAAAATTCGCTTGGGCACTTCATCCTTGGCTTCGCGGTCTTTCTGATCAGCCTGAATGGTTGTGTGGGAAGTTGACGATGACGCGGCATCTTTCGAGGATGCGGGAACCTTGGGCTCAGGGCTGTCCGGCTTTTCTTGCCCGAACAGAGATACCCCGGACAGGGCCAGCGCACACAGGGCTGCGCCGAAGAAAAAACATACTCTGCAGCAGACCATCGTCCTCCATACCTTTGGTCCCCTAAGATCCGCTCCAACAGGTGAATCGCGGCAACCTTTCAGTTTACTCGATCTGCCGCACAATCCCTAACTGTCCGGGGCAATTTGCCCTATGAGGAAGCCTGGAGTCCCTAACTTTTCTTCTGGTCAATCTTTAGGTTGAGCGTGATTTCCTTGCGGCTGTCAAACGACGACACCGTCTTGACCTGGGATTTCGCCCCTTCAAGTTCCGCATGCACCTCGTAATCCACGTTGGGATCCAGGCCGCTGAACCGGTAGTTGCCATCCGAATCCGCGAAACTGCTGCGCACTGCGTTTGTGCGCAGGTTTTTCAGGAACACGACGCTGTTGGGAAGGGGCGTTTCCGCTTTGTCGGTGACGATCCCGCGCACCGTCCGCAATGGCGACATTTTCTTGGAGTCCTGCGCGCCGGCGATCCATACGAATACGAGCATAACCACGCAGAGGCACGCGATCTTGCGGTGTGCCTTCATTTCTTGTCTCCCGCCTTTCCCGGAGCCGCTGGTTCCAGCCGGAACGATAGCTGCTGCTGAATAGCGCCGGCGTCCGCTTTCACCGTCTGCGACTGCTCCTTGAAGTTCTTTGCCTGCACCTGCACTTCGTATTCGTTACCTTCCGGTACCCGCACGGCGAACTCCCCGCGCGAATTCGTGTACGTCTCCCACCGGAACTTTTTCTCGCTGGTCTGCCGAATGCGCACCTTTACATCCGGAAACGAAAGCGCCTTTTCATTAAAGACCGTGCCAGTGATCAAGTACACGGGAAGCGGCTTCTTCTTTCCCTTTGAAGATGAACTTGCGCGTGATGCTTCCGGAGGGGTCGCGGAGGGTTGCGACGGTGACGCCACCGGTGCGGTCCCGGTCGGCTGTTGACCCACAGCAGGGTGCGCCAGACACAGGAGAAACCCTAGGCAAACTGACGTTGGTTTTCGCATAGGAGACACTTTGCCCGGCAACGAGGTCACCTTCGATTAGACGATGCTCAGAGGACCCTAGGATGCCCCACCGCTTCCGCGGAGCCGGCTACGCGTTATCCTCCTCGTTATCTTCTTCGTCTTCCTCGTCGTCATCCGGAAGGTCGCCATTTTCGCCCAACTTGTCTTCGTCCTCTTCGATGTCTTCCTCATCCTCCTCGTCTTCTTCGTCAAGTTCGTCGGAGATGGGATTCAGCACGACCGGGTGGGTCTGCGAGACCTCGAGTTCGCACTCGCACTCCGGGCAGCTCAGGATCTCTCCCTCTTCCACTTCATCTTCGTCCACATCAATTTCTGCGCTACATTCTGGGCAGCGGAGCACGTCTCCATCCTCCGAGTTGATCTGCTTTGGGCGATGCCGCGAGCGCGGCTTCCACCATATGGCGTATTATATACCCCAGCGGAAGAAGTCAATCCCATGACTCTGACGCTGCGTTTCAGTGTAACCAACAGTTCGGACGAAAGAAAAGCCTGCCTTGGCACGTGAATATCCAGAACGCCCCGTCGTTGGCGTCGGTGGCGTTGTCATCGAGAACGGGCGCGCACTCCTGATCCGCCGTGGCAGCGAGCCGCTGCGCGGACACTGGTCCATCCCCGGAGGGACCCTGGAGCTTGGTGAGTCGTTACAGGAAGGTGTGGCACGCGAGTTACTGGAAGAAACCGGCTTACAGGTGCGCGTCCTGGAGATAATCGAGGTCTTTGATCGCATTTACGTTGATCAAGAGGATGGAGGCGGAGGCTCGCCCAAACATCCGCGCTTCCACTATGTGATCATCGATTACCTTTGTGAGCGTGTCGCCGGGGAAGCCTGCGCCCGTAGCGATGTTACGGATCTCGTCTTCGCGGGGGAGGACGAACTTCATTTGTACCAGCTCACGGAAACAGCCGCACGCGTCCTGCGCAAGGCCTTCGCGATGCACCGCGAAGATCACTGACCTGCCTGGATTCCAGTGGACTAGTGCCGTTCCAACTATTTCGGCCAAATGACGGCCTAACCATCTGACGCGAACACGAAGAAAGTATTCTCGACGGGATTTGCTGGAACAAGTTGGTACGGCACTAGATCGTGCATTCCCGGGGCAGGCCGCCGCGCGTCCGTTCTCGCCGCTCAAATTCCAGAACGGCATTCCGCAGGTCCACCGGCATAAAGTCCGGCCACTGCTTTGGCAAGAAAACGAATTCCGCGAAGGCGCATTCCCAGAGCAGGAAATCCGAAAGCCGCTGTTCTCCGCCCGTGCGAATCAGCAGGTCCACTTCGGTCGAGCCGCCACGTTGCACTTCGGCAAGTAGATTGCCGAAGGCCTCGCAGGAAAGGTGGGTCACTTTGTAAAACTTGCTAGCCGCTTGAAAGATCGATTGCCGCGCCGAATAGTCGATTGCCAATCGCAGGTGCAGCACATTACCCCTCGCGGTCAGCGCTTCCGCATCGGCAATCGCTGCTCGCAAGGCCACAGGCAAGCGATCGCGCCGCCCGATGATGCTCAGGCGAACGCCTTCTTCGAGGCAGTGAGAAGCCTCTGCCCGCAGGTATTCCTCCAGTATCCCCAGAATGGCGTCTACTTCAGCGGATGGACGCTGCCAGTTCGTGGAGGAAAGCGCGAATAACGTCAGTGTGTGGATGCCCAGGTGCGGCGCGCACCGGATGATGCGCCGTGCCGCTTCTGCGCCCGCGCGGTGACCCTCTGAACGTGGGAGACCTCGCGAAGTGGCCCAGCGGCCGTTACCATCGCAAATGATCGCGACGTGTACCTTGACGGCCGTGCCGGCCGCCACTAAAGCATTTCCATTTATTATGTAGCGTATCGAGCGTTAAAAAAGAAGCCCTGGCAATCGGCGGTGGTGATGGACTGAAAGGCGCTTTTCGCCGCCAGAAGCAATTGCTCGTCGTTGCG
>Ga0187784_10004951_pt1 | contig 10795 bp, 8 predicted proteins | sample 1015_SJ02_MP15_2_FD_132964 | JGI IMG/M metagenome (GOLD analysis project Ga0187784, IMG submission 132964) | Tropical peat soil microbial communities from peatlands in Department of Meta, Colombia - 1015_SJ02_MP15_20_MG | ecosystem: Environmental > Terrestrial > Soil > Wetlands > Peat | place... | reverse complement strand
GCCCTTAAGATGGATTGCCGGGTCGAGCCCGGCAATGACGAGTCGAGGGGCCGGCGCCCGCCACGTTTCACGCGTGCAAGCCGAGCTTCTCGGCCGCCGTCCAGGTGCGCCAATGGTCGTGCGGCATCTGGATATGGGTCGAGCCGAGGAACGAAAACGCGTCGTTGACGGCGTTGGAGAAGCACGGCACGCCGCCGACATTGGGGCTTTCGCCGACGCCCTTGGCGCCGATCGGGTGATGCGGCGACGGCGTCGTGGTCCAGTCGGTCTCCCAGTGCGGGGTCTCCACCGCCGTGGGCAGGAAATAGTCCATGAACGAGGCGGTGGTGACGTTGCCGTCGGCGTCGTAGTGGATTTCCTGGCCCATGGCGATGCCGAAGGCCTCGGTCAGCCCGCCGTGGACCTGGCCCTCGATGATCATCGGGTTGATGCGCGTGCCGCAATCGTCGAGCGCATAGAAGCGGCGCACCTTGGTGGCGCCGGTGTCGACGTCGACATCGACGACGCAGATATAGGCGCCGAACGGATAGGTGAAGTTCGGCGGATCGTAGTAGTTGATCGCCTCCAGGCCGGGCTCCATGCCGGGCGGCACCTCGTGATAGGCCGCCCAGGCCAGCTCGGTCATGGTCTTGAAGCGCTCCGGATTGCCTTTCACGCGGAAGCGATCGACGTCCCATTCGAGGTCGTCGTCGTGCACTTCCAGCATATAGGCGGCGATCATCTGCGCCTTGGCCTTGATTTTCCGGCACGCCATCGCGGTCGCGGCGCCGGAGACCGGCGTCGAGCGCGAGCCGTAGGTGCCGAGCCCGTAGGGAGCGGTGTCGGTGTTGCCCTCCTCGACGGTGATGCTGTCGGCGGGCAATCCGAGCTCGGTCGCGATGATCTGCGCGTAGGTGGTCTCGTGACCCTGACCTTGCGACTTGGTGCCGAGCCGGCAGATACCGCTGCCGGTCGGGTGGATGCGGATTTCCGCGGAATCGAACATGGCAATGCCGAGAATGTCGCAGGCGCGCGAAGGGCCGGCGCCGACGATCTCGGTGAAGAAGGCAACGCCGATGCCCATCAACTCGCGCGTCTCGCCGCGCTTGAAGGCTTCCCGCCTGGCTTTCTGTTCCTCCCGCAGCTTCCTGTAGCCGACCGATTCCATCGCCTTGTTCAGCGCCGTCTGATAGTCGCCGGAATCGTACTGCCAGCCGGTCGCCGAGGTGTAGGGGAATTGCTCGCGGCGGATCAGGTTCTTCATGCGGAACTCGGCCGGGTCCATGCCGAGCTTCTGCGCCATGATGTCCATGGCGCGCTCGATGGCGTAGGCGGCCTCGGTGACGCGGAACGAGCAGCGATAGGCGACGCCGCCCGGCGCCTTGTTGGTATAGACGCCGTCGACGAGCACGTGCGCGGCCGGGAAGTCGTAGGAGCCGGTGATGATGGAGAACAGCCCGGCCGGCCATTTCGTGGCGTTGGCGCAGGCGTCGAACGCGCCGTGGTCGGCGATGGTGTAGCAGCGCAAGCCCGTCACCTTGCCGTCCTTCGTGCAGGCGATCTCCGTCTCCATGTAGAAGTCGCGCGCGAAAGCGGTGGTCGACAGATTCTCGATGCGGTCCTCGGTCCATTTCACCGGCCGCCCGGTCACGATCGAGGCCACGATCGAGCAGATATAGCCCGAATAGGCGCCGACCTTGTTGCCGAAGCCGCCGCCGATGTCGGGGGCGATGACGTGGATCTTGTGCTCGGGAATCTTCGAGATCAGCGAGCCCACAGTGCGGATGACGTGCGGCGCCTGGAAGGTGCCCCACAGCGTCAGCTCGCCCTTGATCTTGTCGAAGGAGGCGACGCACTGGCAGGTCTCGAGCGGGCAGGGATGCACGCGCGGATAGACGATCATCTCCTTGATCTTCACGTCGGCCTTGGCGAACGCCGCGTCGGTCGCGGCCTTGTCGCCGGCCTGCCAGGAGAAGATGTGATTGTAGTGCTTGCGCTTGCCGTGGGCGCCGTCGGTCTTGTCCTTGATGTCCTCGCGGATTACCGGCGCGCCGGCGCTCATGGCCTTGAGCGGATCGACGTTGACCGGCAGCGGCTCGTATTCGACCTCGACCAGATCGGCGGCGTCGGCAGCGGTGTAGCGGTCTTCGGCGATGACGAAGGCGACCTCCTGGTTCTGGAACAGCACCTTGCCGTCGGCCAGCACCATCTGCACGTCGCCGGCGAGCGTCGGCATCCAGGCGAGATTGACGGTCTTGAGCGTCTCGGCGGTGAGCACCGCCACCACGCCGGGCACGGCGGCGGCCTTGCTGGTGTCGATCTTCTTGATGCGGGCGTGGCCGTGCGAGGAACGGGTGAAATCGCCGTAGAGCATGCCGGGCAATTTCAGATCGTCGACGTAGTTGCCCTTGCCCTGCACGAAGCGGATGTCTTCGACGCGCTTTCGTTTGCAGCCCATGCCTTCGAGCTTGGCGGCGCGTTCGGCGGAAGTGGGGGCGATGCCGTTCATTCTGCGGCCTCCTTGAACTGCACGCCGCTCAATTTGGCGGCTGCGTATTGAATGGCCTTGACGATGTTCTGATAGCCGGTGCAGCGGCAGAGATTGCCGGAGATGCCGAAGCGGATCTCCTCCTCGGACGGATTCTTGTTCTCCTGCAAAAGCCGGTAGGCGCGCATGATCATGCCCGGCGTGCAGAAACCGCATTGCAGGCCGTGCATCTCGCGGAAGCCTTCCTGCAACGCATGCAGCGTGCCGTCGGCGTTGGCCATGCCCTCGATGGTGCGGATGTCGGCGCCGTTCGCCTGTACCGCGAACACCGTGCACGACTTCACCGATTTGCCGTCGAGATCGACGGTGCAGGCGCCGCAGTGGCTCGTTTCGCAGCCGATGTGCGGGCCGGTGATGTTTTGCTGGTCGCGCAGGAAGTGGATGAGCAGGGTGCGCGGCTCGACCAGCGCCTCGACGGTCTTGCCGTTCACCGTCATGGAGACTTGCGATTTTGCGATTTTGGCCATGGCGTTGCCTCCGTCAGCCGCGGGCGCGCGCTTTGGCGCGGGCAAGCGCGCGCGTGAGCATCACGCCCGCCATCTTGGTGCGGTATTGCGCCGGTCCGCGCGCATCCGACGCCGGCGCGGTGATCGCCTCGGCGGCGGCCGCCGCCCGTTTCACCGTCGCCGCATCGAGCGCGGAGCCGACCAGGATTTGAGCCGCCTCCCGCGCCCATAGCGGCGTCTCGGCGACGTTGGTCAGGCCGATCGAGCAGGTGCCGACCTTGCCGCCGCTCACGGTGAGCACGACGGCGGCGGCCGCGGTCGCGTAATCGCCGATCTTGCGCTTGAGCTTTTCGTAGGCGTAGCCGTGGCCCGCCGCCGGCACCGGGACGCGGACGGCGGTGAGCACGTCGCCCGTCTCCAGCGCGGTGAAATAGGCGCCCTGGTAGAAATCGCGGGCGGCAATGCGGCGCTCGCCGCTCTTGCCGCTGACGTGATACGTCGCGTTGAGGCACATCATCGCCGCCGGCATGTCGTTGCCGGGATCGCCGTTGGCGACATTGCCGCCGAGCGTGCCGAGGTAGCGCACTTGCGGATCGGCGATCTGCAGCGAGACTTCGCGTAGGATCGGGATTTTTTCGCCGAGCAGCGCCGAGCCGATGAGATCATGCTGCGTCGTCATTGCGCCGATGACGACATCGTTGCCGTCGCTGCGGATGCCTTTGAGGTCGGCGATGCCGGAAAGATCGACGAGATGCGCCGGCGTCGCCAGCCGCAGCTTCATCATCGGGATCAGGCTGTGGCCGCCGGCGAGCGCGCGGCCCTCGTCACCCAATTGGGCGAGCAAACCGACGGCGTCCTTGACCGATGCAGGACGATGATAGGCGAAAGCGCCAGGTATCATGGGCATCCTCCCGAGCGCCGTCCGCGGGCCCAAGGTCGTCACCAGGGGCCGTCCGGAACCGCGCGCAATACCTTATGTTTTGGCAGATAAATTCTGGCGGGTTGTGCGTCGCAGCAGCAACCGTCGGTGCACCAGTTTTCCGGCTATTGCACCAAAAGACCGGCGCCCTGCACGAATGGCGCCCGAACTCGCACGAACTGCGTCAGCATCGATGACGCAGTCGGATCGGACATCATCGATCTATTGCGATGCAAAACGGTGCCGCCGCCGCGGCGTCAATGCCGGGTCGGCGCCGTTGAGTGCGGCGACGCGCGATTTGAGCGAGCCGATGCGGCTGCGGCTCACCGGCACCAGGTAATGATGCGCGCTTGCCATCTCCACCAGCTCGTTGTCGCCGGAGCGTTTATAGCCGACGACGCGCTCGATATTGACGATGTGGCTGCGGTGAACGCGAACGAAGCGGCCGTCGTCGAGCCGCGATTCGACGTCGCCGATCGCGAGCGGGCAAAACAGCTTGTCGCTGCCGTCGAAGACGAAGGTGTAATGCGCGTTGGCGTGCACCGCGACGACGTGCTCGACGGCGAGGAAATGCGTGCCGCCGTCGCGCTCGATCGGCAGGTGCCGCGCAAAGCGCCGCGGCGGCGCGCCGGCGCCGCCGAGCGGCGCATAGGTGCCGCGGCCGAATTCCGGAGGCTCGCCGCCGCCGGCCGGCTCCGCCGCCGGCGACGGCGACCCGGCCATCGGTGCAACCGCAAGCGTGATCGGTTCGTCGGCTGCGGCCGCGACAGGTCGCGGCGCGGCGCGCGCGGAATCCGGCAACAGCAGCAACAAGAAGATTCCGGAAATGCAGAACGCCACCACGGCCACCACGATGGCCAGCAGATCCGTCGACAGCGACGGCCCGCCCGCGACCGCCGTGACGTAAGGATAAAGCGTCACGCCGGTCATGGCCGTGTAATGCATGCCGGAAACGGCAATGCCGAAGGCGGTTGCCGAGAGGATCAGCGGCGGGCGCCCTCCGCGGCCGGTCGCGAGCCACAGCGCCAGTCCGGACGCGGCGATGGCGATGGCCATGCTGGCGGCGACATGGACCGGATCGTGAATCATGTAGGCGCTGGCGTCGAGCGCGCTCATGCCGATGTAGTGCATGGTGAAAATACCGCCGCCCATCAGGCAGGATGACAACGTGAGACGCAGCACCGTCGGCGCCCCAGAACTGGTGGCATAGACGGCCGCCCCGACCACGATCGCGCAGATGAGAAAGGACAGCAGCGTCGGCAAAGCGAGATAGTCGACCTGGAACGGCAAGCGCACCGCCAGCATGCCGACGAAATGCATGGTCCAGATGGCGAGCGCGAGCGAGGCGGCGGCGCCGGCCAGCAAGAGCCGCCGGCGAACGCCCGTCGCTTCGGCAATCTGCACGGCAAGGCTCAAGCCGACATAGGCGCCCTGGATCGCCATGACGATCGACAGCAACACGAGCCAGGTCGCGTAGGTCACCGGCATTGCCGTCATCCCTTCGCTGTGCGGGACGGCTACTTCACCCCATCGGGCCTGCAACGATTATAATAGAATTTTGCCCGAACGCCGAGACGGCTTCGGCCCGATGCGGCACCGGCAGGCGCGGCGCCGGGCTTTTCATGTCGGCTCCGGCCGGCGCCTGCGGCGCCTTTGCCGCTTTACCCCATCGCCTTCATGATTTTCTCGAGCGAAACCGCCGCGCGTTCATGCTCGACGGTCGCGACCGTCCGCCCGCCGTCCTCGATGCGGACGGAAAATTGAAAGCGGTTGCGCTCCCGCTTCACCAGGGCCGCCGTGATCACGAGTTCGGCGCCGACCTTGCTCGGCCCCAAATGGTCGATGACGACGCGGCTGCCGACCGTGATCTGTCCCGGTTCCAGCAGGCCCTTTACCAGCTGCCCGCAGGCGACCTCGGCGATACCGACGAGATAGGGCGTCGCCGCCACCATCGGCATGCCCGGCACCAGCGCGCCGACCGTGTCCTTCGCTTCGACCGTGACGCGCGTCACCGAGCTAAGCTCGGGCGTCGCAGCGGCGGCTGCCGCACTTTCCGTAGAACTCATCGCTGCACCTCGAAAAAAAAGAGCCAAAAAAGAAAAACAGATGTTACCCGTCGATTACATGCGCCGGCGGCCGGGATCCCAACTGCGTTGCAGATTGTCGATGAGCTTCTGGTCGTAAAGGCACAGGCTCTGCTGCCGCGCATAGGTCGCCATGTAGCGGCGGAAGATCGACAGCGGTTCCTGCGCGACGCGCAGCGCCTTGCGATTGCTGACCGCGCTCGTCACGCCGGCGCGCACGAGCTGCTCGGCGTTTCTCTCGATCGCCTCGTCCATGGCGCCGGCGGCAACGATCTCGTCGCAGATCAGCCGCCCCTCCGGCGTGTCGGCCGGAAAGACGCGCTCGAAGAAGATGCCGTCGCGCGCGAGCTTGATGCCGACGAGGCGCGGGAACCGCAGGTTCGCCGCGCCGGGAATGAAGCCCTCCTTGCTGGCCGGCAGGTTGAAATAGGAGCCCGGCTCCGCCAGCACGCGATCCATCACGCACAGAAGCTGGCAGCCGCCGCCGATGGCGAACGCCTCCACCGCCGCGATCCACGGCTTCTCGACATAATCCTCGAACTGCCCGTCGTAGGATTCCGAGCGCCAATGGCCGCGATAGATCTTGTTGAGCAAGCCGAGCTCGCGCTCGATGAAAAAATCCACGAACGAAATCTGCCCGTAATAAAGATGCGTGAGGTTGATGCCGGCGTTGAAGATGCGGCGGCCGGCATATTTGGGGTGCCGCACCGCAGCGCCGCGCAGCACGCCGACTTCGATCGCCTCATCGAGCAAGACGAGATCGACCGCGGTTTCCAGCGCCGCGGTGGCGCGATCGTCTTCGGCGTTGAGGAATTTCGGATTGGTCAGCGTGACGTGGCCGACATTGCCTTTGCGCTCGACCTTGGCTTCGCCGAGATCGGCAAAGCCGCTGCGGCGGAATTCGCCGATGCGCTCCAGCGCCTCGCGCTTGGGCTTGAGCATCGCATGCACGAGATGCATGCCGCAGCGCTCGTCGGCGAAAATCTGCGCGAGGAACAGCCCCTGGTCGACCTCGTAGCCCTCCTTGGCGCTCTGCTGCATCAACGCGCGCTCTTCGCCGATCCGCTCCGGCGTCGGCAACAATGCCGGATAGCGAGCGGACGCCGCCACCACCAGTTCGGAGACGCGCAGCGTCCGCGCGCCGTGAGCGGTCGCCTCATCGTAGATGGCGGCGGCGTGGCGACGGAAGAACCGTTCCCTCACCACGCGCGCGCGGGCCCTGAGCGCCGCCACCTCGGCGCGCGCTGGCGCGCTGCGTTCGCCCTTTTGCGCCCTGATGCGCGCTTCGACGGCGGTCAGATAAGCGCCGGCGGCCTCGGCGTCGCGCGCAAACGAAACGCCGAAAGCGGGCTCCGCAGGGGCCGACGGCTCCTGGCGAACGGCAAGTTCCTGCACCTGAACCTCCTTGGTCGGGCGGCAGCGCAAGACGCCGCCGCGCATTCTTCTTTCATGCCGCGAGCATTGTTTCCTCGCGGCCGTCGCTTGATGGGCCAACGCCCATCGCTCATTACAACGTTAAGATCAAATGCCGGGTTGCTGCAATGCGAAACAGTGCGGCGAAATTCCATTTCGGGCGACAGGCTTTTGTAATTGCTATAAAATGCATACTTACCGAATAGATATGCGCCCCACCGCATATGATGAAAGTTCGCTCGGTACCGACGATGCGACAGACAAGTCGAAACCAGGGCCAGGCTCCCTGGAACAAAGAGATCGCGCTGCAGCGCATTCGCGAACATCTGCATCGTGAAGGTCCGCTGCTGCCGATCCTGCATGCGCTGCAGGACGAATTCGGCTATATCGACGCGGCCGCCGAACCGCTGATTGCGGAGACGCTCAACATCACCCGCGCCGAGGTGCATGGCGTCATCACATTTTACCATGATTTCCGCCGGCAACCGGCGGGCCGGCACGTGCTCAAGCTGTGCCGCGCCGAGGCCTGCCAGGCCGCCGGCGGCGATCCGCTGGCCGCACGCGCGCAAAGCCGGCTCGGCGTCGACCTGGGAAACACCGCGGCCGACGGCAGCGTTACCCTTGAGCCGGTTTATTGCCTCGGGCTGTGCGCGGTGGCGCCCTCGGCGATGCTGGATGGGCGCCTGATCGGGCGCCTCGACCAGCAGCGCCTCGATGCCTTGCTGGCGGAGACGCGGCGATGACGTTGCGGCTTTACGTCCCCATCGATGCCGGCGCGCTGGCGGTCGGCGCCGAAGAGGTCGCGGCCGCGTTGCGCGCCGCGGCGGCGCGGCAGAACGTCGCAATCGACATCGTGCGCAACGGCTCGCGCGGGCTCTACTGGCTCGAGCCGATGGTCGAAGCGCAAACGCCGGCGGGCCGCGTCGCCTACGGGCCCGTGGCGCCGGGCGATGCCGAAAGCCTCCTCGCCGCCATCCGCAGCGGCGGCGCGCATCGGCTGCATCTCGGCCCGACCGAAGACATTCCCTACCTGAAGCGGCAGACCCGGCTCACCTTCGCGCGCTGCGGCGTCGTCGATCCGCGCTCGCTCGACGATTATCGCGCCTACGACGGATATAAAGGCCTGGCGCAGGCGCTGTCGCTCGGCGCCGAGGCCACCGTCGAGCAAGTCGTGCAATCGGGCCTGCGCGGCCGCGGCGGCGCCGGTTTCCCGACCGGCATCAAATGGCGCACGGTGGCGCAGACGCAAAGCGCGCAAAAATACATCGTCTGCAACGCCGACGAAGGCGACAGCGGCACCTTCGCCGACCGCATGATCATGGAAGGCGATCCCTTCGTGCTGATCGAGGGCATGACCATCGCCGCCATCGCCGTCGGCGCCAGCAGAGGATACGTCTATATCCGCTCCGAATATCCGCATGCGGCTGCGACCATGGAAGCGGCGATCGCCGCGGCGCGGCGCGGCGGTTGCCTCGGCCAGCGGATCGCCGGCTCGTCCTTTGCCTTCGACATGGAGGTGCGCGTCGGCGCCGGCGCCTATGTCTGCGGCGAGGAGACGTCGCTGCTCGACAGCCTCGAAGGCAAGCGCGGCCTCGTGCGCGCCAAACCGCCGTTGCCCGCACACAAGGGCCTGTTCGGCCAGCCGACCGTGATCAACAACGTGCTGTCGTTTGCCTCCGTGCCGATCATCATGGAGAAAGGCGCAGCCTTCTACCGCGATTTCGGCATGGGCAAATCGCGCGGCACCATGCCGATCCAGCTCGCCGGCAACGTCAAATATGGCGGGCTGTTCGAAGCCGCCTTCGGCATGACGCTCGGCGAACTCGTCGACGACGTCGGCGGCGGCACGCGCAGCGGCCGCCCGGTGCGCGCGGTTCAGGTCGGCGGCCCGCTCGGCGCCTATTTTCCCCGCGCGCTGTTCGATACGCCCTTCGACTACGAGGCGTTCGCCGCGCGTGAGGGCCTGATCGGCCACGGCGGCATCGTGGTGTTCGACGACACCGTGGACATGGCCAAGCAGGCGCGCTTCGCGTTGGAGTTCTGCGCCATCGAATCCTGCGGCAAGTGCACGCCCTGCCGCGTCGGCTCGACGCGCGGCATGGAAGTCATCGACCGCATCATCCGCAACGAGAACCGCGCCGCCAACACGGCGCTCCTGGAAGACCTCTGCCACACGTTGAAGTTCGGTTCGCTGTGCGCGCTCGGCGGCTTCACGCCGTACCCGGTGATGAGCGCGCTCACCCATTTCCCCGAAGACTTCGGCGCGCCGCCGCGCCTACAAGCCGCCGAATAGGAGACGGACTATGTCTCTCACCCACGAATCGCCCGAAGCGACCGAGCACACGCTGATCCGCGAGATCGATTACGGCACGCCGCGCTCGCAGGCCGAGAAGCCGGTCACGCTCACCGTCGACGGCAGGCAGGTCACCGTGCCGGAAGGCACCTCGATCATGCGCGCGGCGATGGAAGGCGGCATCGAAATCCCGAAGCTGTGCGCCACCGACATGCTCGACGCCTTCGGCTCCTGCCGGCTCTGCCTGGTCGAGATCGACGGCCGCGCCGGAACGCCGGCCTCCTGCACCACGCCGGTCGCCGAAGGCATGGTCGTGCACACCAAGAGCGAGCGGCTCGACCGCATTCGCAAGGGCGTGATGGAGCTTTACGTCTCCGATCATTCGGTGGATTCGCTCGACCGCAGCAAATATCCGGACGTCGATCTTCTGGAAACCGCCGAGGAGGTCGGACTGAAAGAGGTCCGCTACGGCTTCGACGGCGCGCGCCACCGCAATCCCGGCATCGACGACTCCAATCCGTATTTCATCTTCGACCCCGCCAAGTGCATCGTCTGCTCGCGCTGCGTGCGCGCCTGCGAGGAGGTGCAAGGCACCTTCGCGCTGACGATCTCCGGCCGCGGCTTTGAGTCCATCGTCGCCGCCGGCATGGACGAGAAATTCCTGGAATCGGAGTGCGTCTCCTGCGGCGCCTGCGTACAAGCCTGCCCGACCGGCTCGTTGATCGAAAAGACCATCGTCGAAAAGGGCAAGCCCGAGTGGTCGGCGCTCACCACCTGCGCCTATTGCGGCGTCGGCTGCGCCTTCAAGGCGGAAATGCGCGGCGACGAGGTGGTGCGCATGCTCCCCTACAAGGACGGCAAGGCGAATCGCGGCCATTCCTGCGTCAAGGGACGCTTCGCCTGGGGCTACGCCAATCACCGCGAGCGCATCCTCAAACCGATGCTGCGCGAGAAGATCACCGAGCCGTGGCGCGAAGTGTCGTGGGACGAAGCGATCGCCCGCGTCGCCTCGGAGTTCAAGCGCATCCAGGCGAAATACGGGCGCGGCTCGATCGGCGGCATCACCTCCTCGCGCTGCACCGACGAAGAGACCTTCCTGGTGCAGAAGCTGGT